>Ga0116135_1000762_pt1 | contig 17407 bp, 16 predicted proteins | sample June2015DPH_20_1_FD_89738 | JGI IMG/M metagenome (GOLD analysis project Ga0116135, IMG submission 89738) | Peatland microbial communities from SPRUCE experiment site at the Marcell Experimental Forest, Minnesota, USA - June2015DPH_20_10 | ecosystem: Environmental > Terrestrial > Soil > Wetlands... | reverse complement strand
GTAACGGTCGGCGGAGAGTATAACAACAACGCCGAGCAGGAAACGAACCTGGGCGCAATCTACAATCCCGCGACCAACGCGTGGACCTCGATCACGCCGCCCAGCGGCTGGACTCACATCGGAGATGCCGCCAGCGTCGTACTTCCCAACGGAACGTTCATGATCGGCAACTGCGGCGTCGCGGGCACAGAGTGTACCAATCAGACTTACCAGGCACAACTGAATGAAAGCACTCTGACCTGGACGATTATCGGCTCAGGCAATGGCAAGGCCGACCAGAACTCGGAAGAAGGCTGGGAACTGTTGCCCAACGGCGACGTGTTGGTCGTGGATGTATGGGACGGAACGAACTCAGAACTCTTCAACTACACCACGGGCAAGTGGACGAGCATCGGCAGCACAGTGGTGAAACTGCCCAACACCACTTGCGACGAAATCGGTCCCGCGGTGCTTCGGCCTGAAGGATCGGTCTTCGCGGTCGGTGGCACGAGCGCCACGGCTGTCTACACGACCTCGACCGGGGTCTGGACCTCTGGCCCGACAGTTCCGAGTTCATACGGGGTGGAAGACGGACCTGCAGCGATTCTGCCCGATGGCAACGTTTTGATTGACGTCGGACCGCAATCTCCTTGCTACTCGAATGGCAGCCATTTCTACGAATTCAACGGGACAACTTTGACGGCCGTGGCCGGCACGAGCCGTGCTGCCGACGATCCTACCTACGTCGGGCGCATGCTTGTGCTCCCCACTGGCCAGGTTCTGTTTACGGATGGATCGACGACGGCGCAGATCTACACCGCGAGCGGAACTTACCAAGCGGCGTGGCAGCCGACGATTACTTCGGTGGCGAGCACTCTCACCCCGGGCAGCACGAACAACGTGATCGATGGAACGCAGTTCAACGGCTTGTCGCAGGGCGCTGCGTACGGCGATGATGCGCAGATGGCAACGAACTATCCGCTGGTGCGAATTACGAACAATGCCAGCGGCGCCATTACTTATTGCAAGACTCACAATCACAGCACCATGGGAGTCGCAACCGGATCGGCGGTGGTTTCAACGGAGTTCGACATCCCCGCAGCCATCCCGACCGGAGCCAGCGAGCTTGTGGTGGTCGCCAATGGCATCCCGTCGAAGGCGGCGGCCGTCACCATTTCCGGTACAACTCTCACCTGCACTCCAACCACGAGTTGCACATCGGGCGGCTTTAATCTCGACGCGCAGATCACACTCACATGCAATGGTTCTGGCTCGATTGGGGTGACGGCGGCGGCCTGCATCAACGATCAGTCGTGCGTGAACAGCAGCGACAACACGGTCGGCAGCACTGTGAGCACCTCTGCCAATGCGAGCGGACCCTACGAAGAAGTGGGTGGCTCCTGCAACTTCACCTGGACCTACAACGGGCAAACCTTTGTGAAACGAAGACCCGCGAAACCGTAAAACTCGCATGGCGCGCGGAACGGCGGAAACGCAGAGCCGCGCGCCATCGTTCATCAAAACTTTCCCTTAGCTTTTTCTGCCGCCGCCGCTTTGCATCATTCGCGTTGCAGTTACATCCTCGACACTTGACACGCGCACCTCTCCGCGTGCCGAATAGGCAGTCGCAGAAATTTTTTCGATCAAGTTTTTCGTACGGCAAAAAAAATTTGTGCTACCATTCGGCACTGTTCAAGTTTAAAAATCTCTTTCACCATGACAACCGCGCATCGCACAAGACGCGCATTCCGCAGTAAATTAAAAGTTCCATCAGCGAGTCGGTAAATAGCATTATTAACAGGCGCCCTCAGCCAGCCGCCGGGACGCCGCGGCGGGTATTTCATATATATGTCAGTTACAACTACGCTCTCCCCCAATCCGTGGATGCGCATTCTTGACGCGCTGGAAAAAAAGATCAACCGGCACTCATACGACACATGGCTGAAGCCAACACGCTATAGCCACTCCAGCGGCGGAATACTTTTCGTTCGAGTTCCTACGGTGGAATTCCGGCACGCCGGCGACAAGTACGCCGACCTCATTCAGGAAGCCATCGATAATCTCGGGCTTGATTTCAATGACGTAAAATTTGTGACGCCTGAGGACGATCCGGCCGCGACCCCGGTCCGCCACAACGGCGGGTTGTCCGCGTCGGCGCCCGCCGCCGCTCCGGCACAAGCCCGCTTCGACTGGGATGGCGCAGCGCAATTGAATCCGCGCTACACTTTCGATGCGTTCGTCATCGGCTCCGGCAATCAGTTCGCGCACGCGGCGTGCCAGGCCGTCGCCGAACGTCCATCCAAGGCCTACAACCCACTCTTCCTGTACGGCGGCGTCGGCATGGGCAAGACGCACCTGATGCAGGCTATCGGACACGAAGTGAAGCGGCGCCAGCCGCAAGCGGCCATCTGCTATGTATCCAGCGAGAAGTTCACCAACGACATGATCAACTCGCTGCGCTACGACAAGATGACCAGCTTCCGCGACAAGTTCCGCGGCGTCGACGTGCTGCTCATCGATGACATTCAATTTCTCGCCGGCAAGGAGCGCACGCAGGAAGAATTCTTCCACACCTTCAACGCGCTGCACGACACGATGAAGCAAATCGTGATCGCCAGCGACCGTTCGCCGAAGGAACTCGCCGAAATTGAAGACCGGCTGCGCAGCCGTTTCGAGTGGGGACTGATCGCCGACATCCAGCCTCCGGACCTCGAAACCAAAGTCGCCATCCTGCAAAAGAAAGCGGAGCAGGAAAAAGTGACTCTACCCAGCGATGTAGCGATGTACGTCGCGCAGAACATTCGCTCCAACGTGCGCGAACTGGAAGGCGCGCTGATCCGCTTAGTCGCCCACTCCTCGCTGATTGGCGCGGAGATCACCCTTCCCTACGCACAACAGGTGCTCAAGAACTTCATCGACTCCCAAGCGCGCAAGATCACGATCGAGTCCATTCAGAAGATGGTCGCTGAGCAGTTCGGTTTGCGCCTGGTCGAGATCAAGGCCAAAGACAATTCGCGCGCCATCGTTTACCCGCGACAGATCGCAATGTATTTGGCTAAGCAGATGACGGAAGCCTCGCTGCCGGAGATCGGACGGCAGTTCGGCGGAAAGCATCACACCACCGTTTTGCACTCGGTCGAGAAGATCGAAGAGGTCCGCAAGAACGATAAAGATTTAAACAGGCTGCTCAATAAATTGACGGAGCAATTGGGCGGTTAAAGTTGATTGTTTGCACGTTTTCCACGGAACAGACGCTTCTTCCCTCAACTGCTCTGTGGGCAAGATGTGGAAGCTGTGCAACGGTTGGGCGAAACTTTCGGCTGAGAGTTTTCTAGTACGCCCACCGCAGCCAGCAGGACGGAATTCTCACACGAGGGGTTGACTCTCAAATTTGTGACAACAGGGCGCTTCCCAAAGTTTTCCACTTCTCCGAGGAGCCTTCTGTTACTGCTGGTTTTATAGGTTTTGTATTTGATATAAGGGAAGTACTAAAAGTAGCACGCGGCAGGGGAGATAAAGTCTATGCCGGTGGAAGCGGCCGTTGCGGTGGAAACCATGGAGATTACGGTCAGCAAAGTCGAACTGTTGCGCGAGTTGACGGCGACGCAAGGCGTGGTCGAGCGCAAGACCACGATTCCCATTCTGTCGAACTATTTGTTCGAGGCGGCGGAAGGCAAATTGTTTCTCACCGCAACCGATCTCGATCTCAGCCTGCGCACCTCCTTCGACGTCAAAGTAAAAAAAGAGGGCTCGTGTACCATCCCCGCGCGCAAGCTGTACGACTACGTTAAACTCCTGCCTGACGCCGATATCACGATCAAGCTGTTGGATAATCACTGGGTCAGCATTCGCTGTGGCCGCTCGAACACAAAAATGGTTGGCATGGCGAAGTCGAACTTCCCCAGCCTGCCGGTGTTTCCCACGGCAGGCGTCGTCAAAATTCCCGGCCAGGTCCTGCGCGGCCTGATCGCGCGTACAAGCTTCGCCATCTCCAGCGAAGAATCACGCTATACGCTGAATGGCGCGCTGATGCTGCTCAAGCCGGAGTCGATCACCATGGTTGCCACCGACGGCCATCGCCTGGCGCACTGTGAGCGCACCGGCGAAAAATTCGAAGGCGTCTCGGGCGAAATGAAGACCCTCGTTCCGAAGAAGGCCATGGACGAACTGAAATCGTTGCTCGACGCCGAGGATGCCGACACCGTTGAATTCGCCAAGGACGACTCCACGCTTTTCTTCCGCATCGGCTCGCGGTTGCTTACCTCGCGCCAACTTACCGGCCAATTCCCGAACTTCGAAGCCGTTCTGCCCAAAGACAACAGCAAGATCATCGTGCTGAACAGCGCTGACCTGAACTCGGCAATCCTCCGCGTAGCCCAGTTTGCCGATGAGCGCTCCCGCGCCGTGCGCCTGAAGCTGGAAAAAGGCGAAGTGAAGCTTTCGGCATCGTCCACCGAAGCGGGAGAGTCGGAAGATTCGATTGAAGCGCCCTACGACGGCGAAACTCTGACGATCGGCTTCAACGCCGCATACTTAGTCGAATTCCTCAAAGCCGCGGGCACAAGCGAAGTTCGCCTGGAACTGAAGGATTCGCAGTCCGCGGGACAGCTGCGGCCTGCTGAGGGGGACGATTATAAGTATCGGTATATTGTGATGCCGATGCGGATTTGAGCACATCAGTTTTTCGGAAAGACCTTCAGATTGTTAGGCTCCTCCGTTTTCTCCGCTTGAACGTTCAAGAGTTCTTGGATCTTTTCTTTAGCGACTCCCTCGCTCTCAGTAAGAACCTTCCAAAGGGAGTCTGCCACTATCTCGCTCGGGCTGGTTCGCTCCTCGTTACGTTTCTTCCTGCGCGCCGCTATAACGTCCATTACAAGCTTTTCAGCGGGGGTAAGATAGACCGCCACCTGCTCCGCATCCGCCTCAAGTCTCTTACGCTTGGCCATGGAGATTTAGCTTGCATTGCTATTATAATATTATAATATCATTCAATCAGGTGCCACTAGACCATATGGCCGCAGAAGAAAAGGCATTGCAAAAGGAACTTGGGGTGTTTGAGCAGCACAAGCGCGAATGGCTGTTGAAGCACCTCGGCGACTTCGTCGTGATCGCAGATGAGACCGTGGCGGGGTTCTATGAGGACTACGAATCCGCATTCAAGGCTGGACTGAGCAGGTTCGGCATCCAGGCGAGCTTTCTGGTAAAGCAGGTTTGGGCAGAAGAACCTGTCTACCTAATCCATTAACCTAACGCAGCGAGGGTGCCAGCAGTGAAGTTGCCCTTTACGCCGACGACCTTATTTGAACAGGGACCACATCTCGAAATATTGATCTGCGCGACAAGGATTGAGGTTATCGAAGGAAGAGCGGTCGGCCTTGAGTTTCCTGAAATGTCGGTCAGAGCCCTGGTTGATACTGGAGCGTCGCTGACCATTATTAACCCGCAGATTGCGATGAACTGCAAGCTCAAGCAAACCGGGCGCCAGAAAATCAATGCGGTTGGCGGAGAAGCCGGCGAATTTCCAGAGTACGCCGCGGCGATTTCGTTCCCCGGAAGTCAGCTGCCGAGTCTTGACACAACTCGCGTGGTGGCATGCCCGATCATCCGCCAGCCATTTTTCTCCTGCCTAATTGGGCGTGACATTCTTCGGAAATGGCTGTTCACCTACGACGGGCGCAGCGGCGAGGTCGAAATTGGCGCGTAGCGAATGATTGGCACCGCCAATTTGTTGAGTGGACTGACCGGCTTTGTCAATCTTCTTAATTAGTAGTCAGGTCGCACAGCGTCCTTTCTCGACAGCCCGCGCCTCATATCAGAGGTGTCCTCTCGACGAATCCACGGAGTTACTGAGTGGCCATTAATTGGGCTTCACCGAGCCCGAGAACTCATTTCGGAACCTCTGATTCTCGAAAAGTGGAAATTGCCGAGTTTTGGCCCGCGCGAATCAATCCGATAAATAGTGGAGCGCCGCCACGGCTCGGCGAGCAAACAATGGACTTCAGTCGCGCGCGCAGCCTTCTAGCGAACGGGAAGTGGACCAAGACGACAAAAATCGAGTTCATCACTTGCTCCGCTGCCACTCGCGGTAAGCCTCGCTCTTCGAAATTCCGCGCTCTTTTGCAACTTTCTTAAGCGCGGCCTTTTCGTCCAATTTTTCTTCCGCGACGATTTGTTGTACTCTTTGCCGGACGCTCACACCGGCCGTCTGGGGCACCGCCAAACCCGCTTCCTCGGCCTTGCCGATCAGCAGCGTGATCTCGCCTTTAATGGCCTCACGGGATTTCAAAGTCTGCAGAATCTCGACCGCACGCCCCCGCAAAAACTCCTCGTGCAGCTTCGTAACTTCCCGCGCCACAACCACGTGCCGTTCGCTTCCCAAAACCTCAACGACATCGGCGAGCGCCTCTACGATCCGGTGCGGAGCTTCGTAGAACACCTGCGTTCGCGGCGATGCCTTGAGCGTCTCCAGGGCAGCTCGCCGCTCTCCTCGCTTGGCGGGAAGAAATCCGCCGAAGCGGAAGGAATCGGTGGGCAGGCCACTGGCAACCAGCGCCGCCAGAAACGCCGACGCGCCAGGTATCGGCACCACCGGCACATGATGGCGAATCGCCAGGGAAATCAGGCGAAATCCCGGGTCCGAGATTCCCGGCATTCCCGCATCCGTTACTAGGGCAACGCTGGTGCCCTCCTGCAGATCTTTCACCAGTTCCGCCGCTCGCGTAATTTCGTTGTGCTCGTGATAGCTCACGGTTCGAGTCGCAATGCCGTAATGATTGAGCAGCTTTTGCGTCTGCCGCGTATCTTCGCAGGCGATGACGTCCACTTCCTTGAGAATCCGCAGCGCGCGCAAGGTAATGTCTTCTAAATTTCCGATGGGAGTGGCCACAAGATAAAGCGACGGCCCGGAAAGCCCATTCCGCCCGTTAACAGCGCTCGTTCCGGCGCTCTCGGGTTTATCAACTTTCTTCCCGGCAATCTTCATGGCCGGAGTCTACCACCGCCGGCCCCCGTAACCTCGGTGTGGCGTATACGGTTGTGTTAGCGTACACACGATTCGTATTCGTTCTTAGGAGTTTGCCGCATGACCGCCAATGAGTTTCGCCGCCTGGCTCTGGATCTGCCGGAAGCAGTCGAAAGCGCGCACATGGATCATCCCGATTTTCGTGTCGGGGGAAAGGTCTTCGCGACCTTGGGATATCCCGCAAAAGGCTGGGGAATGGTGAAGCTCACGCCCGAGCAGCAACACTATTTTTCGAAAGATGATCCTGGCATTTTTGTTCCGGTAAAAGGCGCATGGGGACGCCGCGGCGCGACCAGCATAATGCTCAAAGTCGCGAATAAGAAAACCGTGCTGAACGCGTTGCGGGCGGCTTGGATGAATACGGCGCCAAAGCGCCTTATTGAGCTCCCTACTTTCGAGGAGTGAACTGAGTACTAATAGAGCGCCCGGCGCACCCTACCTTCGACCCCAGAACTAGATTTTGAGTTTTCCAACCCCAGTTCGGTTCGGTGGCAAGTGTTTCGAATGCCCGACTGAGACCGAGCAGGAACTGGAGGCCAGTTATGGCTGGACAATTACGTCCACCATGCGGCTTCAACCTGCATCTTAAGTGCGTGCGAAATTCGGTCGTCGGAGGTAAGTTCGTGCGCAAACACAATGTGACGGTAATTCATGCAGTGCTGGTGATCGTTCTGCTCGGCTTCGGCCTGGGAAGGGCAGCAGCGGCGGTTACGTATACACAAATCACAGTTCCCGGCTCGGTTTCCACGCAATCCCGCGCGATCAACAACACCGGCCAAGTTGTCGGATCCTATATCGCTGCCTCGCAGACACACGGTTATCTCCTCTGCGGCAGTCAGTACACGACGATTGACTTCCCCGAGGCGAGCTCTACCACGATTTCTGGCATCAACGATGCCGGAGACCTGGTGGGTTTTTATACCGACAGCAGCGGCGCCACGCACGGCTTCCTGGACCATGCCGGAGAGTTCACCCAGATCAATGTTCCGCAGGCGCCGGACACAATCGCTTATGGAATCAACCAGGCGGGGCAGATCGTCGGCTTCTATATTGATCAGACCGGCGAGTTCCGCGGATTTGAACTCAGCGCCGGTGAGTACACACACCTGGATGCTCCGAACGCAATCCAAACCCAGCCTTACGGGATCAACACCTCCGGAGACATTATCGGAACCTTCACTGACACAAGCGGGATACAACACGGTTTTCTATTGCATGATGGCACCTACCAGACCTTCAATTTCCCCAGTGCGACCTCCACGACCGCTGTTGCAATCAACGACAGAGGCCACGTGGTGGGAAGCGACGTCAATCCCAAACTCCAGCAACTGCAGGGATACGCAAGCAACCTGGTGAAATTCTTTGAGGTGACGGATCCGAACGGCACGATGACGGGGCCAACCGGGATCAATAACTCAGACACGATCGTGGGAACGTTCATCGATTCGCAGGGCACGGAGACGGGGTTTATGGCTACACGCTAGCTAACTAACGGAGGTTGGGGTCAATGTGCCCTCGGGTAAAGCGGCTGAAGAAATCTTGCGCCGGATCCCACAATTCTATCCGTAGACGTGCCTACCGGGGAGCCACGCTGTGGCCAACGTCATCAAATACTGGCAGGAGGCTGACGAATTATGTATCACGTGCGCCAGGAAAACCTGCCTTTCGTTGGTAGTTCGCATGAGTTTGTCGGAGCTGAGCAGGGGAATACCAATGTTTCGGTTTTCCTTTACCACGGGAAACCCGGCTCGGGACCGGGTCCGCACTGGCATCCTTACGACGAGATCCAATTCATCCGCGAAGGCCGCGGAGTTTGGACAGTGAGCGGCAAAACCTTCGAGGGCAGCGCCGGAGACATCTTCGTCATCAAGACCGGCGAGATCCACAGCTTCAAGGTGATTGGCGATTCGCCACTGGTACAACTCGACATTCACCTCAGTTCCCGCTTCATCCAGGAGAATTTATAGAGCGGTGGACTGCAAAGGTGCCGTGCCTGCAGCCTCGGGGGAACATGCAAGCGTTTGTCGGCTCCCCCCACTCGAATTGACGCAAAAGAACTCCCGCCCCTAGAATCGATCAGGAAGATTCTCTACAACCGTCTCCCAACTCATGCCTCTTTACGACTATCAGTGCGAGAAGTGCGGCCATCGCTTCGAAAGAATCCAGAAATTCTCCGACAGGATCGTCAAGAAGTGCCCGGAGTGCGGCGGACGCGTCGAGCGGGTGATTTCCGCGCCAGCCGTGCAGTTCAAGGGGTCGGGCTGGTATGTGACCGACTATGCCAGCAAATCGCAAGGGTCTGGCTCTGACGGCGGCAAGGATTCCAAGACGGACGAAAAAGAAAAGCCTGAAGCGGCGGGTAGAGGCAAGGAAGAGTCTGCCAAGGGTGAGTCTGCCAAAGCTGAGTCTGGCAAGGCTGAGTCTGGCAAGGAAAGATCGGCAAAAGAGACAAAATCCAGCCCTACGAAGAAAGCCGAGAAGCAGAAGTAATTTCCAGGATTAATCAGGATCGCTCGAGACGATCGAGCAGTCTTTGTTTTACTCCTGGCCATTCCGCTGCAACAATCGAATACCGCGCCGAGTCGCGCGGGATAAAGTCAGCGGCCATCCGGTGGGCGCGTAGGATTCCCTCGAACTTTCCGCCGATCCGCTCAATCGCCGCGCGCGAGCGCTGGTTGCGCACGTCAGTATGAAGGCAAACGCGGAACACATCCCACGTTTCAAACGCATATCTGAGCATCAGAAACTTTGATTCTGTATTTGCTGCCGTGCGGACGGCCGAGTGCGTGAACCAGGTATAACCAATCTCGCAGGCATCGGCAGTAGTGCGATTGTGGAGCGGATGCTGTGCTGGCCAAAGCCATCGCTCAAGATTGAAAAGGCGGGTCGATCCGATAACCGCATCGTCCGCTTCGCGCACCACCGCGAACGACTCAGCCGTGCCGGCTTCTTTCCAGGCCAGCGCAGTTTCAAGGTAACGCGCGGCTTCGGCTTCGCCTTGCGGAACTGGGCTCCAGCGATAAAGTTCGCGGTCGCCCTCGGCTGCGGCGGCGAGGCCATTGACGTGGCGCGGATGGAGCGATTCCAGGCGGATGTGTTTGCCTTGGAGGAGGAGAGTGTCGGTCATAGCAAAATGGCCCGCAGGGGCTCAAGCCTGGTGTTCTGTTGGGGCTGTTGTCGGCACGACTAAAGTCGTGCCCTGATACAAAACTATTTCAACTCCCGCTCAAAGTGATTTTCGATCATGTGAAAGAGATGATCGCGGGAGTCACTGCCGGCGATGCCGTGCGTCTTGTTCGGATAGATCATCAGCCGGAACTGCTTCCCCGCTTTAATCAGAGCGTCGATCATCTGCATGCTGTTTTGGAAGTGAACGTTGTCGTCGCCGGTACCGTGCGCGATCATTAGCTCGCCGTGCAGATTTGCGGCCGCCGCGGTTACGTCCGACTGGCGATAGCCCGCCGCATCGTCTTTTAGCTGGCCCATGTAGCGCTCGGTATAAATCGTGTCGTAGTTGATCTGATCCGTAACCGGCGCAACCGCCACTCCAGCCCGAAAGCGCTCGGAGTGTGTCATCGCATAGAGCGTCATCGAACCGCCATTCGACCATCCCCAAATCCCAACCCGGCCTTGATCGAGTTGCGGATATTCAGTAAAGAGCTGATCGAGCGCGGTGAGTTGATCCTTTAATTCGATGGTGCCGAATTCGTGGCGGATGGAAGTCTGAAATTTGCGGTCACGCCCCGGCGTGCCGCGATTGTCGACAGCAAAAATCGCGAAGCCATCGCGCGCCAGAATTTCGTCGAACGGATTCGTCGGCCCCTTCAACACCATCTGCCCCGCAGGCCCGCCATAGACATTCACAATCAGGGGAATCTTGCCGCTCGCCCGGGGATCGGGAGGAAGCAACAGACGGCCATACAAAGTCGTCCCGTCCTCGGCTTTGAACTCCAGAAATTTCGGCGGGCGCAGGCCATACTCGGCGACCTCATCACGCGCCTGCCACACCGGCGCGCAAGCGGCTCCGACCGTACATAATGAAATCTGCTGCGAGGCAGTGGGGCTCACAAAGGTCTGCTGATAATGTTTGCCGTCGTCGGAGAAATTCGCCGAAAACATTCCTTCGTCGTTGGTGAGCCGCTGCGTTCCACTGCCATCCAGCTTGATCGAAAAAATGTGCCGCTGGCGGGCGTCGCCCTTGTCAGAAGAAAAAAATACTTTACCCGCGTCTTCATCCACTCCCTCGACTCCGAGAACTTCAAAATCTCCCTGAGTCAGTTGGATGTCCAGCTTTGCGTCCGCGCCCAGTGGATTCTCTTTGTCAAAGCTGTAGACATAAAGATGCGTGTGACCATCTCGCCAGCTTGACCAAAGAAAGCGGTCTGCGGATTTCAAAACCCGAAAATCGTCGGTTACGTTGATCCACGCAGCGGGAGCCGTTTCTGCTAGAACCTTCTTCGATTTGCCGGACTTTACGTCCACAAAATACAAATCCATCTCATCCTGGTTGCGATTGAGAACCTCGGCCCAGACAATTCCATCCCGCACCCAGCCAAAGCGCGGAATGTAGGCTTCCGGATCATTGGTCAGTGGAAGCCAGCGAATCTTCCCTTTCTCTGCATCAACAACGCCGAGTTTCACAGTCGGATTTGCGTCCCCGACTTTCGGATATTTTTCGTTGTCGACCGTGGGGTGAGTTGGGATTAGGTTGACGATGGGATAGATCGGGACCTTGGTTTCGTCCATGTGCAGGAAAACGATCTCTTTGCTGTTAGGCGACCAGAAATAATTGCTGCGAACCGCCAGCTCTTCGGCATAGACCCAGTCGATATCGCCGTTGAACAGGCTCTCGCCCGTGTCTTTTGTGAGCTGCTTTTCATCTTTTCCGCTCACCGGACGCACATAGAGATTGTGCTTGCGAATGTAGGAAACGTGGTTGCCGTCGGGAGAAAATTTGGGATCGCCGCTGGGATCGGAGGCCGAGGTGAACTGTACCGCCGTGCTGCTGGTCAGGTCGAATAGCCAGAGCTGCCCTTGCGAGTCAAAAATCAGGTGCTTGGAATCCGGCGCCCACAAATATGCGGCAACGCGATAGCGCGTGAGCCGCTCTTTTTCTCGTTCATCTTTTACTTTGTTGTAGTCGGGCGCCAGCGACGCTAACTTCGCGGCGCTCACCAAAACTTTTCTTTCGCCGGTGGCCGCGTCCACACACCAGAGTTCGCCGTGCTCGCCTTCATCGTCGCGCTGCACGAATGACAACTTGGTCCCATCGGGACTCCATTCGAAGGTATCGGGAGCGCGTCCTCCAAGGCCGCCAGGCGCGTAAATGGCTTCGATGGTGAGCGGTTTGGCAGTCGCGGACTGCGCCCAAACAGGACTAGATACACAAAAGGCTAACAAAGATAAAGCGATCAGAACGGCGCGCAGGTTTTTCACTGTAAACCCCGAAACCAGAAGTGAGGTAGGGCGAACGGAAGAGTGTACACCAGAGCGGGCCACAGTTGCCGCTGGCGGCGCTGCTCTGCACAAGGCAGACTTTTGCGCGTGTTAGAATTAGAGCTGAGTTTCCTCGGGATGCTTCCAGAAATAGAAAACTTATTACACCTGCAAGAGGCGGATAAGGAAATCCGCCGCCTGCAGGATGAAATCGCCGAACTCCCTAAACGCGTGGCCGTGATTGAACTGAAGCTGGCCGGCACCAAAGCACAACTGGAAAAAGCGCAAACGGCCGTGAAGGCCGACGAAACTGCGCGCCGGAAGTTTGAGACGGGAATCTCCGACCTGCGCGGGAAAATTTCCAAGTATCGCGACCAGTCGCTCGACGTAAAAACCAACGAACAGTACAAGGCCCTGCTGCACGAGATTCAGTTCGCGGAAAAGGAAATCGCCGCGACTGAAGACAAGATTCTCGAGTTGATGGTGAATGCCGACGCGCGCGATAAAGAAGTAAAGGCCGCGCAGGCTGAACTGAAGGCCGAAGCTGCCGAGATCGAGCAAGAAAAAGAGCAAGCGCGCCTGCGCACGGCCGAAGACGAAAAACAGCTTGCCGAGTGGCGTGGAAAACGCGACAAAATGCGGGCTGGGGTGAGCGAAGATCTGCTGCGCCACTATGAGCGAGTTTCAAAATTCCGCGGCAGCGGGATTTCCGAGGTTCGCGATCACAAATGCATGGCCTGCCAGGTGATGCTGCGTCCGCAAACCTACAACGACGTGCGCACCGGGCAGCAAATGGTGGTTTGCGACTCATGCCAGCGTGTCCTCTACTTCAATCCCGCAAACGAGATGCAGGCCATCGAGCCGGAACTGAAACGTGCAAAGCGCCATCATCCCAAAATCGATGCACCGCAGGCTTGGTATTATCGCGAGGAATTTGCCAATGATGGCGAAGTCTTGTTGTGTTTTAACAACGCCTCAGGCCAGGCCAGCCGTCGCGTCTTCGACTTCGCGACCGGTCGATTGATCGGCGACATCCTCATCCGCGAGGGCGATTTTCGGCACGGCTTTCCCGAGGATATTACTGGGGCCATTCGACTGAACGGACACTGGTCGGAAGACGAGATGGAAACCTGGGGCACTGAGATGCCCACCAACGCCCTCGACTCCCTGCATTTCGATCTGGAAGCGGCTCGCCATGAGATGAAGTCGCGGACGGCAGCCAAGTCCGGCGCAACCGTGCAAGTTCCGACGGGCCAAGCGGCCAGCTAAGAGCCCCGCTTTCGATTATCCCAGCATCACACCCAGTCGCTAAATCCCGGGAGGTCCTCCATGCAATCCGCAATCGACTCCTACAACGTTACCGCCAAGTACTATGACGGCGCTTATGCCGCCAAACAGGATTTAGTGGACCTGCCTTTCTATTTGGGGCTGGCGGAAAAATCGCGCGGGCCAATCCTCGAGATCGCCTGCGGGACGGGACGCGTCCTGGTTCCAATTGCGCGCAAGGGAATTCAGATTCACGGCGTGGACAACTCCATACCGATGCTCGAAATCTTGAGAAGAAATCTAGCGAAGGAGTCAGAAGAGGTTTGCGGTGAGGTGACTCTGCACCAAGGCGACATGCGAGACTTTCGCCTGAACGCGCAATTCCCGCTCGTGATCATTCCCTTCCGTCCCATGCAGCACATGCATACGGTTGAGGATCAGGTGCGAGCTCTATGCACCGCAGCGGCCCACCTCACCGACGTCGGAATTCTTGCTTTCGACGTTTTTTATCCAAAGTTTGAAATGATCAACACCAAAATGGGTGAGGAAGCGCAGGAGATGGAATGGCCTTCGAACTCCGACCCGGCAGCAATCGTGCGCCGCTATTTCAGAAAAGAGTCAGTCGACAAAATCAATCAGATTTTTAATTTCACGTTTATCTACCGGACATTCAAGGCCGGCGAAATTATTTTGGAAGAGACGGAAAACTTCAACCTGTCTTTTTTCACCTATCCGCACCTCCGCGCGCTGTTCCTGCTGGCTGGACTTGAGATTATCGAGGAATATGGTTCCTTTGCGAAAACGCCCATGGACAACAGCGCCGCAGAGATGATTTTTCTCTTGCGCAAAACGCATGGCTGAGTCTCACGGCATCGCATGAACATGGCGAGCCATTGATGGGTCGGCCACTAAAAGTGGCGTGACGCGGGTAACTGGCTGTGCAAATACAATTCCTCGATTGGGGTTAGCGATTTCACGTCCGGGACGCACTCCGGATATTTTCCGCCGCGCAATTGTTGAGCGACCCGGTTCGCCATCGCTTCGCTGCCCCCCTGACAGATCGCGTGCGCCAGTTCGTGACTCACGGCGAAGGGCAGTAACTGGCCGAAGGGCGTATGAAAACGCTCTACCAGTTCCTCCGTTCGCTTCGATTGCGGAAGGAACAGAGCATCTTCCAGGAACGTTTCGCGTTCCCCGAGGGCGCTAAACGCAGGGCTCTCACGATCCAAGTGAAGGCGTTGCAGCAACGGTTGCCAATCTTCGGAGGACACGATCACCCAGCTCCAATGCTTTGGCGCCCCCTCCGGGTATTGGATTAATAACGCTTTCAACTGGGCGATGCGCCGTCCGCAGTCCTGAGGGTCATATCCTGTGAGACAGAAGAACTCCTGGGTTTCGAGCGCGCGGCCCTGCTTTCGCTGCAGCGCATTTGCCACACGCGGAGAAGCGCCAACGAGGATCATGCAGAGCAGGCACGCGTAGATTGTCGAGATTGAGGAGCGGTGGAAGCATTTGACGGTAGCCATGGGCTGAATCTCTCAGCACACGACCGGGCTCGCAATCCAAAACGGGTCAATTGCCGGTTCTTCTTGGCAAGCGCCAGCGTGCCGCGGGGGAAAATCCGACAAGGTGATGTTGCTACCAAAATCACGGCGGCTTGGTCCAAGCTAAAAGCGGACTACAGCGGTCGGAGCCCGGGCAGAAGTGTGTTCGCCAGCGAAGAATGTGTGTTCGCCCAGTTTCTGTTGCGCTTGGCCGTCCGTGGGGCCAGAATTGCACAGCAAGCCAGATCCGAGGGAGCCACCTATGATGGAAGGCAATGTGCCGACGAAAAGAAAGCGCACACACTTCATAGCTCGTGTGTGGTTAAGTTGGACGGCGATTGCGATCGTAGGCTATGCCCGCCACTATTTCGAGTCTACCCACCCATCCGCATGGCCCACCGGGTCGTGGCCTGAGTTGCTCTCCTGGTTAGGCTGCTTCTATCCCTGGGCAGTGTTAACGCCGTTTATTTTCCGGATCGAGGAGCGCTTTCCGCTGGCCGGGGCTGCCTGGAAGCGCAGGGCAGGAATTGCTGTAGTCGCCAGCATGATCTTTTCCTATGCCGCATTGCGGATGAGCACCTCGCTGGATTTTGGAATTAACTTCGCTTTCGGCAAGCCAGCTTCGCTTTCCGATTTCTTCCGGAGTGTTTCCTGGGTGGAGTTAGGTTTCGAAGAATTTTTCTTCTGGTGTACTTTTTCCGCCGCCTGCGCAATCCGGCACTTTACTCAATTCCATCGCCAGGCGCGCCAAGCGACCCAGCTTGCCCTGGAAAAATCGCAGCTTGAAGCGAGCCTGCGTCAGGCGGAATTAGAGAATTTGCGGATGCGCCTCAATCCCCACTTCCTCTTTAATACCTTGCAGAATATCTCCGTGCTCGCGCAGCAGAATCCGAAACTCGCCAGTCAAATGCTGGTTCGCTTGGGCGATCTCCTCCGTTCGGCGCTTCGCCGAAACGTTTCAGCCGAGACCACCGTAAGCGAGGAAATGGCGTTGGTCAGAGATTATCTAGCCGTCGAACAAATGAGGTTCGGAGATCGGCTTACGGTGTTGGTGGACGCTGCGCCGGAGTCCGATGACGCTCTGATCCCCAGCTTCCTGCTCCAACCTCTGGTCGAAAACGCCATCATTCACGGTCTTCGAGGAATTTCTCAAGTAGGCACCATCGCAATCCACGCGATGATCGACGGTGGCCGGCTGGTGCTGATCGTTGCCGACAACGGAGTTGGCGTTCCTCCCGAATGGTCGGGTGAGTCCAACCTTGGCATTGGGCTCAGTTCCACCAGGGAACGGCTATCCAGAATATTCCCTGGCGATCACCAATTCGCGATCCGGAAGCTGGACGAAGGCGGAACCGAGGTCCGCATAGCGATTCCCTATTCGCGAAGGGAGCAGCCGCAAGAGGAGAATGTCCCAAGTGAACAGCTTGCGAGTGTTGATCGTTGACGACGAACCCCTGATTCGTCAGGGCATCCGCAACGGCCTCTCCACCTGCGAAGGAATCGAGATTGCGGGCGAATGCGACTCGGGCTTGCAAGCCATCGATACGATTCTTTCGACGCGCCCGGATCTCGTTCTGCTGGATGTGCAGATGCCGGACTGCACCGGGCTCGACGTGGTGCGCGACGTAGGCCCACAGCGAATGCCCGCCGTGATCTTCGTAACCGCCTACGACGAATACGCGGTCAGCGCCTTCGAGCTGAACGCCGTCGACTACCTGCTAAAACCGTTTGACGACGACCGGCTGCGAGCCGCGATCGGGCGGGCGCGAGAACGAATCTCGGCTCAGCGGGAAGCGTCTCTCGCGCGGCAACTCCAAGCGCTTCTGGAAATGAAAGAGCGCAAATGGCCGGAGCGGCTGGCCTTCCGGGACGGCGACGCTTTTTGTTTAGTGCCAGTCGATACGGTCGACTGGATTGAGTCGGCGAACAACTACGTGGTGCTCCACTGCGGCATAAAACATCACATCATGGGAGAAACTCTAACCAACCTGGAGAACAGTCTCAGCCCCGATAGCTTCCTGCGAATTCATCGTTGCCGTATCGTGAACGTGTCGCGGGTTACTTCGGTCCGTCCTTTCTTAAGCGGAACCTATCAGCTTGAGCTGCATAACGGCACCCGGTTGAGCAGCGGAAAACAATATGGTGACGCGGTTCGAAAACT
>Ga0116135_1000760_pt1 | contig 17423 bp, 14 predicted proteins | sample June2015DPH_20_1_FD_89738 | JGI IMG/M metagenome (GOLD analysis project Ga0116135, IMG submission 89738) | Peatland microbial communities from SPRUCE experiment site at the Marcell Experimental Forest, Minnesota, USA - June2015DPH_20_10 | ecosystem: Environmental > Terrestrial > Soil > Wetlands... | reverse complement strand
CCTCCAGTTGCGCCCCGACCGAACAACTGACAACGGGGTAGAAGCGAAGAGCACAGTTCATTTATCACAGCCGTCCACGGAGTGCGTGGGAAATGCGGCCATGACTTCTATCCCTGGATGGCAGAACCCGACTCAATCCATTGGCCTGGCTTCATGCCTGCTTGCCTTCGTTTGCTGCGCAATCGCGTGGATCAGAGGGCGCAGCGTTCCGCTTCTTCGGAAGCTCAGTGCAATTCTCGCCGTTCTTGAAGCGGCGCTCTTCCTGGACATAGCGTTCAATGGACGCTGGTTGCTGCACGATTGGCTTGAAAACCAGGCTATCGCGAGAGGTTTGTACGACCTGCGTACTGTTCCTCAGATCGTGGCATTGTGTTTCCTGGGAGGTTGCGCTGCCACCGGGATTGCATTGGTGCTATGGCATCTTCGAGGAAAGGCCGGCGCAGCGCTGGCAGCATGCGGCGGGATTCTTTCGGTCGGGTGCTGGTGCGTTGAGGTCGTCTCTCTGCATGCCGTCGACCATGTGTTATACAGCACCGTTGACGGGGTCATGCTCGTGGCCCTGGCATGGATCGCGTTTGCCATTATGACCGGAGGGGGTATCCTGTGGCACTTGTTTGCCTTTCGCGCTCATGCCCGATGAGATAGACTCCCAGCGGGAGCAGCGGAGGACGCTCAGAGAGATTCGTGGCAATCGGGCCTGCGAACCCACTCATACACTTATCGATTTTGTGGTAGGGAAGGCGGGGATCGAACCCGCAATCCTCGGCTTAGAATGCCTGGGTAAGCTCCGGGGTACTGAGCATTCAACTTTACCGGGCTCAACGCCGTGCGAACCGAGGACTACTGGCGTGCCCGAGTCACGCGTCCTCAAAATCCGTCCTCAGGGGAATCCGCGCGTAGATTTGCTTTGCTTCGCATCTTCCAAACTCCCGACATCGCTTCGATTCCACCCCTCCGAAATCTGGCGTATCTGCTCATGGCAGACCGGCGTGGGGAACTTCGACCCTCGTCATCAGAATGGAAGAGCGGTGATGTGCTGCGGCCTCGGTTTCGTCAAATGTGGGTGCGGCGCAGGCGAAGAGCGTGCGCCCATCGTCGCCACCCAGCATGCAGGCAAACGCGCAGAGGCAGTTGGTCTTACGTTCGTCGAGAATGGTGCCGCCTTCGACAACGCGGATAACGCGCCGGTTTAGAACGTCGGCGACCCAGACGGCACCCTCCGCGTCAAGACAAATGCCGTCGGGCACAACGGCCGCCTGCTCAAGAATCTTCCCCACATCCGCTGTTACGGGAGGATCGCCGAAGGCAGCCCAGGTGCGACGCTCGCTCAATGCGCCATTGGAGACGGTAAAAGCGGTGAGGCGGTTGGCCATGGTCTCGGCGATGATGAGCGTGCGGCGATCGGGAGTAAGTACGGCGCCATTGGGGAAGGCGAGATCGTGCGCGGCTAGGTCGGCCGTACCGTCGGGAGCGACACAAATAAGTGCGGTAGAGCGGGCCGGTTCGCCGTTGAACAAATCGAATCCGAAGTTTCCCACCCACGCGCGGCCCTCGTCATCAACGAGCATGTCGTTCAATAGACCCGGGGCGAGCGCTGACAGATCGGCGTGCTCGACGATGGTGGCGTCACGCTCGCGGCGGAGGACCTTGCGATCGCGCATGGAACTGATAAGGAGACGGCCGTCGGGAAGGAAACCGATGCCGGCGGGTAGGCCATCCGTGCGGGCATACGTTTCGGCAGAGCCGTCGACTGAAAGCGAGAGTATGCTCCGGGTGTAGCGATCAGAGAAGTAGAGCCGGCCGTCACGCCAGCGTGGGCACTCGGTGAACGAAAGGCCGTCGAGAAGAGTTGTAAACATCGACATAGCAAAACGACCTAAACAGGAATCATCCGGCATAGCTCCTGCGAAAAATGCACAGGACACCCGGTCCGTTGTTCTACTTCTTCCTTAGTGACCCCCTCGGCGATCTCCGTCATCTCAAGCCGTTCACTGGAGACGTGAAACCAGCCAAGTTCCGTAACAATGTCATGGACCACGCCTTTTCCTGTGAGCGGAAGTGAGCACTCCGCAACGATCTTGAAGTCTCCGTCCTTCGCATTGTGTTCCATTGCGACGATGATCCGAGCCGCGCTCGCGACCAAATCCATCGCGCCGCCCATGCCTTTGACCAGCTTTCCGGGAATGGACCAATTCGCCAGGTCGCCTCGGCAGGATACCTGCATTGCACCCAATATGCTCACGTTCATGTGGCCGCCGCGGATCATGGCAAAAGCCTGATCGCTGCCGAAAAAACTTGAACCGGCAAGGATGGTCACCGGTTGTTTTCCAGCGTTGATAAGATCGGGATCTTCCTGATCAGGAGAAGGCGGAGGTCCGATCCCCAGAAGGCCGTTCTCAGAATGCAGAACAACCTCGATCCCGTGTGGCACGTACGCCGCGACCGTGGTGGGCAAGCCAATCCCAAGATTGACATAGAATCCGTCTCGGAGTTCCCGGGCGACACGTCTTGCGATAAGCTCTTTGCCGTCCACAATCAGATTCCTTTACCTAAGTGCCAGGCTCCCGAACACAAAGAGTTACACGGGCCTACGTTAGAAGTGAAAACCACCGCCACAGATGAGTACCTCACCGGTAACATAGTCCGATAATGGAGAGCAGAAGAACAACACGGCACCGGCGGCCTCTTCAGGTGTTCCGAGCCGCCCTAGTGGACATAGAGCTACGGCCGACTCGAGCATCGCCGGCTGAACGCCGATGGGAATGTCCCTCCCGCCCATGTTGAATTTCCCTTCCGGTCTGAGAGGTTGCGTCATGCGAGTCTGGATCAGCCCAAAGCCGACCGCATTGACATTAATGTTGTAACGGCCCCACTCCTTGGCCAGAGTTTTCGTCAGCCCAATCACTCCGGCCTTGCCCGCGCTGTAACCTGCCTGGCCTGCATTCCCATCCGTTCCGGAGATTGAAGTGATATTCACGACCTTGCGCATCACGCGCTGCCCCACCGATATCTCCTTTTTGGCGGTTTCACGAAGATAACTGGAAGCAGCCCGCAACAAGCGGAACGGCGCTACCAGGTGGATGTCTAACATCGCCTGAAACTGTTCGTCCGATGTCTTCTGGATCACGCCATCCCAACTGAAACCTGCGCAGTTGACGATGATGTCGATGGAATGGAACCTTTCGAGCGCATTGTCCACGATCTGCTGAGGGAACCCAGGGTCAGTTAAGTCTCCACGGATGGTTGCAACCAGATTGGGGTCACGGATCAACGACTGCGTTTCCTTGAGTGCTTCGTCATCCAGGTCCGCCGCGAGAACATTTGCACCCGCAGACGCAAGCGATTGTACGATGGCCCTTCCAATGCCCCGCCCACCGCCGGTTACGATTGCGGTTTTCCCTCTCAGGCTGAAGGGTGCTTCCGGTGCAGCCGGATTCTCAACGGTCATGGTTGCGCATGCTCCTTGATGAAGCGCCGCTCGACCGGTTTCTCAAACTTCGCACCCACAATGACCCTGTCAACATAGATCCCCGGCGTCACGATTTCGTCTGGATTCAGTTGGCCAAGCTCAACGAACTGCTCAACCTCGACAATGGTCAATTCGGCGGCAGTTGCCATTGCCGGGTTGAAATTCCGAGCCGTCTTCCGGAAGACAAGATTTCCGTGGCGGTCGGCCTTCCAGGCCTTGATCAGCGAGACTTCAGCGCGTAGACCGTATTCCATGAGGTAAGTCTTACCATGAAACTCTCGCGTTTCTTTTCCTTCGGCAACAACGGTTCCGACTCCGGCAGGGACATAGAAGGCTGGAATGCCGGCCCCACCCGCACGAATGCGTTCGGCAAGCGTGCCTTGGGGAATCAGCTTCAGGTCCAGTTTGCCGGCGATGACCAGTTTCGCAAGCAATCGGTTTTCGCCCACGTAGCTGCCTGTATGGGAAGCAATCATACCGGCCTCGAGCATCTGCCCCATCCCGAAGCCATCAACACCCATGTTATTGCTGATCGTGTGCAGCCCTCTTAGCCCCTTGCGAATCAGGGCTGCGATCAGGTTCTCCGGGATTCCGCATAGTCCGAAACCGCCAAGCATGACAGTCATGCCATCCCGTAAATCAGCAACAGCGGCATCGGGGGAGTTGACCAGCTTGTTCACACGACTCGCGTTTCCGGATGCGCGAAGCACGCGCGCATGCCCTAAGTATATTAGTCAGACGCATAATGCCGCGCTGTGTTCCAACCGGACAAATCAATGGCGTAATCTCACAGCCGCCGGCCCATTGAGGTGGACCGAAACGAAGTACTGAGAGCAGGAAATCAACAAGGCAACAGGAGCGTCAAGAAAAACCTTTCCAAACGAAACCATGCTGCTGCACAATGTATGGACGCCGTGTGATGCGGACACAAATGTGTTCAAGTCGGACAGCCAATGGTCGTTATGCAACTGCCCCTTTGGAATGAAAAGCGGTACGCGCCGTACAAGATGGCGGCCCTGGTTGAGGTTCTCAACGAGCAGGGCATTGCTCCCGAAGCGACCTTGTCGGGCACCGGGCTGTCGCCCGAGAGTCTTGTTCAACCACAGACATTGACGTCCGTTCGCCAGTACATTACGGCCTGCCACAACGCTCTGCAACTGTCGAAGAATCCCGAGACTCCATTCAGTGTCGGCAGCCGCATTCCACTTTCAGCGTACGGAATGTACGGATTCGCTCTGGTTTGCAGTCCGACGATCCGCGAGTACTTCCAAGTGGCGGTCAAGTATCACAAACTGGCCACACCCCTTCTAAAAATGTCATGGCGCGAAGAGAAAGACTGCGTGTCATGGGTACTGGAGAAGGATCCAGCGGTAGCTCACCCGGATTCCCTGGTGCGTTTTTTGTTGGAGCAGCACCTGACTCAGCTGACGACCCATTTGAGAACCGTCGTCGAACCAGGCTGCTGCCATCCCATCCGCGCGGCGCTACCCTATGCGACACCGAGTCACCTGCACCTCTACAAGCGCTATATCGGCTGCGATCTTAAATTCAACCAACCGATTTGCGAACTCTCCTATTCAAGATCGATTCTCGCTGCAAAGCCGCACATGGCGCACCGGCTTACTTCGAAGCTCATGTGGGACACCTGCGATCGGATTTTGGGAGAGGTGAAGACCTCTATCGGCGTCGCCGGCGAAGTGTACCAGATCATTGCATCGACGCCCGGACACTCGCCGACCATGGAAATGGTGGCTGATCGGCTCGCAACCACGGTTCGCACACTGCACCGAAGACTCCAGGCGGAAAGCGTGTCCTTTACGCAGATCCTCGACGATGTTCGCTGCAATCTTGCGAAGGAGTATCTTCGCTCCACCAAACTGAGCGTTGATGACATTTCGGAGCTCATCGGCTTCAGCGAGGCTGCGAACTTTCGTCATGCATTCAGCAGATGGACCGGAAGCACACCGGCCAACTTCCGGTCCTGACCCAACTTTCCGTCCTTGATAAAAGACAGAGTCGATTGAGTGACTCAATGGCCGCCGGTGGGCCTTCATACTCTCCCACTCATAGAGCGAAAGCCGTTCGATGAATGGGCACGGAGCATTTGTTGCGATAGTCAGAACGAATACTTCAACGCCAATTGAATGACTCTCGGGTTGGTGCTCGTCGCCGTGATCTTCCCAAAGGTGGTCGAAGAAGCTGCGTTGTTGGGACCCTCAAAATTGGGGTGGTTGAGTGCATTGAAGAAGTCGCTCCTGAACTGCAGGCCGGCGTCTTCCCTGGGCCAATGAACCAGGAAGGTCTTGCTGAGGGAGAGATCGACATCAGCCTGGTCAGGTTCCCGGAGGATGCCGTTGGGGGTGTTGCCGAAACCAGTGCCAATACCGTCGGCGCCGATCACCGCCGGCTCCTGGAAACAAGCCGTGTTGATGTAGTTGTTCACGCGGCTGCTGATCGATCCGTGCGTCGACACATTCTTCGCGCTGCAGCCCGGAGCATAGCTTGCCCGATCGCCGGGAATGCCGTAAACATTGTCGATGTTGTTGTAGGTGATGCTGCTCTGCTGGCCGTCCTGAACCACCGTAGCGGTTGCAAGACTCCACCCACCGATCGTGCTTGCCAGGAAAGGATGATCTTTGCCCGGACTGGGGAAAGAATAGTACGCGGACAAAACAAACCGTTGCGGCCGGACATTGTAGTCAGGTCCATATCCGGCCTCATGAGCGCGTAGCGCGGTCTGATCGCCGGTGGGCCCGAATTCGTTGGAGCCCGTGGTGAAGCCCGGCACTGGGCTCAGCAATCGCATCCATGTGTACGCAGCCTGATATTGGAAGCTATGTTTATATTTCTGCGTCAGCGACGCCTGTAGGGCGCTGTACCAGGCTTCGCCATCAGTATTGAAGTAGTACATCGTGTTCGTTGTCCAACCGAGATAGGGTGCGCGATAGGGAATGTTGGCAACCGTGTTTGTGGTCTCGCCGCGAATGGGGTTTGTCGCAGAGGCCAGAGGCGCCTGGTTGATGGTTCTACCCAGGATTCCGTGCAGGTCGCGCGCTCCGGCATAATCGACGTCCAGGACAGCGCCACCCGGGAGTTTGGATTGCAAGCCAAGACTATAGTGATAGATCGTTGGTGGACGCCAACCCATGCCCAGCGCAGCCAGCGTGTAATCCGTATAAGGAGAGTATGGCGCAAACACGGGGAAGGTTGGAGTGTACGGGAAGGGATTGGAGTCCGACGAGGCCGAGTTATACGATCCCGTGTAGACGGCCCAAATACCGGTGGGAGCTTCGGCGCACAGCAGCAGGTTCATCTGGCCGTCGGTCGTAGAGTGATAGATGCCTATGCCTCCACGAAGAAGAAACCGATCGGAGCCGGGCAGCAACCAGGCAAGCCCGAAACGCGGATTCCATGTATTCTGGCCGTCGCCATTGAACCCGAATGTGTTCTTCCCGCGGATCACGCCGTCGGGAGGCGTGGGGCCCTGGTAATTGGAGTTCACCAGGTAGCCATCGAAGCTGCCCGCTGCCGGTGGATTCGGATTGATCTGGGACACATTGACATTGCCGCCGCCATTGGCTGACCCCATGTCGCCTATATGCTCGAGGCGCAAGCCGAGGTTGAGCGTGAGGCGCTGCGCTATTTTGTAGTTGTCTTGAACGAAGGCATTGCCATCTCTGTATCGCCAATCGCGCAGGAAGTCCCCAAAACCCGCGTACGTCTCGTAGATATTGCTGTATGAATCAGGCCCGAACAGGTTACCTTGCCCCAGCAGGAAATCCGCCCAGGTAAGCGGGATCACATAGGCCTCGAAGTTAAATTTCCCCATGTTATCCCTGCCGTAAGTGAAGCCCCCACCGAAGGTGAACTGGTGCTTTCCCTTGATCCAGGATAGTGTGTCGGAGATTTGGTCCTCTGACTCCAAAAAGTAGGTCGCCGAAGTTGTGCCTGTCTGGAAGCCATCGGATATGAACCAGATATTGGGGTAGTTGTTCACCTGTGCCGGGGCGTTCATGCCCAGGCTCGAGAAAGTAAACGCATTTCCATAGGTCTGATTCGAGGTCGACCGATGGAGACCGACCAGGAAGTTGTTCACCAAGCTGGGACTCATGATGAAGGTCTCTCCGATCGAAGCCACATCGAAGCGTTCCGGCTGATAGAGGGGGTTTCCTTCCGTCTCATATAAAGTGGACCACTCCTGGTTGCTGAGCGCACCGAAATAGCGAACCGCGATATTGTTACGGCTCGACAGCACGATGTCGGCGTTCGTCATCCATTGGTTTTCATTGAAGAAGCCCGGACTGGTCACATAGGATTCGCCCTCCGAATCGAATCCACCCGCGGCAGAAGGATTCACAGTCTGCGCTGTCGGAATCATGTACTGACCGTTGGGCAGCTTGGTCTGGAGCAACGCCAATGCCTGGGGAGCGATATTTGAGCCATCGGCGGCGATCGTGCCGCCATATGGGCCCAGGTAGCCTTCCTGGCCGGCGAAGACGGCTCCCAATCCCGCTGCCGAGCGGTCGTTCGTTATGGGAGGTTCATAGTCCACTTTATGGTTGGCTGGGTCGGTTTCATTGAACTGCTTTGTCCCCTGCCAGGAACCAAAGAGCACAATCTTGTCCTTGACCAATGGACCGCCTGCGGTAAAACCATATTGATTCTGACGCAGAATGCCGCGCGGCTCGCCGAAACTCTTCGTAAACCAGTCATTGGCGTTGAGATCTTCGTTGCGGAGAAACTCGAACATCGATGCGTGATAGCTGTTGGTGCCGCCCTTCGTAATGACATTCACGTTGGCGCCGGCATTACGTCCCGTTGTGGCGTCAAACAAGGCCGTCTGCACTTTGAATTCCTGGATGGTGTCAGGATTGGGAGCCGGAATTCCCTGCGAGTAAATCCATGAGCCCTGTGTGTCGTTGATTGTGAGGCCGTTCATTTGAAAGTTATTGTCGGTCGAAGTGGCTCCCTGGCTCATGATGCTTCCTCCCGCCGGATTCGCGTCCTGGCTGCCGCCGCCCCTTCCGACACTACTCGCATTGTTGACCTCCTGGGAGACGCCTGCATTCAAGCCGATAATTTGCGTAAAGTTACGCGTAACCAAGGGGAGGTTCTCAAGCATCTCTGAATCCGTTACGCGCCCCAATTCAGTTGATTCGGTTTGTAACTCCACGTTTGTAGAGCCCACGGTAATAGTCTCCGTCACTGTGCCGGTTTCCATTCGAATGCTCAGTGCGGTGGTCTCCGCCACGATCACCTGCACGTCCGGCGCCGTGGCCACCTTAAACCCTTGCTTCGTGACTTCGAGTGTGTATTGCCCCGGCGGGAGCAGAGAGAGAACATACAGCCCGTGTTCGTTGGATAGCGATGAGCGTGTCGAGCCCGTGGCCACATCGGTAACCTTGACCTGGGCTCCCGCCACCATTGCACCCGTGGGGTCCGTGATCGCACCGCTGATGGCGCCTGTCCCGCCAGTCTGCGCCGACAGCAGCCCGCAGGCTGTAAACAGCGCCCATGCGATGACCGCCACGAGTGCGGAACAGTAGGGGAAGGCAATTAGTTTGGTAGCAGGTTGCACTTGCTGGGGATTACGCATCTGTTTTTTCCTCTTCGAATCCGGCCTCTTCGAATCTCGCCGCAGTAAGCGATTGGCGAATAGTAGGAAAACAAATGTACGACGCGACAGGTTCTTAGCAGACATTCTCATGTCATTTACAGACACCCTGGCCTATCAGGATCCGTCCGTCATTGTTTGCATTGCGCCTGCTCAGTGGGGAGTTTGGGCGAATATAAGCCGACATTCCAATTCCAGGCGATGTCCCCGCTCGCCCGGCGCCGGCAAACAGTCTCTTCAATGAATTCGTACATCCCTGGCAGCAGGTGATCTGACGGCTTTGGAACATCCTCAAATGCCATGTAGGAACCCGTAGGTCCGAACGTCGGCCAGTCCGGCTCATTGGCGGCCTGAGGCTTGCCAGCACGGGCGAATGAGGTCCAGTAGCCGATCATGGCGTCGGATAGCTTCATCTCTTGCGGTGTGTGGGGAATCTTCGGCCAAAGCGGAGGCGTACGATCGAACGTGCCGAACACATAGGGCAACTCGCTGGCGTGGAAGCCGTGCAGACCAGCAGTGTCGGCGGCCGGATACCCATGATCAAAGAAGTATAGAAAGGACGGCTGCCCCAGCGCGGTTTGTTTTCTGACGAGCCGCTGTGCCGTCCACCCGTACAGGCCGTCTCGCGTTGTGGCCAGGATGCTCTCCTGCAAATTGGCGCTGGGATAAAGCCGCAGGAATTCATCGGCGAGGTCACCATAGCGGTCGCGAATCGTCGTTTCGTATTCGGCCGAACTCTCGGGAACATGAGGGGCGAGGATCCTTAACGACCGGATCTCCCCGCTATTGAAGCCGGCGAGTATGGGCACAGGCGCTTGTTCGCCCTTGTCGAAAACATCGACCAATTGACGCATCATCACATGCCCATCGATAGTGCCCCATGGCGCATATCCAACCGCCGGCGCGGCGAGACTCAGCTTCTCTGCATTCATCGCTCTCATCGCCGCGATATCCGGCGCTTTAAGCGCGGCAGCGAGTTTCACACCGCTCTCCTCGGCGGAGGGCGAGCCGAAACTCGCTTTTCTCAACTCGGGCGTTGAGATCATGTATGCGCTTTCTGAAATCGCTTTTGCAAACAGGCCGCGAGCCGGAGGAGCAGCGAGCAGGTACATAACACTCAGTGCGCCCGCGGATTCACCTGCGATGGTTACGTTGGAAGGATCGCCGCCGAATGCGCTTATGTTCTTCTGAACCCATTTGAGAGCCTGTATCTGATCCAGCAAACCATAATTGCCCGACACGCCCAGCGGTGATTCTTTGCTGAGTTCGGGATGCGCTAACCAACCTAAGACACCCAACCGGTAGTTGATCGAAACCACAACGATGTCCTGGCCGGCCAGGCGGGAGCCGTCATAGATTTCGTCTCGGCCCGAACCCGTAACGAGAGCGCCTCCGTGTATCCAGAAAAAAACGGGAGCGTTGTGCGCTTTGGCTGGAGTCCAGATATTCAGTGTCAGGCAGTCCTCGCTCATCGGAGCAGGAATCCACGTGTAGATGCTTGCCGGTGGGTTTGAAGGCTGGAAGCAAACGGGTCCGAACTCAGTTGCTTTCTTGACGCCCCCCCACGGTGGCGCTGGGCTGGGCGGTTTCCAGCGTTCCGACCCTACCGGGGGCAATGCGTACGGGATGCCCTTGAAAACGCGCAGTTCACCTTCCATTTGTCCCTCTACCGCACCGGCAGGAGACTTTACGATGGGGCCGTGTTTCTGTTGCGATGGAGCAGACATAGTGCTTTCCGGTTGAGTGAAAATTGAAGGCGCCAGAACAATCGATACAGCCGTGGCGGACCAGACAAGCAAGCGACGAACCAGGATCATGGGGTTGTTTCTCCAAGTGTGCGGCTTTCGTTTCTAAGCACGCGCGCCAACGCCACGAACAGCAATACAGCCACGACGTAAAACGACGCGAGCAGGTAGAGGGCGATCTGTAACGACTGATGGGGATGGCTTGCGTGGAAAAAGTCGCTGGCCGCGCCCACGAAGGTGGGACCAAAGCCGAGACCGATCAGATTCATGATCAGCAAAAGCAGTGCACCTGACATGACACGCTGGTCTGGCCGTACTTCCTCCTGCACCAGAGTTACCACTGATGTCAGATAGAAGTAATTCATAAACATCGTGGCGGTGAGGAAGAGCAACGCGAGACGCCAGCAAGGCGCCCACACAAATGCGAGGTAAAAGGGAAGGGCAAGTGTAAGCGAGGCGGCGGGCACCAGGGCATAGGCCTGTTTCGAGCGTCGCGTGAAGCGGTCGATTACCGGCCCGGAGGCAAGCATGCTCCCGCCCATTCCGATTGCGACAACCAACGCGTAATAAACGGCGACCTGCTTGAGCGTCATTGCTTTCTCGCGCATGAGAAAAAGAACTGCGAAGTTGATCAGACCGTAAGTGACGAATTGGTTGGCGCCGCTGGCCAGTGCGGCCAGCATCAGCGACGGCCGGGAAATGAACATTACAAACGTCTGCCGGAATCCGGTTTTGCTCGCTGCGGCCTGGTCCGAAATGCGCTCCGGGATGCGATCCAGGCCTCCACGACGGGGCTCGGGCACCAGAATAAGAATGCCGATCACCGCGATAAGTCCGACGGAGCCGAGGCAGACAAATGCATAGCGCCAACTGAAGGCAGCAGCGATGGAGGCGCCGAAGGCAATTCCCAAGGCTGAGCCAATCGGCGGTCCGACATTATAGAGACCCAGCGCTCGACCGCGGCGGCCAGGTGGAAAATAGTCGGAGATGATGGAGTAGGAGGGTGGAACACCGCCGGCCTCGCCGAAGCCGACCGTCATGTACGCTGCGGCAAATTGCAAGTAGTTGACTGCGCCGCCGCACCACATTGTTGCCGCGCTCCAGATTGCACAAGCTAAAGCCAGAACTTTTGACCTGTTCGTCCTGTCTGCGAACCACCCCACGGGGATAGAGATGCAGCAGTAAAACAGTGCAAAATAGAGGCCGCCGATCCGGCCGAGTTGTCCGTCCGAGACGTGCAGGCTGTCCTGAATCGGCTTTGCGAGAATCCCCGGCAATTGGCGGGACAGGAAGTTCAGGACATACACCACAATCAGCATGAAAAGCGCAATCCACGCACGCTGGCTGGGTTGCGCAGGAAGTGCGGCAGGTTGCGGCTTTGGCGGCTCACCGGCGTGGCCATGCGGTTCAATCGGCGATCCAGATGTGTTCGTTGCCATGGGCCAATTCTTCGCGCACTTTACTTGAGTCGCGATCTAGAAATAATTGCCATCCACGCTGATCGCCTGCCCTGTAACATTTCGTCCCGCAGGCGAACATAGGAATAAACACATGAGCGCAACGTCGTCCGCAGTCACCATGCGGCCCAGGGAGATACTCTTGAGGTATTCTTCCCGCATCGCCTTCTCGTCAACGCCTTCCAGCTTGGCGCGAGCACTGATTACGCCATCCATCCTCGGTCCTTCGACAATGCCGGGGAGCACCGCGTTCACCCTGATGTTGTCAGGGCCGAGCTCGATTGCGAGCGATTTGGCGATTCCCACGATGGCCCATTTCGTCGCCACGTAGGGCGTGCGCCATGGGATTCCCATACGACCGGCGATAGATGAAATGCAAATAATGTTGGCGGACTTTGACGTGCGCAGCATCGGTACAGCATGGTGCAGACAGCGGTACTGGCCGTTCAGGTTTACTTCGATTGTGCGCACCCACTCTTGTTCGGTGATCCTCTCCACTCCAGCTGTCGGGCCCGCGATGCCGGCGCAATTAATCAGAACATCCAGGCCGTTAAATCTGGCGCGTTGAACCTCAAAAAGTGCCGCGACCTGCGTTTCATCGGCAACATCGGCGTGGGTCGCCTGGCAGGAAGGATTGGTTTTTTGGAATGCGGCCAGGGCGGCATCGTCGATGTCGCAGACGTGAACTTCTGCGCCCGTTTCAGTAAATGCGGATGCAATGGCGGCTCCAATACCGGATGCGCCCGCCGTTACCAGAACCCGCAGCCCGCGTGGTGGGTTGAGTCGATCCTGGAAGGTCATTTGTGTCTCAGCTCTCATTGAACCTCGTTCCGATGAGGGGTTACCAGCAAGTGCAATCAGGCGAAATGGACATTCTCAGGGCCTTTCAATTGCAGTGTTTCCCTGACTTCAGCGGGCCCAGCAATCTCGAAGGAAAGCTCTTCAAGAATACGGCGAATCTTCCTGACCTGCTCGGCGTTACTCGTCGCCTTGACGCCAGGGGCGAGATAGAGGTTGTCTTCCAGTCCCACGCGCACATTTGCGCCCATAATCGCTCCCATGGTTAGAAGAGACATCTGATGGCGGCCGGCGCCCAGTACTGAAAAATGATAGCTATCCCGCCCGAATAAGCGGTCGGCCGTTGATCGCATGATGACGAGATTTTCCGGGTCCGGACCGAGTCCGCCAAGGATTCCAAAAACAGCCTGAATAAAAATTGGCGGTTTGACGATGTTGCGATCGACGAAGTAGGCGAGATTGTAGAGGTGTCCGACGTCGTAGCACTCCAGTTCGAATCGAGTGCCGCTTTCTCCAAGATTGCCAACAATGTATTCAATGTCAGAGAACGTATTCTTGAATACACCTTCTTTCATGCCCTCGATCTTCGGTTTCTCCCAGTCATAGCGCCATTGCGTAATTCGCTCGGCCACCGGATGAATGGAAAAGTTCATTGACCCCATATTCAGCGAGCACATCTCGGGTTTGGCCTGCAAAGGATAAGCGAGCCGTTCTTCGATCGTCATATTGGAGCTGCCGCCGGTCGTGATATTGATGATTGCGCCTGTTCGTTCCGACAGAACAGGGCAAATCTCCTTGAAGAGCGCCGGATCACCCGACGGCCTGCCGTCCTCAGGATTTCTGGCGTGGAGATGGAGAATCGCAGCACCTGCCTCAGCCGCCTCAACGGCGCTGTCAACAATCTGAGACGGAGTGATCGGAAGATACTCCGACATGGTCGGCGTATGGACAGAACCGGTAATAGCGCAGCTAATTATGATTTTGCGATTCTTCGTTGCCATCTTCGGTCTCAATTGGGTCAATAACCGAACGATCATAAGAAGTGGAAGACAAGAAACGACAGGTTTACAGCGGACATTTTCATGTCGTTTTCCGACATCGCGGGAGAGGCGTCGTGTAGATGAAGAATGTCTTTCTTCTAAGGCCGATACCCAGCGGCTTCCCCATTCGTATCGCAGCTTGTCGTAACCGCCTGCTCGCTTCAGGCCGCGTGCTGACCGTGGAGGTCATCGATGCCGGCCTGATCATTACACCGCGTGCAGAACCCACCGCCTGAAATCAATGTATTGCGGGATAATCGTTTGCAATCTATATCCACGCTCATATTTGGGAAACGGAAGTGAAGCAAGCTCGACCTTCCTTCTCAAGGCATATCGACGCTGCTTGTGGATTCAGTAATGGCATTGTCCGAAGCCGTGATGACGGTCCCACTCAAGTGCTCGTGATAGCCGGATGGCCTGCAAGGTCAACGCAAATCACGTCGCCGTTTGGAAGGTGTTTCCTGTACGGGCGTTATTGGGTTTTCCACAAATTCCGCCGGGGGCTGCTGGCCAAAATGGAGGGTATTGATGACGATAAGTCCATGAAAGACATGCACTTGTCGATCGAGTGGTGGGCGAGGCGGGGCTTGAACCCACAACCCCCGGCTTAGAAGGCCGGTGCTCTATCCAATTGAGCTACTCGCCCGTGCTTTCTCATTGTAGCTTTGAACTCGCTGCCGCGGGAACACAGGCGGCGAGAACCGCATCTGCAAAGGCATGGAGCGCGGTCCCGAGCACTTGAGCAGCCTCGTCCGCAGTAGCCCCACAGCCAGTCAGATAGGCGGTGATGCCGAGTTCCAGCTCCACATGTCCGCGATTTGCCTGGCGGATCACCAGGTCGGCACGGCAGCAGCGGAGCGGAACGGAATGGAGACGGGCGCAGAGCCGTTTGCATGACTCTGAGGCTGTTTCCGGCACGTTCCATTGCCCGCCGCTTGCAGGCAGCAGGTCGATGTAGCAACCCACCGCGTGTGCCGCGCACTTGACGGGCGCATTCAGTTCATCCGGGCTCCAGTCAGCCGGGTCAACCAAGGTCCACACGTCGCACTTCGAAGTAGAGACCGGCGATCCGGAACTGTTCAGCGTTGCCAATGCCCTGCCCAGAGCAGGGAATTGTGCAGCCTCAGTCAATTCGTGAGCTAGACCCGGGTCGAGTCTCAGGTCTACGAGCCCGGCCCACGCCGCATCAATTACTGGGGCACCGCCGCCGACTTCAACCTCCCAGTCAGCTTCCATTCCGCTTCTCGTTTTCTGCCATCAGAAAGCGCATCAGCGTGGCCTCAGCCCAGTGAACCTCATTGCCTGGGTCGCGAGAGAGATAGGCGCAGTGGCCGCCGTGGCGCGTCTCCAGAAAAGTGATGTGCGGATTGGCAATGAGCTTGGAGCGGGTCTCGGGAAAAAGACGGATGAAGGGATCGTCGAGCGCGTGCAGGATGAACGTTGGCACCTGAATATGGTCCACAACCCGCGCTGCGGCGGCGCGGTAGTAGTAGTCGTCGGCATCGCGAAAATCGCAGTACTTCGCCACGATTGTGTGATCGAACTGGCGGATCGACCTAATCCTCCCGAATTCTTTCGCGGGAAGGTAGTCCTTCGGAAAGATCTCTGCCTTGCGCGCGTACCGGCGCAGCAGTCCACGCAGAAAACGCCGCTCATAGAGGCGATTCACCGGCTCATGCAGGGCGTCGGCACCCGCGGCCAGGTCGATTGCCGGGCACACTGCAGCCACAGCAAAGAGCGGCGCGCGTTTGCCCCACTCGCCTGCCAGCTTCAGCACCAGGTTGCCGCCCATTGAGTAACCGACCAGTGCTACGCGTTGCAGCCCGAAGTTCTGTGCAAAGTGGTCTACCACCGCGCCCACATCGCCTGAGAGCCCGGAGTGATAGAGCGTCGGCGTCAGTTCATCGGTGTCGGCGCAGTTGCGCATGTTCATCCGGATTACGTTGCAGCCAGCGTCCCATGCGCGGGCCGCAATGCCCTGGATGTACTGCGAGTCCGACGATCCCTCAAGCCCGTGGACCAGCACCACGGTCAGCTTTGAAGCGAGCGGCCTGCCGCTGTTTTCCGTGTCAGTCTGCCAGTGGCAGTGGCACAGCACCCGGCTTCCGTCCACCGGATCAACCAGAACTGTTTCGGCGATGGAATCCAGATTGAATTCAGGCCGTGGCCAGAAATTTCCAAGGATTGTCTGCAGGTGCCCGTTGGTCAATCCACGCCGGGGCTGGAATGGGGTCAGCCAGGCCGGCAACTCCGCAGCCGGGTCGTCAAATCCTTCTTTTTCCTGAATTTCAGGGATCACGGAGTCTCTGTTTTGGGGAAGGTTGGGTTGGCGCGGTTGGTGCAAATTGGGGCGGCTAGAGGGGATCGAACCCTCGACATCCTGAGCCACAGTCAGGCGTTCTGCCGCTGAACTATAGCCGCCACGTACCCTTACGATTGTAGCATCGAATCTGGTTGGTACTTGTAACTCGGCGGAAGCTCGCAGAGGTCAATCTGCCCAGCCAACCATCCGCCTGTCGATCTGCTCTACTGATATTGGGTACAAAATGACCCTTCAAGATTCCAGCTCGGCACCATCGCCGCCCGTTGTGCTCCCGCCGGAACGCTGGAACCGCGGAGCATGGCTCTTTCGCGACCGCACTTTGCACAACATCGAGATTTTGCTCGACGAAGCCTTCCGCATTCCTGGCACCGGAATTCGATTCGGCATTGACGGAATCATCGGCCTCGTTCCCGGCCTTGGCGACGTGCTCGCCGGCCTGCTCTCGCTGATTATTCCGCTCGCCGCCTGGATCCGCGGTGTTCCCTACGTCACGCTGGTGCGCATGGTTGTGAACCTCGCGATTGGCGTCCTTGTCGGCTCCATTCCCATTCTCGGCGACATCTTTGACATCGCCTGGAAAGCAAATCGCCGCAACTACCAGTTGCTGATTCGCCATCTCGACGAGCCGCGCCTCCACACCTGGCGAGACTGGGCGTTTCTCTGGTTCCTGGCCCTGGCTCTTGGTCTCGTCTTCGCTGTGCCGGTGGTGCTGGTGCTCTGGCTGCTTGCGTGGATCAGCAGCCACTAGGCCACATGCCTCATCCAACGTGAAACCGATTCGCGATACAATCAAGTTTGACCGTCGGGGCGTAGCGCAGTCTGGTAGCGCATCTGCTTTGGGAGCAGAGGGTCGGGGGTTCGAATCCCTCCGCCCCGACCATCTAACCTCTTCCCTTTCAATCGGTTTGACTGAGTCTGAGGGGTGGGATACGAACTTGGATACGAAACTCGCATGGGAGAGCCCCATGGAAGTGAAT
>Ga0116135_1000758_pt1 | contig 17476 bp, 14 predicted proteins | sample June2015DPH_20_1_FD_89738 | JGI IMG/M metagenome (GOLD analysis project Ga0116135, IMG submission 89738) | Peatland microbial communities from SPRUCE experiment site at the Marcell Experimental Forest, Minnesota, USA - June2015DPH_20_10 | ecosystem: Environmental > Terrestrial > Soil > Wetlands... | reverse complement strand
GGAATTGCGCGAGAAGTTGAAAATAAATTGTCCGATGCGCTGCATGAACGGCTCACGGAGCGTTTCGTTGATCGCCGTACCAGTGTATTGATGCGCCGCCTGCGGGAAAACACGATGTTGAATACGGAAATCGGCAAGACCGGCGAAGTGATCGTAGAAGGCCATGTGATTGGCCGGCTCGATGGATTCACCTTTGCACCTGACGCGGCGGAGGCCGGCTCCGACGCCAAGGCGCTGCAGGCCACCGCGCTCAAAGCGCTGGCCGGGGAAATCGAGGCGCGCGCCGAGAAACTGGCGGCCGCCCCCGACGATCAGTTCGTGCTGGCCTCGGATGGCACGCTGCGCTGGACCGGCGACGCCGTCGCCAAGCTGGTGGCGGCCGACGACGCGCTGCATCCGCGCCTGCGCATCATTTCCGACGAGCGTTTGAACGGCGCGCCGCGCGAATCAGTCCAGACCAGGCTCGATCTGTGGCTGAAGACGCATATCGAGAAGCTGCTGGGGCCGCTGTTCGATCTCGCCAAGGCCGAGGACATCACCGGGATCGGGCGCGGCATCGCGTTTCAGCTGATCGAGGCGCTCGGCGTGCTGGAGCGCGCGAAGATCGCGGCCGAGATGAAGGATCTCGATCAGCCGTCGCGGGCGGCGCTGCGCAAATACGGCGTGCGGTTCGGCGCCTATCACATCTATGTGCCGCCGCTGTTGAAGCCGGCGGCGCGCGCGCTGGCCTCGCTGCTGTGGGCGCAGAAGCAGGACAATGTCGATATGTCGGCGCTGTCGGGCGCGCAGCATCTCGCAGGATCAGGCCGCACTTCGTTTGCGGTCGACAAGCTGCTCAACCGCGATGCCTATCGTGTGCTGGGCTACCGGCAATGCGGCGAACGCGCGGTGCGGGTCGATATTCTGGAGCGTCTGGCCGATCTCATTCGGCCGGCGCTGTCGTGGCGTGAAGGTTCATTGGGCGAAAAGCCCGCCGGCGCGTTCGATGGCCGCGGCTTTGTGGTGACGCAGGCGATGACGTCGCTGACGGGATCGGCCGGCGAGGATTTCGCCTCGATCCTGCGCGCCTTGGGCTATCGCATGGAGCGCCGCCCGCCGCTGCCGCCGAAGCCCGTGGTGGCCGAGGCGGCTGCGGCCGAGACGCCGGTGGAAGCGATTGCGGATGCGACAATAGAGAGCGCTGCAGTAACTGCAGACGCAGTTGCCGTCGAACCTGCGGTCGCTCATGAGACAGCAGCGATCGAGACCGCAGCGACAGAGACCACCGAGACCGCTGCCGTCACCCATGATGCGCCCGTGGCCAGCGACGAGAGCGTCGCGCCGACGGCGACGTTGCTGCCTGAGGTCTCGCCGATTGCGAGCGAGCCCGCGCAGGCCGTCGCCGAGACCATGCAGGCCGTCGCCGAGACCACGCAGGCCGTCGCCGAGACCGCGCAGGCCGTCGCCGAGACCGCGCAGGCCGTCGCCGAGACCGCGCAAGTCGCCGTCGAAGCCCAAGGCGCTGAGGATACGCCGCAGGATCACGCCGTCGCCGAGACAATTTCTGAGACGGCTGCCGTCGGCGATGCCGCACCGGTGGAAGCCAGCGCGGCGGAAACCGCGCCCGAGATGGTTGCCGCGCCTGAACTGGTCGAGGTCTGGCGGCCCGGCGGCCGCTCGGAAGAGCGCCGGCCGCAGCGCCATGATCGCAACCGTCCGCGTCACCAAAATCGTCCGGCGGAGGGAGCCCAGCCTGCCGCCGCGGGCGAGGCCGTCGCCGGCGAGGCTGGCGAAGGCGCCAAACACGAGCGGCATCGGCGCGGACGGCGCGACCGCAATAATGATTTCAGAAAGCCCCGCACCGATGCGCCGGCCGAGGCCGTGGCGGTTGCCGCGGATGGCGCGCCGGTGGTTGGCGAGCCGCGCGCGGATAATAGTGGCCGTCCGCCGCGCGAGCGCTATCAGGGCAAAGGCAACGACAATCGCGGCGACCAGGACCGGCCCAAGAGTGACCGGCCCAAAGGCAAGTTCGAGGGCAAATTCGGCGGCGGCCGCGACAAGGGTGGCCGTGACAAGGGTGGTCGCGACAAGGGCGACCGTGACGGCCGCTCGGGCGGCGGGCCGTCGCACCGGCAATATGCGACCAGCGCCGCGCCGCGTGAACGCGATCGCCCGGTCGATCCCAATTCGCCCTTTGCCAAACTGGCGGCGCTCAAGGAACAGCTCACCGCCAACCGCAAGGATCGCTGACACGGATCCTGTTTTCTCGCTATTTCTCGCTATTTCTCGAAGTGGTGTGGCTTGGAGCGCCAGCGTCTCGACAAATGGTTGTGGCACGCGCGGGTGGTCAAAGCCCGCACCAGCGCGGCCGCGCTGGTGGAGGCCGGTCATGTCCGAATCAATGGCGCGCGCGAAAAGGCGCCCGGCCATGCGGTGAAAGCCGGCGATGTGCTGACGATCGGGCTCGATCGCACCGTGCGCATTCTAAAAGTCATCGGATTTGCGCCGCGGCGGGGCGATGCGTCGGCGGCGCGCGGGCTCTATGTCGATTTGCAGGACCGGCCGGAGTAGTTCCTTGTTTCCAAGGCCATTCCGCCGGCGCAGGATGGCCTGGAAAGCCTCTCGCGGGGCCTGTTGCTTGACTTGCGGCTGCGCAGTTCCTGCGCTACGCAAACCCCAGAAAATTACTGATCAAAATTGACCGTTCCGGAGCCCTGGATGACTTACGTCGTCACTGAAGCCTGCATCAAATGCAAATATACCGATTGCGTTGAAGTCTGCCCCGTAGACTGCTTCTACGAAGGCGACAACATGCTGGTGATCCATCCGGACGAATGCATCGATTGCGGGGTGTGCGAGCCCGAATGTCCCGCCGACGCGATCAAGCCGGATACCGAGCCGGGCCTGGAAAAATGGCTCGAGGTGAATACCGAATACGCCAAGAGCTGGCCGAATATCACCCAGAAGAAGGAATCCCCGGCCGACGCCAAGGATTTCGAGGGCATGGAAGGCAAGTTCGAAAAATATTTTTCTCCGGCCCCTGGTACCGGCGACTGACCCAGGCGGGGTCTTTTTGGCTGACGGGGCCGAGGCAGTTACTGTCTTTTCCACCCATCGGCTTAACCCTAATCGCCGTGATGTGGCCGAAATGGCCTTCAATGGGCCCCGGACGGGGCATAAACCATTGATTTTCGCAGGAAATGTGCTATATTGGGCACATTAACAAGCCGAACCCGTCAGCCCGCTTGATGGCCCCAATGGGTTCCCGTGAAAACATCGAACAGGGGCGTGGCAGTTCCGCGCGCAGGCTGTGTCACAGAAAACGCGTAAAAAGAGTGTTTCGAAGGGTTCCAAAAAAGCCGCTGCGGTAAGCCGTAGTGCAACCAAGAGCCGTGCCCGGACTTCTCCCAAGGAATTCCGGAAAGCCACCAAGGCCCCGGCTGCAAAATCCTCAAAGAACAAAAGAAGCGAAATGCCAAACAAGACTGCAAAAACTGCCGCGAAAGCGACCGTTTCGAAGGCTCCTGCTTCGAAGATCGCTGCTCCCAAGATCGCCGCTCCCAAGGCAGCGGTCGCATCCAAGCCTGTCGTTGCCGCCAAGCCTGCCGTCAAGCCGGTGGCGGTGGCTCCGCGTGTCGAGGAGCCGAAGAAGCCCCTGACCCAGCGTCAGGGCTTCAAGACCAACGAATTCGTGGTTTATCCCGCGCATGGCGTTGGCCAGATCCTGGCGATCGAAGAGCAGGAAATCGCCGGCGCCAGGCTTGAACTGTTCGTGATCAATTTCATGAAGGACAAGATGACGCTGCGGGTGCCGACCGCGAAAGTCGCCAATGTCGGCATGCGCAAGCTGTCGGATCCGGCGCTGGTCAAGCGCGCGCTGGAAACGCTCAAGGGCCGCGCGCGCGTCAAGCGCACGATGTGGTCACGCCGGGCGCAGGAATACGAGGCCAAGATCAATTCGGGAGATATCGTCGCGATCGCCGAAGTGGTGCGCGATCTGTATCGCTCGGACTCGCAGCCCGAACAGTCCTACAGCGAACGTCAGCTCTATGAAGCCGCCCTCGACCGCCTGTCGCGGGAAATCGCCGTGGTCCAGCATGTGACGGAAACCGAGGCGGTGAAGGAAATCGAAGGCCAGCTCGCCAAGAGCCCGCGCCGCGGTGCCAAGGCCGAGACCGAAGTCGAGGCCGACGGTGAAGCGGATGGCGACGCCGATGCCGATGGCGACGATGCCGCCGTCGCGGATGAAGCCGCGTAAGCCACCGATCGATCCACGATCCCTGACAATCAAAAGCCCGGTCGAAAGACCGGGCTTTTTGTTTGTTGTGATGGCGAAATCCATCAGCGAGTCGTCCCCGCGCACGCGGGGACCCCTAGCGTGAGCGCAACGCGCTCATCGCGGCGCCGTGTCGCTTGTTGTGAGACTCGCTGTTTAACGACCTTGCTTAACCGCTGACGCCGGTGGTTATGGGTCCCTGCTTTCGCAGGGACGACGATCTGAGACTAGCGCGATCGCTATATTTGCGAGCTCGCAGCCCACGTCCGCTCAGGATCATTCGCGTCGATATTGCGTGGCGGTGGCTTCACGCTCTCGGCTATTCGGGGGGTGAGCCCGAAGACAACGCCGATAGCAGCGGCTGCAACGCCTCGCGCACGCGCTCGATCACGGGCGCATAATCGCGGCTCTGGTTCTGCCTGAACAGGCGCACACTTCCATACCACGGACTATCGTCGCGGCCGAGCAGCCAGCGCCAGTCAGGTGTGTAGGGCAGAAGGATCCAGGTTGGACGGCCCAGCGCGCTGGCGAGATGGGCGACGCCGGTGTCGACCGTGATCACGAGATCGAGGCAGCTCATGAGGGCCGCGGTCTCCGCGAGGTCGGTGAGTTGCGCGGTCAGGTCGATGATGCCTGTCCGCTCGAGCTGCGCCCTGTCGTCCGGCCTGGGGTCCTTCTGCAGGCTGACAAAAGCAGCGTCGAGATCGAGCAGGCCCGACAGCTTCCGGAGCTGTAACGACCGGTTGTAATCGTTCCAGTGTTTCGGATTGCCGGACCAGGTGAGACCCACCCGCAGCTTGCGGCGCGGGCCAAGGGGATTCTGGAGGGTATTCTGGAGGCGATTCTCCCAAGCCTGGATGCGTGCCTGCGCGGGCCGCGGCAGATAGACGTCGGCCGGGATCGTCTCGAGCCGCGTTCGGAACGCGAGTGGCAGGCTGCAGATCGGACAGTGCAGGTCGAAGGCGGGCAGTGGGTCCGATTTTACCAGGAGCCGGGAGACGCCGGACAGTCCGGACAAGAGGGACGCGAGCGGGTCGTCCACCCACAAAATGACCCGCGCGCCGCGCGCGGCCAGCAAGGGGATGTAGCGCGCGAACTGGATCGTATCGCCCAGTCCTTCATCGGCAAACACCAGGATCGTCTTGCCCTCGATCGGACCGTCGCCGAGCCACATCGGTTGAGAGAGGTTCGGGTAGCCCTTGGTAACACGGGTCTTCCACCGTGCTTCACGCCCGACGAAGCCGGCCGCGAAATCGCCGGTCAGGAGTTGAAGCTCGGAGATCAGAAAGGTGATGTCGGCATTGCCGGGATCGGCCGCATTCGCCTGCGCGTAGACGGCAAAGGCTTCGTCAAGCCGCAGCAGCTTGGCGAGCGCGGCGGCCTTGCTGATCAGCACGGTGATGGAGCCCGGCAGCAGTCCAAGCGCCTTGTCGAACCACGGCAGCGCTTCCTCGTACCGGCCCAGCTTCAATAGCGCCGCGCCGATATTATTGCAGATCTCGGGACTGGCGGGGGTCTGCGCATGCGCCCGCGAACTGGCGGCCAAGGCTTCCTCGAACCTGCCGAGGTCGTGCAGCGCGAGACCGAGCTGTTCGAGCACCGTGGCGTTGTTCGGGTGCAATTGGTCGCTTAGCTCGAGGCAGGAAACGGCTTCCCCGATCCGGTTCAGGTCGCGCAGCAGAACGCCGCAGCGATAGGCGGCATAGGCGTGACGCGGGTTGAGCTTGAGCGCCTGCTGGTAGCTCGTCAACGCGTCCGCCGGCCGCTCCAGGTTCGCGAGCGCGTTGCCATGGTGCAGCCACGTATCGGCATCGTCGCGCGTGATCTTGACCGCCGCGTCGAACGCCTTGAAGGCTTCCCTGTGGAGTCCTTGCTGTGTGAGCGCGGTGCCGAGGCTGACGAGATACGCAGTCTTGGGATCTTGCCGGTTGGCGCGGGAGATCCATTCGATGGCGAGGTCGTATTGTTTGGCCTGCAGGGACAACAGGCCCATCAGGTGCAGGCTGTCGACGTGATGAGGGTCTGTCGCAAGCGCCCTCTCGCAGCACAGCTGTGCGTCGAGAGGGCGGCCGGCCTGCATGTGCCGGAGGCCGAGTTCATGGAGAGCCGACGGCGTTGAGCCGTCGGGACTTTTAGCGGTCTTCCTGGACTCACCGGCTGCCCGGCGTTCACGACGGTTCATATCGACGCATTTCGACCGCTTGAGATAGCTGCGGATAGCTGATTCTCGACTCGCGGTCGAGTTGCAGGTCCCGCTCCGAGTGTTGATGCTGACACAAAGTGGCAGCACTCCGTGATAGCCTTGACCCGCTTCACAACAGGGCGGCTCGATGTCACGCGCGCAGCGTCTACTCGATCTCATCCAGCACCTTCGCGGCTACCGCCGACCGGTCAGTGGTGCGGTGTTGGCCGGGGCGCTCGGCATTTCGCTCCGGACGCTCTACCGGGACATCGAAACGCTGAACGCGCAGGGGGCGCATATCGACGGCGAGCCCGGCGTGGGCTACGTCCTGCGCCCCGGCTTCATGCTGCCGCCTTTGATGTTTTCGGAAGAGGAGATCGAGGCGATCGTACTCGGCTCGCGGTGGGTGGCCGACCGTGCCGATGCGGCGTTGAGCGCCGCCGCGCGCAACGCATTGGCCAAGATCGCAGCGGTGCTGCCGCCGGACCTCAAAACCAGCCTTGATACGTCAAGCCTTCTAATCGGGCCGCGAAAGGCGATGGCCGCCGGTGACAGCGAATTGCCGGTCATCCGTCAGGCGATTCGGGGTGAGCGCAAATTGCGCATCCGCTATCTCGACAAAAGTGGCAGCGATTCACGGCGGACCATCTGGCCGTTCGCGCTGGGCTTCTTCGAGCGGGTGCGCATCGTCGTGGCGTGGTGCGAAATGCGCCAGGGTTTCCGCCACTTCCGGACCGACCGCATCAGCAAGGTGCAGGTCACGGACAAACGCTATCCGCGCCGCCGCCAGGTCCTGCTGAAGGATTGGCGCGCGGTCGAAGGAATTCCGGAACAATAGCCCGAAATCACTACTGACAGTTTTTGGCAGTGTCGTCTCCTAAACTGAACCTATCCCGGACACACGTTCCGGCAGCGACGTTCAATCAAGGGACCAGCGCCATGCCAAACTTCAATTTCGTCCTGCTCTATGTCGAGAACCCGCCGGCCAGCGCCAGCTTCTACGCCGATCTGCTCGGTCGGCCCGTCATTGACTCCTCCCCCACCTTCGCGATGTTGCCGTTGACGGATAGCGTGATGCTGGGACTGTGGTCGCGCAACACCGTCGAGCCCGCGGCCACCGCGCACGCCGGCGCCGGCGAAGTCGCGTTCACGGTCGCGGATGTCGCCGCCGTCACCTCGACATTCAACGACTGGAAGAAGCGCGGACTGACGATCCTGCAAGAGCCCGTGCAAATGGATTTCGGCCATACCTTCGTGGCGGCCGATCCCGACGGTCATCGCCTGCGCGTGTTCGTCCCCGGTGCCGCATGAGCCGGAACTGGGTCGCGGTGGCTTCCGCCGAGCATGTCCGGCTCGGCCGCGGTCAGGGATTCATGCAGGTCTGTCACGGCAAGGCCGCGCCGCTCAAACGTATCCAGCCCGGCGACAGGGTTGTTTACTACTCGCCGGCCACCGAGTTCCGCGGCAACGACCGACTGCAGTCGTTTACGGCGATTGGCGTCGTGCGCGACGGCTTGGCCTATCAGGCGGACATCGGCGGCGGTTTCTCGCCGTTCCGCCGTAGCGTCGACTGGCACACGGCCGAGGAGGCGCTGATCAAACCACTGGTCGGCAGGCTGCAATTCACGACAACGCGAAGTAATTGGGGATTTCAGTTGCGCTTCGGCCTGTTCGAAATTTCCGCGCACGACATGGCGATGATCGCGGCTGCGATGGACGCGTCCGCCCCATCTTCCGCAGGAACTTCCAGATCATATGGCCCGATCAGGGAAGAACTTCGCGATGAATCAAGACCTGCGGGTTAAGACTTGCGCGTCAAGACCTGGCCGTGGCGCGCGCCGCTGTGCGCGCCATGGTGCCAGGTCAGCGCGCCGTTGACGATGACAGCCTCGATGCCCTCGGCCTGTTCGGTCGGTGTATCGTAAGTGGCCTTGTCGATCACGGTCGCGGCGTCAAACACGACGACATCGGCATGCTGCCCCAAAGCGAGTGTTCCCCTGTTCGCCAGACCGTAGTTTTTCGCGGTCAGTCCGCTCATCTTCCAGACCGCGGTCTCCAGTGGAAACAGCCCCACATCGCGGCTGTAATGACCCAGAACCCTCGGAAACGTTCCCCAGAGTCTCGGATGCGGCTTGGTGCCGCCGGGCAGGCCGTCGGAGCCGACCATGGTCTCTTCGAAGGCCAGGATATTTCTGACATCGCCCTCATCCATGATGAAATAGATCGCGCTCGCCGGTTGCAGGCGCCGGGCCGCCTCCAGCCGGCTGACCTGCCATTCCCTGGCGATATCGGCGAGGTCGCGGCCGACATATTCCGGATGCTTTTCGCATTCGGCGATCAGGACACGGCCACGCAGCCTGACCTCGTCGGTATGCAGCATGGTCGAACTGGCCGCATAGGGATAACAGTCGAGCGCCAGGCACTGGCACTTCATCGCCGCCTGTATCAACGGCAAGGTCACCGCCGACTTGCCGAAATTCGCCTCGCCGATCAGCTTGTGATGGGAAATCACGACCGGTGCATTCAGCGCGCGGCCGATCTCGAAGGATTCATTCAGCGAGTCGACGCAGCCCTCCGCCTCGTCGCGCATATGGGTCGCGTAAACCGCGCCGGTGCCGGTGATGGGCCGGCAAACCTCGATCACCTCCTCGGTGGGAGCCATCGCCGCAGGCGGGTAGTAAGTGCCGGTGGAGACGCCGATCGCGCCGGCGTCCAGCGCTTCGACCAGTAAACCGCGCATCGCGGCGATTTCTTCCGATGTCGCGGCACGATCGAGCGAATCCATGGTCATCAGGCGCAGGGTCGTATGTCCGACCATCGCGGCGACGTTGACCGATGCCGGCGCGCGGCGCAACGCGTCCAGATAGTCGGAAAAATGTTCGAACGCGCGAGGAAACGTTTCGTCACCGGACTGACCCAGCAGACTCTGCGGCATCGGTCGCGGCAATTCCGGCTTGAGCGGGGCGAGGCTGATGCCGCAATTGCCTGTCACCACGGTGGTGACGCCTTGCGAAATCTTGAAGATCATGTCGGGGTCGGACAGCACCGCATGGTCGTCATGGGTATGGGAATCAATGAAGCCCGGCGCGACGATCTTGCCGCCGGCCTCCAGCGTCACCAGCGCCGGCGCGCCTGAGAGATCGCCGATGGCCGCGATCATGCCATCGCGGATGGCGACGTCTGCATCGAAGCGGGGCTGGCGCGTTCCGTCAATGACGGTTCCGCCGCGAATCAGGAGGTCGAAGGGGCGGGCCGTAGCGTCGGTCATGGCGAACTCCTGTGTTTATTTGGCGGCTGCAAGCTGGACAGCGACGGCCGAATCGCCGTCCGGCCGCCAGCCTGTGGCGATGATGGCTGACGTGACGGCAGACGCCAGCAAGAGACAGAACGCCGCAAGATATGACCCTCCGGTCGCTGCGATCAACGCACCCATGGCGACGGGAGCCACCGAGCCACCGATCTGTCCGCCGAAATTCATCAGTCCTGTCGCGCTGCCGATCAAGTGCTCAGGGAAGTGCCGCAGCGGCGCCGCGAAAACCGTAGCATAGACAAAGTTGAATGCCAGCAGCAGCAGCGTCCAATACATCAGCAGCAGATAAATCGAGGCCGTTATCATCATCAGCGCCAGAAATACGGCGCTGAACAACGCGCCGAGAACCATGAATAGCCGCTCGCGGCCCTTGCCGTGCTTGTCGAGCAGCAGGCCGACCACGTTGGTTCCGGCAAACGCGATCAGATTCGGGAGCATGGTCGCAAGACCGACCTGCTTTAGATCAACCCCCCAGGTCTGCATCAGGTATGACGGCATCCAGGACTGAACGCCGATATACAGCAGACTGGTAAAAGACCAGATCGCCGTCAGCTTCCACGCCATCGAGGTTCGGAGCAGCGACCCCCACATCTGACGCGGTCGGCTGGCGGCGCGCTCGCGCTGTGCGGTGATGCCGCCGCGCAACGCAAACCAGAGCACCAGCGCGACGGCAAAGCCGGCGGCGCTGAGAATGTGAAACGATCCGCGCCAGCCGAGCCAGGCGACCGTGGCGCCAATCAGGCCCGCGCCGGCGGCATTGCCAAGGAACACGGTGGAGATCAGGAACGACTTCGCCCGCGCTCGTTCCGGCTTTGGAAACACCTCGGCTATTGTAACCGAACTGGCCGGAGGAAAACTGCCCTCGCCGACGCCGAACATAAAGCGAATCGCCAGCAGCGAAGCGAACGACCAGGCCAGGCTGGTGGCGCTGGTAAATACCGACCACATCACGATGCACAGCACGACAACGATGCGCGAGCCGTAGCGATCCGACAGCCAGCCGCCCGCCAGTTGCATCAGCGCATAGCTGACATAAAATGCACTCAGCAGCATGCCGGCCTGGCGCGGATCGAGGGCGAGCTCGTGACTGATCGGGATGATCGCAACGCTCATCAGGATGCGATCGGCATATCCGACTGCCCAGGCCAGAAACAGTCCAGAAAGACAAGCCATCTTTTGCGATCTGGAAAAGCCCGACCCCACGAAATCCCCCTGATGCGAGACAACTGGATTTGATGGTTCAGTTGCGCCAGACTGCCGGTCTGGTTGGACGCGACTGTAGATGTCGCCACTTTGGCACGCCCAATGAAAAGAGAAGCCCGTGATATAACCATGGGTTATAGGGGCGCTGCGGCATTGATGATGCAAATCACGCCAGCATTGAGTTGGACTGACATGTAACGCGCCGGGACCCCGCGTTACGCTCCGGAGGAAACAGGTGCGCCTGCGACACATCGAAGTTTTCAGCGCGGTCATGCTGACCGGCTCGACCAATGGTGCGGCCAAAATCCTCAACGTCTCGCAGCCGGCGGTGAGCAAAACCCTTCAACACGCCGAGCTGTCGGTCGGGTTTCCGCTGTTCCTGCGCAGCAAGGGAAAATTGGTGCCCACTCCGGAGGCGCTGCAGCTGCAACGGGAACTGGCACCCTTCGATGAACAGCTCCGGCGCATCCGGCGGCTCGCCGCCAGTCTTTCGCATGGCTCGGTCCGGCCGCTGCGTATAGCGGCGACCCCCGCGCTCGCTCATCATTTGTTGCCACAAGCCGTGGCACGCTGGTGCCGGGCATTCCCGCAATCAAAATGCGATCTGTCGGTAGCCCACACACGGGAAATCGAGCAGGCGCTTTTGCTCAACGAAATCGAGATCGGCCTGACGATGCGTCCGGTCTCGCATCCCAACCTCGTGCTCACGCCGCTGCGAAGTTGCAGCCTGTGCGCGATCGCGCCTGCCGGCTGGTGGCCCGACAAACTGCTGAACCGCCCGTTGCGGGCCGAGGAATTGACGGACCAACCCCTCATCACCATTGATGCCGATGATTACCTCGGCGGCATCCTGTCCAACTGGCTGGAGGATGCCGGAGCCATCCCCAAAAGTGCCATTTCGGTACAGACCTATACCCTGGCCAAGTCGCTGGTGCAGGCCCGTGTTGGCATCGCGCTGGTCGACGGGTTCACAGCCAACTATCCGCCTGGCGCCTCGGACATCCAGGTGCGGCCGGTGGAGCTTGCCTCCAGCCTGAATGTTTATGCCCTGACCCAGCACGAGCGCCCGCCACCGCGCGCCGCAGACCGTCTGATGAAGTTCCTGCGTCAGGTGAGCTAGGGCAGCATCGCCATTCATGGTCGGCGAGATATAACCCGCGTTTATATCCCGCGTGCCGAACGATATTGGACGTTCCCGGGGCATTTGAAGAAAGTGGCGACCTGTTCATCAGGAGCTTCACTGGGCCATGCATGCCATCGTACTCGGCGCCGGCGTTGTCGGACTGACCACGGCCTGGTATCTGCAGGCCGACGGGCATCAGGTCACCGTCATCGAGCGCAACGACGATGTTGCGAGCGAGACCAGCTTTGCCAATGGTGGTCAGCTTTCCTATAGCTACGTCGCTCCGCTGGCCGCCCCCGGCGTGCTTTCAAAACTGCCGAACTGGCTTTTGCGGCGGGATTCGCCGGTTCGCTTCCGACCCCGCGTCGATCTCCAGCAATGGCGCTGGCTGCTGCAATTCGCGCGCGCCTGCACCCTTCGTCAAAGCGAGCTGTCAACGCGACGTTTGCTTTCGCTGTCGTTTCTTAGCCGCGGTCTGATGGACGAATTACTCGCGGGCGAGCCCGATTTGAGTTTTGATCACGCCAACGCCGGCAAGCTTGTGGTCTATCGGACGCGTGCCGCGTTCGATGCGGCGCGGCATCTGCTGGATTACCAGCGGTCGCTGGGGTGCGAGCAGGAAGCGCTGGACGCTGACGCCTGTATTGCAAAAGAGCCGGCACTCGCCCATCTCGCCGGCCAGCTGCAGGGAGGCATCTTCACCGGCAGCGAAGACAGCGGCGACTGCTATCAATTCTGCGTGGGAATGATGCGCCTGTTACGCAGGCGTGGCGTCGCGTTCCGTTTCGGGACCACCGTCACCCAGCTGCGCCGGACGTCCGGACGGCGGGTCACGGCATCCGCTGATGACGAAGATCTTAAGGCGGATCACATCGTGATCGCCACCGGAGCGTCGAGTGTGCCGTTGCTCGCAACGTTGGGGATTCGCGTGCCGCTGTACCCGTTGAAGGGATATAGCCTCACGGCGCCGTTGGACGCGGGAGCGATCGCGCCGCGCATCAGCATAACAGACTATGAGCGCAAGATGGTCTATGCGCGTCTCGGAGACCGGTTGCGGATAGCGGGGATGGCCGACATCACCGGCCGGCGCGCCGATATGGATCCGCGACGGGTCGCCACGCTCCGCGCCGAAGCCACCGCGATGTTCCCGGGTGTTGCCGACTTCGACAAGGCCGACGCATGGTGCGGACTTCGTCCCGCGACGCCGAAGGGCCTTCCGATCATCGACCGGACACCGTTCGGGAATCTCTGGTTGAACATCGGGCAGGGCGCGCTTGGATTTACGCTGGCGCTGGCGTCCGGGCGCCTGATCGGCGACCTCGTCTCGGGCCGCCAATCGGCGATTTCACGCGAGGGGTTCGGGTTAGCCGACACCTGACGCGATTTTGTTGCCGTGATTTATCAGCGAGTCGTCCCGGCGTGCGCAGGGACGACGAAACGAAATCAATCCACCACGATCTTCACGCGGTCGCGGGCCTTGACCTGGGCGTGGGCGTCGAGCCCGTTGAGGATGCGAAAGCGCTCCACCGGACGGTCGAGTCCGGCCATGTGGTGCGACAGCGATTCCACGGTGTCGCCGGGCTGCACGTTGATCACCTTGATGCGCAGCGGCCGCGCCGCCTGAATTTCCTCCAGCGTCAGCCGGCGGAAGGAATTCACGGTTTCGCGGGCGTTGCGGTCGCTTTCGGTGGTCTTCTGCTTGGCGGCGAAGATGAAGCGGTAGACGTCGCTGCCGAAGCGCAGCGCATAGACCTTGAATTGCCATTGATCGCCATGGGCGGTCACGGCGGCGGCCGGAAAACCGCCAATGGTCAGATCCTCGGTCGAGGCCTTGTCGACATTTTCCATCCAGCCCGAATTGAGATAATCGCCGAGCGTCTGTTCCGCCGGCACCCGCACCACATCGAAGCGCATCGCCTGCGTACCGCCGTCGCGCACGCCGATCACGGCCTGCGCGGTATTGTCCAGCGTGAAGGTTTCGGGGGCGGCGAAGGTGAAGCCGAGCTTGGGATGCAGGAAGCGCCGGCCGCGCACGAAGCCCTCGCTCGGATCCTCGCCATAGACGATGTTGTCGATCGCGGCGAGATAGGTTTCGCGATCGCGTTCGTTGTTTTCAGGCGAGGAATACTGCCGCGCGTTGTTCTGCGCGTTCTCGACGCGCTCGGGCGTCGCCGGGTGCGACGACAGGAAGTCCTGGGCGCGCGGATCGACCGAGTTCTTGCCGGCTTTCAGTTCGGCGTTGCGCTCCATCGCGGTCAGGAAACGCGCGGCGCCGAACGGATCGAAATGCGCGCGCGCCGAAATGCCGACGCCGATGCCGTCGGCCTCGAATTCCTGGGCGCGCGAAAAGCTCGCCATCGTCAGTTTGGTCTTGGCCAGCGCCAGCGCGGTCAGGTCGGGATCGTTGCCCATCTCGGTGACGACCCGGGTGACGACGGCGGCCTGGCGCGCCTGGTCCTCGCGGATCGAGGCGTGTTTGGCCAGCACATGCGCCATCTCGTGGCTCAGCACCGACGACAGTTCCGAGGTGTCGCAGGCCAGCGCGATCAGGCCGCGCGTGACATAGAGCTGGCCGGTCGGCAGCGCGAACGCATTGACCGCGCCCGAATTGAGGATCGTCACCTTGTAGGCCTGATCGGGACGATCCGATGCCGCCACCAGCCGGTCGACGGTCTTGCCGATCAGGGCTTCCAGCTTGGGATCGTCATAGGCGCCGCCATAGGAGGACAGGATTCGCTCATGCTCTTTTTCGGCGGCGGGACTTTGCGCGACCGTGCGGTTGGGCTTGGCCGGATTGGCCGCCGTCGGGGAGGACCCGGCCTGGAACCGGCTGATATCGCCGCAGGCGGCCAGCATGAAACCGGCGCACAGCAGGGCCGGCGCAGCCCAAAGGCGGCGGCTCATCCATTTCCCGTGCCGTCCCGCACCACCAGCCAATTCAGCTACTCGTCAGAGTTCCGCGAGCTAATTCCCGCCAAGCATTTCAATCTGCCCCACCCGGAGCACTTCAATTCGCGGCCCGCCCCGTGCCTCGATCCAACCGCGAACACGAATCCGTCGATTCTCGAGCGACTTAAGGGAGATGCCGGCCGCCTCGAAACTGGGTAGCACGCGCCTTGAAATAGTCACAGCAAAGTCCCGTGTCCAGTTCCGCCCGAAATTCACGTAAGTCGTTGCCCCGGCCTGCCGGACCGACAAAACCTTGCCCTCGACCACCATAAACCGCCCGATCCCGGCCAAAATATCGCCCGGACTTTCGGTGTTTTTTATGGCCGCCGGGTCGGCCCAAATGCCGCGTTTGGCCTCACGCGCCGCCGCCTCGGCGGCCATCAGCGCCGCGGCGCAGTCCTTGTCGGTCACCGTCGCCGACACCAGCGCTTCACCCTGCGCCAGCAGTTCGCTCTGCACCAGCGTCTCCGTGGGCGAATTTTCGGACGCGGCGAGAAACACGAAAGCGGCTTGGCGGCCATAGCGATCGGGCGTGTCGTCATCGGCGCGCAATATCACCTCGCGTCCGGTCAGGATCGCCGACAGCGCCGGCGCGCGGCTCGCCGCTGATGTCTCCGGCACCACCGGCTCGATGCCGGCGAGGCGGATCTCGCGGCCATCTTGCAGGCGAAAGGTGCGCGCATCGATGATGGCAGCGACATGGCCATCCCCTTGCGCCTCAAACGCGCATCCCGCAGCAATAGCCGAACCGGCGGGAGCGACAACAAGTGTGAAGCCGCATAGCGCCAGCGCGGCAATTCTCATTTGGCGATAAGCTCCCTGATCGCGCGAACCAGCTTTTTCTCGTCGCCCTCGAAGCTCTCGATCATCGCTTCGAGCATGACGTCAGGATCAAACGCTTCAAGATCGAGCGGATGGCCGGCATTGTCGGCCAGCATCGCAAGGAAGGTCAATTGGGTGCGCCCGTTTCCTTCGCGGTAGGCGTGAATTGCATTCAACTCGGAGAGGAAATGCGCCGCTTGGGCCGAGAACTCATCAGGTTGAAGGTTTTCAAGAAAGTTATTGGCTTTCAGTTCCGCAAACAGCTTGCCGGCCTGGGCCGCGATATGCTCGGGATAACAAAACGGGTTGCCCTGCTTCGATATACGCACTGTGCGCACTTGGCCCGCCCAAGCATAGACGTCTTGAAACAGGTGATGGTGGACGGCGCAATAGTGCTCAAAATCAAGCTCACCTTCGGGCAATGGCTCACCCGATCGCGCGTTGGAGATTTCGGCCTCGTAAGCGTCCAGATCGCCCTGATCGCGCAAATCGAGCTTGTTTACGAGAACCGTTGAATTCTCGTAAGTGTACGGATCATCGATCGCGTCATACATGCCCGGCGCGCTCAGGCCTTGCGATAAGATCGGACTATGGTCTGGCGATACTCCTCGGCAGACAATCCCTTGCGCTCCGCGTCGCTCGCCCTTTTTTTCATGATTGGCGTCAGTCGGATACCCTCAACGGCGCTAATTTTCCCGAAGTTGTCGCGGCCAATGACAAACCCGCCCTTTTTCTTGACCTTCGAACCTGATCGCTTCGATTTCGACATGCTCCAAATCTAGCATAGTTCGGCTCGGCTCGCACCTTCCGCTTTGCGGAATATAGGCGGGGTACAAGGCGGTTGCATGCTGCCATGATCGGGTGCCGCCCGGCGCGGCTTGCCGCTGCGCATCGCTTGCGGCATGATTGCGGCAACAGCAATAGCGGCCGCCCGGCCATGCGGCAGGTCGTCAGGGAGGCTTCATGAACAGCATGAAACGCGTTTTTGCCGGCGTTCTCGCCACCATGCTCGCGGCCGCCGCCTCCGCGGCGATGGCGCAAAGCAAGCCTCCGCTCAAGCTCGGCGGCATCCTCGACATGTCCGGGCTTTATGCCGACATCACCGGCCCCGGCAGCGAGACGGCCGCCAAAATGGCGGCGGAAGATTTTGGCGGCGAAGTGCTGGGCCGCAAGATCGAGATCCTCGCCGCCGATCATCTCAACAAGGCCGATCTGGCCGCCAACATCGCCCGCGACATGCTCGACAATCAGGGCGTCGAGATGATCTGGGACGTCGCGGCCTCGGCGACCGCGCTGGCCGCCGGCGAGATCGCCAAGGCCCGCAACAAGATCATCATGTTCTCCGGGCCCGGATCGATCCGGCTCAGCAACGAAGCCTGCGGACCCTATACCGTGCATTATGTGTTCGACACCTTCGCGCAGGCCAACGTCACGGGTCTGGCCGCCGTCAAGCAGGGGCTCGATACCTGGTTCTTTCTGACCGCCGATTACGCCTTCGGACAGGATCTCGAAAAGGACACCACCAATGTGGTGCGCAAGGCCGGCGGCAAGGTGCTGGGCGGCGTTCGTCACCCGCTCAACACGTCGGATTTTTCGTCCTATCTGCTGCAGGCGCAGAGCTCGAAGGCCAAG
>Ga0116135_1000757_pt1 | contig 17492 bp, 13 predicted proteins | sample June2015DPH_20_1_FD_89738 | JGI IMG/M metagenome (GOLD analysis project Ga0116135, IMG submission 89738) | Peatland microbial communities from SPRUCE experiment site at the Marcell Experimental Forest, Minnesota, USA - June2015DPH_20_10 | ecosystem: Environmental > Terrestrial > Soil > Wetlands... | reverse complement strand
TGCGCGTTCCGCTGCGGTTTCCCGGCACGCCCGTTTTCTGTTCCCTGTTTTGCGTCACCTGCGGCGGCGCAAAACCCACTTCCAGGCGGTCGCCGTTCGCGGTTTGATGCGCACCCGTCGCGGTGGTCTGTTCCATTTGCGCGTGTCCCGTGCCCACCAGCGTGCGCAGCGTCGATCCCGCGCCAAACGTGCCGGTGACCTCATCGGCAGCCATCTTCGCGGGCAGTGCCGCGGCATCGTCGCGCCGGCTTTCGCTCGTAATCACCACCCCGCCGGTGCCGTGAATGGTCTCCGGTTCCACCTGGGTCTTGCCCGCGGTCTCGACCCCGCGGAAGTCCACATCCGCGACCGGCGAGCGCCAGGTCCGGCTCACGTGCAGCGTCTGCCCCGAAGCCTCCAGGCTGGATCCCTCGCTCTCCATGGTCACGCCACGCTCCAGGTGCGCGTGGCGCAGCTGCCCCTGGGCGGAGAAGTCGAGCTCCGCGGCCGGCGCGGTCCCGTGCGCGGTGCGGCCCTGCTGCGCCGAGTCGCTCTCTTGTTTCGAATCGAGCGTCACGCCGCCTTCCAGGTGTCCGTGGCGTGGCTGGTTATGCTCGTCAAAATCCATGGCCGCCGTTGGCGACGCCAGGCGTCCGCCGGTAGACGTGGTCATCGTAAAGCCGTTTGTCGCGTCCAGATGCGCCGCCGACCCATCGTTGCGGAAGAGGATGCTGGCTTGGGCAGCGTCCGCCCGGCCGTCCCGGTACTCCAAAGTTGCCACGCGCAGCAGGCACAGTTGCGCGCCGCGATCGAACTCCGCGTGCTGCGCGTGGATCCGCACCTCATCATGGTCTCGATACGTCGTCAGCTCCACAGCCTGCACCAGCGTCAGGTAGCCGCGCTGCGAATCATACGAGGCGCCCACCGCGCTTCCAAGCCCCTGCGTCATGGTGAAATTCACGGGTTGCGACGTAGTCACGATGCCCGTGTTGCGGTCGAAAGTGACTCCACTGGTTTTCACATGAACCTGGCCGGCGTCGCCCACCGCATTCGCTGCTATCGGTAAGCGGTCGGCCTTCTTGCTGCCGCCGGCGGCCCCGGGCGGCTTCGTCAAAATCATTTCTACCGGCCCCTGCGCAGAGGCAATTCCGCTTTTCTGGTCGTATTCGAACTCGTCGCCCGCAATCTTGTCGGCCTGAACGCCGTCCTCGCCGTAGATCTCGATCTCGACGTCGTGCAGCTCCACGCGATCGTTCTTGAGTTCTATGGCCTTCGCGGCATGGATTTTGAACTTGGAATGCGCGCCGAGGTTGTGCGAGTAGGTGTAGCCGTTCGACTCTTCGGTGATGCCCACGCCCAGCCGCTGCGGCAGATCGCGCCAGCTCAGCAGGCTCTTCCACTTGGCGCGCACTAGGAACACTCCCAGCGCCACCAGCAGCAACGCTGCAGCCACCACCACCAGCGTCCGGATTCGCTCGATCGTGAAGCGCACGGCTTAGTTCCTCAATCCCAGCCGCTCGGCCAGCCGCTGCGCAAGGCTCTCGCCCAGTTCGCTCCACAACAGGCGCGCCGTGGCGCCCGAGGCCTTCTCCACCCCGCCGGCCAGCTCCACCAACTGCCGCACGTTCTCTTCCACGTGCCGCGCACCCACCTTGTCCAGATCGGCGTCCTCTTCGAGGAATGGCGTATCGGTTCCGAAATCGATGCGGATGTGCCCGTCCTGCTCGTAGGCCCCCTCATCGAAGAGCGGCCCGTAGCCGGTGACGCGCACCAGCCTTGGACCCCGTGCCCAACGGCCCAAAACATGCTCATTCTGAGCCGGGGCTGCTCCGGCAGCTGGAGCCGCGGAAGCTGCGTCTTCCCATTCCCACAGATTCCACCCCATCTGAAACTCGTAGGCATAGTCTTCGTGGAGCAGTTCCATGGCCTCGGCCACGGCCAGCCGCGGCTCAATGCCGGGACTCGACCCGAGAGCAGCGCCCATCCGCCCGTAGACGCGTTGAAACACCGGCGTCTCGCCCCAGTTCATCGGCCATACCGTTGCGGCGTAGACGTTCTCCTCGCCGCCATGTGCGGCAAAAGCGCCCAGCACCGTCGTCAGCTTGTCGGGGAGCGCCTCCAGGCGCAGATTCGGGTACCACAGGCTCAAATAAAGCGTGTCGGACATGCCTATCTAGTTTAGACGGGCCAAGGGGGCAAAGATCAGGGGGTCGGGCCGAGCGCCCCACTGTCGCTACGTCAAGGGGAGCCAAGGGGGACAAGGACTCTTACCGTCCTTTACCCCGTTACAATCTCGCTGAAATCGGCGATTCCGGAGAAGCTGCGCAGCACCCCGTCAATCAAGCCCAGATTTGCGCCGCGCACGGCAGGATCGGGGTCGAGCACCATCACCTTGTCGAAGAACTTGTCCACCGCGGGCCGTAACGTGGCGATCGCGGCCAGTGCCTCGCCGTACTTCCGCTGCTCGCGGAGCTTCGCAACTTGCTCCGCAAGCTCCTTCGTCCGCTGCCACAGGTCGATCGCCTCAAGCGCCGATTGACCAAGCTTCGGCTCCGCCTTTTGGTAGCCCTTCTCTTCCGCCTGGTGCAGGATGTTCTTGATGCGCTTGAACGCCGCGGAAACCGCAAGGAAATCCTCGGACCCGCGCGCCGCGGTCAGCGCCTCGGCCCGCGCAATGGCGTCCCTCACGTCGTCCGCGCCCGCGGCCAGCACCGCATTCACCACGTCGTACGCGAATCCGCGCACGTCCTTGAGATAGAAGTGCAGCCGCTCGCGCAGGAACGCTTCCACCTGCGCCTTATTTTCGCCCTCCGCGCCGGACGCATTGAGCACATCGCCCAGCGTCAACGGCAATTGCGCTTCTGCCAGAATCTTCACAATGGCATTGGCCGCACGGCGCAACGCAAACGGGTCCTTCGACCCCGTGGGCGCGCTGCCAATGCCGAACATCGCCACAATCGTCTGGATACGGTCGGCAAGCCCCAGTAGCTGGCCCTCCACCGATACCGGAATCTGGCCTTCCGTCGAGGCCGGCGTGTACTGCTCGTAAATGGCCAGCGCCACGCGCTCGTCCAGTCCCTGCGCCCGCGCGTACAGCCCGCCAATCACGCCCTGCAACTCGGTGAACTCTTTCACCAGCTCGGCTGTGAGGTCGGTCTTGGCCAGTTCCACGGCCTTGAACAGAGCCTCTTCGCTGAACGGAAAATCCACGCTCTTCAACCTGGACGCCAGCGCACTCGCCACCGCCAGGTTCTGCTCGGTCTTCCAGTAATAGCTGCCCAGTTCCTTCTGGAAGGTCACGTTCTTGAGGCTTTCCATGCGCTGGGCCAGCGGCGTCTTCTGATCCACATCCCAGAAGAAGCGCGCGTCCTTGAATCGCGCCCGCAGCACGCGCGCGTTGCCGTGCCGGATAATCTCCGCGCCCTCCGCGTCCGCTTGCGTGTTCAGCACCGCCAGAAAGTGCGACGCCAGCTTACCCTTCTCATCCTCGACCGCAAAGTACTTCTGGTGGTCGCGCATCACGGTGACCAGAACTTCCTCCGGAAGCTCCAGATATTCGGCTTCAAAGTTGCCCATGATCACGCCAGGCCACTCGGTAAGGTGGACGACGGTCTCGACCAGCGCCTCGTCCTCGCGCCAACGCGCACCGGGAACTGTCCGCGTGGTCGCGTCCAGCGCCTTGCGAATGATTTGCCTCCGCTCAGCTACGTCGCCAATAACGTACGTCGCACGAAGTGCCTCTTTGTATTCGTTGGGCGAAGCAATCGTGACAGGCGCCTCGCCATGGAGCACGCGGTGCCCGCGGCTCGCGTTGCCCGCGGCGATGCCGGCAATCTCCAGCGGCACGACGCTCGAATCCATCAGCGCCACCACCCAGCGCACCGGCCGCACAAACCGCTCCGGCTTTCCCGCGCGCCAGTACATATTCTTGGCCCAGTAGATCTTGAAGACTTCCTTCGGCAAATCGGCCGTCAAAATCTCGTTCGCGGTGCGGCCCGTGCGCTTCAGCGTCGCGCCCACGTACTCGCCCTTCGGCGTGGTTACTTTTTTGATCTCAGCAACAGCTACGCCGGCTTTTTTCGCGAAGGCGTGCGCGGCGGGCGTCGGCTCGCCGTCTTTGAAGGCCACCTTCCACGACGGGCCCGTCAATATCTCCTCGGTGTCGACCTGCTGTGCCCGCACGCCCTCGACCAGCACGGCCAGACGGCGCGGCGTCGAGTAGGTCGTAGTTTTTGCCTCAGGCGCAAGCAGCCGCTCGCGCTTGAGCAAATCGCTCACGCGGCGGCCCAGTTCGGTCTCGGCCCCGGCGATCATTCGCGCCGGAACTTCTTCGAGACCGATTTCAATCAGAAAATCTGCCATACCTGTAGTTCTCAGTTTCCAGTTCGAATTTCAAAGTGTGCGGCGGCGTTGGCCGGCTCGCTGACTTGCTAACTCACTTCCTGCTGTATCGCCCACGCCTTCGCCACGCCCACCACCAGGTTGCGAATTCTTCCAATCACGCCCACGCGTTCCGTCACACTGATGGCGCCGCGCGCATCCAGCAAATTGAACAGGTTCGAGCACTTCAGCGCCAGCTCGTACGTCGGCAGCAGCGGGAATCTTTTCTTCGCCTCTGGGCTGGCGTTCTCGTCGGCCAGCAATTTATTCGCATTCTCAAGTAGCGCATGCGCCTCGGCTTCGTAGCTGTTGAAGTGCTCCCAGAGCCGCGGCACGTCGGCCATCTCAAAGTTGTAAACGGAGAACTGCAACTCCTCGGCCAGACGCACGTCGCCGTAGGTCACCACCGCGCCTGTATCGGGATCGCGCGCCCACACGATGTCGTAAATCGAGTCCACGTCCTGCAAGAACGCGGCAATACGCTCCATGCCGTAGGTCAGCTCGGCGCAGATAGGATCGAGATCGAGCCCGCCGCACTGCTGAAAATACGTGAACTGCGTAATCTCCAGGCCATCCAGCATCACCTGCCAGCCCACGCCCCACGCCCCGCCCGCCGGCCACTCCCAGTTGTCCTCTTCGAACTTCAGGTCGTGGTGCTTCAGGTCGATGCCCATGGCCTCGAGCGACTCGAGGTACAGCTCCTGCACATTCACCGGGGGCGGCTTCAGGATCAATTGGAACTGGGTGTGCTTGAAGAGCCGGTTGGGATTCTCGCCGTAGCGCCCGTCGGCAGGCCGCCGCGAAGGCTGCGCGTAGCCCACCCGGTAGGGCTTGGGTCCTTGCACGCGCAAAAACGTCTCCGGACACATGGTGCCCGCGCCCACTTCCACGTCGTAGGGCTGCTGGATCACGCATCCGCGCTCCGCCCAGAACGCCTGCAGGCGGAACAGCAAATCCTGAAAGGTGAGCGAGGTGGGCTTCACACGCGGTGCGGCTTGGGCAGCGGACACAGGCTTTTCTCTCTCATTGGAACTAAGAATCGATTTTAGCAGTTAGGTGGGAAAGCTTCCTTAGCTGTGCAAGGACTTAGGGTTACCAACGTGGGATGACGACCGGTCCCAGTAAGTCCGTCTCAAATATTGAGCGGGACGCTGGATGCGACCACTACCCGCCCAACCTGGCCAGCGCCTCCGCGCTCTTGAGCCTCCGCTCCAAATGCCGCTCCAGCGTCTGCAAAGTGAACCGCCGCAAATCCTGTCCCCGTTTGCGCGGCCATGGCTCACCGGCAAAAGTAGACGCAGGCGCGCGCAGCATGCGTTGCGCCAGTTGCCAACTGTCGGCCGAGAGCGCGCTGGCCGAACCGTTTGCATGCAGCCCGCAAAAGAATCCATCTGCAGAACTGCTGTACGAAATCTCCGCTGCATGCAAAGCCAGTGGCTCGCCGCAGACCATGCAGCGGCCCGTGTCGGGCAGCAGGCCCATCAGTCGCGTCATCCACAGCGAAAAATAGGTGAGCGCCATCCACGGTTGTACAACTTCTGACTCGACGGCCGAAGTTTGCTCCAGCACCGAAGCCAGCAGCCGGAAGACCGCATCCTGCGGGTCGCGTTCGGGCAGGATTTCGTCAAGCACCTCGGCATAAAAGCTCAGCACGGTCATGCGCGTGTGATCGACTGGCGTCGAGAGCGGTGAGCGCAGAATCTCTAGTTGATCCAGCCGCACCAGCTCCTGACGCGGCCGCTCGGCAAACCAGGCCCGCGCCAGCGTCATCGGCTCCAGCGCCCCGCCAAAGCGTTTGCGGCTCTTGAGCGCCGCCTTGGCCACGCCGCGCATACGGCCGTAGTCGCGCGTAAAAAAGCTCACGATCAGGTCTGCCTCATGCACGGGCCAGGTGCGCAGAACCACCGCTTCTGAGGAGAGCACGGGCATGCATTCCCATCATCGCACCGGAGGGAGCAGGGGCCTTTAGGCCCCTGACGATGCGGCCACGAGGCATCGGGCCTTGAGGCCCGGACGTAGGTCTTCATCTGCGCCTTGAGACACGAACGCGCGTCCCATACATACGGGACGCGCGCCGCGATAGCCAAAATCTGACGGTGTGAAAGGCCGCTTAGCGGCCGAAGTGCTTGGCGTTCTTTTCGGTAAAGTGGGCCCACTTCTCCGGCAGGTCGTCCTGCGCGAAGATGGCCGATACCGGGCAGACCGGAACGCAAGCACCGCAGTCGATGCACTCGACCGGGTCGATGAAGAGCTGATCGGCATCCGCGTGACCATCTTCATCTTTCTTGGGGTGGATGCAATCGACGGGACACGCGTCCACGCAGGCGGTGTCCTTGGTGCCGATACAGGGTTCTGCAATGACGTATGCCATTTCTGCTCTCTCCGGGGAACTCCGGCGGCCTTGTTTTTCAAGTGCCGTAACGAACTTCTCGACGCTGATAGTAGCATACGGCCCCACCGCCTGAGAAAGGCGCGAGCGCAGGGAAATGGGGAAAAGCAGATAGGCAATAAGGACCGGAGTCCGACCTATTATTGGCTACTCCCTATTGGCTCTTGGCTGTTCTTTATCTTCCGCGCCCGCGCGAACTCTTCAGCAGTGGGAATGGGCGAAAGGTTGCGCCCCGCGAACAAGTCGGCAAAGAAGCCGATCAGCTCCTCGTGGATCAATCCATTCGAGGCCAGAATCTCATCGCTCGCCAGCCGGTAGTGCGCGCCGGCAAAGTCTGTCACGCGCCCGCCCGCCTCTTCCACCAGCAAAATTCCCGCCGCCGTGTCCCAGGGATTCAGGTTGAACTCCCAGAAGGCCTCCAGGCGGCCGCATGCTACGTACGCCAAATCGAGCGCTGCGGAACCAGCCCTGCGCACCCCGTGCGAGCGCAATGTGAACTCGTGGTAGAAGTGGATGTTCGGGCTGGCATGGCGCTTGCGGCTGGGAAATCCAGTGGCTAGCAGCGCTTCAGCCAACTCCGGCACGCGGGAAACCCGCGCCGGTCTGCCGTTCACCTGCGCTCCGCGCCCGCGCTCGGCCGTAAAGAGCTCGTCCCGCATGGGATCGTAGATCACCCCGGCCACCAGCGTGCCATCGTCTTCCGGCTTTGTGCCTTCAGACCGGTGCTCCAGACCCATCGAAACGCAGAACTGCGGGAATCCGTGAGCGAAGTTGGTGGTTCCATCCAACGGGTCCACGTACCAGCGGTACTCGCCGTCCATACGCTCGCGCGTGCCTTCTTCGCCGTAGATGCCGTGCTCGGGAAAGGCCTCGCCCAGCCGGCTGCGAATGAGCTTCTCCACGGTGCGATCCGCCACCGTCACCAGGTCCACATCGCCCTTGTACTCGGTTTCGACGCCCTCGATGAAGTACTCGCGCAGCCGCGCGCCCGCTTCGCGCGCGATCTCCGCCGCCTTGGGAATGAATGTTTGAGTCGCTGTTCCCGACGTTACCGTCACAAGCCTGCCTCGCCCGGCCCCGGTCCGTCTGCAGTCTCATAGCGTGCCACGCGTCGCCGGCCCACTTCGCTGATGCTGCGGATCTGGTTCTTGTAAATAAAGAGATTGGGCTGATTCTCGCGAGTCAGGCGCAGCATGGAATCGTCAAAGTACTCGATCCAGCCGCGTACCGTCTCGCCGTCGCGTAACTTGATCGTCACAATCACCTGGCGATCGCTCAGCGAGCGCAAGTAGAGGCCTTCCTGGCCGGTTTCACCCGGAGGCGGCGTCTTGGAGCGGCGGCGCGACGAGAGTGGGGAAGTCATATTTTCATTTTAGATGCATCGGCGCTGAAAGTAGACCACCGATTCAGTGACTTGCCAATTTCCGAATAGCCAGCGCCACAACCGCGGGGGCTGGGAGAATGGTAGATATGCCAAGTGAGCGCCTTAATCTGAGTGCGGCCGCCTAAAATCAAATTCGGTCTGCCAGTTTCGAGGCACTGCCAGATTGATGAGAGCTAGCGTGTTCTCTCAGCGCCGAACCGGTTGACCTTCCACAAGAACTCGGAAGCCGAAATAGGCATAACGGCTGAACGGTTCCGCATGCCGCCCACGGGCTTCTTCACGGCACATATCCGGGCCGTCGTTGTAGGAACAACCACACGGTTTAGGAACGCCTGTGGAAGAACACCATTCATCCACGTTGCCGAGCATATCGTAGAAACCCCAAGGGTTCGGTTTGAAACTGCCGACTGGCGATGTGAACGGATATCCATCGTCGAAGTTAAACCCGCCAGGGGAGGACTCAGGTTCGCCCAGCACTCTGCACAAGGATCGATCCGCAACGTTGGCATAGCCTTCGAGACTATCTGGAGAATCTCCTGTGAAATACACGGCCGCTTTGCCGGCATGAGTTGCTCTGTCGAATTCATCGTCAGTCGGCAATCGCACCTGGATCCCGAGTCTGGCGCTCAGCCATCGGCAAAATGCAGTAGCGTCATCCCACGAGATGTTCGATACGGGCTGTTGGTCGGTAAGAGGCCAGCCGGTATGGCGCCATGTGTACTGTGGAAACCACCCGGCAAACCTATGGTGTTCGGCATCCCAGCCATGACCGCCGACGCGCCCAGGCCCATTGCCTGCTGGATTCTCCGCGTCGGTTCGGTAGCCCGTTGCGGCAACGAAAGCCCTAAACTGCCCGATCGTAACAGGAGTTCGCCCCATCCAGATATCGTGTAACCCAGGAAGAGCGATCAGATCCATCGAGACCTTTTCGTTCAGATGAACCGTGACGCTCGACGCTGCAGGGAGTGGCTGCGACGGCAGTTGGCAGGAACCAATCGTAATCAGCGTGGCGAGAGCTAATCGAAGCAAGTTCACTTCGCTTTTACCGCGTCTGCAGGTGCCCAACTTCATCGAACCTTAACTCCGCAAGTCAGTTCCCCTTGACCGGCGAGTCCCCGTAATACCCCGTCTTGTTGCGGACGTTGAACTGTTCCGCGGCGGCGCGCGGAATGGTCACAGTCAAGCGGTGGAAGGTCGTTCCCGGCACCTGGTGGTGCGGATAATAGCCGATGAGGTATTGCGTGCGCAGGTCGTCGCTCACCCGGGCAAAGGCTTTGTCCAGGCCGCCATCGCTCACGTAGTAATATTTGCCGCCGGTCTGCTCTGAAATTGCAATCAGCGCGTGTTCACCGCCCAGGTCGCGGCCGGCGCTGGCCTCAATGGGCACGTCGATGAGCGAATAAATCATCACCTCGTTGCGCAACGCCGCTTCCAGAGCCTGGGCGTAGGTGGAGCTTTGGGCTGTGTCGTCGCCATCTGAGATCACCACCAGCACCTTGCGCCCTTCTTTCTTGCCAAGCTTTTCTGAGCCCAGGCAGATCGCGTCATAAAGCGCGGTCGCAAAATCGCCATGCAGCTCGCTCAGGCCGCGGTCGATCTGCGCAATCTTGTTGGTGAACGGCGTAAGCTCGTGCACTTCGGTGGCGAACTGCAGCACGCTCATCTGGTCTTGCGGACGCAGAATGGCGTGCGCGAAGCGCCGCGCGGCGCTCGCCTCCTCGCTCATGTCCTTGTGCACGCTGCCTGATGTGTCGATGGCCAGTGTCAGGTTCAGCGGCAGTTCTGACTGCCGCTCGAACACCGCGATCTGCTGTGGCCGTCCGTCTTCGTACACCGCAAAATCGTCCTGCGTGAGGCCGGGCACAATCGCGCCGTTCTTGTCGGTCACGTTGACGAAGATGCTTACCAGCTTCACGTCCACGTGAAAGGTGGCCGCGGGATCCTGTGCGGCCAGTGCAACCGTCGCCAGCGCCAGTAGCGTACCCAGGCCTATGCGCCTTGCCATGCCGGAGCCGCGATTAGCCTTCATGTGGCGCCTCCGCAGACTCTATGGCGATTTCCTTCGGAAACGGCTCGCCGGGCGCCCACACCGCGCCATCGGCAAAGGACTCCTTCTTCCAGATGGGCACGCTCTGCTTGAGCGTATCGATGAGCCAGCGGCAAGCCTCAAAGGCTGCGCTGCGATGCGCTGAAGCCACCACGATCAGCACGCTGGTCTCGCCAATCTCCAGGCGGCCCAGCCGGTGCAGCATGGTCACTTGTCTGATGGCGAATTTCTCGCATGCCTTCAATCCCAGCTCCCGCATCTGCTTGAGGGCCATCTCTTCATAGGCCTCGTAATCCAGGTGCAAGGTGCGGCGTCCCCGCGTGTGGTTGCGCACAATGCCGTCGAAAACCACCACCGCGCCGTCCTCGCCACTCTTGGCCGCGGCAACAATCTTTTCTGCGTCGATGCGCTCGCGCGTCAGCGCGACGCGGACGTTCTCCCGCCCGCTGCTCCCGTCCAAAGGATTCGCAGTCCGCGCAGGACCTGGACGCGCAGTCCCGCCGGAGACTGGGGGCAACAGGCCCACCTCGTCGCCGTCGTGCAAGATGTGCGTGGCCTGGGCGTACTCGGCATTCACGCTCACAGCGATGCTGCCCAGCATCTCTGCCGCGGCGCCGGCGGGCATTCTGGGGCGCAGGCGCTCCAGCAGCACGCCCACTGAGGCGCCATCCGGCAGCTCCATGGTGGCGGCCTGGGAGCCGAGCCAATCCTTCATTACCCCAAATGAGATCACTTGCACACGCATCGCTCGAAAAAGAATACCGCCTATCGATTAGACGCGGCTGGCAGAAATCTGGAACTTGCGCGGGGATCGGGCCAGGATGTGGAGATAAATCAGAAGATGCGCGCAAAAAATAGGCCGGCAGTTTCGCCGGCCTTTTTCTTGACGAGAAGCAGAGCTTACGCCGCCGCGCCCACCGGGAGCTCGGTCGGGACAGGCTGTGGCTGCGGACGCATAGCCAGCTTCGGCAGAGCCACCGCGAGCACGTCTTCAATCTGGCTGGCGTAGTGCACATCCACGCCCGCCATCATCTCCGGCGTCAAGTCCTCTTCCACGTTCTGGCGGTTTTCCGCAGGCAGGATGATGGTGTCCACCCCGGCCCGCCGCGCGGCCAGAAACTTTTCCTTGATCCCGCCCACCGGCAGCACGTTGCCGCTCAGCGTGATCTCGCCGGTCATGGCCGTCAGCGGCCGCACTGGCGTATCGGTCAGCAACGACACCAGCACCGTGGCCATGGTGACGCCCGCTGAAGGACCGTCCTTGGGAATGGCGCCCGCCGGCACGTGAATGTGCAGGTCGAGCTCCTTCGTGAAGTCCTCGGCAAGCCCTAACCGCAAAGCGTTCGAGCGCACCCAGGTCAGCGCGGCCTGCATCGATTCCTGCATCACCTCGCCGATCTGGCCGGTCATGGTGAAGCCGCCCTTGCCCTTCATCTTGTTGGCTTCGATGAAGAGGATGTCGCCGCCGGCCGGCGTCCATGCCAGACCCACGGCCACGCCCGGCCGCTTCACGCGTTCCGCAACCTCGGTTTCCACGCGCACCTGGATGCCGCCCAGGAATTCCTTGAGCAACTCGCGCGTGACCACGAGCTTTTCCGTGTGCCCTTCCACTACGCGCCGCGCTTCCTTGCGGCAAACCGTCCCGATGGTCTGTTCCAGCTTGCGCACGCCCGCTTCGCGCGTGTAATGGCGGATGATGAGCCGCACCGCTTCCTCGGGAAACTCAATCTGCTCCGGCGTGATTCCGTTTTCCTTGATCTGGCGCGGAATCAGGTAGCGCTTGGCGATGTGCACCTTCTCTTCTTCGCTGTATCCCTGCAAGGGGATGATCTCCATACGGTCGATCAGCGGCGGCGGCACCGTGTCCAGCATGTTCGCCGTGCAGATGAACAGCACCTTCGAAAGGTCGAACGGCACGTCCAGGTAGTTATCGCGGAACGTGTTGTTCTGCTCCGGATCCAACGTCTCCAGCAGCGCCGACGCGGGATCGCCCCTGAAATCGCGCCCCAGCTTATCCACCTCGTCCAGCATGATCACCGGGTCGTTGGTTTCCGCCCGGCGAATGCTCTGGATGATCTGCCCCGGCAGGGCGCCGATGTACGTCCGGCGATGGCCGCGGATCTCCGCCTCGTCGTGCATGCCGCCCAACGAGACGCGCTGGAATTTCCGGCCCAGCGCACGCGCAATCGACCGGCCCAGGCTGGTTTTCCCCACCCCGGGAGGTCCCACAAAGCAAAGGATGGGCCCCTTCATGTCCGGCTTCAATTCAAGCACGCTCAGGTAATCGAGCACGCGGTCCTTCACCTTCTTCAGCTCGTAGTGATCCTCATCCAGAATCTCCCGGGCCTTCACAATATCGACCTTCGAGGCCGAGCTCTTGTTCCAGGGCAGCACGGCCAGCCACTCGATGTAGTTGCGCGTGAGCCCGTAATCAGCGGCCATGGGCGACATGCGCTGCAGCCGCGCAAGCTCCTTCAGCGCTTCCTTCTTTACGTCGTCTGGCATGCCCGCGGCTTCAATCTTCTGGCGCAGGTCCTCCACGTCGCGCTGGCCCTCGTCTTGCTCGCCCAGCTCCTTCTGGATCGCCTTCATCTGTTCGCGCAGATAGTAGTCGCGCTGCGACTGTTGCACCTGGTCCTGCACCTCGGTCTGGATCTTGGTGCGCAGCTGCTGCACCTCAATCTCCTTGACCAGCAATTTGTTCAGCAGTTCCAGCCGGTCCACTACGTTCGGCGCTTCCAGCAACAGCTGTTTGTCATCCGTGGTCAGGAAGGGCAGGGAAGACGCCACAAAGTCCACCAGGCGGACGGGTTCATCAATGTTCGTCGCGATGGTCCGCAGCTCATCGGAGAGCGTAGGCGATTCGGTGACGATCTGCTGGAACTGGCCGATCACGTTGCGCACCAGCGCCTCGAACTCCGGAGAGGTCGCCGGCGTCTCGTCCTCGAGCGTCTCCACCTCGGCAACCATGAACGGTTCGGATTGGACAAAGCGCACCAGTCGCACGCGGCTCACACCTTCAGTGAACACAAAACGGCTTTGGTTGGGCATGCGCACAACTTTGTGCACGGTCGCAAGGGTGCCCACGTTGTGCAGATCTTCGGGCTTGGGCGTGTCCTGGCGCGCATCCAATTGCGCCGCGACCACAATCGCCCGCTCCTCGCCCAGCGATTCGATCAACTGGATGGAGCTTTCCCGGCCTACCGTCAAGGGCAGGACAGCGTGAGGAAACAGAACTGTATCGCGAACCGGCAAAACCGGGATCATGCGCGTTCCGGGTGCGGTCTTCGGTGTGAGCTCATTAGAGGGTAAAACTGGCTGGTTTGGCATTGAGTGTCCCCGTATCAACTTTTCTACCATTAGATACAGCAGAAAGGGAAAAAGTCGCAAATTCGGCTTTCCCGCACCTCTCCTTTGCTGTGCGCGAATTGGTGTTACGTTCCCGCCCCTTCCGGGGTTCCATATCCTCTTAACAGGCTTTTATTTGAGCGTTTTACCAGGTGCCAAGACATGGCCATAACCTCCTTGACGGACCGGTACAACCCTCCGGCTAGATCCAAGCAGCCATCCCACCGTTCTATCGGCCTAAAGCCCGCGAAGGTGAGGGATGGGGGCGCTTGCGACAAAGACAAGGGCGGTCAGATAGGATTCAATCGGCCTTGGGAACAGGATGGGCCACGGTTCAACCGGCGCGGTCGACTCCACAGAAGCCAGGCAATGCAACGTCGCCAACCCGCGTTCAAAACCGTCTAGTTTTTCTGCTTGATGGCGGACTCGATGTGTTCCCACACCTCGTCTGGCGGTTCCACGCTGGGAAACAACTGCCGTGCCGCGTCGGCGATGGTTTGCAAATCTGCCAGCAAGGCGCGGCAACCTTCACAATCCTTCAAGTGAGGATGTAAAGTGAGATCCTCTCCTGAACCGATCAACTCGGCCATCTTGGCTTGAAACTCTGCACAACTCAACGTGCTGCGGTCGTCGTTCATGGCCGCGCCTCCTGGCGGTTCTGCATGCGCAATGCCTCACGCAATTTTAGACGCGCCTTGTGCAACTGCGATTTACTGTTGCCAATCGAACATTCCAGCATCGACGCAATCTCATTATGCTCAAAACCCTCCACATCGTGAAGGATAAAGATGAGCCGGTAGCCGGCCGGAAGATCGGCAATGGCGCGCTCCAAAACCAAGCGGTCGATGGCTCCCGTGAGCATCAGATCCGGAGCGCCAAAGCTGCGGCTGGGGCCCTCCTCCGGATTCGGCTCCATGGCTTCATCCAGAGAGATCAGCGACAAACCCTTCTTGCGCAGTTGCATCAGAACCACATTGATGGCCAGGCGGTGCAGCCAGGTGGAAAAGGCCGAATCTCCGCGAAAGGTGGCAATTTTGCGATGCAGCTGCAGGAAGGCTTCCTGCGTCAAATCTTCGGCTTCGGCCACGTTGCCCACCATGCGCAGGCAAAGCGAGTAGATGCGCCGTTTGTGCAAAGTGTAAAGCTGGGCAAAGGCCTGGTGATCGCCCGCCTGCGCCCGCGCCAGTACATCGGCATCGGCTGGCAGGGTGACCGCGGATTTGTCTGTTGCCGCTTCCTTCCCGCCGTTCACGCGGGTGCGCTGGGGCGTTTGGGTTGGAGTGGGGACGTCGGCCATTCGTTTCCTTAGGGATGCTGCTTTGGGCTTAGATGCACGATTGCAATGGTGGGATTGCCGAACCTGAATCCGCGTCTTTCATTCCGGCGCGGGTCTGGAAGCTACCACTCCAATGGCTGCAATTCCCGGTGGGCGGTTCGTGCATTCCGCAAGACTAAGACAGATGGATTCCACCATGGGAACAAGGCCGCAATTCCGGCGGTTCTTGAAGGATGCAAAACCTGGAGTCGCTCCTCAGGTTTTGCCGTAGCTTCTTTCCTCGTTAGTATAAGGGAAAGCATCTGGGATTGACTGACATGGTCAAGAATCGACTCCAGCCGATACCCTGCAACATCGCGTGGTGAACCTTTTGGCTCTGATCTGGCAATCGGTTACCTCGTACACTCTCTAAAATATGGTCTTGCGGACAAAGCCGGCAGAAAGATGCGATGCTCGCCCGGCCCCCCAATGCAGGCTCTGTCCTATCCCACCCCGTCCAAATTCCTCTGATTGGCGAGGTCTGGCCCATCGCCTGCCGCGCCCCGCAGTTCTGCTCGCCTTCGTTCTTCTGGTTGCAGTGAGCGGATCGCGCCATGGTTGGTGCCAATCGCCCGCAGCCGGTCCGGCTCCTCAGGCCTCTCCCGTCATAGGCAATGAACAGAGCCCGGCGATTTCCACGCCCTCGAGCCCTCCCGCGCAAGCGGCTGACTCCGTCCTTCAGTGGGAAGGCCTGCCGGTGCGCAGCATTGCATACGATGGCGTTTCCGCCGATCAGCTCAAGCCGCTTGCCGGCCATCTGCCTCAGGGCGAAGGAGCGCCGCTCACCGAGGACAATCTGAAACGAACTTTGCGGCAGCTCTATGCCACCGGCCTCTATGACACCATTGAGGCGCGCGGCACGCGTCAGGCGGATGGTGTGGCTCTTGTTTTCGCCGGGACTCCTCGCACGTTTATTGGAATCGTCGGCGTAGACGGCGCCGCCGGCGCAACCATGAATATGCAACTGCAGCGGGCCAGCCAGCTGGATGCTGGAACCCGCCTGACTCAGGAAAAGATGGTCCGCGCCGCCGAGCAGATGCGCGCTACGCTCGTGCAGAACGGCTACTACGAAGCGGTCATTACGCAAACCATCATCCCGCATCCCGGGCAACAACTTGCCGACATCGCGTTTCGCGTGGTCTCGGGGCCGCGTGCGCGCGTGGGCAAGGTCACTGTCACAGGCGATTCCGGCATGACCGTCGACGAGTTCCGCCAGCACGCTCATCTCTGGAAGATCGCGCACGTCGATCACGATACCGTGAATCGCGCGCTCGATGGCGTGCTCCGCGACTATCAGAAACAAGATCGCCTCGAGGCCGAGGTCAAGCTTGAGTCTTCGGCTTATGACCATGCCACGAAGGCGGTCAACTATCAATTCACCGCCAACCGCGGACCGGTAGTGCGCGTCGAGGTGCACGGCGCGAGCATCGACCTCGAGCGCATCAAACACATCATCCCCATCTACCAGGAGGGCAGCGTCGACGAAGATCTGCTCAACGAAGGCAATCGCCGCTTGCGCGACTACTATCAGCGCCTCGGCTACTTCGATGCGCAAGTCGACCACGAGCGGAAATCTGCCGGCGCCGATGAAGTGATCATCCTTTACACCGTCAAGCTGGGGCAGCGGCGTCGCGTGGAGCAGGTCAACATCGCGGGAAACCATTATTTTTCCACGGCCACACTCATGGATCTGCTCAGTGTTCATGCCGCGGATGTACTCGACCGTCACGGCCTCTACAGCCAGGCGCTGGTTTCCGCCGACGTCAGCGCGCTGGAGAGCGCGTATCGCAACAACGGATTTTCTAAGGTGAAGGTCACGCCCGAAACCAGCACTCCTGAGACCGCGGACAATTCCCAGGCTGGCGCAGGCGCGCCGCCACAACAGGCCGGCGCAGGCACCGCGCCTCTGAAGGTCGTCTATCGCATCGTGGAGGGCCGGCAGCTTCGCGTCGGCGTCCTCGCATTGCAGGGCAACGATCATGTCCCTTCGGCAAACTTGACTGCGCTGCTCAACACCACGCCAGGTCAGGTGCTTTCGCCCAGCTCTCTGGCCGGCGACCACGATGCAATCGTCACGGCGTATTTGAGCCGCGGCTTCGATCAGGTGGCTGTGACCCTGTCGCAGCAGGCCGATCCCGCCGATCCTGGCAGGGTCGATGTGGTGTTCCATATCGACGAAGGGCCGCAGATTTTTGTCCGCAATGTGCTGGTGACGGGCCTCGAAGAGACGCGCCCGCAAACAGTGATGCGGGCTATCACCGTGCATGCCGGCGATCCCCTCAATCAGAACGCGCTCGCTACGACGCAAAGCAATCTCTACGCCTTTGCGCTCTTCAATCAAGTGGACACTGCGGTCGTGAATCCCGCCGGCGATGCGCCCCAGAAAACCGTGCTGATCCAGGCCATTGAGGCGCGGCGCTGGACATTGACCTACGGCTTCGGCTTTGAGGTACAAACCGGACAGCCGCAGAACAATTGCTCCGGCGCGTTCGCCGCAGGAGTCGCCTGCAGTCCCAACGGAAAGACCGGCGTCAGCCCGCGTGTGCTGGCCGCTATCACCCGCAACGGGCTCTTCGGCCGCGACCAATCGTTCTCGGTGCGCGGCACCTACGGCTTGCTCGAGCAAAGTCTCGGCCTGCTCTATCAGGTT
>Ga0116135_1000755_pt1 | contig 17517 bp, 15 predicted proteins | sample June2015DPH_20_1_FD_89738 | JGI IMG/M metagenome (GOLD analysis project Ga0116135, IMG submission 89738) | Peatland microbial communities from SPRUCE experiment site at the Marcell Experimental Forest, Minnesota, USA - June2015DPH_20_10 | ecosystem: Environmental > Terrestrial > Soil > Wetlands... | reverse complement strand
GGTTGGCGGCAGTTCGCTCATGGCGCCGAGGAAGCGATTGTAACGGGAGCGGACCGTGAGCGAGCGGAAATAGTGCTGCAACGCTTCCGCATCACGCGGCTCGACGAAGCGTACCGCCAGGACCTCGCCGCTACGCAGCCGCAGAATGTCCTGATGTTGCCGGAGATCGTCGAGGCGAAGCGCGGTCATCGCAGGCTTCTTTTGGTTTCGAAAGACAATTTCGAAAAGACGTTTTGGGCTGGCGTCCCCCTCAAGAGGCGGCGCCAGCCCTGGCTGCGCGTCTACGCCCGCCAAAACGGCTTTTCGGCCTCGCGAGCGATGTCGCTCCACGACAATCCGACGTCATGCAGGTCACGATCGCTCCACCGCGCCAGTTCAAACCGCTGGCGCCGGCGTTCGCCCCAGACATGCAGCGTTTCGCTGAGCTGGGAGAAAAGCCCTGATTCATGATGATTTATCATCGTTTGCTGCGAACAAGTGGACATGTTCATCTCCTAAAGCTACTTTCTGCGCTACAATATCGGTGTTATCCGGGATTCCAGCAAACGACACTTTGTACCGCTTCGGATGATATAAACTCATGCATTAGAGGAAGATCCGGAAGATGACCGCCCGACTGCCGTCGTTGAATGGATTGCGCGCGTTCGAGGCCGCGGCCCGGCATCTGAGCTTTACCGTCGCCGCGTCCGAACTGAACGTCACCCAGACCGCAATCAGCCATCAGATCCGGCGGCTGGAGGAGGAACTGGGGATTCGCCTGTTCGTCCGGAAGAACCGCGCTTTGGCGCTGACGCCGGAGGCCCGGGATTATCTTCCCGGCATCCGTGCCGCGTTCAACGATCTGCGGCACGCCACTGAGCGGCTGTTGCGCAAGGAAAACGATCACGTGCTGACGATCAGTACGCTGGCCTCGCTGGCCGCAAAATGGCTGCTGCCAAGGCTTTCCGCATTTCAGGAAGCCCATCCCGGCATCGATGTGCGCATCACCACCTCGACCAGCCTGGTCGACTTCCAGCGCGACGACGTCGATGCCGCCATCCGCTACGGCCGCGGGCAATGGCCGGGGGTGCGCGCCGACTGGCTGACCGCCGACCAGTTATTTCCGGTCTGCAGTCCGGCGCTGCTCACGGGCCCAAGGCCGCTTCGACGCCCTGAGGACCTGGCCAATCACGTGCTGCTTCACACCAGCGCCGCGGCCAGCGACGATTGGCGGCTGTGGCTGACCGCCGCCGGCCTGCCGGCCAACCTCTCGACCCAGCCCGGACTGACCTTCGACCTCACTTTGATGACCGTGCAGGCCGCGATCGACGGGATCGGCGTTGCCATCGGCCGAACCTCCTATGTCGAGGCCGATATCGCCAAAGGTCGGCTGGTGGTTCCGTTCAAGATTACCCTGCCGGCCAACGCCGGCTTCTATCTGGTCTCACCCGAGGCCAGAGCCGATTCGCCCAAGCTATCGGCGTTTCGGCAATGGCTGACGGCCTCCGTCCAGGGCAATGCGGGAATTAGTTAAGCACGGCCCGCCGCCGTGACGCCGCGACGCGGCCGTTCCGGCCTGGACTGCCATGCGTTTTCCGGTTGGTCACGCCGCCATGACGTGGCAGATTACCGCCAGAAGACAGAGCAACTGTCTCGGCCGGCGCGCAGGTGTTCGCGCCGGGCGTCGGACAACGGGGAGAAGTCAGTGGTATCGCAATCGGCCAGTTCGCAACCGCCGCAGCTCAAGTCGCGCCTTGGCGCCATTCTGCGCGCGACCAGCGGCAATTTTCTCGAACAATTCGACTTCTTCCTGTTCGGCTTTTATGCCTCCACCATCGCGAAAGCGTTCTTTCCCGCCCAGGACGAGACCGCCGCGTTGCTCAACACCTTCGGCGTTTTCTGGCTGGGGGCCCTGATGCGCCCGGTCGGTGCCATCGTGCTCGGCGCCTATATCGACCGGATCGGCCGCCGCAAGGGCCTGATCGTGACGCTCGCGATCATGGCAGCAGGCACGGTGACGATTGCGATCTGCCCGAGCTACGCCACGATCGGCGTGGCGGCGCCGGTCATCGTGCTGATCGGCCGTTTGCTGCAGGGCTTTTCCGCCGGCGTCGAACTCGGCGGCGTCTCGGTCTATCTCTCCGAGATCGCTACGCCCGGTAACAAGGGTTTCTACACCTCGTTCCAGTCCGCCAGCCAGCAGGTCGCTATTTTTGTCGCCGCGATCCTCGGCTATGTGCTGAGCGAGATGATGCCGGCAGACGTGATCTCGTCATGGGGCTGGCGAATTCCGTTCTTCATCGGCTGTCTGATCATTCCCTTTATCTTCCTGTTGCGCCGAACACTGGAAGAAACGCCGGAATTCCTGGCGATGAAAAAACATCCAACGACCTCGGAGGTCTTCAGCTCGGCGGCGGCGAACTGGAAGATCATCGTGCTCGGCATGATGATCGCGGTGTTGACCACCACCACCTTCTACTTCGTCACGGTCTACACGCCGACCTTCGGCAAGAGCGTGCTGAAACTCTCCAACCAGGATGCCCTGCTCGTCACCATTCTGGTGGCGGTGACCAATTTCATCTGGAATCCCGTGGGCGGCGCGCTGTCCGACCGGATCGGCCGCAAGCCGGTATTGCTGACGATCGCCTGCCTGTCGCTGGTGACCTCCTATCCCGCATTGTACTGGCTGGTCGACGCTCCGACCTTCGGCAAGATGCTGGCGGTCGAAATGTTGTTTTCGTTTTATTTTGGCGTTTACAGCGGAACGATGCTGGGCGCGCTGGTCGAAGTGGTGCCGACGCATGTCCGCACCACCTGTTTCTCGCTGGCGTTCGCGCTGGCCGCCGGCCTGTTCGGGACGTTCACGCCCTTTGCATCGACCTTGCTGATCGATCACACCGGCGACAAGGCCTCGCCGGGACTCTGGCTGATGTGCGCGGCTGTTCTTGGCATCATCGCCACGCTCATGGTCTATCGTGGCGTCGGCAAGGCCGTTACCAGCCAGGAGGCCGTCGCTGCCTCAGGCTGAAGTCATGCCGGAGCGGGCGGATCGCCTTGCCCGGATGACGGTTTTGATTTCCATGCAAACAAGATAACAACACGGCATGGTCGATTTAGCTCGTAAATACGATGTGCTGGTGATCGGTGGCGGCAATGCCGCGCTGTGTGCGGCGATCAGCGCGCGGCGCGGCGGCGCCTCGGTGCTGGTGCTGGAAGGCGCGCCGAAATTCTACCGCGGCGGCAATACCCGCCACACCCGCAATATGCGCTGCGCACATGACGCCGCGACCGATATCCTGACCGGGCCCTATAGCGAGCAGGAATTCTGGGAAGACCTCCAGCGCGTGACCGAGGGCCAGACCGACGAAGACCTCGCCCGCATGATGATCCGGGAGTCAAAGGACATCCTGAACTGGATCGTCGAACAGGGGGTGCGCTGGCAGCCGTCGCTGGGCGGCACGCTCAGCCTCGGCCGGACCAATTCGTTCTTCCTCGGCGGTGGCCGGGCGATGCTGAATGCGCTCTATCTCACCGCCGAGCAGCTCGGCGTCGACATTCTCTATGATGCCGAAGTGCTCGACCTCGTGATCGCCGACGGCATGTTTCTCTCCGCCGCGCTGAAACGGGGCGACGGCCGCGTCGATGTCCGCGCCGCGGCGCTGGTCGCCGCCGCCGGCGGTTTCGAGGCCAATATCGAATGGCTCAAGCAATATTGGGGCGACGCCGCCGACAATTTCCTGATTCGCGGCACGCCCTATAATCGCGGCTCGATTCTCAAGATGCTGCTGGCCAGCGGCGTGCAGGAGATCGGCGATCCCACCCAATGTCATGCGGTCGCGATCGATGCCCGCGCGCCGAAATTCGACGGCGGCATCATCACGCGGCATGATTCCGTGGTGTTCGGCATTGTCGTCAACAAGAACGCCGCGCGCTTTTACGACGAGGGCGAGGATATCTGGCCGAAGCGCTACGCGATCTGGGGCCGGCTGGTTGCGGCACAGCCGGACCAGATCGCCTACATCATCTTCGACGCCAGTTCGCGCAACAGCTTCATGCCGACGCTGTTCCCGCCGATCGAGGCCGGCAGCATCACTGAGCTGGCCGGGAATCTCGAACTCGATCCGGCCGCGCTGGAGAAGACCGTCGCCGATTTCAACGCAGCGGTCCGGCCGGGCACTTTCGATCACACCATCCTCGACGATTGCCGCACCGAAGGATTGACGCCGCCGAAGACCCATTGGGCGCGGCGGATCGAAACGCCGCTTTATTATGCCTATCCGGTGCGGCCCGGCATTACCTTCACCTATCTGGGTACCCGCGTGAACCGGCAGTCGCGCATGCTGATGAAGGACGGCAAGCCGTCCGCCAACATGTTCGCGGCGGGCGAGATCATGGCCGGCAACGTGCTCGGCAAGGGCTATGCAGCCGGGATCGGCATGACCATCGGCAGCGTGTTCGGGCGGATCGCAGGACGGGAAGCGGCGCAAAATGCAAAGAATTAAACAAATCAAGCGAGCCATGAGACGGGCGACCCGTGGATGGATCACCCTCGCGGCGTTGAGCGTTGCGACATCGGTTGCGGCGATCGCCGCCGAGCCGATCGCCTTGCGGGACATGGGGTCGTTCCATGTAGGCGGCCGCCTTGTCGAAATCAGCGGCAAGCCGGTCCGGGAATTGACCTTCGCGCCGGGCGGCGTACCGGCGAAAATCGATCCCAACGGGACCTATCAGGTCGAGCAGATGTACGTGCAGTATTTTCTGCTCGCCAATGAGAAAGGCGCCTATCCGCTGCTGATGTGGCACGGCGGCGGCCTGACCGGCGTCACCTGGGAGACCACGCCGGATGGCCGCGAAGGCTGGCTGAATTACTTCCTTCGCAAGGGCTGGAGTGTCTACAATTCCGACGCGGTCGAGCGCGGCCGCGCCGGCTGGGCGCAATATCCCGATATCTTCAAAAGCGAACCGGTGTTTCTCACCACCAGCAATCCGTTCGAGCGATTTCGCATCGGCGATGGCCCGAACTCCTACGATTCCGATCCGGCGAAACGAAAGCTGATGCCCGGCAGCCAGTTCCCGAACGAGGGCTACGAGAATTTCGTCAAGCAGAGCGTGCCGCGCTGGACCACCAATGACGAGCCGACGCTGGCGGCCTATATCGCCGAGATCGACCGCGTCTGTCCGTGCGTCATTATGTTTCACAGCCAGGCCGGCACCTTCGGCTTCAAGGCGGCACAGGCGCGGCCCGACAAGGTCAAGGCGCTGATCGCGATTGAACCCGCCGGGGTCGGCGATCCCGCCAAAGCGGATGTCTTGAAAAACATCCCGACGCTCCTGGTTTATGGCGATTACATCGAACGCGATTCGCGCTGGCCAAAAATCCGCGCCACCGGTGTTGCCTTCGCCGACGCTATCCGCGCCGCGGGCGGCAGCGCCGAGGTCGTCGACCTGCCCAAGGCCGGCATTACAGGCAATTCGCACATGATGATGATGGACAAGAACAATCTCGAAGTGGCCGGGCTGATCCAGGCATGGCTGGAAGGCAAAGGGCTGACGAAAAAGCCCTGAGCCATTCTGCAACGGCAATTCCTCAACGAAAAGCGGCGCAACATGCACGGAACCAGAATTCTCGAAGAAGCCGACCGGCTGATGACGGTCTGCAATTCGTGCCGCTACTGCGAGGGCCTGTGCGCGGTATTTCCCGCGATGGAAATGCGCCGATCGTTTTCCGATGGCGACCTCAACTATCTCGCCAATCTCTGCCACGCTTGCGGCGCCTGCTACACCGACTGCCAGTTCTCGCCGCCGCATGAATTCAACGTCAATGTTCCCAAGACGCTGGCGATCGCGCGTGCCGAATCCTATGCCGCCTATGCCTGGCCGGCGGCGTTCTCGGGCCTGTTCGCACGCAACGGCCTTGCCATCAGCATCATCGCCGCATTGAGCGTCGCCGCGTTCGTTTTCGGCTTTGCCGCGTTCAACGACCACCAGGTTCTGTTCGGCATCCACACCGGACCCGGCGCGTTCTACGCGCTGATGCCGCACAATGCGATCGCGATACTGTTCGCCGCGACCTTTCTCTATGCGATCGCGGCGCTCGCGATGGGCGTGCGCGCCTTCTGGCGCGATATCGGCGAGCCGATCGGCGGGCGTTTCCAGCCGAGGTCGCTGTGGCAGGCGATCAAGGACGCCGGACAACTGCGCTATCTGGATGGCGGCGGCGTCGGCTGCGTCAACGAGGACGAGCGTCCCGGCGACTGGCGCAAGATCTATCATCATTTGACGTTCTACGGCTTCCTGCTGTGCTTTGCCGCGACATCCGTAGCGACGCTGTATCATTATCTCCTCGCACGCGAGGCGCCGTACCCGTGGTGGGACCTGCCGGTGGTGCTGGGCACGCTGGGCGGGCTTGGACTATTGATCGGCCCCGCGGGCCTGCTGGCGGAGAAGTTCAAGCGCGATCCCGCGCTGGTCGATCAGACCAGCACCGGCATGGACGTCGCCTTCATCGCCATGCTGTTCCTGACCAGCCTTACCGGCATCGCGCTGTTACTGTGCCGTGATACGGCGGCGATGGGACCGCTATTGGCGCTGCATCTGGGCGTGGTGTTTTCCCTGTTCATCACCATGCCCTACGGCAAGTTCGTGCACGGCATCTATCGCTTTTTGGCGCTGGTGCGCTATGCGCGGGAGCGGCAGATGATGGGGCACATCGTTTAAATCGTCATCGCGAGCGCAGCGAAGCAATCCATCGGCGACAAAGCAAAGACTGGCAAAAGACTGGATTGCTTCGTCGCTAGCGCTCCTCGCAATGACGGGAAAAAGACAGACGATCTTTTACAAATCCACCACCACGTAATCGCTCTCGACCGACACCGCGATGGTCTCCGCCACATAGGGACCCTTCACCACGCTGGCGCCCGGCTCGATATTGACCGGGTAGGCCTTGGCGCGAAAGCGCTTGGGGTCACAATAGGACTGGCCGGTCCGGATATCGAATTCCCAGCCGTGCCAGGGACAGCGGATGATCTCACCCAGTCTGGTGTATTCGATCTCGCCGGGATCAGACGACTGCGCGAGCCCGATCAGCGGGCCTTCACATAGAGCCGCGCCCTGATGCGGGCAACGGTTCAAGAGGCCGAAGAACTCGCCTTTGATGTTGAAGACCGCAATCGGCCGCTGGTCGATGGTCAGGAATTTGCGCGTGCCGGGCGGCAGTTCATCCACCGCGGCAATGACGTGACGGGTCATCGGATTACATGACTCTTTTGCGCATGGGCTTTTCGGACAACCGGTTTCCACTTTTCCGGATCATGCCATCCCGTAAAGCTTCCACGCATTGTTGAGGTAAAACGCCTCGCGGTTGGCGTCGCTGACGCCCGCCGGCAAGACCCGCGACGGCTCGTCGAAATCCCAGTGCGGATAGTCGGTCGCGAACAACAATTTGTCCCAGCCGACCCAGTCGATCACGTCCAACAGGTGGTCGCGCCGCTCGGGGTCTTCCATCGGCTGCGTGGTCCAGAAGATATGGTCGCGAATCACTTCCGACGGCGGGCGCTTGAGATGCGGCACCTCGCTGCGCAGCCGCTGCCAGCTCTTGTCCAGCCGCCATGACAGCGACGGCGCCCAACCGAAGCCGGCCTCGATCATGATTATCTTGAGCTTCGGATGCCGCTCGAACACGCCCTCCAGCACAATGCTCGCGAGCGCGGTCTGCTGGCATTGCGAATGGCCGACCATCTCCTCGATGTAATAGCTCGGCCAGCCCGACGCGGTGATCGGATTGCCGCCGAAACCGAAGGCATGCACGCCGACAGGAAGACCCACCTCCTCCGCGGCCTCGTAGATCGGCCAATAGCGGCGCTGACCGAGCGGCTCGACGTTGCGGCTGAGCAGCAGCACCTGGACGAAATTCTTGTCCCCGCCGCGCTTGCGGATTTCGGCGGCCGCGGCCGGGCCATCCTCGTTGGCGACCACGATCGAAGCCTTCAGGCGGCTGTCTTTGCTGGTCCATTTTTCAATCTGCCAGTCGTTGATCGCCGAGCAGATCGCCGCGGCGAGATCCTGATTGCGGATGCCCTGCCCGGTCGCCAGCGGATTGAGCACGCCGAGCACGACATGGTTCGGATCGAGATGCTGCTGCTGCATGAACGACAGCGACGAGCCCTGCGAACCGCCCTCCGGCGGATAGGCATCGCGGCGCGAGGCATTGGGTTGCGCCTTCGGATAGGGCGGGCCTTCCATCATGCCCTGATAGGGATGCTTGTCGTAGGTCTCGAGATGGTCGTGCCAGCGGCTGGCGAGATACGGATACAGTTCGGTCCTGGTCGCGCGCGCCGGATGAATGTCGCAATCGGCAATCGCGGTCTTTGCATCAACGGACGAGGCCTGGTCCGGGCGGTCGCGGAACTGCACATTCATGAGGGCGTCTCCTCAATTTTTGGGGCATGATCTGTTCCGAGAACCGGAACTCCACTTTTCGGGATCATGCCCGGACCCGCTGCTTGAGCCGGCCGTAGGTCGCCAGCGGATTGTCGATCATGATCTTGCGCACCAGATCGCTCGACATCCCCTCGGGCAGCACCTGGTCGCCCTCGAACTGCCAATGCGGATAGTCGGTCGAGAATAGGAGCAATTCGTCCGACTGCATATGGTCAAACAGGCGATTTAACGTCACGGGATCGGGCGGCGCATCGATCGGCTGCAAGGAGAAGCGGATGTTGCTGCGCACAATTTCCAGCGGCGCGCGGTCCACCCACGGCGTTTCCATGCGGATGCCGCGCCAGAATTTATGCAGCCGCCACAGATAGGACGGCAGCCAGGTGAAGCCAGATTCCAGCATCACCATTTTCAGCTTCGGATGCCGCGCGAACACGCCCTCGACAATCAGGCTGGTGAGCTGCGTCTGGAAGGCCTGCGCCTGCGCGACGTAATCCTCGATATGATAGGAACCCCAGCCGACCGAGCTCGGCGGATTATGATAATTGCTGCCGGCATGGATGCCGATCGGCAGACCCAGCCGCTCCGCCGCCGCGTAAATCGGCCAGTAAGCACGCTTGCCCAAGGGCATGTCGCCCATCACCAGCATCAGGACCTGAACAAATCGATTGTCTTTGGCGCAGCGCTCGATCTCCGCGACCGATTTTTCGATGTTCTGGACCGGAATCACGATCGAGCCGCGCAGCCGCGCATCCCGATCGAGCCATTCCTTCGCCAGCCAGTCGTTCAGCGCCCGGCAAAATGCGTCCGCCATGTCCTCGCTGAACACCATCTGCACGCCGAACAGCGGGTTGCAGATGCCGTAACTGACGCCGAACGGATCGAGCGCCTGCGCCTTCATGTCTTCAAGGCTCGACCCCGGCTTGCCCTGCGCCGGCCGCCAGTCCGGCCGCGCGCTGATCGGCGAATTCGGCGGATAGGATTGCGACACCAGATCGGTCATTCCCCGGGTCGTGACCTGATCGCGCCAATAATCGTTGAGATAGGGCAGCAGGCTGGTCAAATGAGGAACGGCGGGATGCAGATCGCAATCCACGCCGCCCGCGATCGGTGACGTCATGACACTGGTGTCCTTTGGTCCGTTTCAGCGTCCCCTGAGGGACTCTCAATCACGGCATCTTGTCGTCAGCGCCGCTTGCTTCCCTGTCGTATTGAAGCAGTCTGGCTGACGGCTCGCAACTCGGCAAACGCCTTCGTCATGTGCTAGAGAACGAAAAATCGGCGGAACAAGGAGATTTTCATGCTTCGGACCGGCATAGCTGTTGTCGCAACCACCCTGCTGCTGGCAGGCGGCGCCGTCGCGCAACAGCCGCCAACCGCGACACCGCCGCCGCCTCCTGATTTTTCCGAGGTCGAGATCAAGACCACCGATCTCGGCGACAACATGTATATGCTGGAAGGCCAGGGCGGAAACATCACCGTGGCGATTGCCAAGGACGGGATCATCATGGTGGACGGGCAATACGCGCCGCTGCATGACAAGATCAAGGCCGCCATTTCCAACGTCTCGATGCTGCCGATCAAATATCTCATCAACACACATTTCCACGGCGACCACACCGGCGGCAATGAACCCTTCGCCAAAGACGGCGTCACCGTCGTCTCCGAGATCAACGTCAAGAACCGGCTCGCCGCCGGAACCACCAACGGTCTCACCGGCGTCAAGACGCCGCCGGTTCCGGAGGCAGCGCTGCCCTCGAAAACCTATACCGGCGCTTTTCATATCCGGCTCAGGGGCCGCGTCGCCGACCTCAAGCATATCGAGCACGCCCATACCGACGGCGACACCTACGTCTGGTTCAAGACCGCCAACGTGCTGTCGACCGGCGATACCTTTACCAACGGCCGCTATCCCAATATCGATTTCGCCAATGGCGGCAACATCAAGGGAATGATCGCGGCGACCGATGCCTATCTCAAGCTGGTGAATGCCAAAACCCGAATCGTTCCGGGCCATGGACCGCTGGCCGACAAGACGGTGTTGACCGAATACCGGACCATGCTGATGACCGCGCGCGACCGGATGGCGAAGCTGGTCAAGGAAGGCAAGAGCGAAGACGACGTGGTGGCGGCCAAACCGTTCGCCGACCTCGACGCCAAATGGGCGCCCACCGAGCTCGCCAGCAAGAACTTCATCCGGGTGGTTTACCACTCGCTTGCCGACAAGAAAGGCGCGTGATGCAAGACTTGGCTGTGCAAGACTTGGCTGTGAAAGACCTCGTTATGAAAGACCTCGTTGCGATTGCCGGGCAGATTGCTGCCAAACTGATCGAACGGCGCCAGACCATCGCGGTCGCGGAATCCTCAACCGGCGGCCTGATTTCCGCAAGCCTGCTCGCGGTGCCCGGCGCGTCGGCCTATTTCCTTGGCGGAGCCGTGGTCTATACCCGCGACGCGCGGCGGATTCTGGCGGATATCCCCGATGAGGCGATGAAGGGAATCCGCTCCGCGTCGGAGCCGTATGCCAAATTACTGGCGAGCCAGATCCGCGAGCGTTTCTCGACCGACTGGGGCCTGTCCGAAACCGGCGCCACCGGACCGACCGGCAACCGCTACGGCGACGCCGCCGGCCATAGCTGCATCGGATTGGCCGGCATGGGATTAACCGACATCGAATCGGCAGCGATGACGCTGGAGACCGGCAGCGCCGACCGGCTCGCCAACATGCACGTATTCGCCGCGACGGCGCTTAATTTCCTGTTGCAGAATTTGTCGCGCTGATTGCGCGGCAATTAACCTCAATCATTGTCGTCCCGGCGAACGCCGGGACCCATACGCCGTGGCGCCTGTTTTGAGAGATGCTGTTGGACGACTTTCGCGCAATCATAATCGTCGGTGATTATGGGTCCCGGCATTCGCCGGGACGACAAGGCTACTTCACTTCTCCCTGAACGCGCGCATCAGCTGGTCGCGCAGCGGCTTGACGAGGTAGGACAGCATGGTTCGGTCGCCGGTCTGCACGAAGGCTTCCACCGGCATGCCGGGTATCAGTTTGGCGTCGCCAAGACGCGCGACCTCTTCCGGCGGCATCGAGACGCGGATCGTGTAATAGGATTGTCCGGTGCGCTGATCGGTGGTGACGTCGGGCGAAACGCGAGTGACGACGCCGTTCAGTTCCGGCGTGGTCCGCTGGTTGAAGGCCGAGAGCCGCAGCAAGGTCTTCTGGCCGATCTGCAACTTGTCGATATCCTGCGGATTGACCTTGGCCTCGACCGACAATGCGTCGGCCTGCGGAACGATCATCATGACGGCATCACCGGCGGTAATCACCCCGCCAACGGTATGAACCGTCGACTGCAACACCATGCCATCCTGCGGGGCCCGGATGTCGGTCCGCCGCAGCTGGTCTTCCGCGGTTACCTTGCGCTCGACAAATTCGCCGATCTTGTCGTTGGTCTCGCGCAAATCCTTGGAAACGTCGCTGACCAGATCCTTGTCGACCTGAATGATCTGCAGCTCGGTTTCGGTGATCTTGCCCTTGGCCTGCGCCCTTGATGCAATGAACTGCGCCCGTTCGCCGTTGAGCCGGGCGGCGTCACGCTGCAGCGTGGTCAGGCGCGAAATCTGCACCAGATGCTGGTCGTAGAGCGAGGTGACCCCGACCAGTTCCTTTTCCACCAGCGCGATTTCCTGGTCTTTCGCCTGCTCTTGTGCGGTCAGGCCGGCGATTTCCTCGTTCAACTGCGTGATGCGCTCGCGCAGTTGCGCCTTCTGTCCGATTCGCCCCGTGGTACGCACCTCAAACAGCTTGGTCTCGCTGGCGATGATATTCTTGACGTCGGGATCATCCATGCGGTCGAGCAGCATCGCCGGAAACACGATCTTGCCGAGGCCCTGCTGTTCGGCCTGCAGCCGGGCGGCACGCGCCCACAACCCGTCGAGGTTCTTGGTGACGATCGCGAGACTGGCCTTGGTGACAGTGTCGTCGAGCCGCACCACCACGTCGCCGGCCTTGACGATATCACCATCGCGCGCCAGCACCTCGCCGACGACGCCGCCGGTCGGATGCTGCACCTTCTTGACGTTGGAATCGACGACGATTGATCCCGGCGCGATCAGCGCGCCCGAGATCTCGGCCGTCGAGGCCCAGCCGCCAAGGCCGCCGGCGAGAATGACGACCACCGCCAGCCCGACGATCAAGTGCAGCCGTATCGACGACCGCGCGTCGCGTGTCCCGCTGCCACTCATGGCTTGGCGACGCCTCCCTCGGAGACGATCTTGATCGGAGAAGGCGGCGTGACCCGCTGCAATACCTGCCCCAGCACGGTTTCCTTGGGACCGAAGGCCTGCATGCGGCCGTCTTTGAGAACCAGAAGCTGATCGACCGCTTCAATCCCGATCGGGCGGTGCGCAACCACGACCACGATGGCGCCGCGCTCGCGTGCCCCGCGAATGGCCCGCGTCAGCGCCTCATCGCCCTCGGTATCGAGATTGGAGTTCGGCTCGTCGAGAACGATCAGGAACGGATTGCCATAGAGCGCCCTCGCCAGCGCCACGCGCTGCGCCTGACCGGCCGAAAGGGCGGTGCCCTGCTCGCCGATCTGGGTGTCGTAGCCGTCGCGCATCTTGATGATCATCTCATGGACGCCGGCTTCCTTGGCCGCCGCGATGATGGTCTGCGAGCCGGCCTCAGGATCGAAGCGGCAAATATTCTGGGCGACCGAGCCCGCGAACAGTTCGACATCCTGCGGCAGATAACCGACGTAGCGGCCAAGCACGTCGGACGACCACTGATCGAGCGCGGCGCCATCGATCCGCACGTTTCCGCGCGCTGGCTGCCACACCCCGACCAGCGCTCGCACCAGCGAAGACTTGCCGGACCCGCTCGGCCCGATAATGCCGAGCCCGTTGCCGGCCACCAGCGCGAACGTCACATCCTGGACGATGACCTTCTTGTCGCCGGGCGGTACCATGCTGACAGCCTCGACCGACAGACGGCTCGATGGGCTTTGCAGCAAGGTCGGCACGGCGCGGGCGGGCAGAGATTCGAGCAGCCGGTTGAGGCGGTGCCAGCTCTGGCGCGCCGCCACAAAAGCCTTCCAATGCGCGATGGCCAGATCGACCGGCGCCAGCGCCCGCGCGCTCAGGATCGATCCCGCGATGATGATGCCGGCGGTCGCCTCCTGATGAATCACCAGATAGGCACCGACCGCGAGCACTGCCGACTGCAGCATCATCCGCAGCACCTTGGCAATCGCGCCGAGACCCCCGGTGACGTCGCTGGCGCGCTGATTGCCGGCGAGATAATGCTGGTTGGCTTCGCTCCAGCGTTTGGTCAGGCGTCCGGACATTCCCATCGCGACCAGCACTTCGGCGTTGCGCCGGCTGGTGGCGGCCAGATCGTTGCGCCGCGCCGCCAGACCCGTGGCCTCGCGCGCCGGCGCGCGCGACAGGAACTCGGTCACGACGGTGAGGATCACCAGGATGATCGCGCCGACCAGCGCGGTCAGGCCGATCATCACATGGAAGGCAAAACAGATCGCCAGATAGAACGGCAGCCACGGCAGATCGAAGAACGCACCGGGCCCCATGCTGCCGAGGAACGAGCGCACATTGTCCAGATCGCGCAGCGGCTGCAGACCCTCATTGCGTCCGCCCACGATCAGCGGCAGGCGCACAATGGAATCGAATACCCGGGCATTGAGCGCCTCGTCGAGCGAGGTTCCGATCCGCCCCAGGATGCGCCCGCGGATCAGGTCGAGAACGCCCTGGGCGATGTACAATCCGCCGGCGAGAATGGCCAGGCCGACAAGGGTCGGTACGCTCCGGCTTGGCAGCACCCGGTCGTAGACCTCCAGCATGAACAGCGAGCCGGTCAGATAGAGCAGGTTGATCATGCAACTCATGGCGCCGACGCCGATGAAAGCATTGCGGCAGGCGCGCAGCGCGTCACCGAGTTCGGAACGCCGGACACCGGGAGCGGCTGCCATCAATCCTCATCTCTCCACAGGGGTGCGACCCCCGATTCAAAAATGGGTATGCACTACAATTATTACTGATTCTTGTCGCCAGCGTCCATGGAAGTCACATTAACCCAACCGCCGTCGACGACCTCCCGGCGACGGTACCGGCCCGCCCAGGATGCGCTGCAATCGGCATGGCGACGGCGGCTTCCCAAACAGGCGGCCGATCGCCGCCGGTTTGGCGCAGAAATACCCCCTATTCACGCAGAGGTTGCCTGAAGGCCGGTGTGGGTTCCGCTTCGAGGGTTTGCCGCTTCAGAAACGGCCGCCGCTTCGGACCAGCCGTACGATCAGCAACAGCACGATCGCGCCGATCGCGGAATAGATGATCTCCGACACCAGGCCGGTGCCGAGGTGGATGCCGAGCTTGGGAAACAGGTAGCTGGCGACCAGCGCGCCGGCGATACCGACGAGAATATCGCCGATGATGCCAAAGCCGGTGCCGCGCACGACCTTTCCGGCCAGCCAGCCGGCGACGAGGCCAACGAACAAGATGACAAGAAGGCCTTCATTAGACATTTGCATAGGAAATCCCCCCTTTGTACGCACTATCCCCGCGCGCCGGGTCGAAACCTATCGATAATTGCCTGACCTGACGACTCCAATTTGCGGGATTCCCGGCTTTACAGATTTCTGGAGCGGCCGGATTTGCGGCCTTGCGAAATCGCGTCGAACGCCCCGGTTACCGCGCGGCCAGGACCTCGGCACGTTCCGCCAGGATGCACCTTGCGATCCTGTCCGGCCCGAGTCGCACATTGGGCGGCAGCTGCGCGAGACAGCGCGGTTCGGCGAAACCGCAGCGCGGCGCGAAAGAACAATTGGTCGGCGCCTGGTCGAGCGAGGGCGGCGTCCCCGGAATTGTTTCCAGCCGCTGGCCCCGTTTGGCGCCGTGAACGGTCGAGGCCAAGAGCCCCCGCGCATAGGGATGGACCGGCGAACGCACGATCTGGCTGAGCGTGCCCTGTTCGACGATCTGGCCGGCATACATCACGGCAACCCGGTCGCAGATTTCGATGGCGACGCCGATATCGTGGGTCACGAAGATGACGGACATGCCGAATTCGCGCTGCAGCTCGCGCAGCAGCAGCAGGATCTGGATTTGCACGGTGGCGTCGAGTGCGGTGGTCGGCTCGTCGGCGAGCAGGATTTTCGGCTTGCACGCCAGCGCCAGCGCGATCATGGCCCGCTGCCGCATGCCGCCGGACATCTCGTGCGGATAGGCATCGAGCCGGCGCTTGGCCGAGGGAATACGCACCACTTCCAGCATTTCCAGCGCGCGCGCCGTCGCCTCAGTGTGGCTTTTGCCTTCGTGGCGCATCACGCTTTCGGCGATCTGATGGCCGATGGTGTAGACCGGATCGAGCGCCAGCGCCGGTTCCTGGAAAATCATCGAAACCGTCTGGCCACGGAACGCCGACAATTCCTCGTCATCAAGCGCCAGCACGTCGCGGCCCAGAACCTCGACGCTTCCCGAGATCTGCGTCCGCTTCTTCGGCAACAGCCGCATCAGCGCCCGCAAGGTCACGCTCTTGCCCGAACCGGATTCGCCGAGCAGGCCGAGCACCTCGCCCTCGCCAAGCGAGAGGCTGAGGTCGTTCACGGCATGGACGGTGCGTTCGCCACTGAAGCGAATGTTGAGGTTGCGTATTTCGACGAGGTTGGTCATGCGAATTTCGGCACCCGGTCGTGGAAATCGGTGGCGCGCTGGAAGGCGGCGCCGATCCGCAACAGCATGGCTTCATCGAACGAACCGCCGATCAATTGCATCGCGACCGGAAGACCGCTGCGGGTAAAGCCCGATTGTATCGCGAGCGACGGCAGTCCGAGGTAATTGATCGGACGGGTGAATCGCGTCAGCCGCTGGATCACCGCTTCGGCATCGGGACTGTTGCCGACATCGCTCTCGGCGATGGTCGGAGCGGCGATCGGCGCCACAGGCGCGATCACCGCATCGACGTCGGCGACGGCGGCGCGATGCGCCGACAGAGCTGGTCCGCGCCAGCGCACCGCCTCGAGATAGGATACGCCCGGTATCGCCAGCCCGTTTTGCAGCCGCATCAGAACCTGCGGGCCGTAATCCTGCGGCCGCTCGATCATCCATCGCTTGTGAAACGCCGCCGCTTCGACGGCGAGAACCAATTGGCACGCCGCGGTGAGCTGGCGCTGGTCTGGTAGTTCGACCTGAACGATATTGGCGCCCTCGCGCCGGAGCACGGCGATCGTCGCCTCCAGGATTCCGGCGACCTCGGAATCGAGATCGTCGACATAGAAGGCGGTGGGCACGCCGATGGTGAGACCCTTGATCGATCCCGTCGTCGCGGCGCCATAGTCCGGCACTGGTCCCGTGACCGCGGTCGGATCTTCGGGGTCCGCACCTGCCATCAGGCCCAGCAGCAAGGCGCAATCCTCAACGCTGCGCGCCAGCGGTCCGACGGTGTCGAGCGATTGCGACAGTGGCATCGCGCTGGCGCGGCTGACCCGGCCGACGGTGGTCTTGAGCCCGGTGACGCCGCAGAAATGCGCCGGCATCCGGATCGAGCCGCCGGTATCCGAGCCCAGGGCCGCGAAGGTGAGCCTGGCGGCGACCGCGGATCCCGATCCCGACGACGAGCCGCCGGTGATGTGATCGATGCTCCAGGGATTATGCACGGGGCCGTAATGCGAATTGTGGCCGGTCGGCCCGTAGGCGAACTCGGCCATCTGCAGCGAGCCCAGCCGAACCGTGCCGGCATCCTTCAGGCGCTGCAGCGCAGTCGAGGTGGTGGTGGCGACGAAATCGCGGCGAATGTGCGAGCCGCAGGTGACCACCTTGCCGGCCTCGTAATACATGTCCTTGTGCGCCAGCGGCACGCCGTGCAACGCGCCGCGGTTGTTGCCCTTGGCCAGCGCAGCGTCGGCTTCATCGGCCGCCGCCAGCGCGGCTTCGGCTTCGATCGCCATGAACGCATTGAGGCGGGGCTGCCATTGCGCGATCCGATCGAGACAGGATTGCGTCGCCTCGCGCGACGAGATTTTCTTCTGCGCGATCGCTTGCGCGATCGAGGTCAACGACATCAGGGCCGGTTCAGTGGTCATTTCG
>Ga0116135_1000754_pt1 | contig 17533 bp, 18 predicted proteins | sample June2015DPH_20_1_FD_89738 | JGI IMG/M metagenome (GOLD analysis project Ga0116135, IMG submission 89738) | Peatland microbial communities from SPRUCE experiment site at the Marcell Experimental Forest, Minnesota, USA - June2015DPH_20_10 | ecosystem: Environmental > Terrestrial > Soil > Wetlands... | reverse complement strand
CGGGCGGGTTCTTAGCGGCAGGAGCCGGTACCGCGGCGAAATCAGTACTCGACTACCTGATGGCCGTTCAGGAAGCTGACGGACATTGGGTGCAGAACTCCTGGCTAGATGGGCGGCTCTATTGGCGCGGCGTTCAGATGGATGAGACCGCGTTTCCGATCCTGCTTTACGACATGTTGCTACGTGCCGGCGCCATCGAACCACCTGACGCCGAACATTACGAGCAGTTGATTGAGGCCGCCGCTGGCTACATCGTGCGCACCGGTCCGGCCACACAGCAAGATCGCTGGGAGGAGGATGGCGGCTATTCTCCATTTACGCTCGCGGTTGAGATTGCGGCGTTGTTGGCGGCGGCGGATGCGATGGAAGCCGCCGGCAAGAGTTCGATGGCGCAATATCTGCGTGAAGTAGCTGACGGTTGGAATGAGCAGATCGACAACTGGACCTATGCGACCGGGACTGAGCTTTCCCGCAAACTCGGGATCGATGGTTACTACATGCGGATTGGATTTGCGGGAGCCGACGGCGCATTCGGGTCGCGGGGTTTAATTCCGATCCGCAATCGGTCGAATAGTGACGAAACGCTTGAAGCTGGCCTTTTGGTGAGCCCGGACGCGCTCGCCTATGTGCGATTCGGCCTTCGCGCTGCCGATGATCCGCGTATTCTCAATACGGTCGCTGCCATCGACGCTCTCCTCAAACGCGAGCTGCCCGCGGGTCCCTACTGGTATCGCTACAACGATGACGGCTATGGGGAGCACCCGAATGGCGCACCGTTCGATGGTTCTGGTATCGGCCGACTCTGGCCGCTTTTGACCGGCGAGCGCGCGCATTATGAGCTTGCTGCCGGGCGGCCGGTGGACGCGAAACGTCTATTGGCGACGTTCGAAGCTTCGGCTAGCCCGGGAGGGCTTTTGCCGGAGCAAATCTGGGATGTCGACGATATCCCGGAACGCGAGTTGTTTCTCGGACGGCCTTCCGGAAGTGCGATGCCATTGGTCTGGGCTCACGCCGAGCACATCAAATTGCTGAGATCGCTCAAGGACGGGGCTGTGTTCGATATGCCACCACAGGCGCATGCTCGGTATGTGACGAACAAACCCAGGCCCGCGCCGGTGGTCTGGCGCCTAGACTCGAAAATTAGTCACGTCGCAGCCGGCCGAATGTTACGTCTAGAATTCCTCGAGCCTTCATCCGTGCACTGGTCCTCGGACGAGTGGAAGACAACGTTGGATTCGCCCTCCCATGCCACCGATCTCGGCACGTTTATCTGCGATCTCCCGACACAATCCCTGCCCACCGGAAGTAATGTCCGTTTCACGGTGTTTTGGAGTCGGCCAAACAAGTGGGAAGGGACCAATTTTACTGTGGCGGTCGACGAATAATCGGCTGCTTATGGCACAGAAAGCTCTAGTAGGCGTTATAGGTCGTGGTGGACGCTGGTCCATCCGATGCGTCCTTCTTCCTGAGAGATTGAATCGCGAGACTAGGCAGCGAGCATGGCTTTCCTGAGCATAGTTGTTGCCTTTGCCGCTCGGGCGTTGCTGGTCATGCTGTTTTTGCCGTTTAGTGCGCTGGATAAGGTCTTGAATTTCAGGGCAGCCATCGGTCAGGCGGATGAAGCGACCCACAACCGTTTGCTGGCAGCCGTCCTGACCCTTGCCGGGCTTTGCGTCGAGGTTTGCATGTCGCTGGCAATACTCACCGGCATCGCCGACCGAATGGCGGCGCTTGTGCTTGCCGCCTATTGCGGTGTCACTGCGTTACTGTGGAAGCAGTTCTGGAAGGCGCCGGATTTTCGCTTGCAAGGAGCTAGTCGCGGAAGGGACACTTTCTGGGATTTCCTTAAAAACCTCGCACTCGCCGGCGGCTTTCTGGTTCTGGCTTTCGGCGCGAGTTCGACCGGATTGCAGGCCTTCCTGACCCATCCCTTGGCGTCGTCGCATCCTTACGCGCTGAGCGAGAAAGCAGACGGATGATGCGCGAGAAGCCGACGATATCTTACTGGCATCTGTGGACCGACGCCGATGGCATTAGCCGGCAGAAACGATGCGCGATGACCGAATTCGAATTGAGATCGATGAAGCCGCCGGCCGACCCGCAATGGCAGGGAAACAAGACGAGCGGCAAGATGACTGTCATGTTCACGGCGCAGCCGGTCGGCTGGATCGGCAACTGGCACGAAAATCCGAAACCGCAATGGATCGTGCCACTGTCAGGCCGGTGGTTCGTTGAAGCGATGGACGGCACGCGCGTTGAGATGGGCGGGCGAAATCTCGTTTGGCGGGGATCAGAACTGCCGCGAGGTCGCTGGCAAGCTCGGGCATCGTTCAGGAACGATCGGAGGTGTTCCAGCCGTATTGATGGTGATTCAGTTCGACGATGCGCCTTCCCCTCGATCGCCTTGCGGATTCCAGTGAGCGAAATGGACAGCTTCGATATTCGGGATTCTCGCTTTGCACGGTATGCCCCTGCCAACGGACCGCTTGAAAAGCTCGCCGGAGGATTTCGATCGGCGCGGAGTGCTCATTCCATGACTTGCATGCTGAACTCAGAAATCAAGAGACTGGCACGCTTCTGGTTGACGACGACCGATGCTGAGGGGCTATCCATATTCTACCAGCAAGCAGTAGGGTTCCGCCGGCTTGCGGCCGGACGCCGGTCTGGCCCCGATTTTGAAAGGCTGACGGAGTTAGAGGTAGGCGCTGATAGTATTACGCTTGGTCTCGGTGACGAGGTTGTCGAACTATTGCAGTTTGATCAACCGGGACGGCCGTATCCTGCCGAAGCAACGTCGTCGGACCTCAGCTTTCAGCATTTCGCGATCGTCGTGACGGATATTCAGGCAGCTTATCAAAGGCTTTGCTCCGTTGGAGGATGGACCGCGATCTCGACCGATGGACCGCAAAAACTGCCTTTATCGTCAGGCGGTGTGAGCGCGTTTAAGTTTCGCGACCCTGACGGCCACCCGTTGGAATTACTTGCATTCCCGGACGGTAAATCGCCGGAGCATTGGAGAGCCCAATCCAAGAGCGAGCTTTTCCTTGGGATCGACCATTCCGCGATCTGCGTATCTGATAGTGAGCGAAGCATCGCGTTCTACGAAACATTGGGCTTGCATGCCGCTACGCCTACGCTCAACACAGGCATGGAGCAGGAGCGGCTCGATGCTGTGATAGACGCTCAGGTTGAAGTGACGGCTTTAGAACCCACGTCGGCGACGCCGCATGTCGAGTTGCTCTGTTACCGATCCGCAGGACGGGGTGGGGACATCGTTCCTCGCAGCAACGATATTGCTGCAACACGCATGGTGTTTGAAGCCGATGGACGGTCGTCTGGGGACGCAAATTACTCGCAAGCTTTGCTTGATCCAGATGGCCACTACCTCGTGATAGCGGCGCCGATCGACAGCTTCCCGCCGGCCAAATCAACCATAAATGCCGGCTCGTCGCCGGTTTTCTTAAAACGGAGTCAGCGCCATGACTAAATCGATAGACGCATCATCTGCCTCATCGACGGCGCCGCCTAGAGTTCTGGCGGGTCAGAAGGCGCTCGTCACGGGTGCCAATTCGGGCATCGGCAAGGGCGTGGCCATCGCATTGGGGCAGGCCGGCGCGGACGTTGTCATTAATTACGTCGACGACGACGATGCGGCCAACGCCGTAGTCGAAGAAATCAAGAAAGCCGGCGTCAAAGCCTATGCTCATCAAGCCGATGTTTCGTCGGAAGATCAGGTCGCCGCGATGTTCGTGCGGATGATGCAGGAATTCGGGACCATCGACATTCTCGTGAGTAATGCCGGCCTTCAACGTGACTCGGCGTTTCATGAAATGACGCTGGACAAGTGGAACAAGGTGCTCGGCGTTAACCTGACCGGCCAATTTTTGTGCGCGCGCGAGGCGGTAAGGGAGTTCCTTCGGCGTGGCGTCGTCCCTTCGGTATCGAGCGCCGCCGGCAAAATCATCTGCATGAGCTCAGTTCACCAGGAGATTCCATGGGCAGGCCATGCGAACTACGCCACATCCAAGGGCGGTATCAAGCAGCTGATGGAAAGCATGGCGCAGGAGCTGGCACCGAAGCGTATTCGCGTCAACGCCATTGCGCCCGGCGCCATCAGAACGCCGATCAACACGGCTGCCTGGGATACCAAAGAGGCCTATGATCGACTCATGGCGCTGGTGCCTTATGGACGTATCGGAGAGCCTGAGGATATTGCTCGCGCGGCGGTCTGGCTGGCGTCAGACCATTCCGACTACGTGGTTGGCACCACTCTTTTCGTCGATGGGGGCATGACGCTCTATCCGGGTTTCGCAACAGGCGGATGAGGAGCGGGTTATGTCAGACCACTATGATGTCATTGTTATCGGCAGTGGCCCTGGTGGAGCCTCCGTTGCACAAAAGCTCGCCCCGACGAGCAAGCGCATTTTGCTGCTGGAGCGGGGCGATTATCTGCCGCGCTCGCGCGCCAATTGGGATTCTCAAACCGTCTTTGTCGATGCAGCCTATCAGGCGAAGGAGACATGGTATGGCGCCGACGGCCGAAGTTTTCATCCCGGCCTGCATTATTATGTCGGCGGCAATTCCAAGGTCTACGGCGCTGCGTTGTTTCGGATGCGCGAACGGGACTTCGACGAGATCATACACAAGGACGGCGTGTCGCCTGCATGGCCGCTAAAATACGATGCATTTGAGCCCTACTATTCGGAAGCGGAGCAGCTCTTTCACGTGCACGGACAGCGTGGTGAGGATCCCAATGAACCGCCTTCAAGCGGACCATTTCCCTACCCGCCGGTTTCGCACGAGCCTCAGATCCAGGCGCTCAGCGAAAGCCTGACCAAAGACGGTCTGCACCCATTCCACCTGCCGTTGGGAATATTGCTGGATGAGAAAGACGGCAAGCCTACGCCGACCAGCATTTGTATCCGGTGCGACGCATTTGATGGCTTTCCATGTCTGCTCAATGGTAAAGCGGATGCGCAGGTGTTGTGCGTCGATCCAGCGCTGAAGGCCTATCCGAACCTGACACTTTTGACCGGCGCTTATGTCTCGAAGCTGGAGACCGGTGAATCCGGCAAGGCGGTCAAGGGTGTTCACGTCACCAGGGGCGGTCAGGAGGAGCTATATTCTGCCGACATCGTGGTTGTTGCTTGCGGAGCTCTGTCGTCCGCGCTGCTGTTATTACGATCGGCCAATGATAAGCATCCCAAAGGTCTTGCCAACGGCTCCGATCAGGTTGGACGCAATTACATGCGTCACAACCAGTCGATCTTGATGGCTCTTATGCGGGAGCCCAACGATACGGTGTTTCAAAAAACCCTCGCCGTGAGCGATTACTATTTTGGATCTGATGATTGGGATTATCCGCTCGGTCTGATTCAGATGTGCGCGACCTCGCATGGCGCGCAGATTCGGGGCGAAGCACTTCCCAGTTGGCTCGAATGGGTCCCAAAAATGCCGTTCGAGGAAATGGCGCGGCGCTCGATGGATTTCTGGCTGTCCAGCGAGGATCTGCCGCGCCCGGAAAATCGAATTTTTTACGATGGCGAGCGCGTCGTGCTGGATGTCACGGAAGGCAATATGGAGGCGCATCATCGTCTTAAGAAAAAGCTAGAAAGAATGCTAAGCAACGCTGGTGCGCACCCCGTTTTGCTGGAGCGTACTCTGTATCTTGGACAGAACGTTCCGATCGGGGGGACAGCACATCAGGCGGGAACCGCTCGGTTTGGAGTGGACCCCTCGGCGTCCGTGCTTGACACTGATTGCAAGGCACACGAAATCGACAATCTCTATCTGACCGATGCGAGCTTCTTTCCTTCGATTGGATCGGTCAATCCGACGCTCACTATTATTGCCAACGCCTTGCGTGTCGCCGACAAGATCAAGCTGCGGTTGAGAGCGTGATGCCAAATCTTATCGAAGACTATGCGGCAATAGGCAATTGCGAGACGCTGGCGCTTGTGAGTCGCGATGGCTCGATCGATTGGCTGGGCTTCCCACGATTTGATAGTGCCACCTGTTTTTCGGCTTTGCTCGGCGATCCAGAGCAGGGCCGGTGGCTGATCGCCCCGGTTGCGGAAGGCGCACGCATTTCGCGGTCTTATCGCGGCGATACCTTGATCCTTGAAACCACCTTCGAAACCGAAACTGGCTCGGTATGTGTCATTGACTTCATGTCTCGCCGGGATGGCGTATCGGACCTGGTTCGGATAGCAAAAGGAATACGCGGCACGATCACCATGCACACCGAGTTAGTGGTGCGTTTCGAGTACGGCTCGGTCGTGCCCTGGGTTTCGCGCCAGGAGGACCGCAGGCTTGAACTGACGGCTGGCCCCGACAGACTCGTGCTGGAGTCGCGCGTCCCCCTTCGTGGGGCCAATCTCAGAACCATCGGAGAATTCGAGGTCGTAGCCGGGGATGAAGTGGCGTTTACATTGAGTTGGACCCCTTCGTATCGACCGATACCTCCGCCGTTTCGAGCAACGGATGCTTTGGCGGAAGTCGAGCTCTTTTGGTCGAACTGGGCTGCCCCGATCAAAAGGGCAGGGGAGTGGTCGGAGGCGGTTCTACGGTCGTTGCTCACGCTAAAGGCGCTCTCGCATCGCGAGACGGGCGGGATCGTTGCCGCGGGTACAACTTCCTTGCCGGAAAAAATCGGTGGCGCGCGCAACTGGGACTACCGTTTTTGCTGGCTCCGCGATGCCACGTTCACATTATATGCCCTGCTTGAGGCCGGATTTCTCGGTGAAGCGAGGGCTTGGCGGCGGTGGTTGCTCCGAGCGGTTGCCGGCAGTCCGGACGATTTGCAGATTATGTACGGCGTAGCTGGAGAGCGACGACTCGTAGAGTACGAGGTGCCCTGGCTTTCAGGATATGAACGTTCAGCACCGGTCCGTATTGGCAACGCGGCGGCTGGCCAGGTTCAGCTCGATGTTTACGGTGAGGTGCTTGATGCCCTGTACGTGGCTAGGCGGGCGGGCCTCTCTGCGAATGACGCCAGCTGGGGCCTTGAATGTGCGTTGATGGGACATCTCGAAACGATCTGGGACCAGCCCGATGACGGCATTTGGGAAGTCCGAGGTGGGCGCAAGCATTTTACACATTCCAAAGTCATGGCTTGGGTTGCCTTTGATCGAGCCGTACGATCATCCGAAGAGTTCGGTTTGGAAGCGCCGCTGGAACATTGGCGGACGATCCGCGATACGATTCATCAACGAGTTTGCGACAGCGGATTTGACGTTAAGCAGAATTCCTTCGTGCAATCCTTTGGAGTCGCCGCCCTTGATGCGAGTTTATTGTTGATGCCGATCGTCGGATTCTTGCCGGCATCAGATCCACGCGTGCAAGGCACCGTAACTGCAATCGAGCGGAACCTGGTTCGCGATGGCTTTGTGTTGAGGTATCAAACCAGCGAAGGAACTGACGGACTGCCACCGGGCGAGGGGGCTTTTCTGGCCTGCAGCTTTTGGCTCGCAGACAGTTACGTGTTGCAAGGAAGGTTTGACGAAGCGCGAGAGCTGTTCGTCAGGCTTTTGTCGCTGCGCAATGATGTGGGCCTGCTTGCGGAGGAGTATGATCCCTTGTCAAAGCGTCAGCTGGGTAATTTCCCGCAGGCATTCTCGCATCTCGCTCTGATCAATACCGCGCGCAACTTGATGGGAGCGGGCGGCCCCGTACACCAGCGGTCCGCAGGAAGCAGTACGACACAGTCTCTGCCGAATGGCGCGGCACATTAGCTATTATATGGGCCGAGAGCGGCCCTGGTTTTTGCGAGACGCTTTCTCAAGAGAACGAAGCGCGAGCCGCGGTGGGCCAAAGCAGGCTTTCCGACCTCGAAATGTCTACCGCTCAAACAGTAAAGTGTCTCGAACATAGTGACAGTGCACGGAACTTTCCAACAGCGGCTCGACTTCATGCCGTCTAAGGAGGCTGGTCACCGACTATTGCCGTGTAGGAAAGGTAGTCTTGACCGGATTGCGATACGTGAGCGCAGCTGATAAGCGGAAAATGCTCGGATTTGTCCCTAACGCAGCGACTGCAATGCGAGCACCAATGGGACCAACCTCAGGGACACACATTGAGGCAGCTTGCCGCGGAGCCAACTAGCGCCGTTACGCGGGAGATGGCCATGTCCTGGCGAAGGGTGCCGAACAGATCAGACGGCAAGATGTCTTATGTCGCGGTTTTGGCGCTGACTGCGTCGGTTGCACTGACCGCGGCCTTAATGGTTCTTCACCATCACGCTTGATTGGAATGGTAACTTCTCGGCCACCCCAAAAAAGCCGGGAGGCCATTCGACACCTTATCTGTGAGCCACCAAACTCAGGTCGGTGGCCGTCTGGACAGGCGTATCTTTCAGACAACTTCGCGCGGCTCAGACAGGGCCGCTATTTTTGTGTATTCTCTGCCGAACGCCTTTACCCGCCGCGAGCAAATGCGCCCAAGAATGCAGCGATAGAGATGATGAAATTTCAGCGGCAAGCGTTTCCGGATAGTCCAAAACCCCGCCGCGGGATGCCCGCAGCTCCCTGAGCGATCCCCGGGTAGACCGTCGATTTGGAACCTTTGACTTCAATAACAGTTCCAACCAAACGCCGTAGAAAGGGCTGAACAAAATTTAACGCAGTTCTAAAAGTCGAGCCGATGACGCGACCGACTTTTCGGAGGAAACGATCTTGGGCAGACGCGAACATTTGAGGTGGTCCATGGCAGATACTCCACACAAATCAATGAATTTGTTTGCAGCCTTGGTGAGTGCGACTGGGACCGCCTACGCTATGGCTTACGTCGCCCATTTTGAGTGGCACTTCTCTCTGATTTTTGTCAGGACGGATGCGCTCCTCGTGGCAGCGTTCCTGGGAATCGTGCTGGGTCTCAAACTGCTGTTTCATAGGCAGCGTAAGAGCAGTTCATAGGCCTTCGCCTATGCTGCCTCGGAAAGGCATACCGATGCTAGATTTCACCGAAAGCACTGATGAAACTTACGCCGACGGCAAGATTTTGCTGAGCGTTATCGACGGGATAGGCCTCATAACCTTCAACAACCCAGAAAAGCGGAATGCTATGTCGCTTGAGATGTGGCAAGGATTGGTCAGTGCTCTTGTTGAATTGCGCGACGATCCCGATGTGCGAGTTGTGATCATGGCGGGCGCCGGCGACAGAGCGTTTGTCTCGGGCGCTGATGTCAGCCAGTTCGAGAAAACCCGTCACAACGCCGAGGCGTCGGAAGAATATTCGAGACGAAGCGCCGGGCAGGGCGCGATATTGGCGGAGTACCCGAAACCGACTATCGCCTGTATCCGGGGTTTCTGCCTCGGCGGCGGGTTGCAGGTTGCAATGCTGGCAGATATCCGAATTGCGGGCGACAGCAGTGAGTTCGGCTTTCCCGCCGCCAAACTCGGCCTCGCCTATGGCTATAACGACCTCAATCGTCTGGTCTCGCTGGTCGGTCCGTCATGGGCAAAGTTGCTGATGTACACGGGCATGCGGATCGATTCCGCCGAGGCGTTAAGGATCGGCGTCATCGATCGTGTCGTGCCCGACGCCGATTTATGGAATGCAACCACCAAAATCGCCCGCACCATCTCGGGCAATGCACCGCTGGCAATCGAGGCCGCGAAAATTACCATCACACAGGTGATGAAAGATCCCGGGATTCGCGATATGGACGCGATCAAGGACATAGCCGCGGCCTGCATGGACTCGGATGATTTCCGCGAGGGAAGACAGGCGTTTATGGAAAAACGCATGCCGCATTTCACGGGACGATAAAATGCGAATTGCGTGCATTCCAACCTCGAAGGAAACGTGAGCCGTGTCCGGTTGAAAGTGTTATGCGAACCCTACCATCAGCCAACTTCTATGCGTCGGTCGGGCTTCCCGGGTGCATTTCGCCTTTGCGCGCTCATTCACCCTCATTCACCCGGCGACGCTCGCATTGTCGTTCAATTTGGTTAGGCAGCGTGGCTGGGATCGACATTGTTTTTTGGTCTTCTTGCTGTTGCGACGGCGGCGGCCAACAAAAACTAACCTTCAAGGCACATTCTGCACCTACCGGAGTGTCCTAGTTCGCAGATGCGAGCGCCCTAATTGGAACGGCACCGCCCGCCGGCTACCGCCCCTTACCATCCCGCCCGACGATTTATGGCCCCTTTTATCTTGGCATGGTACTTTTCGGTTCTGTCCCAGCAAATAGCGGAACCAATGTCGCTGGACTAACTTGGCAATGTACCGCCGGATACACGCGCCTAAAGGACCCAAGCCCAGGCCATCTCTCCTTTGTCTTTCCTCTCTGGTTCATTAACTTTTGGAAAGTGTTCAGTATTGATCAGCAAGAGATTTTGTAGCGCGTCAAGCTGGCTCCATCACCGCTTCGCTATCGGCAACCATCGGTGACTGAGAGTTCGGTAACGCTCCCGCCTTATTGCAGGCAAGCATAATGACCACATCCCAACAATTCTTGACCGCTATTGAGCGCCCTCGCTGTTCCCGTTGCCAAACACGAATGATGTTGGAACGCGTTTCATCGGGGCCAATTGGTTTCGAACATCGCTTGTTCGAATGTCGCAAGTGTGATCAGGTTGAGATAACCGTCATTGCATCTGATCCCTTCACAGCGAAGGCGGCCGGTTGGCTTGCCGGCGAACTCAGAGCGCCGAACTGAGGGCAACGCCATGCTGGACAAACAAAACCAGGGTCCGCAATGCACCGCTTGTGGTTCTCCTATGAAGTTGTCGGCGATCGAGCCCAGCGCGACGGGCCAGGATTTACGAACGTTTTCTTGCCCAGAATGCAGAAGGGATCAGCGTCACATTATCAAGAGTGACGCGACTGAGGCCTGGCTAAAGCCGCAACGCGCCCGTCCGGAAAATGCAGTCACTCACGAGCTTCGCAACGGGCGCATAATTCCGATGCTCGCAGAGTAAAAGCCGGCCCATTCAGGAGAAGAAAAATTGTACATGTCGAGCGAAAGTCTGCTGATCATACTCTTGGTCGGTCTCGTCGCTGGATGGTTAGCAGGCCAAATCATACAGGGAACCGGCTTTGGGCTCATCGGTGATCTAATTATCGGTGTTGCTGGCGCTTTCATTGGCGGCTGGCTGCTGCCTCAACTCGGTGTCCACCTTGGCTCGGGCATTGTTTCGGCGATTATCGACGCCACCGTCGGTGCTTTGATTCTCTTACTGGTCATGAGACTGGTCCGGGGCGGAAATGGATGGCGAGCAAGATTGGGAAGGCGTTGGAATAGACTTTGGTAAGGGACGATCGTCGGCTGGATTGCGTCATTGGTTAATCGGAGTGAACGAGGCCCATGTACCTAAGGTACACCGTTGTTGGTTGTTGCATCGTAGTCGCGGCAATCCTGATATTTGTCTCTTCAAACTCGTATCAGGGCAGCGATGAATGCAGAAATTGGTCCGCCCGCTCGGTAATGAACCTCTTCACGCCGTGTGCAGCGAAAGCCCAAGTGAATGAACCATTCAACATTGGGGACGCGCCGAATGCGCGACCGGATGGTCGAAACGGGCCTTAGGCGGCTCTCCTGCTCTCGAACGGGATTAGGTAGTTTGCGAACCTATCGTTGCGAGATTGTTTATTGCTAGTCTTTGCGCGGCCCCTCATTTTGGAAGGAGCAGCATGATGCTGTTCTCAGAGTCTTATGATCTATATCTAACCCCTGCTCTCCTGCTCGTCGTTTTTTTCTTGATCGGGGCGAGTGTGAGGATTTTGCGTGAATACGAGAGGGCTGTCGTCTTTACGCTCGGTCGCTTTCAGAAGGTCAAGGGGCCTGGCCTCGTGCTGTTGGTTCCCTTCTTTCAGGAAATGGTAAGAGTAGATTTGCGCATCCAGGTCATCGAAATACCCACCCAGGATGTGATCTCCCGCGACAACGTTTCCATGAAGGTTGATGCGGTTCTCTACTTTAACGTGGTCAATCCCGAACGGGCCATTATTCAGGTCCAGAACTACCTTCCCGCTACGAACATGCTCGCTCAGACGACCCTTCGTGCCGTGCTCGGGCAGCATGAACTCGATGAGATGCTCTCCGAACGGAAAAAGTTAAGCACCGATGTGCAAAGCATTATTGACAGCCAAACTGAGACCTGGGGGATCAAAGTGAGCAACGTCGAGATCAGGACGGTCGAGCTCACAGAAAACATGGTGCGTGCCATCGCCAAGCAGGCGGAAGCGGAACGCGACCGCCGCGCCAAGATTATCCATGCCGAAGCTGAGTTCCAGGCGTCGCAAACCCTCGTCAACGCGGCGAAGATACTTTCGAGCGTCCCAGCCGCCATGCAGCTGCGTTATCTGCAAACGCTGACTGAGATTGGCGCCGAGCAGAATTCGACTGTCGTGTTTCCGATGCCGATCGACATCATCAAGCCGTTCCTCGAGCTTATTGAGAAACCGGGCAAAGTGTCCAGCACCAACGGCGCTGCCCTTGTCCCTCATGCGAAAGACGTACCCCTAGGCGCATGATGGAGAGGCACACACGGCGCGAACCCGCCGCGCCGGAAACGATATTTCGACCATTGCTCGTCTTCCTTCCGCGGCTGCGAAAGTGTGTGACCAGCGACAGATACCGCTTCAAATCCGCCACTTCTTCTGTGCAAATCGCCGTGAACGGCAATTTGGTGCCGCCCCGACTTCGGCGAGCGAGGTTCAACCTCGAAGTGACGATAATTAGCGGGAGGAAGTAGCGCTCAGAACCGAAGTACCCTTGGGATTATTATCGTCTTGTAGAGACCATGCCCGGCGACCAGGCTTTTGGAAATTTCTCTGATTCGACGTGTTCCTTGCTCAAGGAGTGACCCGGTATCCATCATCGAGATCGCGCATGGAACTTTCCATGGAACTTTCTAGCTCTACCGGGTTTGATTCCGCGCCTTCCAAAAGGAAGGCGAATGATGTCAAACAAAACAGAAAAGCCGCCACCCGAAGACGGCGGAGGTGCAGACCTCCGGAGCTATAGCGATCGTGATCGCGCTGTTAGCTGTTGCGCTTGCCGCATGCACGATCACGGCCGAGAGTTACAAGTGGGAGTCTTCGCCGACTGCAGTGGGGACAACCATTCAATGGTGGCAGGCCGTGCCATGGGTGTGTCCCGGTTACGGTTGAGATAAACGGAAGCTTTGAACCGATAATGGCGGATAGCTTTTAGCATTTGGAAGGATGTTCAACATGTCAAGATGGCGGCGTGAGTCGGTTCTGGATCTTTATTGCTTAATGGCGGGATTATTCCTGTTTGCTTCGCCATGGCTGTTTGCCTTCGCAAATGAAAGCGCGCGTATCGATATTTGGACGAGCGGGGCCCTCATTGCGGCAACCTCGATCATCGCAATTGCGGCGTTTTCAAACTGGGGGGAGTGGCTCAAGTTTCTGCTGGGTTCCTGGTTGGTTGTCTCGCCGTGGATGTTGGGCTTTGTGCATACAAAAGCGATGCATGTCAGCATCGGCGCCGGAATCACCGTTGCTTTCCTGGCCGCCCTTGAGCTGTGGTTGGTAAACTGCGATCCGCAGCAAGCAACCACATCATAGCCTTGTCAGGAACGCTCAGGTGCGAGCAGCGGCGATATTCCCGGCCATTGTGGCTGCATGGAAAATGGAGGCTTGCGGTCCGGCATGCTGAATTCAATCATCGTTCGGGTCGTTGATTTTTGTGCCCGTTATCGTTGGCCAGTAATTGTAGCCGGGATGCTGTTAACGGCTGCGACTGCCGGCTTTGACTATCAGCGGTTTTCAATTACCACTGACGTTGAATCGCTGCTGTCCCAAGCCCTCCCTTGGCATCAACGGCAACTCGCCTTTGCTGATGCGTTTCCACAGAACGGTATTTCTGCAGTAGTCAGCGCCCCTACAGCGGAAAACGCCGAGCAGGCGACCAATGCGCTGGCCCAGCAGCTTTCGAAACGTTCAGATTTATTCCGAACTGTGTTGCAGCCGGATAGCGGTGGTTTTTTTGAGCGCAATGGTCTGCTGTTCGATAGCCTTAACGACGTGAAACAATCGACCGGCGGTCTATCGAAGGCGCAATTTCTTATCTCTGAACTGGCCGGCGATCCCACGCTGCGCGGTGCCATGAAGGCACTGTCCTTTGCGGCTCAAGGCGTCGCGGGCGGCCAGGTCAAGATTGATCAGCTCGCGTGGCCGCTTGCGCTCGCCGAAAAAACCCTGAGTGATGTACTGTCTGACCAGCCTGCGACCTTTTCCTGGCAGGAATTGGTCCATGGACAGCAGCCGCAATCGAGGCAACTCCGTCATTTTATCGAGATAGATCCCCTCCTGGATTTTGGCGCGCTGCAGCCGGGTGCCAGGGCAACTGCGGGAGTTCGGCAAGCTTCGGCTGATTTGGATCTCGGCGGTAAGTTTGGCGCAAAGGTGGAGCTGACCGGCCAGGTTCCGATGAATGACGACCAGTTTTCGGTGATCCGGCAAAGTGCGCTGCGTGACACCTTGACCGCGCTGTTCGGCGTCTTGGTTATCCTTTGGTTTGCTCTTCGTTCGTGGAAGATTATCGCCGCGGTGGTCTTCAGCTTGATGGTCGGGCTGGCGGTCACGTCAGCGCTCGGCCTTGCGATGGTTGGGGCGTTTAACCTGATCTCGATCGCCTTCTTCGTTCTTTTCGTTGGATTGGGTGTCGATTTCGGCATTCAGTTCAGCGTGCGTTATCGCTCGGAACGTCACGAGCAAAATGACTTGCGCGGCGCCTTGAGAAGCGCCGCCCGCAAAGTCGGGGCGCCGCTTACATTGGCGGCGGCGGCTACTGCGGTGGGATTCTTTTCGTTTATCCCGACCGATTATAAGGGTCTTTCGGAATTGGGGTTGATTGCCGGGTGCGGCATGTTGATCGCATTCCTGTGCAGCATAACCTTCGTTCCGGCGATGTTGGCGGTACTTAATCCGCCGGGTGAGTCGGCATCGGTTGGCTTTAAGGCGCTTGCGCCGCTGGATAAGTTTCTGCAACGGCATCGTGTTGCCGTCATCGCAAGCACTCTAATCGCGGTCTTGGCCGCCACACCCTTGTTGTTGCACCTGCCGTTCGACTTCAATCCGGTCAATTTGCAAAATCCGAACGCGCCGTCGGTCGTAACCTATCGCGAGTTGCAAAGAAATCCGGAAACCAGTGGCAATGATGCCGAGGTGATGGCTCAGACCCTGGACCAGGCGAATGCTACCGCTAAGCGACTGGGGTCCCTTCCGGAAGTCTCGCGCACGCTGACATTGAGCAGCATTATTCCGACTGATCAGGAACAGAAAATTGCGGCGATCGCATCTGCTTCCCAAGGACTGGCATCGGGACTCAATTCTCCAAAGCAGCAGCCTGCACCGTCGAACCAGGACGTGGTGACGGCAATCCGCGAGACGGCATCAGATCTTCTAAAGGCCGCTGGGAATACGTCTGGCACTGGTGCTGATTTGGCGCGCCATGTCGCAGATATGCTGACGCATCTCGCCCAGTCCGATGCCGCGACGCGAAGCAGAGCTGAAGCTGCGGTAACTCCGCCGCTGATCGCCGACCTTGACCAGCTTCGGATGAGCCTCAGTCCAGAGCCCGTGACCTTAAAGACCCTGCCGCCTGGTCTAGTTCGCGCCTGGCTGTTGCCTGATGGCCAGGCCCGCGTACAGATCCTGCCAAAAGGCAATCTCAGCGACACTGGTGTTCTGCAAAAATTTGCGACCGCAATATTGGCGGCGGAGCCATCGGCCACAGGCCCCGCGATCAGCTACTACGAGTCCGGCAGGACGGTTACTCGCGCCTTCATTGAAGCAGGCGCTCTTGCGCTCATATCCATCGCCATTCTCTTGTTCATCGCGCTCCGGCGCGTCACGGATGTGCTGCTGACACTCGTTCCATTATTGCTCGCAGGGACCGTCACGCTGGAGATCTGTGGGCTGACAGGGATGGCTCTAAACTTTGCAAATATCATCGCGTTACCGCTGCTGCTCGGGGTCGGGGTCGCCTTCAAGATTTACTACACGATGGCATGGCGTGCCGGTAAAACCGGACTTCTCCAATCGACATTGACGCGAGCCGTGATCTTCAGCGCCATGACGAATGCGATCGCGTTTGGAAGCATGGCGGCATCAAGCTATCCGGGCATGTCAAGCATGGGCAAGCTTATGGCTTTGGCACTGTTCTGTACATTGGCCGCCGCGGTGTTGTTCCAGCCTGTTCTGATGGGACGACCGCGGCAACTCGAAGCCAATCCGTCCGGGATCGACCCCGTCCCGGCGGCCGCAGAATGAATCGACCTGCAACGACTGCACTGCGCGCATCAATGCGGCCGGAGTTAGAAATTGACGATGCATGAAAAGCAGTTTGCCGAAGAACCAGCAAGCGCGACTCTCCACGAGATTGCCGTGTACTGGCGAAGGTGCCGAACAGGTCAGATGGCAGGTATTTATGTCCCGGTGTTGGCGCTCACCGCGTCGGCCGCACTAATCGCGAGTTTGATGGTTCTGCTCCAGGCTTGACTGGAGTTCCACCTCTTATCGGCGAGCCGCCGAACTCAGATCTGTCGCCGTCCGAATAGGCATATCCTTCAGACAATGCCGGGCTAATATGATTTCGGCCTCCGTGGCACCTTTGCTTCGTGCCCACGTTTCAGCGGCGGGCGCCGAATATCTAGCAACGTAAAACCGGACAACGGTGCAAGACATTTGGTGAAGCTCACCGGATTCGGCTCGTGGAATCAGCACCGAAAAAGCCACCGCGACGAATATCCAGGGTTTCCACATAGTCCCGTCACCTCTACAGGAGATAACAGGCTCAGCAGACGAAGGTTCCAAGACAGAGCCGCGTTGACAGCCTCATCGTTAGGAACGGGTCGCTCAAGCAAACGGACGACTTGTGTGATTCGTCATCGCCTGTGCATTGGATCACCGGCTGCTCGTCTAAGTCCTAACAGAAAGCCGCAGTGTCGCGTGACGCAATAGCGTACCTCGCAGAACCGAGAGAGATAGACAAACAGTCGTTCCGTGAAGAGGGGCGGAATAGGGGTGTCCAAATAGGCCGCCTTCGCGAACTTCCACAATTCGTGGACGACGAAGGGTGCATCAGGAGCGGCGCAAAAGAATTTGGAACGAGGCCAAAACGCGCGGCAACCTCGCATTCGAACGCCTCTTGGGCAGACTTTTGCGAAGCCGGCGCATCCGGAAATAGAGCGGTTATCGACATGATGCCCAATCAGTCCGCGGCATAGTGCACGACTGTGGTAGACAACGTAGGCGGTCGATTGGGCAGAGTGTGTGCGATATTGCTCACTCCGGAAATATCTTTGCTGCCTCAAGTCATATGGGCACGATTTGCCACCAACTGAAAGCTAGACATTTTGAGCGCGTATCAGAACGAGGTGGTTGTTTTACTTTATCGGAGGCGGCCAGGACATAATTAGGTCCATGAGTTGCTTGCACTGCAAGCGCTTGCACACCAATGTGACGCATCCTCGGAACGATCAAGTTCATCCACCGTTTGTTCTTCCTAGAGGGAGATTTCTGTCTCTCCAGAAATAGGAGAGAAGGTTATTATGAATTT
>Ga0116135_1000746_pt1 | contig 17610 bp, 16 predicted proteins | sample June2015DPH_20_1_FD_89738 | JGI IMG/M metagenome (GOLD analysis project Ga0116135, IMG submission 89738) | Peatland microbial communities from SPRUCE experiment site at the Marcell Experimental Forest, Minnesota, USA - June2015DPH_20_10 | ecosystem: Environmental > Terrestrial > Soil > Wetlands... | reverse complement strand
GTGACCGGGCCATGGCGGACCGGCTTGCCGAGCGGCCAGCCGGCGATGGCGCGGATGTGCTGCTCGAACTGCGAGATCGACGCGCCGTCCAGCGTCCAGTGCCCGGAATTGTGCACCCGTGGCGCAACCTCGTTGACCAGAACCTTCGCCCCGCCGGCCTCCTGCACCACGAACATCTCGACCGCAAGCACGCCGACATAATTCAGGGCGTTGGCGATTGTCTGCGCGATCGCGCGCGCCTGTTCCGCCAGCGCTTCCGGGATCGCGGCCGGCGCGCGGGAGATTTTCAGGATGTGGTCGCGGTGCTCGTTTTCGGTGACGTCGAAGCACTCGACATGGCCGTCGGCCGAGCGCGCGGCAATCACCGAAATCTCGCAGGCGAACGGAACGAAGGCCTCGAGGATCGCCGATTTGGTGCCGAGGTCGTCCCAGACCCGATCCGGATCGTCGCCGGCGCGGATGATCGCCTGCCCCTTGCCGTCATAGCCGAAACGGCGGGTCTTGATCACGGCGGGAAGGCCGATTTTCACGATCGCTGCCCGAAGTGCCGCTGCCGACGACACCTCGGCATAGTCGGCGGTGCCGATGCCCAGCCGCTTCACGAAGTCCTTTTCGATCAGGCGGTCCTGCGTGGTTTCCAGGATTTTACGGTCCGGCAGCACCGGACGGCGCGCCGCCAGGATCATCGCGGAGGCGGCCGGCACGTTCTCGAATTCGTAAGTGATGACGTCGACGTCGTTGGCGAACAATTCCAGCGCCTCGACATCGGCATATTCGGCGCAGGTCGCATTCAGCACCACATCGAAGGCCGGCGAATCCGGGTCCGGTGAGAACACCTGGCAGCGCAGGCCGAGCCGCGCCGCGGCCATCGCCAGCATCCGGCCCAATTGTCCGCCGCCGAGAATTCCGATGGTGTCGCCCGGCTTCAGCTTCACCTGAGTTGAGGCCGTCACGCAGATCCCTCCGGGCGCTCGGCGACCGCCTCGGTCTGCTGCTTGCGCCAGGCGACCAGCCTGCCCGCCAGCGCCGGATCGTTCAGCGCCAGCACGCTGGCGGCGAGCAGCGCGGCGTTGATGGCGCCGGGTTTGCCGATGGCCAGCGTGCCGACCGGGATTCCGGCGGGCATCTGGACGATGGAATAGAGCGAATCGACGCCGGACAGCGCCTTCGATTCAATCGGAACGCCGAATACCGGAAGCTCCGTCAACGACGCGGTCATGCCCGGCAGGTGCGCGGCGCCACCGGCGCCGGCGATGATGATCTTGAAGCCGGCCGCCTTGGCGCCCTTGGCAAAGGCGAACAGCCGGTCCGGGGTGCGATGGGCCGAGACGATGTGTTTCTCGCTGCCGACGCCGAGCGCGGTCAGGGTTTCGGCGGCGTGGCGCATGGTGTCCCAGTCCGACTGGCTTCCCATGATGATGGCTATCGGGGCGCTCATGCGATCAATTCTTTTCGGGAATCCAAAAACATAGCCGGATTATAGGATCGGCCCAAGGTTCGGCAAGGCGTGGCAAGGGGTCCGGAATGGACTATCCTGTCTTGGTGAAGACCGGCAAGTGTTCTTGAGAAAAAAGCCTTCTGAGAGAAGTTCCTGCACAAAAGATGCCCATAAAAAAGAAGAAAACCAAGGCGCCCGCGGCGAGGGCCGCGAAGCGCCGTAAAGGCACGGTCGCGGCGCGCAAACCCGCGCCGCAGCGTGCCTCGTCCACGCCGGCACCCCGGTCCCCGGCGGCGCCTCAGCCGCCGGCAGCTCCTGACGACGCCAAGGCGGCGATTCGCCGGCTCAGGGCCCAATTGGCGCTGGCGCAGTCGCGTATCGACCAGCTGGAGGCGTCGGCGGATACGGATTTCCTGCTGGGTATTCTCAACCGGCGCGGCTTCGAGCGCGAGCTCAATCGCTCGGTCGGCTACATCAAGCGTTATCATGCCAGCGGTGCGGTGATCGTGCTCGACGTCGATCGCCTCAAGCCGATCAACGATGCCTTCGGCCACGCCGCGGGCGATCAGGTGCTCAAGGCTGTTGTGGCCGTGCTCGCGCGCCATGTGCGTTCATCCGACGTGATCGGGCGGCTCGGCGGCGACGAGTTCGCGTTGCTATTGTGGAATCTGAGCGAGACCGACGCGCGCGCCAAGGCGGCTTCCCTCGAACAAGCCATCGATGGGCTCAGTTTCGTGTTCCGCGGCCGCACCGTCAGCGCCGGCGCCTCCACCGGCATGGCCATTCTCGGCCCGCATGCCGACGCAGGCCGGGCGCTGGAAGAAGCCGATCGCGCGATGTATGTGCGCAAGGCGCAACGCCGGCACGAAGCGTAACCCGATCCGCGGCGGCTGCTGCTTACAGCCCGCTCAGATCGTCCGGCACGTTGCCGAATTTCTTCAGCAATTGAGCATCGCTGAATTCCCCGATCATGGGATCGCCGGTGCGGCTGAAAGCGACCGCTCCGATACTGCCGGGCGCCTTCGACAGGGCCTCCGCGCGCCGCAATGCACCCGACGAACTCTGGCACTCTTCCGCAGCGCCCGCGACCGGCGAGCCGGTATCGTCCTGCAGGAACGGCAGCGCGACGTAATAGGTGACATCGGCCATGGTTTTGCTCCTGCGGGTTGTGCCAGTTCTAGGCCGCGTCGTCCTTGGCTCGCAGTCGTTTGGCCGCGCCGCGCCCGGTTGAGGCCGCGGCCTGCAACTGCTCCATTTCGGCTTCCAGATATTCGTTCGCCATGATCAGCGCCTTGATCGTGCTGCGCATGTTTCCATCGCACATCGCGATCGCCTGATCGCAGGCCTGCTCGTAACGACTGACGTCAGACGGGGCAGCGGTCTCGGACATGATGAAATTCCCGGATTGGTTGGCGGTGAAACGATGTTCCTATTTTGTTCTCAAAGAGTCAAGTGGTCCGGTTTTGCAACTGGCATGGTTTTGCAAGTGGCCTGGCCTTGAGTGTGTTGCGCCAAAGTCGCTGAGTGCGCTTTTGGAAATTTCCTCCGGAACGAAATGCCGGTTCCCGCGTGATGTCTGGTGGGTTGGGCAGTAGCGTGGGGAAGCATCGTGGTCAGCAAAAACTATTTAACGCGTCAGGCGACAACACTCGTCAAGTTCGCCCAAACAACTTCAGACCCCAAAATCTTGACGGCGTTGGTCGAGAAGGCATCGGAACTTAAATCCCAGGCCGACGAGACAAAGCCTTCATCCGATCTAAGTCCCCAGGCCCCGGACGTCGAACCCCCAACGAGTTAAAGCCGTTTCTGTTGGCACCTGACGCAGCGCGTCGATCCGGATTTCATCGCAGCGGCATCCGGTACGTAACGGGTCTCTTGCGCTGATGACGTCACATCGATGGTTCCGTCATGGGCGCGGGCGGACTACTTCAAGAATGCGCGTGACAGCCGAAATACCCGCGCATAGCGGCGCTGAAGTCGGTCGCCATGATCAGCTTTCTCTGCGCGCAGAGGCAAACGCTGGCGCAGGCATCACCACGTGTCGAGAAATCCGTCCTGCGGGAACTAAAACAAAATCCGTAGCTTATCGGCTATTCGCACGGAGTGAGACGCATGGGTTTTGCCGCATCCAAAAGACCCGTGGTGTTGATCGTCGAGGACGAGTTTCTGTTGCGAATGGACGCGGCCGAAATGATCGAGGCCGCCGGCTTCGAAATTGTCGAAGCCGGGAATGCCGACCAGGCCATCGAGATCCTGGAATCCCGTCGCGACATCACCGTGGTCTTTACCGATATCCAAATGCCGGGTTCCATGGATGGTCTGAAGCTCGCCCAGGCGGTCAGGGGGCGCTGGCCGCCGGTCAAGATCGTCGCAACCTCCGGCCGCCCCAATGTGGGAGAGCGGGACCTGCCCGAAGGCGGGCGGTTTCTGCCCAAGCCCTATAGTCCGAGACAGGTAACGGGCGTGTTGCGCGAGCTGACGGGCGATGCCTAAAGCGTCGTTCGGGGGCGACGCATCGCGGCGAACCCTCGAGATGCTCTGATGTGCAATGGCACATCTTAGATGTACATCTTCGGCGCGTTGGAACGGCAAGCCTTAGGCAATAATATCGGGAGTGATCTGGTCTTCGATGAAGGCGATGCGGTCGCGCAATTGCAGCTTGCGTTTCTTCAGCCGCTGCAGCCGCAGCAAATCCGGCGCGGGGGATTGATGCAAGGCATCGATCGCCGCGTCGAGATCGCGGTGCTCCTGCTGCAGCCGTGCAAGCTCGGCTTCGAGCTCGCGCTCATCTTCGTCGGTCATGATGCATGTTAGCCGGAAAAACGCGGATGAGATTGGATAGGTTGCGGAAGCCGAGCAGGGAATATCGTCCCTGCCGGCCCGGTCCGCAAGCTGGGGCGGACAGCAGGTGGGTGCGAACTTCGGGTCGATACATAGCCCGGTTCCATACTCACGATTCGTTACAGATGATGCCCAAATATGAGGGCGTCATTTTCGATACCCATCGACAGATTCGGCGACTTGTGTACACTCCCTTGTCCGGATCGAATCTGAGGTCTCATCCAACGGAGGAGGTTTCGTATGGCAATTCAGGCGCATCTTGTTGAACTGGAACGGAAACACAAGGTTCTCGAAAACGAATTGCATGATGCTCTCGTGCACCTTTCAACGGACGATCTGCAAATTGTCGAGTTAAAGCGCCGGAAATTGATGGTAAAGGACGAGATCGAGCGGTTAAGACATACCGCAAGCGAAACGCTCCACTAGCCGGCTTCGAGTATCCACACATATTTTAACGGCATCACCTGCGATCGGGTCGGCGCATATTGCGCTGACCGATGGCAGGCCATGTCTGGCTTTCAGGACTGGCTTTGACGCAAGCGGACCCTCTGACAGCGGGTTTGCGTCCGCGGCGACGTTTATCCTTGGACGCTCAAGTGTCTTAGACGTTCAGGTATCGGCGAGTTTGCCGACATGATCGGCGATCGCCAATGACGACGTCAGTCCGGGCGATTCGATGCCGAACAGATTGATCAGGCCATCGATGCCGTGATCGCGTGGCCCCTGGATCAGAAAATCTTGCACCGCAACCGCCGGCGGTACGATCTTCGGCCGCATCCCCGAATAGCTCGGCATCAGCGCGCCGTCCGGCAGCGTCGGCCAGTAACGCCGGATCGCCGGATAGAACCTTTCCGCCCGCGCCGGGTCGACGGCGTAATCGATGCTGTCGACCCATTCCACGTCAGGACCGAACCGGGCCTGTCCCGCCATGTCGAGGGTGAGGTGCACGCCTAATCCGCCGGGCTCCGGCACCGGATAGATCAGGCGTGAAAACGGCGCCCGCGCGCTGCAACTGAAATAATTTCCCTTTGCCAGATAGGCCGGCGGTATCAGATCCATCGGCATGCCGTCGATGCTGCGCGCGACCGCCGATGCGCCGAGCCCGGCGGCATTGACGAGAAGTCGGCATTCCAGCGAGATCGGCGCGCTGCCGCCGGCATCGAGCTGGATCCGGCCCTCGCGGGCCCTGGCGCCCAACAGCGGCGTGTGGAAGGCAAAGGCCGCGCCCGCATCTTCGGCCTCGCCGCGCAGCGCCAGCATATAAGCGTGGCTGTCGATGATGCCGGTGGAGGGCGACAGCAGCGCGGCGTCGCAGTTCAGCGCCGGCTCCAGCGCGCGTGCGGCATCGCGGTCAAGGGTTTGCAGATCGGCCACGCCGTTGGCTTCGGCATGAGCCCTGATCGATTGCAGCTTGGCGGTTTCCTTCGGCGTCGTCGCGACGATCAGCTTGCCGCAATTGCGATGCGGGATGCCGTGCTCTCCGCAATATTCATACAGGGCTTGCTTGCCGCTGACGCACATCCGGGCCATCAGGCTGCCAGCGGGATAATAGATGCCGGCGTGGATTACCTCGCTGTTGCGCGATGACGTTACGGTGCCGATACCTTCCGCCGCCTCCAGGATGATCACCTCGCGGCCGGCCCGTGCCAGCCGCCGCGCAATCGCGAGACCGATCACCCCCGCACCGATAACGACGCACTCGACCTTGTCCATTCGCAGTCCGGATCCGGAATTATTGGCGGTTCGGTCCCACGTGCGCCGCGTTGCGGCGGCGCCCGTCGAGCACCGATCGCGCGCGCAGACTAACGCTTCGGTTGTGAGGTTGGTTTTCGCACAACCCGTTGGATTTGTTTCGAAACTTTTCCAGCCTGGATTGTTAGTGAAGCATTAATCATGTCAGGGCAATTGCCGTAATTTGAGTCGCATTTTCGAGTGGCGAGGGTAGGCGTTTACCCGATCCAAACCCGTGAAGCCAGACACTCCACCGCAGAAATCCGCGGGTGACTGATGGCTGGCAAGAATTGGCAGGCAGGCGGCAAGGTATCGATTCCGGTGCGGGCCGTGCTGTGTCTGACCGTTACCATTGCGCCATTCACGGGTGCCTGGGCGGTCTCCGATGATGCGACGCCGGCGAGCTATATCGGCCCCATCGATCCCGATATGGTCGGGGCACTGCTGCTCGGCTGTATCGTTGTCTGCGCGTTCCTGGCATCGATCGCGTTATGGATTTTTTCGGCGCTGCACAAGGTCAAGGGTTCGCGATTACGCCGGAATGCGTTCATCAGTTCCGCGCTGAACAACCTCAACCAGGGTGTGGTGATGACCGATCCGAAGAAGCGGATCGTGTTCTGCAACAATCGCTATCTCGAGATCTACGGCCTGGTGCGTTCGGATATTACCGAGAATATGACCGGGCCGGAACTGGCTCAACTACGGCGTGACCGCGACGCCCTCGACGTCAGCGTCGAGGAATTCTATGAGCAGGCCGGCAAGCCGGAAGGCCTGGTTACCGAATTGTCCGGCGGACGATCCGTCCTGGTCAAGTATTTTGTGCTGCCGAACGGCGGTTCGGTGGCGACGCACGAGGATTGCAGCGAGCAGCGCACGCTTTCCCGACAGCTGGCGTCGACCAAGCAGTTCCTGGAATCGGTACTGGAGAATATTCCGGTCTGCGTGGCCGCCAAGAACATCGAGGATGGCCGCTACATCTTTGCCAATCGCGCATTCGAACGCTTCTCGCGCTTTTCCCGCGACAATATCGTCGGCAAGCGTGCCGATGAGATTTTCCGCCCCGATACCGCGGCCAGCATCGAGGCGGCGGATCAGGCGGCGATCAACTCGTCCGACAGCCAGTACCGCAACGAATTTGTCGTCGAGCGCGGTTCTAAGAGGCGCGTTCTGGCGAGTCATCGCGTGGTCGCGCGCAACGACAAGAACCAGCCGGCATTCCTGATCGCCTTGTTCGACGACGTCACCGAACACCGGTCACTTTCCCACGAGCTGGAAAATACCAAGAAGTTTCTCGAACTGGTCGTCGACAACATTCCGGTCTCGCTGACCGTCGAGCGCGTCAGCGACGGTCGCTACCTTCTGGCCAATCGAAGCGCCGAGACCATCCTCAACCGGCGGCGCGAGGATGCTACCGGCCTGACTGCCACGGATATGTTCAACCCGCGAGAAGCCAAGTTGATCATCTCGCGCGACGAGGCGGCCATCAAGAAGCGCGGCCTGCTGACCGAGGAGCACCCGATCAGCACCAAGGACGGACTGCGGCTGTACCTGACGCGCCGCGTGACCGTGGTCGATGACGCCGGCGAACCGCAATATCTGATCAAGACCCACGAGGATGTCACCGACCGCCGCCAGACCGAGTCGCGCATGGCTCACATGGCGTATCACGATGGCCTGACCGATCTGCCCAACCGCGCGGCATTCCTGCAGGCGCTGGCGCAGATGATCGAGGCCTGCGAAGGCACCGATGAGGAATTCGCGGTGTTGTCGATCGACCTCGACGGCCTCAAGGAAATCAACGATGTGTTCGGCCATGCGACCGGCGACAAATTGCTGATCGAAGTGGGGACCCGGATTCAGGCCTCGGCGCGCGGCGGGGTCGTGGCCCGGCTCAGCGGTGACGAGTTCGGATTGATCATCGACGGCAAGCAGCCCGTCGCCGGGGTGCTGCTGGCCGAAAAGCTCGCCGAAGCGCTGGCCCACGAGTTCCTGATCGACGGCAAGTCGGTTCGCACCGGCGTCACCACCGGCATCGCGATATTCCCGCATAATGGCGCCGATGCCGCCTCGCTGCTGGCCAATGCCGGCGCGGCACTGTTTCGTGCCAAGGCGAAATCGCGCGGCTCGATCAGCATCTATGAACCCGAGATGGATCAGCAGATCCGCGATCGCCGCGTGCTGCACCAGGATCTTTCGGTGGCGATCAAGAACGGCGAACTCTCGCTGTATTATCAGCCGCAGGCGATCGCGCGCGAGAGCGTCGCCGCCAGCGAAGTCATCGGCTTCGAGGCGCTGGCGCGATGGCTCCATCCGGTGCGCGGCTTCGTTCCGCCGAGCGATTTCATCCCGATCGCGGAAGAAAGCGGCCTGATCGTCGAGATGGGCGAATGGATCTTGCGCGAAGCCTGCCGGGAGGCGGCGTCGTGGCCGATGCCGCTGCAGATCGCGGTCAATCTGTCGCCGGCGCAATTCATGCACGGCGACGTGGTCGGCCTGGTACATTCGATCCTGATCGAAACCGGTCTCGCGCCGGGCCGGCTCGAGCTCGAAATCACCGAGGGCGTGCTGATCGAGGATTTCGACCGCGGCCTGGCGCTGCTGCGGCGGCTGAAGGCGCTCGGCGTGCGCATTTCCATGGACGATTTCGGCAGCGGCTATTCCTCGCTGAGCTATCTTCAAGCGTTTCCATTCGACAAGATCAAGATCGATCGCGCTTTCGTCATGAATCTCGGGCGCAATCCTCAATCGGCGGCGATCGTTCGCGCGGTGATCGGTCTCGGCCACGGCCTCGAAATGTCGATCGTCGCCGAGGGCGTGGAAACCCAGGAGCAACTCGGTTTCCTGGCCGAGGTGGGCTGCGACGCGGTGCAAGGTTACTTTATCGGCAAGCCACTGCCGATCGGACAGTACGCCGCGCTGGTCGGCAGCACCGACGGCAGCGCCGCGGAGCCCGCGCGCAAGACCGGCTAGAGCTTCGGCTCCGAATGATGTTCCTGACGCGAACCGCTACCCACTTGACTTGAAAACACTATAGACCTCTGGGATGGCGGACTACGATCTTGCGATCATCGGCGGCGGCCTGAACGGCGTCAGCATTGCACGCGACGCCGCGGGGCGCGGCCTTCGGGTTATCCTGCTTGAACAGGGCGATCTCGGCGCCGCCGCCTCGTCGGCCACGCCGCGCATGGTCAATGGCGATCTCGGGGTGCTGGAGCGGCGTGCCTTTTGGCGCGTGCGCACGGCGTTGGCCGAGCGCGGGGTCTGGATGCGGATCGCGCCGCATCTGGTGCGCCCAGTCCGGTTTGTGATCCCCGCGCATTCCGACGAGCGGCCGCCTTGGCTGCTGCGGCTGGGGTTGCTGGTCTACGATCGCCTGGCCTCGCATGGTGGTCTGCCGGGGGCGGCCACGATCGATGTCACGCACCATCCGGTCGGTAACGCGCTGCAGCGGCCGTTCGGCACCGCGTTCGAATATTCCGATTGCATGGTGGACGATTCGCGCCTCGTGATCGCCAATGCGCTCGACGCCGCGGAGCGCGGTGCCGATATCCGGACCGGCGCGCGCTGCGTTCGCGCCGATCGGCTCGACAGCTGGCGGCTGGTGGTGATCGATCGCGGCCATCGACAGGTGATCACGGCGAGGGCGCTGGCCAATGCGTCAGGCGCCTGGACGGCATCGGTGGCCGAAACCGTATTGCGCCTGCCGCTGCCACACACCGGCGTCATCAAGATCGGCCAGATCATTGTCAGGCGCCTGTTCGATACCGACAACGTCTATGTGTTCCAGAACAGCGACCGGCGGCTGATCTTCGCCAGTCCCTACCAGCGCGACTTCACGCTGATCGGCACCGTTGCGAAACCGTTCAAGGGCGATCCCGCCGTGGTGTCGATGGCGGCGGACGATGTTGCCTATCTCTGCGACGCGGCCAACCGGTATTTTCGCGAGCATCTTGATCCATCCGACGTGATCAGGACCGTCTCCGGCGTCAACACGGTCATCGCGCCCGCCGGCAAGCGCCTCGCGCGCGATGGCGCGATGGCCTTCGATACCGGGCGCGGCAAGGCGCCGCTGCTGACGATCTTCGGCGGCGAGGTCACGACCTCGCGGCGGCGCGCGGAGCGGGCCGTCTCCCGGCTCACGCCGTTCTATCCGATGTCGCCGCGCTGGACCGCCAACGCGCCGCTGCCGGGCGGCGACTTCGCGTGGGCGCGGTTTGACGCGCAGGTCGACCGGGCGCGCGAGCGCTGGCGTTTCCTGACCGAGGATCAGGCCCGGCGTCTGGTCGAAGCCTATGGCTCGCGTCTTGAAGCCGTGCTGGGCGATGCCAAAGAAAAGGCCGATCTCGGTCCCGCCTTCGGGCCGGAACTGACCGGTGCGGAGGTGCGCTATCTCATGGCCAGGGAGTGGGCGCGCTTTCCCGACGACATTCTGTGGCGGCGCTCGAAACTCGGCCTGACCATGCCGCCGGCGGACCGCGAGGCGCTGACGGCGTTCATGGCGAGCGCACCGTGAGCTATCGATAATAATAGGGGCAAGCGCGGCACCACGGTTGAGCCGGCGCTGTTCCGCCGCTAGCTTGCGGCAACGATGGGGCAGGCTGATATCATGAGCGAGGAAGCAGCGAAAACCGCAACGCAAGCGGATTCGCCAAAACCCGAACCGCAGGCCGCGGTCGTCGCAGACATGCCGCTGCTGCGCATCGACGCGGTGGTGAAAAAATTCGGCCCCTTCAGGGCGGTGGACCGGCTGTCGCTCGACATCCGCGCCGGCGAGTTTTTCGCGCTGCTTGGTCCGAGCGGCTGCGGCAAGACCACGCTGCTGCGGATGCTGGCCGGTTTCGAGACGCCGGACCAGGGCCGCATCCTGCTGGACGGCAAGGACATCGCGCAGGTGCTGCCGCACCAGCGCCCGGTCAACATGATGTTCCAGAACTACGCGTTGTTTCCCCATCTCAGCGTGCGCGACAATATCGCGTTCGGATTGAAGCGTGCCGGCATGCCGCGTGCGCAGATCAATACCCGCGTCGCCGAGATGGTCGCGCTGGTCAAGCTCGATGGCCTGGAGAAACGCAAGCCCGATCAGCTCTCCGGCGGCCAGAAGCAGCGCGTGGCGCTGGCGCGTTCGCTGGCGCGGCGTCCGCAGGTGTTGCTGCTCGATGAGCCGCTGGCGGCGCTGGACAAGAAGCTGCGCGAAAGCACCCAGCTCGAACTGATGGAGTTGCAGCGCCGCCTCGGCATGACCTTCATCATCGTCACCCACGATCAGGAAGAGGCGATGACGGTGGCCAGCCGGATCGGCGTGATGGATGCCGGCCGTCTCGAACAGGTCGCGACGCCGCGCGAACTCTACGAGGCGCCGGCGTCGCGATGGATCGCCGAGTTCGTCGGCGAGGTCAATCTGTTCGAGGGGCAGATCGCGCCCCATGAAAGCAACCGGCTGGCGGTGTCGACGCGTGACGCCGGAACCATCTTCGTCGCCGAGCCGCGCCAGCCGGTGGGCAAAACCAATGTCTGCGTCGCGATCCGCCCCGAAAAGGTCAAGCTGTCGCGCCGCGGCCCGGCGTCGGACGCGGTCAACGCGACCGCGATCAACCGGCTGGAAGGCGTCGTGACCGATGTCAGTTATCTCGGCGGTTTCACCACGTATAAAGTAAAGCTCGACTCCGGCGCGGTGGTGCGCTCGTCGATGGCCAATACCGCGCGGCTCGACATCGATGCCTATAGCGCGAGCCAGCGCGTGGTGGCGTGGTTCACGCCCGATGATTGCGTGGTGCTGGAGCAATGAGCACCCGCAATATCTTCACGCGCCCGGCGCGGCTGGCCGCGATCGCGCCCTATCTGTGGATGGTGTTGTTCTTCCTGGTGCCTTTCATTTTTGTCGTCAAGATCAGCCTGTCGCAAACCGCGATCGCGCAGCCGCCCTATACGCCGGTGCTCGATCTCACCGCGGGAGCCAGCGCGATCAAGGCGGCATTCGCGGCACTGTCGACGGATAATTTCAAGCTCTTGGTCTCCGACGATCTCTATGTCCTTTCCTATCTGCGCAGCCTGGTGGTGGCCGCGGTCTCGACCTCGATCCTGCTCCTGATCGGCTATCCCATCGCCTACGGCATGGCGCGGCTGCCGGCGCGCTGGCAGAGCGTGGCGATGATGCTGGTGATCGTGCCGTTCTGGACCTCGTTCCTGATTCGCATCTATGCCTGGATCAACATCCTGCAGCATGACGGCCTGCTCAACCAGATCCTGCTCGCGCTGCATCTGGTTTCGGCGCCGGTGGTGTGGCTCTCCACCGACAGTGCGATGTATCTCGGCATCGTCTACTCTTATTTGCCGTTCATGATCCTGCCGCTCTATGCGACGCTGTCCAAAATCGACCCGGCGCTGCTGGAGGCGGCCTCCGATCTCGGCAGCTCGCCACGCCACGCGTTCTGGCTGGTGACGTTCCCGCTGTCGCTGCCGGGCGTCGGCGCCGGGGTGCTTTTGTGCTTCATTCCCATTGTCGGCGAATTCGTGATCCCTGATCTGCTGGCCGGCTCCGACTCGCTGATGATCGGCCAGACCCTGTGGCTGGAATTCTTCACGAATAGAGACTGGCCGGTGGCCTCGGCGGCGGCGGTGATCCTGCTGCTGTTGCTGCTGGCGCCGCTGTTGCTGTACGACCGCCTGCAGCGCCGCCAGCTCGAAGGCGGGCGATGATGGCGCGTGCCTCGAACCAGCTCTCGCGCTTCAACGTCACCTCGCTGGCGCTGGGGCTCGCGTTTCTGTACCTGCCGATCGTCATCCTGGTGATCTATTCGTTCAACGCCTCGCGGCTGGTGACGGTGTGGGGCGGCTGGTCGCTGCGCTGGTACGGCGAATTCTTTGGCGATGGCGCTATGCTGGACGCCGCCTGGATGAGTTTCCGGGTCGGCGCGACTTCCGCCACCCTGGCGACGCTGCTCGGCACGCTGGCGGCGGTGGCGCTGTCGCGCGGCGAGCGTTTTAGGGGCCGCACGCTGTTTTCCGGCATGCTGTATGCGCCGCTGGTGATGCCCGAAGTGATCACCGGATTGTCGCTGCTGCTGCTGTTCGTGGCTATCAACGCCGAGCGCGGCTTCTGGACCGTGACCATCGCGCACACCACGCTGACCATGTGCTTTGTCGCGGTCGTAGTGCAGGCGCGGCTCGGCGCGCTCGACCGCAGCCTGGAAGAAGCGGCGATGGATCTCGGCTGCGACCCGGCGCAGGCGTTTCTGCGCGTGACCCTGCCGCTGATCCTGCCCTCGATCGCGGCAGGCTGGATGCTGGCCTTCACGCTGTCGCTCGACGATCTCGTGATCGCCAGTTTCACCACCGGCCCCGGTTCGGCGACGCTGCCGATCCGGATCTATTCCGAGGTCCGGCTCGGCGTAAAGCCCGAGATCAACGCCATCTGCACGCTGATCATCGGCCTGATCGCCGTGGTCATCGTGGTGGCGTCGTTCGCCTCCAAGCTGTCGAACGCCCGCGGCGAGAGCGCGGCGCCGCTGTAGAAAGCGGCGAGACCGTCCGAGATACCTTGCTCCATCGTCATGGCCGGGCTTGTCCCGGCCATCCACGACTTTCTTGCCTGTCGCCAAGACGTGGATGCCCGGGACAAGCCCGGGCATGACGACGTTTGTCCATGCGATGAGCTGCATTTGCGCTCTGTCACCTCACGATTTCACAGCACCCGCGGTCAGCCCCCCGACCATGTAACGCCGAAACGCGTAGTAGATCGCGGCCGGCGGCAGCGCGTAGATGAAGCCGGTGGTCATCAGCAATTCCCACGGCGAATCGTCGGCGGCGAGAAAATTGCCGAGCGCGACCGGCAGCGTGATGTCGGTGTCCTTGGACAGCAGCAAAAACGCGTAGAGATATTCGTTCCACGCCAGCAACAAGGCATAGGTGCCGATCGCCACCAGCGAGGGCACCATCAGCGGCAGATAGACCAGCCGGAACAGCTGCAGCGTGGTGGCGCCGTCCATGATCGCGGCCTCGTCGAGCTCAACCGGCAGCTTGTCGGAAGCCTGCTTGAGCACCCAGATCGCGTAGGGCGAGGCGATCGTGACCATCGCCAGGATCAGCGACCAGTGATTGTTGAGCAGGCCATAGGTGCCCATGGTCCGGTACATCGGCACCGCGAGGAACGCCGCGGGAATGAAGTAGGTCATCAGCGCCAGATTCATCACCCAGCGGCCGCCGGGGGTGCGCAGCCGCGAGATCGAGAACGCGGCCGCGGTGGCGATCAACAGCGTCAGCGCGCCGGCCGCGACCGCGATCACCACCGAATTCCAGAACTGGATCCAGAAGTCGCGCAGGAAGTAATGCTGCTGGCGAAACACGATCTCGAAATTATGCAGGGTCGGATGATCGGGCCAGAATTTGCCGGCGAAGGCGTCTTCCTTGGGCGAGATCGCGAACAGGAACATGTGATAGATCGGCAGCATGGTCCAGATGAACACGGGAATGCCGATCAAGAGCAGCCGCGCCTCGGTGCCGACATCGCGCCATGTAGGCAAAGCAGGGAGGGAAGGGCGCTTCATCGCGACAGCCGTTTCATCATGAAATAGATCAGCGGCAGCACCAGCGGCAGCGCGCAGACGATCGCGGCCATCGACAGATCGAGCTCATCGAGTCGGAGATAGCGGATGCCGAGCGTCGCCAGCACATGGGTCAGGTCGGCCGGCCCGCCGCCGGTCAACAGGTACACGCTGTTGAAGTCGCCGAGCGTCCAGATCATCGAGAGCAGCGTGCAGGTGAGATACAGCGTGCGCAGCGACGGCCAGGTGATGAAGCGGAATTTCTGCCACCAGCTGGCGCCGTCGACCGAGGCCGCCTCGAACAGGTCCTGCGAGATCGCGAGCCGTCCGGTCATCAGGATCAGGGTCCAGAACGGCAGCGATTTCCAGATATGCACCATGATCGCCATGGTGAGCGCGACCACGGGATCGTTGAGCCAGTTCGGGCCGTCCTCGCCGGTGAATTTGAAGATCAGCTGATTGACCATGCCCCATTCGGGATTGAACATGAAGCGCACGGAGAGGATGGTCGGGATCGAGGGCACCGCCCAGGGCAGGATGAAGATCACCGACAGCCATTTGATCCAGCTGCGCGACTGGATGAAGAAGCCGGACAGGAACAGCGCCACCAGCATCTTGAAATTGATGCCGATCACCAGGAACACCAGCGTGTTGACCGCGGCGCGGGCGAAGACCGGATCGTGATAGAGCGCGACATAGCTCGACGGATGCCGCGCCAGCCACAGCCCGTAGCCCACCGGATAGACCACGAACGCCGCGAATACGAGCGCATACGGCGCCAGCAGCACGATGCCCCACACCTGCGGCGAACTCAGGCGCGCCGACGGCGGCCCGCTATGGACCGCATCGTCAGGTGTCGTGAGCGTCATCGTGGCCATGCGAAGAACCCGAATTAAATGCCCGGCCTGTGAGCGGCTTCACTTACCTCTCCCCTTGTGGGAGAGGTCGGATCGCATCGCAGATGCGATCCGGGTGAGGGGTTACGGTCTATTGATAGACCTGAACCCCTCACCCCAACCCTCTCCCACAAGGGGAGAGGGAGCGCACTTCCGTTGCCGTTGCAGATCAATCTAATCTCATCACGCTTATTGTCCTTTCGTCATTGCGAGGAGCGAAGCAACGAAGCAATCCATACTGTCGTATTTGTGCAATGGATTGCTTCGCTTCGCTCGCAATGACGCTCTCCTCACCCCGCGACTTCCTTGATGCGGGCGATCAGCTCGTCGACGGCTTTTTCCACCGGCACTTTCTCGCTGACCACGCGGTTCATGGCCTTGGCCCAGACGTTTTCGTTGTTGAGCTGGGTGAACTTGTAGTTCTTCACGAAATCGAACGGCTGGGTGCCGCCCATGAACTGGGTGTAGACCGCCTTGCGATGGCGGTCGGCCTGCCAGAACGGGCTCTTCTGTCCTTCGAGCGTGGCCGGGAACCAGCGGCCGAGCGCGCCCTCGACATAGGGCCCGAGATTTTCCTCCTGCAGCAGGAACGCGACGAACTGCTTGGCCTGCGCCTTGTTCTTGGCGGCCGCGAAGATCACGCCGGTCTTGACGTCGGAGCGGTATTTGATCGGCGATCCGTCCGGCTTGTTCGGAAACGACGCGGTGATGATGGTTTCCTCATAGGCCTTCTTGCCGGCGGCGCGCTGCTCCGGCGTCAGCGCCGGATTGGTGGAATCCTCGAACCACTTGGCCGCGATCGAGATCGTGAAATTATGCGTCATCACGATGGTCTTGTTGTGGAACGCGACGTTGTTGTCGGGGTCCTTCCAGGTGGTGGAAGAGGGCGGCGTGCAGCCCCTGATATACGTGTCGGTATAATCCTTCAGCGCGCCGATCAGGCCCTGGCGCACTTTGGGATCGTCGACCAGAAGCTTGCCGTCGTCATCGACCAGATGGACATTATAGGCGTCCATGAAGGTGTAGAACGACTGCAATGAATCGGTCGATTCCACGCCCATCGGCTGGCCGACGCCGTAGATGCGCTGGCCGGTGGCCTTGCGGATCGCCGGCTGCACCTTGTCGCACCAGAACGACCAGTAGGCCGCCCACTCGGTCGGGATGTCGCTGGCCTTGAAGCCGGCCTGTTCCAGCATGTCGCCCCAGATCTGGACGTGCATGCTCTGCTGCTTCAGCGGGAAGCCGTAAAACGCCTTCTTCTTGGTCTGGTCGTTGTAGAGATAGGCGCTCTCGATGGTGTTGGGCGCGAACGCCGATTTGATCGGGTTGAGGATGTCGGAGAGATCCTCGAGCTTGCCCTCGAACGCCCATTTGCCCGACGCCTGCACGTCGTAGGTGTCGGAATAGGCGACATCCGGCACCGTGCCGGAATCCAGCGCCGCCACCGTTTTCGGGATCATGTCCTGGATCGCGTATTGCGACAGTTCGACCTTGATGCCGGTCTTGGCCTCGAACTTGGCGATGGTCTTGAGCAGGGCGTCGTCCTCGGACTTGTAGAAGCCCTTGCCCCACCAGACGACAATTTTTTCCTGAGCCATCGCCGGCCCGGCCGCCGCCAACAGGCCGATCGCCGCAGCGAACGCAACCGCCCTCGTTCCCCTGGATTTCACACTCATCTCCCTGATACCTCGGTTTTTTAACCGGTTGGGTGAAAGCCTAGCGCAGGGCGGTGGCGCGATCTAGCGGCATCTTGTCCGACGAAGGGTGGGGGTGGGCTGGTGGATCGCCACAGAGCGATTGGTGAAAAATTCCGCAATACATATGCCTGAACCGAAACATCGATGTCGCGGTATCGACGGTGAGCTCCCTCCCCCCTTGTGGGGGAGGGTTGGGGAGAGGGGTTCACACGGGCAGTCCCGATGTTGCCACCCCTCTCCCTGGCCCTCCCCCACAAGGGGGGAGGGAACGCGAACGCGCCGCTCTTCGCAAATCAAACAGCCAGCTTGAGTCACACCTCCGCATTCCCGCGGCGCAAGACGCCCGAAGCTGTGCCTGAATCTCTCGCCCCCGGATATCGAGGGCGTGGGGAATGCCGGGTGCTCGATGCACCCGCAGCCCCCTGTGCAACAAAAAAGCACAGGGGTAGAAGCCACAGGTACACCGG
>Ga0116135_1000745_pt1 | contig 17610 bp, 17 predicted proteins | sample June2015DPH_20_1_FD_89738 | JGI IMG/M metagenome (GOLD analysis project Ga0116135, IMG submission 89738) | Peatland microbial communities from SPRUCE experiment site at the Marcell Experimental Forest, Minnesota, USA - June2015DPH_20_10 | ecosystem: Environmental > Terrestrial > Soil > Wetlands... | reverse complement strand
TCCGGTGTGCGATGCCAGTATCTGCTCGTGGATCGGCGCATACTTTTCCAGCATCTGCGGATAACGATGCATTGTCGTCATGGAGTGACTGTTCAGTCCGCCTACGAGCGTCTCCTTCCACTTGCCCTGCTTCTGCAAGTGCTCTGCGAAGGCCCATCGTTTGGTCTCATTGTTCCCGTCAAAGCCACGAAAGCGCACATCATCAGGAGTCAGACCCTTCTTGTCGGTGAGCGCTTCATAGCTCTGGATGAGAATGCGGTGTAAATCGAGAACGTCGTACACGTACTTGCACTCTTCGACATCCATTTCCTCGTACACTTCCGTGAAAACGTCTTCATACTGAATTGTGTATCCGTGGGCGATAATGCCCCGGCTCTCGGCATAGTCTTCGGCATGCTGAGGGTCCAGCTTCTCTAAAATTCTGAATTGGTTGATGAGTTGCAATCGTTCTACAGGTGTAAGTGTCTTATGTTCGATCATTTCTCGGTCTTCCTTTCACACGTTCAGTTTTATACCGAGTTCCCACAAGCGTTGAATGATGTCTTTGAATACGCTTACGTCTGGACTTGCTTCGGTTGCTGCTCTGTGAATGAGGTCATTAAGAGTTGCATCCGTAACCTGCGCCCTCGCGGCAATCTCATCCCGTAATTGTGGTAATGAGTCATTGAATCGCAGGCGATATGCACCAGCTACTCTTGCCCGCCAAGGCACAACGATCCGAGCCAAGTCTTGACTATATTCGTTCGCAGTCCGCCCGCTCAATATCGACCCTATCTGAGGCTCATCTCCGTATTCTCCTAGGAAGCCTTGAAGTTCGGAAATTGTCGCCACCACCTTCCCGCGAAGTTGCGGGACAGGGTATTGCACTGGTTTCGGTTGTGCTGCCTTCAGTCGGTCTACCTCGCCCGTCAACCACTGAATCTTGGAATCTTCCGGCAGAAGCAAGCGGCCATGCTCGCGTCGTTCAGTTGTACGTGCGGGTTCGCGCCCGTAAGAGTAGTTCACTTGAAGACGTTTTTCCTTGAACGGTAGAGGATCTCGCGGGACGAAGTTCTTATCGCGAATTACGAAGTTGTGGTTCTCAATGTCAAAAACAAGGCTGTCGCCAGAGATGATCTGTCGCAAAAACTCACCCACCTCATAGACATCACCACCGTTCTCTACTGCTCGGTAATTCGCCCAATGAATTACGAGCTTCGACGGTTTTTTCCTAAACCAAGTCCCCACACTCGCAATCGCCCGTTTAACCTGTGACCAGTAATACCCAACGGCTGAAGACGCGATTCCAGCGATCAACCATATAGCCGCTTCATGAAAGTGCTTATCCCTAGACGCCTCAGCCGCCATCAGGATGCACACGAAATCGACGATCCCCAGCAGAATAAGGGATAGAAGGGGACGGTTGGTGTTGGCATCACTCGCCATGAGACCTCGCAGGAGCGAGTTTATCGTACACTCCCATAACTACGGTAATCTGGCGGCTTCAGCGCTGCTCTCGTATCGTGGCTGCGGAGGGAATCACTGGATGGCTGCTGACACGGCTTTACAAAAGAAGCTACGGAAGGCTGTTCGCGAGGCTGGCGGCATTTTCATAATGGCAACACCCGTCGAGGACGATGGTTGCTGCGCAGTTCTGTACGCTGTTCTTTGTAGCGACAGAGTGTTCAATGCTGTTTTGTGGCTGCCGCTCGGTGTGCGGGCAATAGATGAACTCAAACGCAGCGTTGCAGATACGGCAAAGGGGAAAATCGTCAAGGTGAAGAGCGCAGCCGCAACGGGTGGAAAATGAGCAAACTGCCATTCATCATCCACGAAGTCTACAGGACTGACTATGAAAAGACGATTAACTTTTGCCTTGAATGCGCCGCCCCGTCACCTGAGACGGAACAGAGTTTCATAGAGGGCTTTCTTGAAGCGCACAGCCACATTGGCGCTCTGGAGTCTGGCATTGAACGGCGAAGTGATGACAGCAAACAGTGGCGGCTCGTCGTGAAGTTTTCAAACGATGCTGAAGGCAGGGCTAACAGCGCCAAGTATGAAAAAATGATGAACGGAATATTGAAAAGCGCAACTGCTGCTGGCAAGGCGTGAGCCTGTGCCACTTGTCTGCGTCGGGTGATACTAGTGATACCAAAAAGCTGAAAACTACGTGAAACGGCGGATACGACAGCATACGACAGCCCAAGACCTGATTGCTTGCAAGTTGCTCAGAAGGTGAGTATTATCACGGAAGTGCTGTATTCATGAGCACTTGCGCGGTCCGGGCGTGATAGAATCCCCCCTTCCGCACCAGAAACCCCTTCGCGCAGTCCTTGCATGCGGTTCATCGACCCTACCTCCGAGATCGACGCTGGCTCTTCTTTGAGATTGAAACGGTTCAGGACTTCTCGACACTATCCCGATAAGTGGCGAACATCGCGCCCAAAGGTTTGCGCCACGTTTCCGGCCCTGGCTTGGCAACCACCTAGCTCTGAGCCCGTTGAAAGTGCCGGAGCTATCTCCAGGGAAGCAGCTCCGGCACTTCTTGATCTTTCCCCGCAACCTGTGATTCGTTAAATTCAAAGGATTTACTTTCTTCTCTTGAGTATTTCCCGCCCCCCGGCCTCGCGAACGGCAGATGCATCGCTCCAAGAGAGCACCCCTAGCCTGTCTTGACCCCCGGAAGATGACGCTGGTTCGCGGTCGCCTGTGCCGCCCATGATAAATCCGGTTTACTTCGCCCTAACGCCTGTGAAACGATTGGGCGGCTCGGGTCACTATCTATCAGGGGGCATTAGCGAAATGGACCACGCGGTTGCGGTTGATCGAAAAATGACGGAGAGATACCTGCTGGGCGAACTCGATCCCCAAGCCAGTCAGGAATTCGAAGAGCATTTTTTCGACTGCGCGGATTGCGCCCTCGACGTCCGCACCGCAGCTCTATTCATCGAGCACAGCAAGAGTTCGTTGGCGAAGGAATCGGAACCGGTTGCCGCGCCCTCGCCAGTGGCCAGCAAGCCGGGATGGCTGGCATGGTTGCGTCCTGCCTTTGCGGCGCCTGTGATGGCCTTGTTGCTGGCCTTGATCGGGTATCAGAATCTGGTGATCTACCCGCGGCTGCAACAAACGCTCGCCCGTCCCCAGGTCTTGCCGTCGGCGTTTCTGAATATCGGCGGCATGGGACCGGGAGAGCAACCGATTTCCATTGCGCCTGAACAAAGCTTCCTGTTGCTTGTGAGAATTCCACCCGACAGCTATCCCCGCCATACTGCGGAGTTATATAATCCCGCCGGAAAGCTGGAATGGTTACTGACATTACTCTCCTCGTCCACGCAAGAGCAGTGGCCGCTGCAGGTACCGGGTGCGAAGCGGGAATCCGGCTCGTACAGCCTGGTTGTGCGCGGCCTTACAGATAACGGAGAAGCCAAGGAAGTTGGTCGAGTGACATTTGAATTACAAATTCAGAAATGAGCTCAATTCGAGCGGAGTGGAGCAAACTTATGTCAGCGCTTCCGGATGAACTACCCTCGATCGAGGCGGAGCATATCTACGACGCGGACGCTTATGTTTTCAGCGCCGAATTGGAACAGCCGATTCGGCGAATGATCGACAAGGAAGCGTTCGTTGAGTTACCTAAATCAGGCGGATACAGGTTCGAGCGTGCGGAACCTCTGCGGGTGGAAGGGATCGTTTCGCATCGAGGCGGCTACACTCAAGTCGCCGGGCACCGCGGCTGTCACGGCCGCGGCTCAACCACGCTGGCTACGGCCGCCCTTGAAGACGTCAACGTGCTCGACGTGCTCACTGCCGATCGCGTGGTGGCGCAGATCACGAGCGAGCACCCAGACGACGGCAGCGTACCGTCGGTAAGCTTTCTGGGCACGCGCTTCGAGAATCTCCGCATTGGCGGAGAGAAGATCGAGCTTGAGCCGCATCTCGAAATTCTTGGTCCCAAGCCAGACGAAGACGAGTCCTATTTCAACGACGGCGGCGTCTTCAGCCGCATCGCGCACCAATACGCCAACATCAAGCGCATGGCGGGTCTTCCCAAGTGGGCCAGCGATCAGTTCAATTGGGACCCGGTGCAGGCGCAGCGCCTGAATGAGATCAACTGCTCCCTGGTCAACGGCGTGTCCGGATCTCCGGGGAAAACGTTTGGCCACGTGATCGAACTGCCGCACTTCGGCAAAATCTTCCTCGGCGAGCTGACCGTGAAGCGCGAGCCGGCGAACGATGGCCCACGGCTTGAGCCGTCGAATGCCGGGGAGTACAAGTACCAATTCATCCTTACCATGATCCGCGTCGAGCTGGACTGCCCGGCATGCGGAAGAATCCGCGTCAGTAAAATGAAGACCAACGGCAAAGGTAAAGGGGGCGGCTAGGCGCATTACGGGCGCCTGTTCGCGGAGCCGTGTCCGGCTCTCCCTCGTAAAGAATCGCATTAAGTCTTGTTTGGAGCACGAATTGTAAGCAAAGTCGCAGGGATATCGGGTTAGAATCCTTCAACGACCTTGTGACATGCCCCGTGCTCTACAGGATCGAGACTCCCATTTCGTAGTCCGGCCAGGAAAGCGTTGCGGGACCCGATTGCTGGCGACCATTTCGTTGGCCCTCACGCTTGTCTGCCTGTCGGCCTGCACTCATCGCGACCCCGAGATTGTCTACCAACGGGGGATACGAGCCTACCGTCAAGGCAATCTGGCGGCTGCGGCGGATGAGGCAGAAAAGGGCTACAAGCGTTTCCACAACACCGGTGCTGAGTGGGCCTGGAAGTTCACGACCCTAAGAGCTAGAGTGCTCTCGTGGCGCGGGATGAATGACGAAGTGCTTAAGCTCCTAGCCTCGGAGCCAGCACCGCCCCTCTCCGGCGATCTCGCTGTGCAAAGGTATCGGTTGGAAGCCGTCGCCTACGCCTCATCGCTCAGATTTGCGGAGTCTGAGAGAGAACTGAGAAAAGCAGAATCGATCTGCGCGTCGTCGCCTTCTCCGTCCTGCGGAGATTTGCCTACCGCCCGGGGCGTCTTACAACTGGAGACATCACAATATGGCGGGGCGGAAGGCTCATTTGAACGCGCCTTGGCTTCGGCGCGAGCGGGCAGAGACCAGTTCCTGGAGGCGACCGCGCTGCTTAACTTGAGCTGGTGCGCTGAGGCGCAGGAGCACTACGACGAGGCGCTCGATCGAGCCAACGCGGCCCGCGACATCGCAATACCTCAGGGATTCGAGGATGTGGCGCAAACAGCGCTTGGCAATATGGGCTGGGCCTATTTCAGGCTCGGAGACACGGAAAGAGCCCGAGATACCTTTGTCGAGGCTAAGAAACAGGCCGAAAAGCTCGCCGACCTTACTGATCAGGTCACGTGGCTCCAAGCCATCGGATATATCGATCTCGAGGCGAATAAGTTCGACGCTGCTCGGCAATCGTTTCAACAGTCTTTCGACCTTGCGAAGCATACAAATCGCGAGGACATGGTTGACTCACTTACCGCCCTAGCTTTCGTTTCCGAACAAACCGAAAAGTTGGACGAAGCGAAGCGCTATGACGATGAGGCGCTTTCCGTGGCACGCGCCAATAATGATGTGTCTGATTTAGGTTATCCCCTTCTGGTAAGAGGGCGGCTCGCGGTGAAGTTGCATGATATTACGAACGCCGAGAGCACGTTTCGAGAAGTCGAGGAATCGCACGACAATGATGTCTTTCTCAAGTGGGAGGCGGAGCGCTCGCTGGCGCGGCTCTATGAAGACGAACGCCAGTTCGATGCCGCCAACCGCGAATATAAGACCGCGCTCGACACCTTTGAAACCGCTCGCTCCGAGCTCAAGCACGAAGATTCCCGGCTGCCGTTTCTTACCAACGCTTCGCGCATCTACGACGACTACATCCATTTCCTCGTGGCTCGGGGCAAGAAAGATGAGGCGTTGCAGGTCGCAGATTTTAGCCGCGGCCGTACTCTGGCCGAGGGCTTGGGACTGCTTCAGAAACAAACCTCATTCAAACCGGTTTCCTTGGATGCGCCAGGAGTTGCGCGGCGAGCGGTCGCCACGATCCTTTTTTATTGGCTCGGGGAGAAGGAATCGTACTTGTGGGCGATCACGCCGCAAGAGACTGTTTTGTTCAACCTTCCTCCCGGTGCGGAAATCGACGCAGCGGCGCAACGCTACCGCCAGGACCTCGGCGGACCGCGAGACGTTCTTGAATCCGGCGATGGTGATGGCCAATACCTCTATCGCACTCTGATCGCGCCGGCGCAATCGCTTCTGAAGAAGGACGTGAAAGTTCTCATAATCCCCGATGGCAGCCTGAACAATCTGAATTTTGAGACGCTCTTGGTCGCTGAGACAAAACTACCCGCGCCCAGCCCTCCCCAGCCCAAGCTGCACTATTGGATCGAAGATGTAACCATTGCCGATGCTAGTTCGCTACGGATTCTGGGCGCTGCGTCCGCGGCCAAACAGAAACGGGACCGCAGCCTGCTGCTCGTCGGCGACAGCGTTGCGCCGAGCGACAAATATCCGCAGCTCGCGCAGGCCGCAGCCCAGATGGAAAGCGTCGCCAGACATTTTCCGGCGTCGGGGGAGAAGATACTCACGCGAAAAGACGCGACGCCGTCGGCCTATCTCGGCAGCAATCCGGAACGGTTTTCCTACATCCACTTCGTGGCGCACGGCACCGCCAGCCGCTTGAGTCCCCTCGATTCGGCGATTGTGCTCTCGAAAGACAGCGCCGAAGACGACTCCTTCAAACTCTATGCGCGCGACATCATTCGCCATCCGTTGCGGGCCGAGTTGGTTACCGTTTCGGCATGTTATAGCGCCGGTGAGCGCTCGTATACAGGCGAGGGGCTAGTCGGACTCTCCTGGGCCTTCCTCAGGGCGGGTGCCCACAACGTGATCGCCGCCTTGTGGGACGCGACCGACGCTCCCACCGAGCAACTCATGGACAAGTTTTACGATGAACTTAACCAGGGTGCGGCCCCGGACGCCGCACTGCGCACGGCCAAACTCTCCCTGCTTCATCACAGCGGATTCCACAATCCATATTATTGGGCCCCCTTTCAACTCTACGCACGGCTGGGCTAAGCGGGTCCAGCAAAAGTTTCTGGCTGATGGTCCAGCCGAACCCAGTGACGCTCCTAACCCGATTGCGGGAGTTTGGGCCTGCTCAAGAAATCCAGTAACATAGATTCATGACGCCTTCTCGGTGTTTGATTGTGGTTCACAAAGATCCCCTCCCCTTGCGGTCCTATCGCGCATGAAGCCCTCTGCTAGATTGCACTTTAAGACCTATCTGTTGATCTCTCTGATGGTGATTTTCGGCCCTCTTGGCAATGTGCTCCTCGGTAAGGGGATGAAGCGGATCGGCCCGGCAAGTACCGAGACGCTGGCGCAAGCGCTTGACCTCCTTTCCCGGGTGCTGACTTCGGGCACGATTTGGCTGGGCATCGGCTCTCTCATTACTTTCTTTGTGGCTTACATGCTGGTGCTCTCGTGGGCGGATTACAGTTACGTCCAACCAGCTTCGGCGGCGGCCTACGGTATGGTGGCCTTGCTGGCGCATTTCCTCCTGCGTGAAGTGGTCACACCCACGCGTTGGATCGGAGTGATGGTCATTTGCCTGGGCGTCCTGGTGGTCGGGTATACGCCTCCTCGTACCACGGAGCCCCGCTAAATGCGCGAGATGTTCCTCTATCTGCTAATTATTGGCGCGGGCACGGGGGGCGAATTGTGTGTCGCTCGGGCGATGAAGGTGGTCGGCGAGGTAAAGGATTTTCGCCCGTCCGCTCTGCTCCGATTGGTTCCCCGCGTGTTGCGAGTGCCGTGGATATGGGTCGGTCTGACCCTGATGGGGACTGCGTTTTTCTCGCTGCTCGCTGTTCTATCGATGGAAAATGTGAGTCTCGTGGTTCCGGTCACAGCGTTGAGCTATGCCGCCGGAGCGCTAGGAGGGAAATTCTTTCTCCGTGAGCAGGTAACGCCAAGGAGGTGGGCAGGCGTGCTGCTGGTTTGCGTTGGTGTGGCTTTGGTGGTCGTCGGGCGGCGATAATTTGCCGAAAAGCGTTTCTGAGTATCCAAATACAGGCATAGCGAGGAAGATTGTTTTAGGGCCTCGCGAAAAATCTCAATCGCGACGGGCGGTCTTGGCATCATATAAAATTCGTTAAAGCTTCTATTTTCGCATTTCTAGCTGGCAGATTTTCGCCGTGCCCTGGCTCCGGAAGTCACGGCTCCCGTGCGCCAATCTGCGGGAATCGCAAGCTGATTCTAGAGCAGTAATGAGGGCCAGGCGCTTGTGTGGGATAGTCGGCTTCACGCATAAAAGTTGGATATCTGATTCCGGTCGCATTCAGCGCGCCGCCGCCACACTGGTTCATCGCGGACCGGACCAGCAAGGTGTCTTCCAATCCAGTTCCTGCTCCTTAGGTGCGACGCGGCTCAAGATCATAGACCTCGGCTCCGGCGACCAACCCATCCTGTCGGACGATGGCGATGTAGCCATCGTATTCAACGGCGAAATCTACAACCACCAGGAACTGCGACGCGAACTCGAAGGGCTCGGGCACCGCTTCCACTCGCACTGCGACACGGAAGCTGTTCTTAGGGCATTTCTCGAATGGGATACGGGTTGTTTTGCGCGTTTACGAGGAATGTTCGCAGTCGCGCTCTGGACGAAATCCACCAAGCGCCTTGTGCTGGCACGCGACCGCATGGGAATCAAACCACTTTATTTCGCGCGGCGCGGAAGCGATCTGTTCTTCGGTTCGGAACTGAAGGCGATTCTGGTCCATCCCGAGATCGAGCGGCGACTAAGTATGGACGGTCTCGATTGCTATCTCTCGTTGAATTACGTTCCCTGCCCCTGGACGCTGGTCGAGGGCATTGAAAAACTTCCTCCAGGAAAGTGGCTGGAGTGGCAGGACGGTAAGGTTTCCACCGATTCTTATTGGTCCTTGCCGTTCGGGGTCGTTCGTGATCGGACTCTGGAATCTGCCCGCGAGGAATTGGACGCGCTTCTACGGCAATCCGTGCGCGAGCACCTGGTGTCTGATGTGCCGCTGGGTATGTGGCTCAGCGGAGGCATCGATTCCTCTACGATCTTGCACTACGCGGCTGAATCTGGAACGCCGCTCAAGACCTTCTCGATGTCATTCCAGGGGCGGAGCTTCGACGAAACCGCGTACATTCGCGAGGTAGCACAGCGATACCAAACCGATCATGAGGAAGTGGATCTGAACCCCGAGGTCGATCTGCGGGATGCGATCGAGCAGTTCGCGTATTACTCGGACGAACCTTCGGCGGATGCCGGTGCGCTTCCTGTGTGGTTCCTTTCCAGGTTGAGCAAGACCAAGACGACCGTCAGCCTGAGTGGCGAAGGGGCGGACGAGCTCTTCGGCGGATATCTCACGCATCAGGCGAACCGCATCGCCGCTGTCGCCCGACGATTCCCCCGGAAGGCTCTCCAGCTTGCCTCCCGCGTCTTGCAGATATTGCCCGTTTCGGATGACAAGATCAGCTTCGAATACCAGCTGAAACGGTTCCTCGAAGGCTGCCAGATGTCTCCCGAGCGGGCGCATGTCTACTGGAATGGAACATTCAGCGATGCGCAAAAGGCGGCCTTGTTGCGTGTGGAGATTCCGCCGGCTCTCAACAGGGTTCTAGGCGAACTGCGCCATCGGGCTTCGGGAGCCGATGATCTTGCGCCCTATTTGTGGTTCGATCAGAGATATTTTCTTCCTGATGACATTCTGAACAAGGCGGATCGCATGAGCATGGCGCATTCGCTGGAAGTACGGCCGCCGTTCCTCGATCACCGGATCGTTGAATTCGCTGCATCCCTGCCTGCATCTCTCAAGATTCGTGGTTCGAGGCAGAAGGTTCTTCTGAAGGAATTGATGCGCGATAAGCTTCCACCGTCGGTTCTGCGACGCAAGAAGATTGGATTCGACATCCCAGCGCACGATTGGCTTCGCGGTTGTCTGCGATCGCTGATGACCGACGTCTTGCTGGACGGATCATCCGATCATGCGAATCTATTCCGGCGGGATGTGATCGAGACTTATATCCGCCAACACCTGGAGAGACAAGTCAATGTGGGATACCACTTATGGGGTCTGATGGTGCTGTTTCTGTGGATGAAAAAGTGGGGGATTCAAGCAGCCGCCGCCCCGGAGATGAACGTTTGGATACAGGAAAAAACTGGTACCTATATCTAGTCGTTCTGCTGGCCGCGGGCGCCATCTATCTGGGCTGCATTATTTCTCCTCCTTCTTTGATGGATGATGTGGACGCCGTACAGGCACAGATCGCGCGCAACATGCTCGCTTCGGGCGACTGGGTAACCGCGCGCCTGGATGGAGTGGTGTATCTGGAAAAAGCTCCCTTTGTGTATTGGGCCATCGCAGCAAGCTACGTAATTTTTGGTGCGCACGACTGGGCGGCGCGCATTCCGATCGCCTTAGCGGCGATTGCCCTCAGCGGGCTAACAGCAGCGTTCGGCATTTGGGCATTCGGTAAGCGGGCAGGGTTCTATGCGGGTCTGTGCATGGCTACGTGCATAGGGCTGTTTTTATTTACTCGGGTTTTGATTCCGGATGTCATGCTCACCTTCACGGTGGCGCTCGCCATGTGGGCGTTTCTTCGCGTCTTGGAGGAAGACGAGCCTCATCCGCGGTTTTGGGCTTTCGTGCTGGCCGCGAGCCTTGGATTTGGACTCCTGCTAAAAAGCTTGATCGGGGTCCTGTTCCCGCTCGCGGCGGGAGCAATCTACCTTGGGATCACCCATCAACTCTTTTCCGCAGTTGCGTGGCGACGAATGCGTCCCTTCAGCGGATTGCTGATCATTCTGCTTATCGCTGCACCCTGGCATATTCTGGCCACCTTGCGGAATCCACCTTACTTTGCCTTCACCCTTCACAGTGGGCCGGGGCAATATCACGGGTTTCTTTGGTTTTTCTTCATCAATGAGCAGCTACTGCGTTTTCTGAACTTACGCTATCCACGAGATTACAACACCGTCCCGCGCCTTTACTTCTGGTCGCTGCACCTGGTCTGGCTGTTTCCCTGGAGCGTATATTTTCCCGCTATCGCCAAACTTTCCTTTAAGCCCGAGGATCGCGCTGGCCGAGCGCGGCTGCTCGCTCTTTGCATGGCTGGCTTTGTGCTGGTCTTCTTCACCTTTTCGACGACGCAGGAATATTACTCCATGCCTTGCTATCCAGCGTTGGCGCTGCTACTGGGCTCAGCCATGGCAATGGGAGGAGTTTGGATACGGCGCGGTACGCGAGTGCTCTCGGTGGTTGCCGCCTGCGCTGGAGTGGCAACGCTAAGCCTGTTTTTTCTCACCCGCAACCTGCCCGCGCCGGGAGATATTTCGCACGCGCTCAGCCAGCACCCGGGCGCTTATAAGCTCTCTTTGGGGCACATGCAGGACCTCACTCTTGCTTCCTTCGCCTATCTTCGAATGCCTTTGCTGGTGGCCGCGTTCGCCTTTTGCATCGGTGCATTCGCAACCTGGAAATGGGCCGGTCAGCGGGCATTTCTGGCCGCCGCGCTGATGATGATTCTGTTCTTCCACGCCGCCCGCATGGCTATGGCTGTCTTCGATCCGTATATGTCTTCGCGTCCGCTGGCAGAGGCGATCTTGAAGTCACCGCCGGGGACGCTGATTGTCGATCATCACTATTACACGTTTTCTTCCATTTTCTTTTATACCAACCGCACCGCGTTGCTGCGCAACGGACGCTTCTACAATCTGGAATACGGCGCTTACGCACCGGGCGCGCCCGACGTATTTATCGACGATACACAATTCAAGGATCTATGGCTCAAGCCGGGGCGCTCCTACATTGTGGCCAATCAGAATGTAGTTCCTCGACTGGCATCCCTGGTGGGTGCGGAGCATCTTAATCTGGTGGCGGAAAGCGGCGGCAAGGTCGTTCTGACGAATCTGCCAGGGACTACTTCTCGAGCCGATCTCCCTAAGGGGGGTGGCACAGGGTAAGAGGCACAGCCAGTCAGTACGAGAACTCGTGCATTTTCCGGTAATAATTTCTTAGAAAACGTGACGCACAGAACCTAAAGCAAGGAGAGAGTATGAAGATTGCAGTGCTAGGAGGGGATGGTTATTGCGGTTGGGCCACAGCCCTATTTTTGTCACAGAAGGGACATACGGTTGCGATTGCCGACAACTTCGCGCGCCGGCAATGGGACTACGAACTGGGCGTGCAGACGCTGACGCCTATCCGTCCGCTCTCGGATCGACTGAGGGTTTGGCAGGAGGTTACCGGGAATACCATCGAGCTGTTCGTCGGTGATGTGACCGAGTACGATTTTCTCTCTGCGGTCGTCAAGGATTTCGAACCGGAGGCAGTGGTTCATTTCGCCGAGCAGCGCGCCGCTCCATATTCCATGATCGACCGTAAGCACGCGGTCTTTACGCAAGTAAACAACGTCGTGGGAACGCTCAATCTGCTCTTCGCCTTGCGCGAGTTTCAGCCCGATTGTCACCTGATCAAGCTCGGCACCATGGGTGAGTACGGCACGCCGAATATTGATATCGAAGAAGGTTACATCACCATCGAGCACAATGGGCGGAAGGACACGGTGCCCTATCCCAAGCAGCCCGGCTCCTTCTACCACCTGTCAAAGGTCCACGACAGTCACAATATCATGTTCACTTGCAAGGCCTGGGGACTGCGTGCCACGGACCTCAACCAGGGAGTTGTTTATGGAACCATGACCGATGAAGTGGCCTTGGACGAAGCCTTGATCAATCGCTTCGACTACGATGAAGTCTTTGGCACCGTGCTCAATCGCTTCTGCGTGCAGGCAGCCATTGGACATCCGCTTACCGTGTACGGCAAGGGTGGCCAGACTCGCGGATTTCTGGATATCCGCGACACGGTGCGTTGTGTTGAAATTGCGTGTTTGAATCCGGCGGCTCGAGGGGAGTGCCGGGTGTTCAACCAGTTCACGGAGCAGTTTTCAGTGTTAGACCTGGCACGAATGGTGCAGAATGCCGGGGATAAGCTGGGTCTTACCGTCGAAGTCGATCATCTCCCTGATCCACGAGTCGAAGCAGAGGAACACTATTACAATGCGAAGCACTCAAAACTGATTGAACTTGGTTTGAAGCCGCATTTGCTATCCGATTCTCTGTTGGACTCGCTCATGAATGTAGCATTGCAGTATCGTGATCGGATCGATGCCGGCGTTATGCTGCCGCGAATTAACTGGCGCCACGCTGTTAACGAGCGCCGAGGACAGTTAGATCGAGAACCCGCGCCTCTTCCCCAAGTCTCTCTTGAGATCGTCGGAGCCAATGGAAAGAGCAACGGGAATCTTCGTTCCGCGAAGAAGTCACGAGCCGGGTTGAATAGCAAAGTGGGAAGCTGACCGTAAGAGGGGCGTCAGCCGACGGGTTCCGGATTGGTTTGTGCAACGGGGACAAGTGTGCCGTCGCGAATGTAGTATTCAGAGTCTCGCCAGCGGATGCTGTCCCGGGTAAAGCTGGTCAGCCAGATGACGAAAGCCAGCGCGTCCCATACAGGGATCAGCGCTAACTTTTTCCAAAGCGCATCCTGCTTCAAGCCCCAAATTCCGACCGTCCAAGTCATGGCAAATCGCAGGGCAGAATACGCACCGAGATAACCGAGCGCAACTCCCGGGGAGGGACGGATCGCGACTGCCATCAAAGACCATGGCAACCCTTGCGTTAAGAGCAGGCCGAGGTGCCCCCAAGGCCGCAAGTGCCGCATGACCACAATCCAGCGAAGCCTTTTGTGAAACAGGTCGCGCATGGACCGAAAGTCAGCGACTGTCGAAATCGCGTATGGAAGAAGCTCAACCTCGTAGCCCTGCTCGGCGATAAGGCGGCCTACCAACAGATCGTCCGCTGGACGGTTCTTGATCGCTTCATATCCGCCGAATCCCGCCAGCCGCGTGCGCGTGGTGGCTATGGTCGGTCCCAGGGCAAATTTCACTCCGTCGAGCTGACGCGCGACCAGAATACCAGCATAAAAGTCAGAGAACATTCCAATCGTCTGAAGATTGTCGGTAAATGTCTTGTCCTCGATCGGCACATAAAAACACGTTACAGCTCCAACCTTGGGATCGGCCAGAGGAGCAACCACGGTGCGCAAATAGTCGGGCCGCACTCGAACGTCACTATCGCTAATCACTACGACTTCGTGCTGAGCCTCGCTGACGAGGCGAGCCAGTTTCACAACTTTATCGTTGGATCCTGTTCCGCCCGAGCCGAACAACACCCGAATGTGGCGATCCGGAAACTCCAGCTGTAACCTCTGCAGTACCGGAACCGCAGGATCGTCCTCCTCACCAACGCAGAAAACGACCTCATAATCTGGATAGTCCTGCTTGCAAAAGCTGGCGAAGTTTTCATAGGCGTCAGGGTCGAGCCCGCGAATTGGCTTCAAATTGCTAACCGGCGGCGTAAAAGTCCGGCTGGCCGGGCCTGCGGGTGCCCTGTGCTGGAAGAACCGCCAGGCACTGAACAGCGCAATCAAGTAATAAATAAATGGGATAGCGGCGACGGCAAGAAGCACATAGCGGAGATTAGAAATCATCAGGTGCCTCGTACGCCGAGGACGAACGCCTTGCCAAAGGTCTCACGAGAGCCTCGCTCCCTCCCCCCAGTTAAGACTTGGCAATAGAAATGAACATGATTGGCTTCGCCGCGCTGCTTCGTGACTTGGATGCCTCAATGGCACGCAGCGTTCACACTTTTTTTCTGGTCGAGCATAGCAGGGAAGGTCGCATATCCGAAACTCGCGCAACATGGTCCGGGCTCATCACGGTGGAACGGTTAAGTCGGAAGCCCGGTTTCAATTTGGCGTGTGCACGGTCCTCAAGTCGGCATCCGAGAGTCCTTTCAGCCTGCCGACAAATTTCAAGTATTCCGCAGTCTCCATCTCCGGGTAAAATCGGCGGCGTTTCCGGCAGGTATCCTATTCGCTTCTTGACCTCCAGCGGTTGTTCCAGGACATCAAAGCCAGCCACGGTGGCCGTTCCCGCGGAAGGTGGCAGAAAGCATTTCAGATGCGCATTGTCGTCGTTTTTCCGGCACCATTCGGACCCAGGAAACCGACGATCTGGCCTTTCGCCACTTCAAAAGAAATCTGATCAACGGCGACGGTGTGCGCATACTTCTTAGTGAGCGCCTGAGCTTGGATCATAGAAAGTTTTTGGCAACAGTAGGCAGATGCGATTGTGCCGATCCACACCTGAACAGCGCGGGGCTGAAAATATTTTAGAAAGCGTGGACGAAGAATGTCAATTCGCGAACCAACTCCGCGAAAATCAATGGGGCCTGCGGTCGCATCGTCCTTGACTACATCGGGAGGCCACGGTCTTGACGGATGGAGTGGCGAATGTCAAACTATTGATGGGAAAAAAGATGTTGCTCATTGCTGCTCGCAAGACAGTCAGCGGCGGCCAGACCCTTTAGGATCTCTGAACTCCATGATCATTCTCGTCACCATCATCCACGTGCTTGTATGCCTGTTCCTGATCGTCGTCGTGCTTCTGCAAAGCGGTAAGGCGGGCGACATTTCCGCAGCGTTCGGCGGCCAGGGCAGCCAGGCGGCGTTTGGCCCACGTGGTGCGGCTACGGCTCTCTCCAAAGCCACTACGATTTCGGCCGTTTTGTTCATGTTGACCTCGGTGACGCTTTCCGTTAACGCCATCAAACATGGCGGCCCGCGCTCGGTCCTGCAGGGCGAGAAATCCGCTCCCGTCAAAACGCAGCCTGTAACGCCTGCGAATCCAACTCAGAAGTAACCTGATTTCTTGATGAGGTTGCGGTGTCACGGATGCCCGCCTACGGGTTCCGCCGTAATTGTATTTACAGGATGCGAGTGCTACCATCCGATTAGTACTTAAGCTGGAATCGAGCACTTGTTCAGGAGGTAATTCCTATGTCTGACCGTGATGGCAGCAGTTTGGTGTGGTTCCTTGCGGGCTTGGGTTTGGGCGGTTTGGTTGGAGTTCTTTATGCCCCGCGCGCGGGAAACGAAACCCGCGAAGAGCTGCGGGCGAGAGCGGAACAGGGTCGCGAGTATGTTCGGAGCCGCGCGCGCGAAGCTCGGGAACAAGCTTCCGAGTGGGTGGATAAAGGCCGCGACGTGGTAAACCAGCAAAAGGATCAGTTCCGCGCCGCCTATGAAGCGGGACGGCAGGCTTATCAAGAAACTACCGCCGAAACCGGAGCGGCCAAGAATCTTTAACCCTCTTGTTGCAGTTTAGCGGCTTCGACCGTCAACTCGGGAGAGCGCACTATGGAAAACCTTATTCCGCTGTTCGTCGCGTTGACCGGAGCAGCTGTGCTCTTACAGGCAGGAGTGCTCGTGGCTCTCTATTTGGCCGTCCGCAAGACCAGCGCTCGCCTGGAGGCGGTGTCGGAAGAAGTAAAGGCCAAAGCTCTGCCCGCACTCGACACGGCGCACTCGATGCTGACCGAGTTACGCCCCAAGTTACAAGTGGTTGCCGATAACGTGATGGAGACCACGACCACAGTGCGATCCCAAGTGGAGCGCGTCGATGCCACGGTAAATGACGCTCTCGACCGTGCCCGCCTGCAGGTGATTCGCGCCGACGAAATGCTCGGCCGGACTCTCGACCGGGTGGAACAGACCTCCGATATCGTAACCCAGACCGTGGTTTCACCCGTACGCCAGGTATCCGGGATTATTCGGGGCGTCACCGCGGGAGTGGAATTCCTGCTGAGCAATCGTGCGCGGAAAAACGGCGATAGTCGCGGCTCCCGACGTCCGGTTCCGCAGGACGAGATGTTTATCTAGCGCAGAACATCTCCCGACGCAGACTCGATCATCTCACGCAAGTTCGCCGACGCTTGCAGACAATTGCCTTAGATCCTGCGCCGCTTCCCTTAAGTTGAAAACGAACGAACAGAAAGGCAGCATGCGATCGAGCGAAAAGGGCGCGGTGGTGCGTTCCTTCCGCAGATGAGCTAGATCAGAATCGAGATCACGCACGGCCTGCTCCAGGCTTTCTCCCGACTGCACTTCCTTGCTCCGTGCGCGAAGCGCGTCAGCCAAGTCCGAGAACCCTTGAACGGTGCCGATGGTTCGGTAGAGTGCGGCCTTCCAGGATGCGCCTACGTTTGCTTGAGTGACCACCAGCGCAGCGAAGACCGCCCAGTATCCCTGTGGCAAATTCCAGCCTGCATAAATGGCGTAGGTGATGGTGCCCGCGAGGCCAGTCTTGATTCCTTGTTTCAAGGAACGCGATTCGCGGCTCCAGAACGATTGATCAGACGGAAGGATGGCCGAACTTCCAGGGAGCGGCAATGCAGGATTAGAAGATCCCATGCAACGAATTATATTCGCGCACAGGGAGTGACCCGCGGACGGCAGGTCCGGCGAAATCCTACGCGATCCAGGCCCCGCCTACAACGATGTCGTCGTCATAGAAAACGGCAGCCTGGCCGGGAGTGATAGCCCGCTGCGGTTGATCGAAGGTCACGAGAATCTCATCCGCCGCAATCTTTTCCAGCAGCGCCGGCGCGGCTTCATGACGGTGACGGATCTTCACCGCGACGCGCATCGGCTCGCTCAAGTCCTCGACGGAGATCAGGTTCACGCGTCGACCACACAG
>Ga0116135_1000743_pt1 | contig 17623 bp, 11 predicted proteins | sample June2015DPH_20_1_FD_89738 | JGI IMG/M metagenome (GOLD analysis project Ga0116135, IMG submission 89738) | Peatland microbial communities from SPRUCE experiment site at the Marcell Experimental Forest, Minnesota, USA - June2015DPH_20_10 | ecosystem: Environmental > Terrestrial > Soil > Wetlands... | reverse complement strand
TCATTCACCGGACGGATCTGGCGAGTTACGGCTGGGAAGTGGTGCGCAACTCGCAGGCCGTGGAGAAGAGCTACCTGCAGGGCGATCCGCTGGCGACGCTGCGCGCGGCTGCGTGGATTCAGCATCCGGTGGCGCAGCGGTTGTTCACGCTTGCCGGGTTGGGCGACTTGGATCAGGCCATTGATGCAGCCGGAAAGCGTGGGTTCCATCCGACGGAGTTGCCGGTGAGGTTGCGCGCGCATATTGAGAGCCGTGTGCGGCGTTACGTGAGCACGAATGTGGTGGGACGGGTGGCCGGGGCACAGGCCGGCGGAAACGCTGTGCTTTACACGGCGCACTACGACCACCTGGGCATCGATCCGGATGCAAAGGGCGATAACATTTACAACGGCGCTGCAGATAATGGCACGGGATGCGGCATTCTGATCGAGATGGCGCGGGCCTTTGCGCAGTCGCCGGTGCGGCCGCCGCATGCGATGTATTTCGCAGCCGTGACGGCGGAGGAGCAGGGACTGCTTGGTTCGCAGTACCTGGGCATGCACCCGCCGGTTCCGGCTAGACAAATCACACTGGACCTGAACTACGACATGCTGCTGCCGATAGGGGTTCCACGGTCGGTGAGCCTGGGCGGGGCGGAGCGAATCGACTTCTGGCCCGAGGTGCAGACGGTGGCCAAGGCGTTCGATCTGGAGTTACTGCCCGATCCGACGCCGGGAGCGGGGCATTACTACCGCTCTGACCATTTTTCGCTGGCACGGGTGGGGATTCCGGCGTTTTCAGTGGACCAGGGCGAGCTGTTTGAAGGACACGACGAGGCGTGGGGACGAGCCCAGGATGAGGACTTTGTGGCGCACCACTACCACCAGCCGTCGGACGAGTACCACGCGGATTGGGATTTCAGGGGCAACGCGAAGCTGGCGCGGTTTGGGTTTGTGCTGGGCTGGCTGGCAAGCGAGCAGGCAAGGCCGGTGGGGTGGCTGCCGGGGGACGAGTTCGAGGCGGCGCGGAAGGCGAGCGAGGCTCAAAAATAATCGGCGCAGCTCAGGTAGTAGCCGCACTGGGTGCAGACCAGCTTGCAGTGGTGGCCGGAGAGCTGGTGGCTGCAGTTGGGGCAGATCTGGCAGTGGTGGTCTACGCGGCGGGCGGCCGTGTCAATCTGTGAAATTCTGGCAGCAAAATCGGGATCGAGGGCGCTGGGACGCTGCGGTAGCATGCCCGACAGATTAGCATAAGAGGAGAGTCATTCTGCGCCGCGGCATCCCCGCAGGTGCCGGATGCATCAACGTTCTGGTGGCGCGGAGACTTCCCCGTATTGGCGCACCGGTCAAAGAGATTTGAAACCCCAACAACATCCGGCAATCGGATTCCCCAAGGAGGGACTATGGCAAGCAAGGCAAGTGCGGTTTGGACAGGTTCACTGAAAGAGGGCAAGGGCACGATTTCGACGGCGACAGGCGTGCTGAAGGACGCCAACTACTCATTTGCGACGCGTTTTGAAGGCGCAGACTCGGGCACGACTCCTGAGGAACTGATTGCAGCGGCTCATGCGAGCTGCTTCTCAATGGCACTGGGTGCGCAGTTGGGCGGGGCCGGCCTGACGCCGGAGAAGATTGAGACCGCCGCGGCCGTCACCCTGGCCAAGACGGATGCGGGCTTCGCCATTACCAAGATCACGCTGACCACCACGGCCAAGGTTCCCGGCGCGAGCAAGGAAGCGTTCGACAAGGCCGCGGCCGACGCCAAGGGGGGATGCCCGATCTCGAAGCTGTTTGCCAACAACACGGAGATCGTGTTGGACGCGAAGCTGGTGTAGGCAAAACTTGTGGAATGAAGGCGCTGAATCATCAAAAAGGCCGGCTGCCAGTGCCGGCCTTTTGATGTTGAATCGAGGATAGACAATTTGACACGGCAGGCCGCATTTGCGAGACTCAGAGATGCTGCCGGTTCAGCTGAAAGCCGCTGAACTGATGTACCGTGCCGAAGTGGCGGAATTGGCAGACGCGCGTGGTTCAGGTCCACGTACTCGCAAGGGTGTGGGGGTTCGAGTCCCTTCTTCGGCACCAAGGATTTTTAAGCGATTTAGAATGAGCCGCCTTCGGGTGGCTCTTGTTGTTTGTGCCGTACTATAGGACGGGAGATTGCATGAGAGGCGCTCTGTATCTTGGTTTGGTTGTCGCATTGTCTGGGACGATTGCGGGGTCCGGCTTTGCCCAGGCGGGCGGCGGCACAATCGCCGTGATGGATGGTTCGACCCAGATGATGGTGGTGACTGCGCCGGATTGGACCGCGGTGGATGGGCAGCTGCAGCGGTTTGAGCGCCACGGACCCGGCCAGGCCTGGAGAGCCGTCGGAGATGCAATTCCGGTGGTGGTGGGGAAAAAGGGCATGGGCTGGGGCCTGGGCATTGTGCCGATTGAACGGCTGCGCGGAGCGAACGACCCGGTGAAGCAGGAGGGCGATGGGAAGTCGCCGGCGGGGGTTTTCGGCCTGGGAACTGCGTTTGGGTTTGCGGCGCAGGCTCCGGGCGAGTGGAAGATGCCGTACCTGGCGCTGACGAGATCGATTGATTGCGTGGACGACGCGCAGTCGAGCCATTACAACACCATTGCGGATCGGTCGACTGTGACGCCTGACTGGAACAGCGCGGAACACATGCGCGCGGTGGGCGAGGCTTATCGGTGGGGCGTGGTGGTGGACCAGAATGCCGCGCCGGCGAAGAAGAACGGCGGCTCGTGCGTGTTCATGCACGTATGGAGCGGCGCAGGGCATGGGACAGCTGGGTGCACGGCAATGCCGCGCGAGCGAATCGAGGCTATTCTTGGATGGCTCGATCCGTCGAAACATCCGCTGCTGGTGCAGATGCCGGTAGCCGATTATCTTCGTTTGCAGAAAACGCTGGGGTTGCCAAAGCTTTCCGCCGCCGATTCACGTTAGCGCCATTGAAAGACCAAAGGCCCCGGTCAACAGCGGACCGGGGCCTTCGGTTTTTTGGGACTCGGTTAGAAGTCTACGCGCACGCCGAATTGCATTCTGCGATACGTGGAAAGAGCGACGCTGTAGGTGCCGACGGTGTTGTTGGCTGTGCTGCCGGACAAGCCGTTCAGGCTGGGGTCAAAGCGGATGGAGTTGGAGATGTTGTAGGCTTCGGCCGCGAATTTCAGCTTGGCCCAGTCACCGAGGTTCCAGCTCTTGGTGAGTGAGGAGTCGATGTCGAAGTAGCCATCTCCCCGGAAGACGTTGCGGTCACCGGCTTCACCCGCATAGGGCAGGCGGATTGGATTGCCGAAATAGATGCCGCTGTTGATGGAGGCTGCAGTAGCGGAATCGAAGACATGGGGGATTCCGTTGGTGATGTTGCGGTGGGTGTGAATGCCGCCGACGTTGAAGCTCATGGCCGGGTTGTCGTAGTTGGTGGGATATGCGGGAGATTCAAGACTGAATGGCAATCCGCTGGTCCAGCGTCCGAGCCCGGCAAATTGCCAGCCGCCCACCAAGGCGTCCGCCACTCGGTTGGAACTACCCAGAAGCGCCTTGCCGCGACCGATGGGGAGTGCGTAGACCCAGTCGGCGGTGACCAGGCTGTGGGTATCGAAGTCCGATACTCCCTTGTTGAGCTTCGGCTTCCATGTGTTCTGGATAGCAAAGTTGGTATAGGCGTCATCGACGTCGCTAAATATGTTGGATTGCTCCGTCTCAGAGCCGTAGTCGAGTGATTTGGAGAAGGTGTAGCTGACGTCGAACGTCAGCCCGTGCGATGCGGGATGGCGGAGTGTAAATTGCAGCGCGTTGTAGGAGCTGTTGCCGATCGAGTCCATGGAGTAGAGCGAGGAGAACTGGTCGCTCCAGAAAGTTGACTGGCTGGCGCCGCCGGTAGTGAATGGGCTGCCGGGGAAGATGCCAAAGACGTCGAGAATGGCCAGCCCCAGGGTTTCGCCGTTGGTGTAGCGCTCCGGCGCCCAGGCGTTGTTGAAGATAGCCTGGGTGGCATTTTCCCCCATGTAGTCCGCGTTCTTCATGTAGGGGAACACATTCTCGAAATAGGGAATGGCCGGGATGTTGTTGTTCACTTTCTGTTTTGACGTGTTGCTCGCGAAGATTCCATATTGTTCATAACCGAACGGAGCCGCGTCGACTTCTTTGGAGAGAATTCTGGCGGCGCTGAAGTAATCTCCGCCGCCACCTGGATCAACGTAGTCGGTCGGCTCCGCGAGGTCGAGTTCCTGGAGCAGGTGATGGCCAAGCCGGCCCACGTAAGCCTGTTCGAGGGTGAATCCGCCGGGAAGTTGATGCTGCAGAGAAACGTTGAACGACTCGGCGTAGGGAGTTTTGATGTGGTTGTCCATGCCCCAGTCAATAGCGAATCCATCGACCGGCGGCGTAAAGGGAAAAGTCTGCGTGGGCGAGAAGGGCGGCAGCGGGATATCGGGCAGGTTATGAGGCCCGGTAAAGCGAGGCGAATTCTCGTAGCCCAGCTCGTCTGGCGCGTTGGTGATGCCGGCGGTGAGGCCGTAGGAGCCAACCGTATCGAAGGTATTAACCAAGGCCTCGCCGTAGTGGTCGTAGTACATGCCTGCGCTGGCGCGGAGTGTGGTTCTGCCGTTGGGCGCCCAAACTATGCCGACACGCGGGGCAAAGTTGTTTTTCTGCTCGGGCCAGTAACCTGGCAAGTGGTTGCCTTTGCCGGCGGGCGCGAGCGAGATGACTGGTTCGTAAACTTCGCCCTGCTGAGCTGCGGATTCGCGCTTCTTGTACCAGGCGTCGGTATCGATAGTAGGCGCAATCTGCTGACCATGGGTCTCATAGGGTGTCTGGAGCAGAGTGTAGCGGACGCCGAAAGTCAAGGTGATGTTGGCGCGAGCGTGCCAGGTGTCCTGCACGTAGCCCTCCCACTCGTTGGCGTGGAAGTTCTTGGTGACAGGCGCGCCCGGAGCAAGCGCGGTGCCTGTTGTAGGCCCGGAGATCGAGTAGTTGTAGACATTGGTCAGCTCGGGGATGACGCCCATGAGATCGGCCCAGGCCAGACTCCACTGATTGACAAAGCTCGAGGCCATATTTGAGGGCTCTGGCAGATCGCCGGTGCTTGCGTACGCATAGTTAGTGCTCGCGCCATCGAAGGAGCCGGTATTGCTGCTGTGATGGTTGGTAACACCGCGCCAGTTGCCGCCAAAGGCGAATGTGTGCGTGCCCTTGTTCCAGGTGAATGTGTCGGTGATGTTATTCACCGGGACGTGCAGTGAGGTGGTTCCGGTCTGGGCGGTGGGCTGGGTGAGGCCGAAGATGTCTACCCATACGCCGGGGGCGATGCCACCGCTCTGCCATCCCTGCCGGATATAGCCATAGCGCGCATCGTTCACGATGTGGGAGGTGGGGATCCAGGTGTGGCCAAAGCTCATGCCCTTGGTGTTGTCGTCGTAAAACGTCGCGGCTGGCTGACCGGGAAAATTCTCGTCTCCCGCGGTGGTGTCCTTCTGGAGGTTGCCGCGGAAGAAAAAGTGGTTTTTGCTGTTCATGTTGTAGTCAATTTTGGCGATGCTGGTGTTGAGCGTGGAGGGCGCTGGGGACGAGAAGAAGATCTCACCGCTGTTAAGGCCTCCATCACCGCCAATTTGACTGAGGGTGGTGGGCTCAGTAGAGAGATATGAATTGACGGCTGTGTTATATCCGGGACCGTTGGGGCAGACCGGGGCGCCGTTGAAGGTATTTGTTGTACAGGGCTTGTCCATCGTTGCAACTTGTGGGGCCGTGAGCGTATCTGTCTCGCCAGTGTTCGCATCGACGTATGCCAGGCCGCCTGACATGAAATTGGGAGTAGGTACTGTGGCTCCGACGACATCGTGCGTGGCGATGCGCTGGCCTTCGTAGTTGAAGAAGAAGAAGAGCTTGTCTTTGAAGATGGGGCCGCCGAGGCTGCCGCCGAAGGTATTCACCAGGTAAAACGGGGGGGTGTTCGGCGAGCCGGTGGACACGTCGTTGTACTTGAGGAAGTATTGGTTGGCGACGACGTTGTCGGGGCGATAGTACTCGTAGAGCGCGCCATGGAATTTGTTGGTTCCGCTCTTGGTGACGAGGTTGATCTGAGCGCCGGAAGAGCGGCCGGAAGCGGCGGTGCCGTTGGACGTGGTAACTCGAAACTCTTCGGTGGAGTCGAGCGTAGAGCGCAGGATTCCCTTGAAGGCTGTGCCGAAGATCTGGTCGTTGTCGTCGAGACCGTCGAGGGTTATGTTGCCCTGGTCAGAACGCCCGCCGGCGACTGCGCCCTGGCGGCTGTCGCTGACCTCGGAGCCCATGTAGAGAACGCCGGGCTGCAGGCTGAGCAGGTTGATCGGGCTGCGGAGATCCATGGGAAGCGCTTCAATGGTGGTGTTGCCGACCGAATTGCCGATGGTGGCGTCAGTGAAGTTGAGCGTCTCCGCGGAGGAACTTACGTCGATATTGACCGTTTCGGCCTTGACGCTTAGGACGAAGTCGATGGTGGCCGGCTGGTCGACGAGCAGCTCGGCGACACGGGTTTGGGTGGCAAAGCCGCTGGAAGTGACGGTGACATCGTAGTGCGCGGGAGGAAGGATGGGGAAGATGTAGTACCCGGCCGCGTTGGAGACGGCTTTGTAGCTGTTGCCGGTGGCTGGGTCGGAGAGTGCTACGGACGCGCCCTGAACGAGCGCGCCGCTGGTGTCGCGGATGACGCCGCGCAGCGAGGTTGTTGCAGTCTGGCCGAATGAGAATGGAACAAGAGATAGGATGCAACAAAGCATCCATCCCAAATGGAAACGTTTCATGCCTGATCCTCCGGATGAGTGGGGCTTGCCATTGTTGTGATTTCGATGGGGTGTTTACAGAGTCAACGTAGTAGGCGGTTCGTGAACCCTGCGATGTGCGATGCGTTCCTTTGAATAAACAAAAGGCAAATCAAACTCTCAGGGAGGCGACTCTTTGGGGATCGGTGCCTTGCGATCTTGAGAGATTTCTATTTTGTAGGAAACTTGTCAACATTTCAACAAAAATACACATAAGTGCCTTGACACAAACAAATTCCAAACTCCGAACGGCTTGCTGGACCAGATGGCATTGACTGCGGCGAGAAGTCACCTGGCCGGATAAAGGAGCGCCCTCTCTCTTTCAACTTCGAAGGCAGCAAGCGAGGGACGCAACGACTCATTGATGCGCTGGGGATCTTTGCCTGCGGCGAGGTCATCGAGGACGCTCTGATTCTCGAGCAGGGTTTTCAACTTCTGCAGCTCGAATTTTTCGGGATACAGGCGATGGAGCGCCGAAGCGATTTCGAGACCCAGCTCGGGGGCATCGAGGGTGTTGCGATCGGTGACCAGGATGCGAACACCGTGGCAGAGCTCGCCCGCGTAGGGGTAGGGCTTTTGCGGCGTGAAGTTGACCGGAAGAAAGCGAACGCCGGGCAGGGAGCGGCGATTGAGCAACTGGGCGAGCGCGCGGGCGTCGTTCCCTGGCCCGTTGATCCAGGGCGCTCCGAAGAGTTCGAAGGGCGTGTCAGTGCCGCGGCCGACGGAGATATTGGCGGAGTCGAAGAGTCCGAGCGCGGGGTAGAGCGTGGCTTCTTCAAGATCACGCAGGTTGGGCGAGGGGTTGATCCAGGTGAGGCTGGTGGAGTCGAACCAGTCGCCGCGCTGCCAGCCCTGCATGGCGACGACGGTGAGCGGAGCGTTGAGATTGCGCTGCTGATTGAAGAAGCGCGCAAGTTCTCCGATGGTCATGCCGTGGCGAACAGGAATCGGCATGTAGTTGACGTAGCTCTCGTGGCCTGGATCGGAGAGCGGGCCCTGCACGAAGGAACCGGTGATGGGATTGGGGCGATCAAGAACGATGATCGCTGTGCCGGTTTTGGCCGCGGCTTCAAGAAAATATCCGACCACGGTTTCATAGGTGTAGAAGCGCACGCCTGCATCCTGAAGGTCGATGACGACTGCGTCGAGGGTGCGAAGGGTTTCGAGCGATGGACGGCGCGCGGCGTCGGTTGCGCCATAGAGGCTGACGACGGGAAGGCTGGTTGCGGCATCCGTGCCGCCGGGGACGCTGGATGAATCGAGGGCGCCGGCGATGCCGTGTTCAGGACTGAAGAGGGTGGTGAGCGCGAGGCCGGGAACAGACTGCGGCGCATCATGGAAGAGGACATCGATGGTGCGATGGCCGGCGGAGTCAACGCCAGTCTGATTGGTTAACAGGCCGAGACGAAGCTTGCCGTTGTGGCGCCCAGCGAGGTCGGCGAGTTCACTGAAGTGATCTGCTTCGAGCACATCGATGCCGGTTTTGACTTCGGCATTGCGCGCGGGCCACCGGCGCGCACCGGATAGGGATTCGTTGTAGCCGGTGATTTTTGCTGACAGTGCACCGTTGTCCGCATGGACGCCCAGGGCGGAGGCTGCAACATCGGCGACTTTGCCGCGAAGAGCGGTGACGCTTTTGGGGCCGTTGGGATGAACGGAATTTATAAGCAGGATGACGTAGGAATCGCTCGTGGGGTCGATCCACAACGATGTGCCGGTGAAGCCGGTATGGCCGAAGGAGCCGACGGGAAAGAGCGTACCGCGATTGCTGGAGTAGGGGGAATCAATGTCCCAGCCAAAGCCGCGGAGAGCGGTTCCATTGGGGGGCTGCTCGGGCGTGACCATTTTTTGCAGAACCGTTTGCGAGAGCGGGAATTTGCTGGGACGGCCGGCAAGGCGATCGAGAAGATTCTGTGCGTAGATGGAGACGTCGTCAGCTGAGCTGAAGAGACCGGCGTCGCCGGCAACGCCGCCCATGCGGCGCGCGGTGGGATCGTGCACGACGCCGCGGAGCATGACGCCCTGATCATACTGAGTGGGTGCAATGCTGGGAATCCAGGATGCGGGCGGAAGGAAACGCGTGTGCGTGAGGCCGAGGGGCGCGATGATGAAGCGCTGCGCGTACTCATCGAGGGTGAGGCCGGAGAGCTTTTCAACCAGCGCGCCGAGGACGATGTAGTTGATGTCGCTGTAGACGAATTGCACGCCGGCGGGATGGATTGGCTCGGAAGCAAATGCGCGCGCGAAGGCTTCCTGCTTGCCCTGCCAGGGATCGGTGAGCGAGAGATCGGGAGGAAGGCCGCTGTAGTGCGTGAGCAGTTGGCGGATGGTGATGTCCTGCTTGCCGTTGGCGGCGAAGTCGGGAAGATATTTGGAGACGGTGTCGTTGGGGCTGAGCTTGCCCTGCTCGTAAAGCTGCATGATTGCAGTCGCGGTGATCAGCGGTTTGGTGAGCGAGGCCATGTCGAAGATGGTGTCGAGTGTCATGGGCTCCTGCGTGGGCTCAAGCGAGCGCGAACCGTAGCAGCGGCGATAGACGACCTGGCCGTTGTGGCCAATGATGAGAACTGCGCCGGGGATCTGATGTTGATCGACTGCATTCGAGATGAGGCGGTCCGCGGCGGAGAAGTCAGGCGGAGTTGGAGTTTGAGTGAGCGCCGCGGGTGCATAGAGGAAGAGCGCGATGAGCGATGCAGAGAGACAAAGTGTGCGACGCACGCTAAAGGATCCTTTCTTGGGCGGTAGCGGAGCTTGGGAGCGATGCTGCGCTGGGGAAAATGAGGCTGACTGCGTAGCCCACTCCGCACGTAACAAGCGAGCCGATGAGCACGAACCACGTCCACGCGATTTTTGGAAAAACGAAGGGCAGAATTGAGAGCGCGATTGGATGCGGCTGCCGCCAGAGGATAAGATTTACGACGCAACCGGCAACCATACCAGCAATGGTACCGCTTTCATTGGCCCGGCGGGTAAGTGTACCGAGCAGGAAGACTCCGAGCATTGCGCCCAATAAGACGGATGCGATCGAGAGCCCGATCTCAACGACATGGCCGCCGCTGCGAGAGAGAACAGCCAACACGCCGAGAACGAGCGCCCAAAACACCGTCATGGCACGCGAGAGCCTGATACGGCGGGGCTGCGAGGTTTCAGGATGGCGGGGAAGATAGAAATCGACAACTGAGGTTGATGCGAGCGCGTTGAGGGCGGCGCTGAGATTGGACATGGCGGCGGCGAGGATGGCGGCGATCATCAGGCCGGCGATTCCAACCGGCATTTCGCCGACAATGAATGCGGGAAAGATGCGATCTGGATCTGCGGATGGCATTGCGCCGGTGGAGCGGTAGTAGATGAAGAGTCCCGCGCCGATGAACAGGAAGAGCGCGAACTGAAAGCAGATGATGACGCCGCTGACGAGAAGCGCAAGGCGCGAATCGCGCAGATTCTTTGCGGCGAGCAGGCGCTGCACCATGAGCTGGTCAGTGCCGTGGCTGGCCATGGTGAGAAAGCATCCGCCGATGAGACCGGCCTGGAAGGTATAGGTCTCGGCGATGTTCCAGGAAAAGTGAAAGATGGTCAGCTTGTGGGCCATGGACGCGCCAGTGATCAGCGCATGGAGGCCGCCGGTGATTTTGTTGCAGATGGTAAAGAAGGCAACCACGGAACCGATGCCGTAGAGGGAGACCTGGAGAACGTCGGTCCAGATGACGGCTTTCATTCCGCCCTCATATGTGTAAAGGAGTGTGAGCGCGGTAAGGATGGCGATGGACGCGATATCGCCGGTGCCGATGGCGATGCTGACTACGATGGCGACCGCGAAGACGCGCACTCCTTCAGCAGCGGCGCGCATGACGAGAAATAGCAATGCAGTGAAGCGATGCAGGCGCGGGCCGAAGCGCTGGCCGATGAGTTGATAGGCGGTGAGCAGTTCGCCGCGAAAATAGCGGGGCAGAAAGAGTATGCAGATGACGATACGTCCGAGAAGATAGCCGAATCCGAGCTGCAGGAATCCGAAATCGCCGGTGTAGGCAAGGCCGGGCACGCTGATGAGGGTGAACGTCGTGGTTTCTGCCGCGACAATGGACAGTGTGATGGCCCACCAGGGAATGTTGCGGTCAGCAAGAAAATACGCACTCAGCGTGCCCTGATTTGATTTGCGGAAGCGCAGGCCGAAGAGCGTGATGCCCGCGAGATAAGCGAGCACCAGGGCGAGATCGACAATGCGCAGATGAGGGCCGTGTGCGGTGAGCGGATTCATTTAGCAGCTGAATAACTCCGTCAAGTTTGTTTCCCCGGTCTCAGATGCGAGACCCGGGGGCACCCATCATTTGAGTTTGAATTGCAAAGCGTCTTCGGCGAAATGCTAATGCGCTACGGGTGGAATGCCGAGTTCTTCGGGCGTGGGAAGCGTTCGGTTGCGGCTCCATTGCAGGCGGGCCTCGTTGAGTTTGCTGCTGCGCTGCATCCACAACTGGATGGCCGCGTCGTAGCGGGCGGTCACATTCTCAAGCCAGTAGGGGCGATTCTCCATGAGCCACACATCGCTGAAGCGGGAGCGGAGATAGCTGTATCCATCGCGCAGGTCTTCGCACTCGCCGTTTACGCCGGAAACCGCGTAGAGATCGCGCGAGGCGTGGCGGCTGATTTCGGGATCCTTCATTCCGTCGTAGAGGCGATGATAGCCCGCTGCGATGGTATCCGCCGTTTGAAATTTGAAGGCGAGAAAGTCAATGCGGCGCGCGCCGAGGTCCATTGCTTCAACGGCTTCCGGTTCGCGCAGCTTGCCTGACGCCTTGGCATGCGCAATGAGAGTGAGAGCGCGCTCGGCGTCGAGTCGAACCTCGGCTGCGATGGGGCGGATTTTTGCGGCGACAAGCTGGCCATCGGCGCTCCATGGGTCGACCCAGAAGTAGACGTCGCGCGCATCTTCGAGATCGGCCTTCGCCAAGGCCTTGTGCGCATCGATCAGGGCACGCTGCGCTTCGTCGATGTCGCCGCTGGCGTCGCCGTGAAAGACGGGGCCATAATCGTTCTGAAACTGCGCGATGTCACTGTGGGCGATGTCACTCGACGCGGGCTGCCATGCGGCTGCTGCGCCGTAGAGGATGCCGTACCAGTCTTCGAGGAAGAGGCCTTCGCCGTCATCGTCCCATACAGTGTTGAGCAGGCCGGTGCTGCCCGCCTTTTGTCCCGCTGCAGCGAAGCCCTGGATGTTGCGCAGGCCGAGATCGTAGTCGGGATAGACGCGGTTCCAGTTGTTGACGCCGGGCGAGACCCAGGTCTCCATGCCGGCGTGAGTGTAGGGATCGAGCCAGGGGCCGTAACCATCGGGCTCCGGATCGTAATCCCACGCGACAGCGATCATGTCGTGCGGCAGGCGCGGGACCAGCGTGGGGCTCTTCATAGCGATGTCGCCCCAGAAGAGCAAGCGGCGATGGAGCGGCGTGAGCTCGTGGTGAATCTGCGAGAGGAAGTCAATGTAGACCGCGCCGAGGCCGCGCTGTTTTACCTCGTTTTGCGTCTGGCCCTGGCCTAGCTCCGTAGTTTCATCGGCGCCGACGTGCAGGAATGGACTGGGATAGACAGCGGCAAGGTCATTGAACCACTGGCTGATGAGCTTGATGGAACCGGGCTGGCCCGGAGCGAGCACGGCGCCGTTGGGGACTTCAGCGAGGGGCGCGTACTGCTGCCAGTTGAAGACCTTGTGGAGATGGCCGAAGGCTTCCTGCTCGGGAATGATGGTGACGTGATAAGGGCGTGCGTATGCGACCAGCGCCTTGGCGTCTTCCACTGATATTGAGCCGCCGGGAAGCGCGGGCAGCGGGTTGGACGGGTACTGCATGGTGTTTTCGAAGTAGGGGGAGTAGACGTTGATCTTGTAGGCCGCGAAGGTGCGGATTTGTTTCTTCTGGAATTCGAGCGTGGGCACGGGTCCGCGCGAGAGGTCGTCGTGTACGCCGCGATAGCGCATTGCGGGCCAATCGCGCACCTTGCAGCCGATGAGGGACGGGCCGTCTGCGCTGGTGGTGACAAGCTGCTTGAGAGTCTGCGCACCGTAGAAGATGCCTTCGGCGGTGTGGGCGATGACGTAGACGTCGCGATGGTCGGTGAGAAGGACGTAGCCTTCGGCGCGCATGGGCTCATCGAGGGACAGCTTCTCGCGGCTGAGAATTCGCTGCGCCGCTTGATCGGCGTCGCGCAGGAGATGGATGCGGGCGGCGGATTTGGTTTCGTGCAGGGAGACGCCGCGCTGCTTGAAAGCGGCAGAAAGATCTTCGGCGGCAAAGGCGTCTTCGGCATCGTGGCCGGGAACAACGATGTTGACGCCGGCGGCGAGCGAGATGTCGGAGGCGCGTTCGAATTCGCGGGGCTGGGGGATGAGCGGCGGGCGGGTTGAGCCGGCAGACTGGGCCGAAGAAAAACAGGCTGGAGAGAATGCGAGCAGGGCGAACCCGATGGCAACAGACGCGTAGATGGGCCTCGACATTTCTTCATCTTCAATCGTTTTGGAGCGGAAGTCTATGGAGGAGTTCAGTTTGATCGCTGGGAGGCCGGGGTTGGGGGTCATGGAGGAGCGGGTGATGATGGGCTAGGATTGGGTGATGGCGGTGCTTCTCGACATTCGCGACCTGCACATTCGCTTTGGGGCGAACGAGGCGGTGCGCGGGGTGAACCTGACGCTCGATGAGGGCGAAGTTCTGGGGCTGGTGGGCGAGTCCGGATCAGGCAAGAGTGCTACGGCGCTGGCGATTCTGGGATTGCTGGGTTCGGCGGCGGAGGTAGATGGGCAGATTTTGTGGCGAGGAGCTGAAGCCGGGCCGGCTGGGGCCGAGTCAGTCGATCTGCTGCGGCAGCCTGCGGGTGCGCTGCGGCGATTGCGGGGGCGGGAGATTGCGATGATCTTCCAGGAGCCGATGACGGCGCTGAACCCGGTGATGACGATCGGGCGGCAGGTTGCCGAGGCAGCCGAGGCGCACTTCGCTTCATGGACGGGCAGAGAGGCAAAGCAGAAAGCGATTCACGCGCTTGAATCCGTGGCGATTGACGACGCGGCGCGGCGCTATGGCGACTATCCGCACCAGTTTTCAGGCGGACAACGGCAGCGGATCCTGATTGCGATGGCGCTGATCAACAAGCCGCGCCTGCTGATTGCCGATGAGCCGACTACGGCGCTGGACGTAACGGTGCAGGCGCAGGTTCTGAAACTGTTGAAAGATTTGCAACAGCAGCATGGGCTGGCCATGCTTTTTATCTCACATGATCTGGCGGTGGTTGGCGAGGTAGCCAGCCGATTGGCAGTGATGCGCGGCGGGCAGGTGGTGGAAACGGGACCTTGCGCGCAGCTGCTGACTGCTCCGCAACATGCGTATACGAAAGGTCTGCTGGCGGCGGTGCCTACGCTGCGGACGGATAGAAACAAGCCACTTCAACTGCTGGCGTCCAGCTTCTGAGTTCTCACAAAAACAACCTCGGTATTCCAGCCTCCAGCGGTGTGGGGGAGTCTTTGTGCCTGGAAGACGGGTGAGTTAAGGGTGTCACCGGATGGTGCTGCTCTTGTTTTGCAAACGTGAACTTTCCCGGGGTGAACTTTGTTGACGCTGCAATCCTCGGGAACGATACAATGGCCTTAACTCTCACGGCTCAAGCAGGAGGTTCCGGTTAATCAGATGCCCACGCTGAATCAGTGGAAGACCTGGGTCAAAAAGCTTGGGTATGCAGAGAAGGCGCGGGCCGAGAGGAGAATCCCATCAGGATTTACAGCCAGGCGGCAGAACCTCCCCACCTCGAAGCGTGCCATCATCAGGGATATCAGTACAAGCGGACTTCAAATCCTGACTGAAGAACGCTGGCCCATCGGTGAGCTGGTCCCATTGACGGTGGAAGTGGAGGGGTTGTCGGAGGAGCAGTCAGAGCCTCAGATTTCAGTGCAGGCGCGGGTCGCCCGCCATGCAAAAGATGGCGTCGGATTATCGTTTGTTCTCCCGGAAGGCCTGGATCCCAAACTTTGGGATGCTTTGCTCACGGGCGCAGTGGTCCTGACGGGCCCTAAAGATACCCTGTACACCCTCAGGGTGCTCCGCACAGTTTTGTTCCTGAGCAGGCTTTGTCACACCGAAGCCCGCGAAGCGATTATGCTGCTTGGCGCGGAACTTGATCAGCATCGAACTGCGAAAGCGATGGAAATTGCACAGCGTGCTGAAGAGCTGCTGGATTCAGAGCCCGATGGGGACAAGATGCGCGCCGATCCACAGCTGGTGAAGAACATCCTCAAGCATGGTTCATGGTCGGATGGCTTGACAACGCCGATGTGGGCAGGTCTGCTGGCCACATCCTGCACTTCGGATGGGAAGGACCAATCCAACCAAAAGTTTGCCGACCTGGTTGCCAACATCTCGAACACGCAGGCCCGGATCTTCATTTCCGCGTGCAAGAAGGCATTGGAACTCAAGGCAGAAACCGAAAATCCTCCGGCGGCTCGGGTAGTTTTTACGCCGAAACAAATGGTTCGTTTGAGTGGCATGGTCGATGTGGGGAGAATTGGGGCTGATGTTTCCTACCTGTTCAAGGCGGGAATCCTCGAAAAGAACTTTGACTTTACGTCTTACATTCCGGCAGAGAATTTTGATATCACTCCTTCGCATCTCGGCCTGGAACTGTACGCGCGCTGCAAGGGAAATTGCATCAATCTTGACGCCGCCTGACCGATCCCTGTATGCGCCGGCGTTGCCGCCGGGGTGTATCGTGATCCTGGCGCTTTGACCTTACTGCTGCTTGGGCTGGATTTCCCGGGTAGCTCTTTTGGTCACGCAGAGTGCGCCTGGAGCGATACAATTCCATCGAATCGGGTCCGAAGAAGCAGGAGGTTCCGGTTAAGCAGATGACAACCCTGAATCAATGGAAGACCTGGGTCAAGCGGCTTGGATACCTGGAGAAGCCGCGGGCTGAGAGGCGAATCCCGTCTGGGTTCTCCGCAACGCGACGGTACAACTCCGCTGCAAAGCCGGCCACCATCAGAGATATCAGCTCGACCGGACTTCATATTCTGACGGAAGAGCGCTGGACGCCTGGCGAGCTGGTGCCGTTGACCGTACAGGTGGAACGGTCGTGGGAGGATCCCTCCGAGCCCAAGATTGAGGTGCAGGCGCGGGTCGTGCGGCATGCCGACGACGGCATCGGATTGTCGTTTGTTCTTCCGGAAGGCCTGGATCCGAATCTTTGGGATGTGCTGCTGAGAAACGCGGTAGTTCTGAGGGACCCGAATGAGATCCTGCGCACACTCAGGGTGTTGCGAACGACCCTGTTTCTGTGCCGGCTATGTCATGCCGAGGCCCACGACGCGATTCTGCTGCTTGGCGGAGAACTGGATCACCCCAGAACAGAGAAAGCCATGGAGATTGCGCTCGGCGCGGAGATGCTGCTGGCCTTGGAACCCAATGCGGAAAGAATGCGTGCTCATCCGCCCCTGGTGACCAGCATCCTTAAGCACGGGTCATGGGCGGATGATTTTACGAAGCATCTGTGGGCAGGCCTTCTGGCTACATCGTGCACGTTGGATGGGATGGACGAATCGAATATCCCCTTTGCCGAGTTGCTCGTGAATGTTACACATGCTCAGAGCCGGATCTTCGTTGCAGCGTGCATCAAGGCTTTGGAACTCAATGGCGGAACCGAGTCTCCGCCCGCGACTCGAATCATTCTTACGCCGAAACAGATGATTCGGCTTACCGCCATGTATGACCTGACCAGGATTGCTACCGACGTGGCCTATCTTTTCACTTCGGAAATCATTGAAAAGAACTTCGACTTTACGTCCTATCTTCCTACCGAAAGCTTTGACATCACGCCTACGCGGCTGGGACTGGAATTGTATAGACGCTGTAAAGCGGAACGCATGAAGCATGATTCGTCGCTGGATGTTTTCGGGAATGACCAACCGTTGCCGCCGCAGCCGCCGGTGTTTGGGACAGATGAGATAGCCCTGCCTCCGCCGTCAACGGCCATTCGCGGTTAAGTGCCCTCGGTAAGGCGTTCGCTCGCTGGCGGGCCCCGGGAACATGCTGGAGGCTTGCAACCGGGCTATACTTTTCCAATGAAACTCCACATGGGGATGGATGTCGCATGAGGCACCTGGTGCACTTGTGCGCGGCTGTGGTCTTGCTTGCTGTGCCGGTGTGCAGCGCACAGACGACGCCCGCCACCCACCACGCCAAGAAACCGCCTAAGCCCGAGCCTACCCAACAGGAGCTGTTTGACTATGTGCGCACCCAACTGCTGTCTCTGAGCACCAGCGACGGGGTGAATAACAACCTGGAAGTCACGTACGATCTGGCCACCTCGATACTTTCGATCACGCGGCCCGACGGGCGCTGCAACATCTTTCTCGCCAACCTGGACGCAAACAGCGCTCTTTGGGAGACCTTCGATCCGAGCGACACCTACCATACGCGCGAGCAGGTGCTGCGCCTGACGCTGACTTCTGTCAACGGCAAGAGCGCGCGCACCTGCTACGACGAACACGACCAGGCGGATTCAAGCATGGCGGCGAACCGTGCGCGGCTGCTGTTTTCGCTGGCGAGTGCAAACGCGATTCCCGGCTTCACCGACAAGATGGACGCGGCGATCAAGAAGCTGATCGTGCTGGCCGGCGGCAATCCGCAGAAGGATATTTTCTAGAGCGCACAATCGGCAGACGCAGTTCCGCCCCTTGGCGGGCCCTACAACGGGCCCGGGAGCGGATTGGACCTGCGCAGTTCCGAGTTATTCGGCCGCGGCTTCTTCTGCGACCGGCTCGGCGGCAGGTTCGGAAGTGCCATCACTGGCAACCTTTACCT
>Ga0116135_1000740_pt1 | contig 17675 bp, 12 predicted proteins | sample June2015DPH_20_1_FD_89738 | JGI IMG/M metagenome (GOLD analysis project Ga0116135, IMG submission 89738) | Peatland microbial communities from SPRUCE experiment site at the Marcell Experimental Forest, Minnesota, USA - June2015DPH_20_10 | ecosystem: Environmental > Terrestrial > Soil > Wetlands... | reverse complement strand
ACCAGATTAATGAAGTTGACGCGACCATCAGGGAGAGGCAACTTTGCACAACGCCCCAAAGGACAAACCTTCTCAGGATTTGCTCTAAAGCCCGCTCTCATTCTATTGGCGCTTTCGCCGGGGATTGAATCCCCTGCCTACCGCCCGGACGGGTTTTTCACCAGGCTGCGAAAGCGTGCCTTTCGATGCGGGAGATCGACCGCTATGCGGTGATTGTCGTCTCGACCTGCGGCGCGAGCGATTCACGGAGCAGATCGCGGCCCAGGGTCAATGCGCGCTCGTCGAGTTCTACCCACTTTGGATTGTGAATGAGGCGGCGCAATGCGGCGTCAATGCTGGCGTCGGGTAGCACGTTTGTGGCTTCAAGTAGCACGCCGAGCATGACCATGTTGGCGGCTCGTGGGTCGCCGAGTCCGGCGGCGATTTGCGTGAAGCTGCGGGCGAGAATATGGACATCCTCGCGCGTACACTCGGCGGGGATTGTGTCGCCGTTGTAAAGGATCCATCCGCCGGGGCGCACGCTTGCCGCGAACTTGTGCAGCGACGGCTCGTTCATTGCTACCAGGACGTCAGGATTGGTAACCAGCGGTGAATCGATGGGCTGGCCGGCGAGACGGACGTGGCAGTTGGATGTGCCGGAGCGCATTTCAGGGCCGTAGGATGGAAGCCAGGAGACTTCGAGCCCCGCATCGAGGCCGGCTTCGGCAAGCACTTCACCGAGCAGCAGAACACCTTGTCCTCCAAAGCCGGCGACACGCACGCGCAGATCGAGGGCTTCTGCGGGGTCCATCATGGGATGTGCATTGCCGGCGGGAAGACATTCTTCTGCGATGCCCAGGATGTGCGGAATGCCTTGGAGCGGAGGGGCGGGCTGGGGTAGAGGCTTGGGCTGCGCGTCTTTGGTGCGATCTTTGAAGACGCCGAGCTTGAAGGTCTTCTCCATCACATCGCGCACCCAGTGCTGAGCTTCCACGGGCTGCATTTTCCAGATGGTGGGGCAGGGCGAGAGGACTTCAATCATAGAGAAGCCCAGGCCGCGCACCTGATTCTCGACGGCGCGGCGAATGGCGCGCGTGGCTTGCGCGATCTGCTTGTTGTCGCCGAGGCCGACGCGCTCAATGTAGACGGGGGCTTCGAGGGTGGCGAGCAGTTCGCTCATGTGCAGCGGGTAGCCTTCATTGTCTGCGCTGCGGCCGCCGGGGGTTGTGGTGCTCTTTTGTCCGAGCAAAGTGGTAGGTGCAACCTGGCCGCCGGTCATGCTGTAGATGCCGTTGTTGACGAAGATTACGGTAATGTTTTCGCCGCGATTTGCTGCATGCAGAATCTCCGCGGAGCCGATGGCTGACAGGTCGCCGTCGCCCTGGTAGGAAATGACGATGCTTTCAGGACGGCTGCGACGGACACCAGTTGCGACTGCGGGCGCGCGGCCATGGGCGGCCTGGATGCCGCCTGTGTCGAAGTAGTAGTAGGTGAAGACGGAGCAGCCGACGGGAGCGATGAGAATGGTGCGGTCCTGAATGCCGAGCTCGTCGATGGCTCGGGCCAGCATCTTGTGGACGACGCCATGGCCGCAGCCGGGGCAGTAGTGCGTCTGGTGCTGCAGGTCTGCCTTGCGGTCGTAGTTCGGGTAAAAACATTCGGCGCGGGCTGCTGCGACCTCATAGAGGGGGAGCAATTCAGCAGGGGGCAGTTGGTTCGACAGGATTTCGCCACGCATCAATTCGCTAGGCATGAATTACCTCCTTTTGCTGTGGTTCGATGGCTGGAAGGGAATTGACGGCAAGCTTGCGCACGAAGCGGAGGACTTCTTCGTGCGAGGGGACGTTGCCGCCGCAGCGGCTGAGGAATTCAACGGGGCGCGCTCCGTTGATGGCGAGGCGCACATCCTCAACCATCTGGCCGTTGCTCATCTCGACGACGATAAAGATGCGGGCGCGCTTTGCGAGACGTTGAAGATGGAGCTTGGGAAATGGATAGAGCGTGATGGGGCGGAGCACGCCGACGTTGAGGCCATCGGCGCGCGCTTCTGTTGCTACGGCTTTCAGGATTCGTGCTACGATCCCGTAACCTACCAGGACAATCTCCGCGTCTTCGGTGTGATCCTCTTCGGCGCGGGTTTCCAGCTGCTCGGCGCAAAGATATTTTGTTTCAAGATCGCGTACATGGGCTTCGAGCTCGTCGGATTCTAGGTGAAGCGAGTTGACGAGGTTGCCGCGCGATTTTTCTGTGCCTGCTACGGCCCATTCGGGTAGATGAGGCTCGACGGCCTGCTGCGGAAACTCAACCGGCTCCATCATCTGGCCGATGAAACCGTCGGCGAGCACAACGACGGGGTTGCGATAGCGATCGGCAAGCTCGAAGGCGAGAGCGGTGAGGTCGGCCATCTCCTGCACGGAGTGGGGCGCGAGCACGATGGTGCGGTAGTTGCCGTGGCCGCCGCCTTTGACCACCTGGTGATAATCGCTCTGCTCGGCGGCGATGTTGCCAAGGCCGGGACCGCCGCGGGTGATGTCGGCGATGACGCAGGGAAGCTCAGCGCCCGCCATGTAGCTGATGCCTTCCTGCATGAGGCTGATGCCGGGGCCGCTGGAAGCGGTCATGGCGCGCACGCCCGCGGCTGACGCGCCGTAGAGCATGTTGATGGCCGCGACTTCACTTTCGGCCTGAAGAAACACGCCGCCGACCTTCGGCATGTACTGCGCGGCGGTTTCGGTGATTTCGCTGGCCGGGGTGATGGGATACCCGTAGAAGCCGCGGCAGCCGGCGAGGACTGCGGCCTTGACGATGGCTTCGTTGCCCTTCATCAGTTGCTTGCGCATGGGGAAGCTCCTTGATTGGAAGAGGTCGACGATTGGAAGTGATCGACGGACTGGCTGGACGCCGGCGGGTTGATCTCAACGGGCTTGCGATTGGCGGCGCGTAGCACGGTGATTGCGCCGGGTTCGGGACACGCCATGAAGCAGATGCCGCAGCCGGTGCAGCCGGCGCCGAGGTACATCGCAGTGCGGTAGCCGGAGTGATTCAGGTGGTCATTCAAACGGATCACTTTGGGCGGGCAGGCTTCAACGCAGAGGCCACAGCCTTTGCATTCGTCTTCGTCGATGCGCAACTGACCGCGGTCGAACTTGCTGGTATCGCTCATCCCGTACTCCTCACTGGTCCAACCAGGTGGCTGCTTCGATTTTTGCGGCGAAACAGATCCGTTTCACGTGTTCGAACCACAATGCGCAGCCGTTCTGAGGCCAATCAAAAGTGCTCTCGAGGCCCGAATAACTTTAATTTGCGCGCGAGCGGGGTGCCGTGATGCAGGTCACCTTTTGGGTTGGCCGTGCAGATTGGAATTTGGAGGGAATGCTGGAGTTGGACGGGCCTTGGGCCCTGGGAAGGCGGGCAGTCTGCTGAGGGTATCCGATAAGATTGCGGCTGAGCGAGAAGGAGTCACGGTTTGAGAGGATTTGGGATTTCGCGCCGGGAACTGATCAAGGGAGGGGTGGCGCTGGCTGCCGCCTCGGGGATGGGAACTGTCGATGGGCATGCCGCGAGGCCGGCGGAGGTTGTGCGCAAGGGGAGGATACGGCAGTCGGTTTGCAGGTGGTGCTACCAGGCAATTGCGGTCGACGATCTTTGCGCCTATGCGGGGAAGATTGGGCTGAAGGGGGTTGACCTGCTGCAGCCGGAGGAGTGGATGATTCCGCAGAAATACGGATTGATCTGCACGATGGGTTACGCGGGAGGAGGCGAGATAGGCAACGCGCTGAACCGGGTGGAGAACCATGCGGCGATTGAAGAGGCGTTTCGCAGGAACATTCCGCTGGCGGCAAAGGCGAATGTTCCCAACGTCATCACCTTCTCAGGAAATCGAAAGGGAATGACGGACGAAGAAGGAGCGCGGAATACGGTGATTGGGCTCAACCGGGTGAAGAAGATTGCGGAGGACAACGGCGTCATAATCAACATGGAACTGTTGAACAGCCGCAAGGACCACCACGACTACATGGCCGATCACACGGCGTGGGGCGTTGCAGTGATGCAGCAGGTGAATTCACCGAATGTGAAGCTGCTCTACGACGTTTACCACATGCAGATTATGGAGGGCGACCTGATCCAGACGATTCGCGACAACATTCGCTGGATTGGGCATTTTCATACCGGAGGCGTTCCGGGGCGTCACGAGTTGAATGATCAGCAGGAGGTGCAATGGGACGGGGTGATGTGGGCGATTGCGGCGCTGGATTTCAAAGGGTATGTGGCGCATGAATTTCTGCCGACGGGCGATCCGTTTACCAGTTTGCGGCAAGCGGCGGATCTTTGCGATGTGTAGGCTGGGTGACCGGGCACGGCAATTGGCTGCGATGCGCGAGCGATGCTAACCTGTTAGGAGAGTGACTTGAGCACCCTTGTTTCTGCCGACTTGATGATTGCGGAAACAGTGCGAGTGCATCCTAAAAGTAAGTGACCGCAAGTAACCCTTTCAAAATCACACTTCATGGAGCCGGTTCACTCTGAAGTGGCCCCGTAGCTCAGGTGGATAGAGCAACGGTTTCCTAAACCGCAGGTCGGAAGTTCGAATCTTCCCGGGGTCACCACAACATCCGCATCCACAGTTTTACCCTTTGTCAGGTTGTAGAACGAATGGGTTGCCGAAATCACAAAAACAAGTGCATAGTTTGGGAAATAGCATCGTTTGCGTCGATTGCTCCCGTGAGTTAGGTTTTGCCCCTTGAATCTTTGCCTTGACGGAGGGGTTCCGGGATATCCCAAAATTTTGTGGATGGCTTCACCTCTTGCCAACGAGTTGGCCGCATGCGCTAAGAGCCGGCGCCTTCCGCGGATGCTCAATCGCAGTGCTGTTTGGTGCCATCCAAGGCCCTGTAGGGAGCGCCCTTCGGGGCCAACCGGCAATAGGTCATTTTCCAGCTTGTCCAGTCAGCGCGTGATTCATTCGCTCCGGTTGAATTTTCCCCTAGGGACACTTGCACTTCGTAATCCTTGTGCAACTCACCCATTTCCCATTTTGCCCATTTCAGATTTGGCCCAACGGGAGGGATGAAGCACGTCACTGTGTGCAAGCCATAGCCTGTCTCGCCTCCAGGATGGTCGTTGCAAAAGCCGTCAACTTGCCTCTGCTGACTTTCGGTGAACGGCGCATTTTGGCACAGACTGCCGGAAAACGCATTGGATTGTCTTATGAAGATGCCTGACGGATTTGACTTGCAGAAGGACTTCATTCTGTGACGGTCTATTGCCAAGGCAATACCATTTCCCAACGCCGATCCCATAGCGTAACCAGCAGCGTAGGCGTTGGCGTTATTCTGCTGAATTTGTCGCTGTAACTGTGCGTTATCTTGCTCCGCTGTGTTGGCAGGGGCGGGAGTAGTGTTTGTGAAAATGGTTCCAAATCTGTTGTACGTGCCTGTCGTAACGGTTCCATCGCTATTGCTTAGGAAGATGTTGCCGTTCCTAATCGTGCCGGTCGTGGTCCCCTTTTGATCCGTCAATGTGACATTGCCATCCTTCACTCTGCCAAAAATGGTTTCGCCCTGGCTAGTATTCAGAAAGACGTTTCCGCCCTGTAGTGTTCCAATTGCAATGTTGCCGCTATTGTCGCGGAAATACAGATGGCCGTCTGTAACGGTTGCCACTGCTTGGTTCCCATTGTTGTCGTTGATGGTTATCGTCGTGGTCTGAGCAACAAGAGAGACGGCCGAAATAAAAAGCACTGATAAAGCCTTGATGACCATGAATCCTCCCTAGCTAGATTCGCGGTAATGATACTCTCGCACTTTCAATCGTGCGGTGACGCCATAACTCCTAATTCGCTCAAGATCGATTTTTGATGGGCAACGCATGCTAGAGCCCGATTTCGAAGACAATTTGTTGACCACTTCATCGCCCCCGCGCAAGCTCGGGGTTTCTTCGTAAATCGAAGCTGCTTTGTTTCCACAGCGCAGTTTTGACTTCGCCCCCAGCGGCGGTTATAAATGTTGATGTCATGGAAATCGCTTCCATGAGATTCTCGCTGCTCGTTTGAGGGGCGGCGTTTTTACCACGGCAATCGCCAGGATGCTCGGGAAGGCGGTGAAATTCCGCCACTGCCCCGCAACTGTGAGCGCACTTGCCCCCGGCGGCGTCCCACTTTCATATGGGTCATCGAATGAGGGCAGGATTTCAGCCAGGGTTTTCGCAAGCAGCGCGAGGCCCGGGAGACCACTGGAGGCGAGCGATTCTGCTCGCAGCTGGGAAGGTGGCTGGAGAAAGCGCAAGTCAGGAGACCGGTCCTAGGCAATCTCTACCCGCTTACGTTCCGAGGGGAACGAAGGAGCTTATGATGACCTTCTCCGCATTCCGGCGCGGATCACCGCGCCGCGCATTCACGCAAATTCTGACTCTATTCCTTATGACCGCTTGTGCAGCGGCGTGCATGGCCGCGTCGATCAGCGGGGTTGTGACGGATGTTTCCGGGGCCAAGATCACTGGCGCCAACGTGGTTCTTCTGAGCAATGGGAAAGCGGTTGGCTCCACGATCTCCGGGGCCGACGGAAGCTTTCAGATTACGACCGGAGAAACCGGCAGGTTTTACCTGGTGGTTTCGGCATCAAGCTTTCGGCAACTTGAGACGCCGGGGTTTTATGCCGGAGCGCTGGACAACATTGAACGCAACGTGGTGATGGAGCCGGAGTGGGTGAGGGAGTCGATTGTGGTGACGGCGACCGGGACACCTACACCGCAGGCGCAGACGAGCGCGGCGACGAGCGTGATTGGCCCGCAGGCGCTTGCCCTGCAGACCGATTTGGCGAGCTCGCTGCGGCTGATGCCGGGCACGTTTGTGGTGCAGACCGGCCAGATGGGATCGCAGACATCGTTGTTTGTGCGCGGCGGCGATTCAGACGACAACAAGATTCTGCTGGATGGCGTGAGCGCGGGCGACCTGGGCGGCCAGTTCGATTTTGGCCCGCTTTCTACTACAGCGATTGAGCGGGCGGAGGTATATCGCGGACCCGATTCGAACTTGTACGGCGCCGACGCGGAGAGCAGCGTCGTCAGTTTGTCTACCGAGCACGGGACTACGAGTTTTCCGTCGCTGCTGCTAGAGGGAGATGCGGGCAGTTTCAATACCTCGCATGAGGAATTGCAGGTGGCCGGCGCGTACAAGAAGCTCGATTACCTAGGCGCGTTCAGCTGGCTGCAGACGGGCAATGCGCTGCCGCGGGATGAGTATCACGTGGCCACGACCGCGGCCAACGTGGGCTGGCAGCCTAACGGGAATTGGCAAATCCGCGCGACCCTGCACTATGGCGTGGACGGCACCGGGGTTCCGAACGCGTGGGATTTTTATCACGTGGCAGACAGCGCGACGCAGAAGGACCAGGACATATTCATGAGCGGGTCGATTGACAACCAGACGACGCCCGATTTTCATAACAGCATTCGTTATGGCCTGACCCGCAAGCGCGAGCAATATAACATGTGGTCGCAGGAGGGAAGCGGCACTTTTGACGAATACGGCGACAGCTTCGGATATCCGGTAACCATTACCGGCGCCAATGGCTACTCGGTGAATGGACAGGCGCTGCTGGATTACGCGAGCTACGACACCCCGCCTTACCCGGAGGGACATCAACTGGTTTCGAACCGCGATCAGATTGGATATCAGGGCGATTTCAGCTTTACTCCACACCTGATCGGCAGCATCGGTTTTCACTATGAGGACGAGCGTGGCGCGGAGCCGGATGGTTCAATACCCTCCGTGGAACGGAACAACTACGACTATCTTGCGGCGGTGCACGGAGACTTCAAGAGCCGGTTCTTCTATACGCTGGGCGGGAGCCTGGAGCACTATTCGCTGTTTGGCACGGAGACTTCACCGCGCGCAGGACTGACCTACTATGTGCTGAAACCGAAGCCGGGCATCTTCAGCGGGACTCGCCTGCTGTTCAACTTTGGCGACGCGGTGCGCGAGCCTGCGCTGACGGATCAGTTCTATTCGCTGTATAACTTCCTGCTTACCGCGCGAGACGGACCGGCTGCGATCCAGGAGTTCCACATCACGCCGCTGGCTGCGCCGTATGCGCGCACTTATGAGGGCGGCGTGGAGCAGGCTTTTTTCAGCCAGAGGCTGATCTTCCGCACCAGTTTCTTTCACAATGAATTTGGACGGCAGATTGAGTACATTGGGCTCGATCTCGTTCCCGAATTGCTGCCCAATCTTACGCCGGCCCAGCAAAACATCCTCGAAGAACAATTGGTGGCGGATGGAGCGTATGGAGCCGATATCAACTCGGAGGCATACCGGGCGCTTGGTGTGGAGACGACCGTTGAAGGAGGCATTGGCCGTAACATCTTCATGCGCGGCGGGTACACCTACCTGGATGCAACGATTCAGCGTTCGTTTGCCAATGATGAAGAGTCGTCGGGTGTTCCGATCCCGACGTATCAAGGCATTCCGAACGGCATTCCCATCGGCGCGGATTCACCGCTCGTGGGGGCACGGCCCTTCAGGCGCGCGCCACAAACCGGGTTCTTCATGGCAAGCTTTACAGCGAAGCAACTGACGGCGATCTTCAGCTCTGCGTTTGTCAGCCGGTCGGACGATTCGGACTTTCTGGGCGGAGACGATTTGAACGGCGGGAACAGTCTGCTGCTGCCGAACAGGAATCTGGATTCGGGTTACGCGAAGATTGACCTGGGCGGGAGTTTTCAACTGCTGAAGTGGCTGGGCATTTATGCGCAGGCGCAAAACCTGACCAGCAGCCAGCACATTGCGCCGATCGGCTATCCGAGCTTGCCGTTCAATTTTCGGGCGGGGCTGAAGATTCAGTGGGGACCGGGAAGCAAGTAAGGAATGATTCAGATTATGCAACGAAGAAGCCGCGCGAGGTGCGCGGCTTCCTCGTTGCATTAGAGAAACTAGCCGGCGCGCTCGATCGTGAGCGATTCAATCACGACGGGCTTGCGGGGCTTGTCGCCGGGGCCCGTGGAGACCTTTGAGATTTTGTTGACGATCTCCTGGCCTTCGACGACTTCACCGAAGATGGTGTGCTTGCCGGTGAGCCAGGTGGTGGGGGCAACGGTGATGAAGAACTGGCAGCCGTTGGTGCCGGGGCCGGAGTTGGCCATGGCCAGCTTGCCGGGGGTGTCGAACTTGTGGGGGGAACCGATGGTCTCGTCCTTGAAGGTGTAGCCCGGTCCGCCCATGCCGGTTCCGGTCGGGTCGCCACCCTGGATCATGAAGTCGGGAATGACGCGGTGGAAGATGGTGCCGTCATAGAGCTTACTGGAGGACTTGGCGCGCGTGGTGGGGTGGGTCCACTCCTTTGAGCCTTCGGCCAGTTCGATGAAGTTCTTGACGGTGATGGGCGCATCGGCCTCAAAGAGGCGGACGGTGATTTTGCCTTCAGTGGTGTTGAAGACAGCGTAGGTTCCTGGTGCGAGTGACATGAAAACTCCTGGGTTGCGGAATGTAAAGGTTTCGTATTCCGGATGAATGGAGAGGGTCGATGAAATTCAAATCTCGACCCAACTGAGCGCATGGGGTGGTTATTTGCCCAATGTAAAGATCACGTTGACCTTCGTGTTTACTTCAACCGGCTGGCCATTTAACAGGTAAGGTCTATAGCGCCATTGATTGACGGCATCTATTGCAGCCTGCTGAAGAGGTTCCGGGCCGCTGATGACACGAAGATCCTTTACGCTGCCGTCGGTGCCAATGACTGCGGCGAGGACAACGGTCCCGGATACGCCTGCCTGCTTGGCTTCAATGGGATAGTGTGGCTGGGCGTGAACCTGGAGCAATCCCATTGCTACACCGGTAGAAATTGAAACCGACTTTGGTTGGAGTCCTGATGGGGGCGCTGCGGCCTGCGCCGGCGTCGACTCGGGCGTTGGAGTGATGGCTGCTGCGCTCGGATCCGGCGGCAGTGGCTGGCCTTCATGCACGATGGTGACTTTCTTGAGGTAGACGGGCGTGAGCGGCTTGTCCTGGCCGTCGCGCTCTACGCGGGCGATGGTCTTGACTACCTCAACGCTGGAGTCGTCGCACTGGCCGAAGAGAACATAGTGCTGATTGAGCGACTCGTAGGCCTGCTCAGTGATGAAGAACTGGCTGCCGTTGGTGTTGGGCCCGGAGTTGGCCATGGCCAGCTTGCCGGGTCCGTCAAAATTCAGATTGGGGTCGATCTCATCATCAAAGGCGTAGCCGGGATCACCCATGCCGGTGCCGGTGGGGTCGCCGCCCTGGATCATGAACTCGGGAATGACGCGATGGAAGGTGGTGCCGTCGTAGTAGCGCTTGTGGTGCTGCTTCTTCTTGGTGACCGGATCGGTCCAGTCGATGGTGCCTTCGGCCAGGCCAATAAAGTTGGCGACGGCCTTGGGCGCCTGCTTCTCATAGAACTGGCAGGTGATGCGGCCCATGGAGGTGTCCATGACCACAGTGGGGCCGTTGGGGTGGATCATGGCTGCCGCGGTGGCTTGCGGCGCGTCGGGCAGGTCTTCCGCGGGCTTGGCAGGCGTCTGCTGGGCCATGGCGGATGCGGAAAATGCCAGGGCAAGGGTGGCAGGGAGAATCGTGCGCGTAAGGTTCATACCATCCCTGAGGTTAAATCATGCAGCGGGTTGGTTGCCAGAGGCCGCGGCAGAGGCTGTATTGTATCGTCATGAATCTTCTCAGAATCCAACTCTCCCCCCAGCGCCTTACCGTTGTGGTGTGCGCTCTGTTTTGCCTTGGAATCTCGACCACGCCCTCATGGGCGCAGGAAGGGAAACAACCGGCTGCCATCGATAAGGCAGCCGATAAGGGCGCTGCAGCGGACAAGGCAGGCCCGGACAAAGCGGGGCTGCCTCCGCTCCCCGCGGATGCGCATGCGCAGCAGTCGATTGAGCTGGAAGGCAAGAAGCTGAACTACACGGTGACTGTGGGCGCCCTGCCGGTGCGGGATGGCGACGGCAAGACTGCCGGCCAGGTGGTGCTGACCGCTTATACGGTGGAGGGCGACAACCGGCCGGTGACGTTCGCGGTGAATGGCGGACCGGGTGCATCGAGCGTGTATCTGAACTTTGGCGCGATCGGGCCCAAGCACCTGGTGGCGGGCAATGAGGGCGACAGTCCCTCGGATGCAGCGACGCTGGTTGACAATCCGGGGACATGGCTCGATTTCACCGACCTGGTGTTTATTGACCCGGTGGGAACGGGGTTCAGCCGGTCAAATGTGCCGGAGGCAGAAGCGAAAAAGTTGTTTTATTCGACGACGCCGGATATCGAGTATCTTTCGCGGATTATTTATGACTGGCTGGTGAAGAACGGGCGGCTGGGGTCGCGGAAGTACATGGTGGGCGAGAGCTACGGGGGGTTTCGTGGGCCGCGCGTGACCTACTATCTGCAGTCGCAACTGGGCGTGGCGATGAATGGCGTGGTGCTGGTGTCGCCGTATCTGAATCCATGGATCGAGGACAATGGGGATCTATCCCCGGTGCCATGGATGATGACGCTGCCTTCGATTACCGCGGCACACCTGGAGCGCGAAAACAAGCTGACACCGCAGGCGATGGCCGATGTGATTGCCTACACGCGCGGGGAGTATGCAACGACGCTGCTCAAGGGGCGGTCCGATCCGGATGCGCAACAGAAGATGATTCAGCATGTGACGGGACTAAGCGGGCTTGATCCAGAGTTTGTGAAGTTTTCCGGCGGACGCCTGGAGACGGGCGCTTATCTGCGCGAAGTTCATCGCGAAGAAGGCAAGCTCGGCTCGGTATACGACTCGAACGTGACGTCGTTCGATCCGTTTCCATTTGCGCCGGAGCAGCGGGCGAACGATCCGATTCTGGCGAGCATTATTGCGCCGATGACGACGGCGATGGTGGACTTTGTGACGCGCACGGTGGGCTGGAAGGTGGACGCGCGCTACAACGCGCTCTCCTATGATGTAGGCCGGCAGTGGGATCGCGGAATGGATTTGCAGCGCGGTTCGGTGCCGCAGTTGCGCGAGGCGATTGCCGCCGATCCCAAGCTGCGCGTGCTGATTGTGCATGGGTGGAACGATCTCTCTTGCCCGTTCATGGGATCGGTGCTGACGGTGGACCAGATTCCGGTGATGGGCGATCCAACGCGGGTTGCGGTGAAGGAGTATCCGGGCGGGCACATGTTCTATACCCGCGCAGAGAGCCGCGCCGCGCTGCGCAAGGATGTGATGGAGATGTACGGGAAGCATTGAAAGGCAGGGAACAGGGATCAGGGAACAGGGAACAGACCCTGAATCGTACACTCCAGAAGAATGGCTGCCTGCTTGATTGCTGGCAGCCATTTTTTATTGAACGTGAAAAATGCGATGGAATTGAATTACCATTGACTCTCTACCCATAGATAAACTATATATACATTCATGGCCAAGAAACCCGACCTGTTGCCTGGAACCCTGGACATGCTGGTTTTGCATACGCTGACGCGTGCTCCGCTGCATGGCTACGGTATCGCGCTCTCAATCAAACGGCTTTCGGACGATGTGCTGACGGTGGAAGAAGGCTCGCTTTATCCGGCGCTGCAGCGGCTGCTGTTGCAAGGATGGGTGAAGGCGGAGTGGAAGATGACGGAGACCAACCGGCGCGCGCGCTTCTACACGCTGACGGCTGCGGGACGGAAGCAGCTGGGGATTGAGCTTTCGCAGTTTGAGCAGATGGTGGCGGCGATTGGGCGCGTTCTGCGGGATGTACAGGAGGCTTAGATGAATGCTGTCTCGCGATTCCTGAAGAGGCTTTACCTTCTCTCTACACGCAAGCGGTTCCGCGGAGAACTGGATGAAGAGATGGCGTTTCATCGCGAGCAGGTGGCCAAGGAGTTTGTCGCCGGCGGGATGACGCCGGAGGCTGCGCGCTACGCGGCGATGCGGCGGTTTGGCAACGCGACACAGGCACGCGAGAGGAGCCACGAGATGGTCCAGTTCAAGTTGGAAACAGTGGCGCAGGATCTGCGGTTTGCGCTGCGGCAACTCAGGAAGAATCCGGGGTTTGCGTTGACGGCGATTGTGATTCTTGCGCTGGGTATTGGCGCGAGCGTGGCGATCTTCGCGTTTGTGGATGCGGCGCTGATCAAGCCTCTGCCGTATGACAGGCCGAGCCAGCTTGTTTCGCTGGACGAGAGCTCGGCGGCATTTCCGCGATCGAATCTGTCGCGCGACGACTTCGACGACTGGAAGCGGATGAATCACGCGTTTTCATCGGTTGCTGCGTATGGGATGTCCGGTTTCCTGATGAAGACGGCCGCGGGGATTGAGCCGGTTCCTGTGGCGCGCGTCAGCGATGCGTTTTTCACAACACTGGGCGTGAAGCCGGTGCTGGGAAGGACGTTCCTGCCCGGAGAAGACCGGCCGGGCGGCGCGAAGATCATGGTGATTTCGTACGGCGCGTGGCAGGCGCGCTTTGGCGGACGAGCAGACGTGATTGGAACGGCGGTGAACATGAGCGGCGACAACTACACGATCGTCGGCGTGCTGCCGCGTGAATTTTCGTTTGCACCGCGCGGCAACAGGGACATGTGGGTTCCGCTGCTGGATAAGAACGGCTGCGAGACGCGCCGAGGCTGCCACAGCCTGGATGGAATTGCGCGGTTGCGCGATGGCGTGACGGTGCAGGCTGCGCTGAGCGACATGAAGAGCGTTGCGGCTCAACTGGAGACGATGTATCCGGGCACGAATCACGGCCAGTCAGCCAGTGTGCTGCCGCTGGGAGAGATCGTTGTGGGGAATGTGCGGCCCATTCTCTTGACGCTGCTGGCCGGGTCAGGGCTGCTTCTGCTGATTGCATGTGTGAACGTAGCGAGCCTGATGCTGGCGCGCAGCGAGAGCCGGCGGCGAGAGATTGCGGTGCGTGGCGCGCTGGGTGCAACTCAACTGCGGATCATCCGGCAGTTTGTGACGGAAGGCATGGTGCTGGCAGTTGCAGGCGGCGCCAGCGCGATTCTGCTGGCGCACTGGCTGATGAAGGCGCTGGTGAGCCTGGTTCCGAAAGACATGATGGATAATATGCCATTCCTGAACGATGTGGGATTCAACGCGCATGCGGCATTGTTTGCAGCCGGCGCGGTTGCGCTGTCGGCGCTGCTGCTGGCGGCGACACCGACATTGCGCCTGGTGAAGCAGGTTATCCCAGCGGCGCTGACGGACGGCGGACGGGGGATGGCAGGAAGGTTCTGGAGCAGGGTGGGATCGAACCTGGTGGTGGTGGAACTGGCTGTTGCGGTGATCCTGCTGACGGGCGCGGGGTTGCTGAGCAAGAGCTTCTACCGACTGTTGCATGTGGAGACGGGATTCGATACTTCGCACCTGGCCACGCTGACGGTAATGACGCCGGACAAGCTTTACGCCAAGCCCGAGCAGCAGGTGGCGCTGTACAGGGAGATTGCGCGAAGGGTCTCTGCGTTGCCGGGCGTAGTATCGGTGGGGCTCACCAGCGATCCGCCGCTCGAATGCAACTGCGATACGGACTGGATTCGCGTGGAGGGAATGCCGTTTCACGGCGAGCACAACGAGGTGGATGAACGCGACGTAAGCCCGGCGTACTTTGACACGCTGAAAGCCAGGCTGGTGAAAGGCCGCATGTTTACGGAGGCGGACGATCAGAACCATCCGCGCGTGATCATGATCAATGAATCACTGGCGAAGAAGTATTTTGGCGGACAGGAACCGATCGGAAAGATGATTGGCGATGGAAGCATGAGCCAATCTTCGTTACGGCAGGTGATTGGAGTGGTGCGCGACGTGCGCGAGGGCGCGCTGGATGATGAGGTGTGGCCGTCGGAGTACACCGCGATCTACCAGAACCCGGACAGCTATTTTTCAGTCTTTGCGCGCGCCGCGGGAGATGAAAAGGCGATGCTGCCGGAAATGGTGCGCACGCTGCGCAGCATCGATCCGAACCTTGGCATCCGAAATGAGCAGACGATGCAGGAACAGATCGAGACATTGCAGACTTCAGTGTTGCATCGTTTCTCAGCGTTTCTTGTAAGCGGGTTTGCAACGGTAGCGCTGCTGCTCAGCGTTGTAGGGCTGTATGGGGTGATTGCGTATTCGGTGAGCCAGCGGACGCGCGAGATCGGGGTTCGCATGGCGCTGGGTGCGCAGAGAATTTCGGTTTATCAAATGGTGCTGGGCGAGGCTTCACGGCTGATTGCCGTGGGCGTGGTGCTGGGGCTGGCGGGATCTGTGGGCGCGGCGATGCTGATGCGCAAGCTGCTGTTTGGCGTGAAAGCGTGGGATGCGGGGACGTTGATTGGAGTAGCAGTGACGCTGGCGGGATCGGCTTTGCTGGCCAGTTATTTTCCGGCAAGACAGGCAGCATCTGTGAATCCCACTGAAGCGCTGCGGGCTGAATAGCACTGCGTGCAGCGGATGCTCGCGGGAGGCTCGCGCCGATTCAGTGCCCCATTCATTCCACTGAAAAACGCGGAATGAATGGGGCGGAGTGCATCGCCTGGATGAATTTCCGTCGGTTTTCTAAATCAGGTTGAGGAAGTTGGCGGAGTGGAGTCTGGCGCCGGGGAAGACCTGGTCAAGGTTGTTGGCGCCGATGGTTTTGCTGACGGCTTCGCCTAATACCTGGCGGAAGTCGGTGGTGACGGCGAGATCGCGGCCTTCGTTGAGTTCGTGGTCGGACAGGCCGGGCCAGCGGCCATAGACTTTGCCGCCTTTCACATTGCCGCCAAGAACGAACATGCAGTTGGCATGGCCGTGGTCAGTGCCGCCGGTGCCGTTTTGGCGCGCGGTGCGGCCGAACTCGGACATGGTGACGAGGGTGACGTTTTCCGCGTGGTCGCCCATATCGCGCCAGAATGCGGAGATGGCGTTGGAGAACTCGTGCAGGCGATCGGAAAGCTGGCCGTTTACGCCGCCCTGGTTCTGATGCGTGTCCCAGCCGCCCACATCCGTGAATGCCGCTTCAACGCCGAGGTTGGCCTTGAGAAGCTGGGCGATCTGTTTCATGTTGTTTCCGAAATCGTTGTTGGGATATTCAATGCCTGCGGCGGGTTTGTACTGCGCGGGGTTGGCGTCGTGGAGCATCTTGACGGCTTCAAAGGTCTCGTCGCCTGTGGTGTGGAGGATGTGATCGCCGCTCTCTCCGTACATGGCTTCAAAGGCGTTGGATGCGCCGGAGGGAGTGGGGCCGTGTCCGCCGACGGCGAAGTTGTTGAGGTTGGAGAGCGCGATGGCGGGGACTTTGCCGGCCAGCGTGCGCGGGACCTGGGAGCCGAGGGCTACGGCGCGGAAGGCGGTGTGCTGCTCGCAGGTGCCGGTGCAGCGATGGCGAAGGTCTTCCGCTTGCAGAGCGCGGTTGAGCCAGCCGTCCTCAGTGCTTTTGACGCCGGGGGTGCCGGACTCCATGTAGTCCTGCGCATCGAAGTGAGAACGGGACATGTCGGGTGATCCGGCGGCGTGCACAACGGCGAGATGGCCCTGGTCGTAAAGCGGTTTGAACGCTGCGAGGGAGGGGTGCAGGCCGAAGAAGCCGTCGAGATCGATGACCTGGTTGTCGGGGATGGCGATGCCGGGACGCATGGAGTAGTAGTTCTTCTCGCGGTAGGGGACCACGACGTTGAGGCCATCGGCCGCGCCGCGCTGGAAGATGACGACGAGGCGGCGGCCGGGAACCGCGGCAGCTTCAGCCATGATGGAACGGACGAGAAAGCTGGGAATAACGGCGGTGCCGGCGATGGCAAGCGCTCCGTTGCGCAGGAAGAATCTACGGTTGGTCTGCATGAGGCACCTCGTGTTCCGTCACGGGCTAAGGCCCGATTCTTTTTGCGAGTTTCATCGGCACGAGTAAACTTGTGCCCGTTCAAACATTCCGAAAGCTTGTACCCTCCCAGGCCTCGGAAGCGAGACATGGGCCAACGATCCATCCTTATCGTCGTTGAAATTCCGGGGAGCCTAACAGCAGTCCGGCGAGTAATTGATCCTGCTTTTCAAGCGCCGATGCGGCTTGCTTCGGATTCATTGGCTTGGGCGGCGCAGGCGCCGGGGTTCCGGCTGCGGGTGACGGCGAAACTTGTGCGGCCAACTGTTGTAAGACGGCAGAGCGGGTTGTATCGCTCACTCCGCCGGCAACGAGGATCGACTCAAGGCGGTGCTCTTCGACATCCGGAGCCGGAATATTCGCAGGGTCGATTCCAGCGGCGGCGCTATGCACTACGGCGGGCGCGCCATTGTTGTCGGCAAGCTGCACAGTGCCGAAGGCGGGCGGGGGCGCGATGTTGACCGCGACGCCCGGGAATTTATTCGAGGCGAGCGAGAGCGCGAAGTTCATGCGATTGACGAGTGCGCCGGTGCTGACCCAGTCGGACGCATCCCATTTGTAGCCGGTGGGCGGGACGGCGCCGTAGAGCGGCATGCCCATCTCGCGCAGGGCGTTGATGAGGGGCTGCATGTTGTCTGTGTCGACATTGCCGGCGCGGGCCGCGGAGACGACGTACTCGATGGGTGTTTTGACCTTGGCGCGATAGGCGCCAGTGGCCCAGAACTCGGGAGAGTGAAAGAGAGTCTTGAGGACCACGGAGATGTCGCCGCCGCTAGCGAGGTAGGACTGGGCCATACGGTCGACGAGAGGCTTCGGCGGGTCGTCGCCGACGAAGCGGACGGCGAGTTTGCGGGAGATGAACTGCGCAGTCGCAGGCCGCGTGGCGAGCATGT
>Ga0116135_1000736_pt1 | contig 17747 bp, 11 predicted proteins | sample June2015DPH_20_1_FD_89738 | JGI IMG/M metagenome (GOLD analysis project Ga0116135, IMG submission 89738) | Peatland microbial communities from SPRUCE experiment site at the Marcell Experimental Forest, Minnesota, USA - June2015DPH_20_10 | ecosystem: Environmental > Terrestrial > Soil > Wetlands... | reverse complement strand
TTGTTCTTTGTCAATGGAGCCTCGTGTCGTGCTGAGTACGATCCAGGGAGCGCTGGGAACCGCCGCGAATTCGAAAGGAGCAAGCCCGCGGTTGAACACATCGATGAAATGGCGGGGTTGCGTAAACGCGTCGAAAGGAGGTAGCGCGGAACTCGATCCTTCTACGGCGATGCCCATGGATGCTGCTGCGGGTGGGGCAAGTTGCGTGACCGGTGGCATGGTGTTCGTTGGCGGCTCCTGCCAGTTTGTGTAGCCGATGTGCGTTTGATCCATCATGTGGTTCCATTTGCCGTGGGCCAGCGTGTGATTGAAGTAGTTGGTCAGGTCAGCATCCTGGCGAAAGAGCTGCTCGGTTCGCGCTTCCATGTCATTGGCGCTAGCACGGCCTTGCGCGGCGTAGAGATGGTTCTTGGCCGCTGCGACATACAAGGAGGTGACGATCGCATTTGCTTTGGCCGGGTGTAGAACAAGTTCGAAGAACGCATCCCGCGCGTCGGGCGGCAACTCACGTTCGATGGACTCTGCTTTAGAAACGATGGCGTCGTAGTCTGCGACGACTTGGTCTGCTTCCTGGTAGTTGATGATGCTGAAAGTTTCGGGTTCCAGAAGCTCCGGCTTGCGGCGGGCGTTGTATTTTAAGGTTTTCGAAACCAACTCGGCGATCTCCGCGGCGTGCGTTGGGCCGAACTCTCTGGCGGCCCACAGTTCGGTGAACTCGCCGAGCTTTTCCTTCGGCCAACGCGCGGGATCGCGGGCCAGGTTCAAAAAGAACTCGGTGGGAAATTCCATTGGCTTCAAGTCGCCGACGTTCACGATCCAGATGCGATCGGCTCCGTATTCCAGGGCCAGATGCATCTGCTCCCAGACTTTCGGAATTGGATTCGTGTCGATCCATTTGTAGTTGCGCGGATCGCCAACGTAATCGAAATGATAATAAATGCCGGCGCCTCCGCTGCGCTTTCGCTCTTCGGGTGTTGGGAGACGGCGGATGTTGCCCCAATTGTCGTCGCACCATAGAAGCGTCACGTCATCGGGGACGCGCATGCCTTTTTCGTAATACTCCTGGACTTCTTTATAGAGCGCCCAGTCTTGCGGGACCTTGGCGACGTCGGGATTCACCTCCGCGGCGATAATCTTGCGCTGATCGGCGACGATGCGCTCGAGCAATGCGGTGTTGGCCTCGCGAGACATGGGCATGTCTCCGTCGCCGCGCATGCCGAGGGTGATGATGCTCTCGTAGTTTTTGTTGCGGCGAACGCCCTGCTCCCAGAAAGCGCGCAAAACTTCGTCGTTACGGGAGTAGTCCCAAGGGCCGGTGCCGTGGCGGGTCCATTCTTTTTGTGCGCGCAGCATGGGCTCATGATGAGAGGTCCCCATGACGATGCCGTATTCGTCCGCGAGTTGCGCGTTGAGGGGATCGTCGTCAGAGAAGGCGTTGTTCCACATCGCCGGCCACAGGTAGTTCGCTTTCAGGCGAAGCAGGAGCTCGAATACTTTTTCATAGAACTGGTGATTGTAGTTTCCGTAGGTGGCATGAACCCAACCGCTGAGAGCGGGAGCTTCGTCGTTCAGAAAAATGCCGCGGTATTTTACGGCGGGCTCAGGCTCGACGTAGCGGTCGGGCTTAACGAAGAGTGAGTCGTGATGGGCCACGGGGACGTCGGCCCAGAAGTACCAGGGCGAGACGCCGATTTGTTCCGAAAGATCGTAGATTCCATAGATGGTCCCGCGCTTGTCGCTTCCCGCGATTATCAATGCGAAGCTGATGCCGGGCTGAGGGTGCGGCACAACTTGAATCAGGAATGATTCCCACTTGCCCTGGATGCCGGTGACATTGAGTTTCTGATCGTGAATTAACTGGTCGATGATGGTGTTCTTGCCGATGGTTCCGGCGATGATTGTGGCGCGTGGGTTAAGATCTTGCTGGGGCGTTAGACCCGTCACGCGGGCGATGTCGTGGCGAAGGTTGTCGGCGGCTCTGGCGACTCCGGGGAAATCGTTCGGGTCGACGTAGACGGCCGCTACGGATTTGTGGTGGACAATTGGAAAACTGCCAGGCACTGGGGTGGTGGAGATGTAGCGCTCGCGGCCTAGGGCGAGGAGGGGCGCTTGTAGCAGAAGGATGAAAGCTGCGGCGCGGACTAGCGCGTTTTCGAGCACGATATTAATGATTGTGCCTCAGGGCGACAAGGGATGTTAAAGGCGGTACGATCGGCTCTATGAATCGCAGAGAATTTGTGTCTTCGGCTGGGGCTGTCGCGCTTGCCGGGGCGGCTTCCGAAAAACTGTTTGCGGCGACGGGCAAACCTGTGGTGATGAAATTGGGATGCCAGAGTGCGCCGAGCAGTGAGAAGCATCTCCAATATTTCGCACGCTACGGAGTTCGGAATATTTGCGGGTATCCGGAGACATCGGATGGCCGTCTTTATGCCACGGTTGAGGAGCTCAAGCGCTTGCGCGATCTTGCCGGAAAATACGGCATCAGCGTGGATTGCGTGGCTCCGCCATTTCTTACATCGAGCCATATCGACAGCGAGAAACACCCGGCGATGATGCTGGCTCAAAGCCCGGAGCGCGATCGCGATATTGAATCGTTTCAGAACATGATCCGCAACTCGGCGGCTGCGGGGATTCCGTCGATCAAATACAACATGAGCATCCTGGGTGTGCTGCGTATTGGCCGGACTCCCGGGCGGGGCGATGCTACGTACAGTACATGGAAATTGAAGGATGCGCGTCCGGCTACGCCGCTTACGCGTGCCGGTCATGTGGATGCTGACGCGGCGTGGGAGCGGATTACATATTTTCTGGATCGCGTGGTGCCTGTGGCCGCGGAATACAAGATCCGGATTGCTTGCCACCCGCATGATCCGGGAGTGCCGCCGGAGGGTTATCAGGGCGTGGCGCGGGTGCTTGGAACGGTGGATGGCCTGAAGAAGTTCGTGGCGATTCAAGAGAATCCGTATCACGGTTTGAATTTCTGCCAGGGGACGGTTTCTGAAATGCTGCAGAATCCGGGGCAGGAGATCTTCGACGTCATTCGATACTTCGGATCGCGCCAGAAGATCTTCAACGTGCATTTCCGCAATATCCGCGGGCATCGCGACGATTTCATGGAAGTGTTCCCGGACGAAGGCGATGTCGATTTCGTCAAGGCCATTCAGGTGTACAAAGAAGTTGGTTATCCTTACCTCTTGATGCCGGACCATGTGCCTGAAGCGGCGGACGATCCCGCTGGACTGCAGTCTTTCGCTTACTGCTATGGTTACATTCGGGCGTTGATTCAAGCCGTGAACCAGATCTAGGAGACCAATGCTGACGGACCAACAAATTTCGGAGTTACGATCGCACTTTCCGATCCTCCAATCCAAGACGTATCTATACAACTGCTCGCAAGGTGCATTTTCGGACGCGGTGGAATGCGGCCTGCAGGAATATGCTCAAAGCTGGAGGACGTCGTCGGCTCCTTGGGACGATTGGATGGAAACCTACGAAGCTCTGCGCGCGCAATTCGCGCGTTTCATCAATGCCGAGCGGGATGAAGTTGCTATTGTGGCTAGCGCGTCGGCGGGCATCAATCCGATCGCGAACGGAATGCAATTTGGACATTCTCACTTTGAACATCGCAAAAAGGTGGTGATGAGTGAGTACGAATTTCCCACGATGGGGCAGATCTGGCTGGCGCAGCAGCCGCGCGGAGCGGAGATCCAGTTTCTGGATGGCGTCAACAATGTGGTTCCCACGGAATGCTACGCGGCCGCCATCGATGAGCGGACGCTGATAGTGCCGCTCACGCACGTCTCGTTCGTGAACGGATTCCGATCGGACGTGGCGGCGATTACGCGGATTGCGCATGAGCGTGGCGCGCTGCTGTTTTTGGATGGCTTCCAGGATTGTGGAACGCGCCCGATTGATATAAAAGCGCTGGGCGCGGATTTCTACGTTACGGGTACGCTTAAATATCTGCTGGGCCCTCCGGGCGTCGCGTTCCTGTATGTGCGGCGGGAGTTGACTGAATCGCTCATGCCGGCTATCACCAGTTGGTTCGCGCAACGCGACGCTTTCGCGTTCGATACCAAGCGGCTGGATCCGGCGACAGATGCCCGGCGCTTTGAAGGCGGTTCGCCGCCGATGCCGAATATCTACATGGCTCAAGCCGCACTGAAGTTTCTAACGCAGATTGGAATGGAGAACGTGGCGTCGCAAATCGAGCGGCTGACGAGGGCGTTCATTGAGGGCGTTCGCGATTTGAAAATCGAATCCAAAACGCCGGCCTCGAGCGTGGGGCCGCTGGTGGTGCTGCGGGCGAAAGACCCTAAGGCGATACTGGCTCAACTTACCGCGCGCGGCGTGGTCTGCTCCATACGGCGCGACGGCGTGCGCATCGCTTTCCATGTCTACAACACGCTGGAGGATGTTCACACCGCTTTGAGCGCTTTCGAAGACAATCTGGATTTGATGGTGCGTTCGTGAAGGTGTTGGCGGGCGGCTGCCGGGTGTACTCGCCGGAGGATGGACAACTCTCGACTTTCGGAAGCTGGGCGGAGCGCAAAGTTATCAGCCGGGCCAATGGAGCAATGCGCATCTCGCAAACGGTGAACGATTACGGACCTGGCATTTCGCCAGCCGTCGTGAATCCGAATGCGGAAGAAGTGCTTTATGTGGCCTCTGGTGTGGGTGTCTGCCAGATCAATGGATCGAGCTTTGGCCTACGCCCGGGATGCGCGGTATTTGTTCCTCCCGGTGCAGCATACACGGTAGAGAATGCCGGCCCGGAGACGCTGCGGATCGTCAGCGCGTGTTGTCCCGAGGATTCCGAACGCGGGGTTGTGGAGCGGGCGGCGTCCTCGGAGACGTCCGGTGAACTTGGAAAACTCATGGTGCATGAGGATGAGCGTGAGGATATTCGGGCGGGCGAAGATCGCATTTTCCGTTATCTTGTCCATACTGATCTCGGCTGCCGGCAAGTGACTCAGTTCGCCGGATGGATTCCGCCGAGTAAAGCGCCGTTCCATTACCACACCTACGAGGAAGTGATTTTCATTCTGGAAGGCAGCGGAACGGTACACGTGGATGAAGAAGCTTGTGAATTCCATCCGGGCAGCAGCATTTACTTTCCGGCTGGTGTCCGGCACTGCGTAGAGAATTCCGGGGACGCGACAATTAAGCTGCTGGGCGCGTTCTATCCTTCCGGCAGTCCGGGCGTCGCGTATGAAGACCAGTGAAGCGGCTGGCCTAGGCATCGAGCAGGGCGAGCAGCTTTCGCGCCAGCTTTCGAGCGGCCAACTCAGCATGATCGCTATCGGAGGAGCGATCGGTACTGGACTTTTTCTCGGCAGTTCGCTGGCGGTGCGCATTGCGGGTCCGGGCGTCATCGTCAGTTATTTGATTGGCGCCGTGATCGCGCTGCTGTTCATGGGCGCGCTCTCGGAAATGGCGGTGGCGCATCCTACGGCGGGTTCATTCGGAGTTTACGCCGAGCTTTATCTCAACCGTTGGGCGGGGTTCGTTATCCGCTATACCTACTGGGCGGCGCAATGCATCGCGATCGGAGGTGAGGCGACTGCGATCGCGATCTATTGCCAGTGGTGGTTTCCGAACACTCCGAAGTGGATCTGGGTGTTGGGATTTTCGCTGGCGTTGTTGTACGTAAACGCGCGCAGCGTCGCGAGTTTCGGCAGCATCGAGTATTGGTTCGCGATGATCAAGGTAGTCGCCATTGTGGTGTTCATTGTTTTTGGGCTGGCACTTGTAATTGGGCTGGGTCCCATTCCGGCGGTTGGCTTTTCGAACCTCACGGCGCATGGAGGGTTTCTCGCGACTGGTTGGCGGGGCGTCTGGATGGCGATGGCCTTCGTGATCTTCAGCTATATCGGAACCGAGGTGGTTGCGGTTACGTCTGGTGAAGCTAAGAATCCCGAGACCGCCGTGCCGCGAGCGATGCACAGCATGGTGGCGCGGCTGATCCTGTTCTATCTCGGCGCCATTGTGGTTCTCATTAGCATCGTTCCGTGGAAACAGATTCAGCCTGGGGCGGATGTGACCGCCAGTCCATTCGTAAAAGTTTTCCAGCTTATTGGCGTGCCGGCGGCGGCTCACTTGGTGAACTTTGTGGTGATCACGGCCGCTGCGTCCAGCATGAACTGCAATTTATATTTGTGCGGGCGGATGATGTTTTCGCTCGGGCGTGGAGGTTACGCACCACGCTTTCTCGGTCGAGTTTCGGCGCGCGGCATTCCGCTTCCGGCGCTGCTGGTTTCGGCTGCGGGATTGGGCCTCGCGACATTCCTGGCATTCGCTTATCCCGACGGCGCCTTCGTGTATTTGTTCGGAATCGCGCTGTTCGGGGGATTGTTCGTGTGGCTGATGATTTTCGTGACGCATCTTTTTTTTCGCCGGAAGTGGGATGCTGAAGGCCGGCCGCGCCTGCCGGTGCGTATGATCGGGTATCCGTACACATCGCTTGTGGGGGCGGCGGCGATCGCCGCAATTCTTGGGACGACGTGGTGGGTGGAAGGCATGCGCGTAACGTTGATCGCCGGGCTGCCGTGGCTCGGGGCGCTTACGGTAGCATATTTTCTGGTTCGGCGACGGCGCTTGAATGGCCCGGGCCAATGGTAAACTCGTGCGTTGGCGCTCGAAGAGGACCGCAGCGCTTGCAATTATTCTCGGAGGGACTAGTGCGATTACTCGATTCATCTAGACGCCGGTTGTTTGTCGTTGCCGCGCTCGCGACATTGTCTGTTGTGACGTCTCCGGTGTCGGCTGCCGTGTGCTCGAACGACGACAGTGGGTTGAAACTGCCCAACGGCTTCTGCGCGACCGTATTTGTCGACGGCATCGGTCACGCTCGCCACATGGTGGTTTCGCCGGCCGGGGTGGTTTACGTCAACACTTGGACAGACAATGACTACGGGCCAGCGAAGCCACCGGAAGGCGGATTTGTGGTAGCCCTCCAAGATAAAACCGGGAAGGGGAAAGCGGACGTGGTTCAGCGCTTCGGTGAAACCTTGCAATCCGGAGGCAGGGGTGGAACGGGCATCGGCATGTACAAGGGATGGATTTATGTGGAGATCAACGATCGAATCGTTCGCTATTCGCTGCCGGCGGGCGCGCTGGTTCCGACGAGTCCAGCGGAGACCATCGTTTCCGGATTACCTCTGGGCGGCGACCATCCGATGCATCCGTTCATTATTAGTGCAGACGGATCGTTGTATGTCGACGTTGGGACGGCGACGAACTCCTGCCAGCCGAAAAATCGCCAGCCCAATGTACCGGGCGCGGACCCATGCACGGAACTGGAGACTCGCGGCGGAATTTGGCGTTACGACGCGAACAAAACGAATCAGAAATTCTCGCCGGCCGAACGCTACGCTACGGGGATACGGAATGGCGAAGGTTTTGCTGTCGATCCGGCGGGGCACATTTTCGTTACCCAGCATGGGCGCGATCAACTGCATGCGAATTGGCCGAAGCTCTATAAACCGGTCGAAGAAGCCACTCTTCCGGCTGAAGAAATGATGCTTTTGAAACAGGGCGGTGATTATGGCTGGCCCGAATGCTACTACGATGGCATGCAGAAAAAATTAGTGCTGGCGCCGGAGTATGGCGGAGACGGGGGCAAGAAGGTGGGTATTTGCGCGAGCAAGACCGCTCCGGTGGCCGCTTTTCCGGCGCATTGGGGACCGAACGGGATGACGCGCTACGACCAGAAGCAGTTCCCGGCGCGCTACCGTGACGGTGTGTTTATCGCTTTCCACGGTTCATGGGATCGAGCGCCGTATCCGCAAAGCGGTTACAACGTTGTGTTCCAGCCACTGGCGGGCGCGCGCGCATCGGGCACTTGCGAGGTCTTCGCGGACGGTTTCGCGGGCGCGGTGAAAACTCCGGAGGGCGCTGCGCATCGACCGTCGGGTGTCGTGGCTGGGCCGGATGGGGCGCTCTATGTATCCGACGACATTCGCGGACGGATTTACCGCATCGTCTACCAGGGCGGTGGCACAGGCGACGCGAAGGGCACGCCTTGTCCGAATGACTCGGCTGGGGCGGGCGATATTGTCGAAGCGAAGGCGAATGCCGACGGGGGTTCGACGAGTGTTCCCGTTCCCAGTGGAGCGACGCCAGAAGTGGTTGCGCTGGGAGATCGTATTTATCACGGACAAGTGGGCGGAGCGGCGTGCGCGGGTTGCCATGGCGGCAGCGGTACCGGCACATCGGTCGGTCCCAGTCTGACGAGCGGCAAGTGGTTATGGAGCGATGGCAGTTTTGCGGGAATCCTGAAGGTGATTACCGCGGGCGTGCCGCAACCGAAACAATTTCGCAGCCCCATGCCGGCCATGGGAGGAGCGCAGCTCAGCGCTGACCAGGCGTCCGCGGTGGCCGCGTATGTCTGGAGCATCAGCCATCGGTAGTAAATGCGCAGAATTATTGCAGCCGATCGGGACGGCTAATCCGTAATCAGATATGTGAGAGCAATCCGCTTTAGCTTGGCTTCGATCGCATTGGTCTTGGGCGGATCGGGCGCGGGAGCTGCTGCGATTCGCTTCGAAGATTTCGCCTCAGCGCACGAGCTTTCTTTGGTGGGTGATGCCGCGGTGAATGGTGGTGCGTTGCGGCTCACGCCTGCCAAGGGCAATCGATCAGGCGCCGCTTGGTTCCGCGAGAAACAGCCGGTGGGATCCGGCTTCGAGACTACGTTCCAATTCCAATTGACGCAGCAAGGCGGACTCGGACACGGCGCCGATGGGTTTGCTTTCGTGATACAAAATTCCGGGCCGGGAGCATTGGGAGGTCGCGGGTCCGCGGGCGGGTTCGCGGTTGCCGACCCGGCGTTCCACAACAGGGAAACGGCTATTCCATGGAGCATTGCGGTTTTCTTCGACACATTCAGGAATAAGGAAGAGGGCGATCCTTCTAATAACTATGTGGCGTTCTGCACGACTGGCAGGCCCAACGAAGCGCGCTGGCCGGCGCCGCGCCTGGCGTTCACCCCGAATTTGCCGGTCCGGTTGAAGGACCGCAAGGTGCACACAGCGCGTGTGCTGTTTCAGCCGCCGGTTCTTTCCGTCTTTTTAGATGAGGCCTCAGCGCCCGTTCTGCAATCGGTAGTGGATCTTTCGATTGTGCTGGATGCTCAGGGCGCGGCCTGGGTTGGCTTCACGGCTTCCACCGGTGGGGGATACGAGAATCAGGATATTCTCAACTGGTCTTTCACGGCGACGGGAGTTTCCTCCAGCATGTCCACGGTTTCTTCTGAGATTACATTTCACACGTCTGCATGTCTTCCGGGCCGCAACCTGTGTACTCCCGAAAGCGCGGTCGTTGAACACAGCGGAGCAGGGTACCACGTCATTCTGCCCGGCAATTTGGAATGGGGCGCCAGCATTCCGGATTCGCCGGGGAAAACGGTCGTTGTAACAAACGCGCACGGAATTGTTTGTTGGGATTTCACAGCGCGAGGGTCGGAGGGATGCAGCGGGCCTTCCGGCAATGCCACATCCGTGGGTACGGGATTCCTGGCCACAGACGCGCCGGCCGGGGCTTTGCTGATGAGGGCCCATGACGGACATGTCTGGTTTTCCGTGAATGGGCGAAGTGGCGCTGAGTTCAAGAACAATCAAGGATTTTACGAATTCGATTTGGAAATCAAATAGCTACTGACTTTGCCGCGGAGCAAGGTCATCCTGGAAGTGCTGGATTGACTGAGTCCGACGCTATCTGGTGTCCAACAACGGGGGCGGAGAGCTGGACTGTGAAAAGTCAAAGCGCCTCTACCGGGTCCGAACGCTTGCCGTCAATACCGAACTTCTTCATCTTATAGAGGAGCGCCTTATAGTCCACCCGGAGGAGCGTAGCCGCTTGTTTGCGATTCCATCGGGTCCGGTCCAAAGCAGAAAGAATCGCTTCGATTTCCGCTTGCCGCTGGACCTCGTTCACTTTCGTCAAGGTCGACATGGCGGAAGGAGGCGACAACACGACAACCTCCGGATGGGGGAAAGCGGTTGGGGCGTTTTCAGACTGGCGTGAACGATGACGAAGATCAGCGGCAATGGCGTCGGGATCGTGAAGTGCCAGATACTTTCGCATCACATTTTCAAGCTCACGCACGTTACCGGGCCAATGGTAATTCAACATAGCGTCGCTCAGAATCGGAGTGATCTCGACGGCAGCGGCGCTAGGCGTAGCATGCTTCTGGAGGAAGAATGACGCCAATGGCAGGATCTCATCCGGCCGGTCTCTTAAAGGAGGCACGTGGAGGTTGATAACGTTAAGCCGATAATAGAGGTCTTCCCGAAAGCGTCCCTCGCGAATCGCCCGTTCCAGGTCACAGTGCGTTGCGGCCATGACGCGGACATTGACGCGAATCGTCTCCTTACCGCCCAAGCGATGGAATTCCTGGTCCTGGAGGACCTGGAGGAGTTTCGCTTGCAGGCGGAAGTCCATATCTCCGATTTCGTCCAGAAAGATGGTTCCTTCGTGGGCTAAGTCAAACTTACCTAGCTTGCTCTTGATGGCTCCTGTAAAGGCGCCCCGTTCATAACCAAACAATTCGCTTTCGACCAACTCGGTGGGGAGTGCGGCACAATTGACTTTGAGAAAGGGATGCGCGGCGCGTGGAGAGTTGGCATGCAGCATGCGAGCAACCACCTCTTTGCCGGACCCAGTCTCTCCCTGAATGAGGATGGAGGTTTCCGAGACAGCAATCCTGTGGAGCACTTTCTCCATCTTCTTCATCCATGAACCCAGACCGGCCGCCCTTGACTCCCAGACCTTGGGGTTCGCTTTCATCACGGGAACGTGCGACGCATGGTGCTTGGCGAGCGTCTTCTCAATCGCTCCCAGGAGTTGTTCCTGGCTGGCCGGCTTGGTGAGATAGTCGTCAGCGCCACATTTCATTGTTTCGACGATTGTGGAAGGCGTAGAACCCCCGGAAAGCATGATGACCGGCACGTTCTTATTAAACTGACGAATCTCACGCAGTGTTTCGATGCCGTCCTTGAACGGCATCATGATGTCCAACAAGACAAGGGAGACGCGAGAATCGCTGCGCTTCAAGAACTTCAGCGCCTCGTCTCCATTCTCTGCCTGCTCTACCTCGTAGCCATGACATCGGAGCGAAAGCTCGAGGTAATTGCGGACATCCGGTTCATCTTCGGTTACAAGTATTCTTTGCATTTATTTAGTTAAGAAGCTGCCCCTCTCGCGAACGCAGCATGCTCGGGATTTGCTATAAACAAATTTCGCGTCTGTACCTGACCTAAGGGCAGGGTGAATGAGATCCTAGCGCCGCTAGAAGTATTTTCCGCCCAGATTTTTCCACGATGGGCGGAGACGATCATCTTGCAGATCGCAAGCCCCAACCCTCCCCCAGACCGGTCTTGCGAACCACCATAAGATATGTACTCCTCGAAGATGTTCTCCAAATGCTCAGTCGCGATACCAGAGCCGGAGTCACTCACATCCACGCGGTACGCATTCGGAGGCGCGAGCGTACAATCTTCGCCAGCAACGCGGGGATGCACATAACCCCGCACCTCGATCGTGCCACCCTTAGGAGTGAACTTACAAGCATTCTCCAGCAGATTTACCATGACTTGCTCAATTTGTTGGGGTTCGAAGTAAAGAGGTGCTTCCGGACGGCTTAGACTAACTGAAATGGTGATTTGTTTGTCGCGTGCCAGTGGATCTATTTCGTGTATCGCATTGGTGATGGAGGCTTCCAGCGAGGATTCTCTCAGATCCGGGACTCTCACGACATGTTTACCGACGCTCAGTTGGAGCATCCCGGCCGACATGCGGGTAACTTTTTCGACGGCTCTCTGAACGCGTTGTACCAGGTCCACCTGCTCGCCGTTCAGCGGCCCCATAGCTTTTTCCAGCAGGATGCTGCAATAGCCGCTGGCGGCCATCAAGGGCGCGCGGAAGTCATGGACCGCGCGAGCGAGGAAGTTCGTCCGGTCCTGGTCATATTCCTGTAGTTTTAGGTTGGCCATCAGAAGGCACTGCAACACGTCTTTGGCATGCGATTCGGGAGAAATCGAGTCCGTCTGCGTTGAAATCGAGGTTCGATTGCTCTTACGAGCCAACACCTGGTCTATGAAAATCTCGAGTGTCCGATGGTTTAACGGTTTCAGCAGCGTACTGCCGGGTCCCAAGGGCATGCGGGTAAGAAACTCATGTAAGTACTTCCTGTTCACCAAGAACAGCTGTTCCTGGTTAGGGGTATGGGTTCGGGAACTCGGGGACCAATGGGGAGTGTCAATATCCCAAATCAGAAGGTCAGCTGCAACGGATTGTCCTTTGTCAGGCTCGACCAGGACCACCTCGCTCCGGTCTAAGCCGAAGCTCCGTACGGCCTCGTGGCACGACTCCAACAGGTGGAGATCTCTGGATAATAAACAGATTGTGAAAGACGCGTGACCGTGCGTGGGTCCGGCTAGTGTTTCAATCATTAAGTTGGTGTTTGAACCATCCATCAAACAACTCTGTGGCTACACAACAGTAGCCGGGCGCGCACCTGAGCCTCATGCGACTGCAGGAACACACTCTAAACCGTCTAACTACTTACAACATTTTGGGGTACTTTCCGAAGATACACTCAGAGAGTGCCAAAACACAGGAGGGAGTTGACCCCACCCCTGGGGAGGACGTACTACCGATAAGTACTATTAGAAATCGGCCAGTAAATGGAGGCTGAACTCGCAAGAACGGCAACCGTTGAAATGAGGAAAGGTGCGAATAAGTTTCTTGATGCGGCGCGATCATTTTTCGTAGAGAGGTTGCCTGAAATTTTCAAGAAGGCGGGGCGGCGCTGCTTACTCTTGCCGGGGGTGTAGTGCTTGCAAAATCGTCAGATCGCTAAAGATTGAGGGCCGTTCGGCGGCATGGACGTGAGCGGCCGCAAGCTACGATCGGTCGCATAAGAAGCCGCGCTTTGGCGATCATGAATTCCGAGTTTGGCATAAATTGCGCGGATGTGCCAACGAACTGTCTCTCGACTGATAAAGAGCGACGCGGCAATTTCCCGGTTCTTATGGCCCTGGGCGAGGAGCGCTAGTATCTCTTCCTCCCGGTCGGTGAGCCTGCACGGGTCGTGCGAGGAAAAATAGTCGCGACACAGCTGCGAGAGAAGGAGCCTGGGCGCCCAGAGTTCGCCGGCAGCAACCGCCTCCACCGCCCGGCGGAGCTGCCCGGGGGGCGACTCCGGCCGCAGGAACCCCATGCAACCCATCTCTAATAACGACATGCAGCGGGCTGAAGACTCGTCTCTTACGAATACGAGAACGGGCACAAGCCTACCGTACTCGGCTTTTCTGGCGAATAGGACAGGATCGACTTTTGACAAACAATCGTGGTCAACTATCAGCACGCAAGGAAGAAAACTCCGGCATTCCTCAAGTATGGACTCAGCTTGAGAAGAGTTGGCACGAACGATTTCGCGATCAGAACTGCCTGCAAAACATCGTCGAATCCGCTTCCAATGAACAGCGGCTCCTCCGCCAATCACGAGGAACCGTGGGTGTCCCGAAGCCACCATCAAGCACACCTCCGAACCCCTACGGGAAATGCTGACGTCCAAGTCTCTCAAAGAATGTCATTAGGTGCAAGCTTTTGGAGTCCTGAATCGTACTAACGGTACTGTTGCATGGAGAAGTCGTAATGGAATGTAAAAGGGAACGCTAGAACGAACGTGGTCTCAAAAGTGCACGGTGTCCGTGTGAAGACAAAAGAGCTAGCGTGCAGAAGCTGAGCAGTAGAGGTTTGCAGCGTTAGGAACATTTATGAAGACGGCGTCGGCTGTGCAATACAATGCGGTGCGCCGGCTCAAAACGGATCAATCATTCATGGGGCTCCCGCCGCCTGTCGAGCGTCGAAAGTTCGAGAGACTTCCTCTGCAGTTGTCTCTTCAGTTCCGCAGGGCCTTCCGTCGAGACGAGGTAATAGGATGCATCACGGAAAATATTAGCGGCGAAGGGATTTACTTCGTTTCGTTGCATTCCTTGATAGCGGGGGAACGGCTGGAAATCGATATGCTTCTGCCGCCTCTTGTTTCGGGCAACAGTCGGGTAAACGTGCATCTCCGATGCCGGGCTCAGGTGGTGCGCGTCGAGTCAACCCGTCGGGGTCTTGGTCAGGGGATTGCCTGCCGAATCGAGAAGTACACGATCCAATTTGGGGATGCGGATCTTCTGAGTGATCAGATGTTCAAAAGTGCCAAGGCTTAGGAATCTTTCCAGAATTGTAAGTAAGTGGCATCCAAAAGTGCTAGTGGAGATCCATGCCCAAACCAGGGGACGCTGTCCATATCCCGCTGCCCCATTCGCCTAGCGCTCCGCGTGAAACCCACCGCTGACATGCCGAGACCAGGGAAGCACGCTACTGGGCCAAAGAAGAAGCGGGCACGGAAGAAAACGGCGAAGGGCCCCTCGCTACCGTCCTTATCTTAAGTAGTACGTTGTGCCACAAGTTGGTACTTGACAGTCATCTTTGCTCGCAAGTAGACTAACACTCAATGAAAACTATGGTGAAGCTGCTATTGGCTGTTGTTGGTCTCTGCTGGGTGCCAGCCTACGCCAGCACAATTTTGTACACCGATAGCGGAACGTTTACAGCATCGACTCCGAGTGACGCATTCGGATTCTCAGGGCCAAGCGAAACGTGGGCATTCTCCTTCGAGGCAGACACTAAGCCCGTAGTTTCCGACACCGGCATGGGTGGGTTCAGCTTCGCTTTTTCAGATTTCAGCTATACCCTGGACGGCTCGCCTGTTGCGATCACGCCGAGCTTCATCCGGTTCTTCAGTGGGACAAATTTCGGCGGATTTGCGATTTGCTTAGATGGATCGACCTTCGGGACGTGCTCTGAAGGACTGGCGACGGATGGTCCCCAGATGTATACCGGAACGCCTTCCGCACCGACGTTGATACCGGGAACGTTCGTCCAGGATGGTTTGGGTGTGATTTCCGACTCGATCACTTACGGCGAGCCAAATACTACTCTAGTGGGCACTGCTGTCCCTGAACCCTCGACTTTACTCACTCTCGGCACAGCACTTTTGGCATTAGGCGTACGCCGTCTATGCCGGCGCAGATAGCAGCTTTAGATTCGAGGGATTAAACGCGCGTAGGTGGCTGAGGCCTCGCCGGGACAGTTGCTTCGTCAAGTGCGCAATTCGCGAATTGTTAGTAAGTGGCATCCAAAAGTGCTAGTGGAGATCGAACCAGTATCAGTAAGCGGCGCTCCAACCGGTATCCGAGATCTGCGCGTCAAACCCTGCTCCTACTGAGCGGCGCGGAAGGCGATCAACTGCATGATCCAGGGGCCGCTCTGGTTGAGAGGTGCGGTAGCGCCGTAGGTCCCTGCTGTCGTGACTGTCCGGTCTTCGACGATGTCCCCGTCAGGAGAGGTGATCATCCTGCTTGTGAAGCCGGCGCCAGCGTTGGTGGTACGGGTCGCGACGATGTTAGCAGCAAATAGCAGATCACTGGCGTTCGTGGTTGTCACCGAAGCGCTTTTGCTGGTCTTGCTGTCCCCACTGTTTGATGCGCTGACATCCACTGGATTGTTTGGATCTGCGCCGCTGTATTCAAGAATCCGAATGTCCGGGTAAGCAGCTGCAACCGAGAACGTAACGGTAACGATGTTTGATCCGGCGGCAGCCGCCACTATATTTTTAGCATAGTAAATAGATTGCGAGAGCTTGCCCTTTAGTACAGTGGGTCCGGCCGCGAGCGTGTACGTGTTGCCGCCGGCGTCAGTGACAGCATTGACAACGGCTGAAGTGTCGTTCCATCCGACTACCACGACGTTGAGGTCGCCAGCTGTCTGAGCGGCTGTGAAGGTGACGCTCAGAGTGGGTTGGGGCGTCTGAGGTGTGGCATAGTTGCCCTGAACGAAACTGATGCTGGTAGGTGCCGACACGGCCGCATTGACGGTTAGTCCGGTGGTCATACTCACGCCGGCATACGAAGCGGTCAAAGTGACGTATGCCGCAGCGTTCACACTACTGGTGGTCACGGGGAACGTCGCTGAATTAGCGCCTTGCGTGACGGTTACCGATGATGGCACACTCGCGGCAGCGGAATTCGAACTGGAGAGCGTTACAACGGCCCCGCCGGAAGGGGCTGCTGCCGTGAGTGTGACTGTTCCTGTGGCGGACTGGCCGCCGACGATTGTGCCGGAGTTGACCGAAACACTGTTGAGTACCGCAGGGACCGGGTTGACGGTCAGGGCAAATGTCATGCTGACACCGGTATATGAAGCGGTCAGAGTAGCCGGAGTAGAGATACTCACGCTTCCGGCCGTTACAGTGAAGGCTGCCGAGGTTGAGCCCTGAGGGACCATTACGGAGCCGGGTATACTGGCCGCGGAAGCATTCGATGAGGAGAGTGTTACCATGGCCCCGCCGGCGCCGGCAGCCGCACTAAGATTCACGGATCCAGTACCGGACTGACCGCTCATTATTGTTCCGGGGCTAACTGAAACACTAGTGAGCGCCGCCGGTAAGGGATTCACGGTGAACCCGGCCGTCTTGCTCACGCCAGCGTAGGAAGCAATCAGGGTGATCGGGGTCGAAGCGTTTACAGTACCGGAGGTCACGGCGAAGGTCACCGAGGTCGCGCCCTGCGGTACGGTCACAGTCGCCGGAACGCTGGCGGCCGAGATATTCGAACTTGCAACCGATACAACTGCGCCGCCCGACGGGGCTGCCGCGGTGAGAGTGACTGTTCCGGTGCCCGATTGTCCACTGACGATGGTACTCGGGGAGACGGAAACCGCGCTCAGGGATGCAGCGATCGGATCCACGGTCAGTCCGAACGTATAGGTCGCGCCGGAATACGAAGCGGTTAGGGTGAGTGAGGTTGAGGTAGTTACGCTACCCGTGGTCACGCTGAAGTTCGCAGACGTGGAGCCTTGAGGGACTGTGACGGATGCTGGCACGCTGGCGGCAGCACTCGGGCTAGAAAGCGATACAAGTGCACCACCCGAAGGGGCTGCAGCGGTGAGAGTGACTGTTCCGGTGCCGGATTGGCCACTTACGATCGTACTGGGGGACACCGAGACCGCGCTCAACGCTGCGGAGGGCGGATCGACGGTTAGTCCGAACGTCTTGCTTACGCCGGCATAGGAAGCAATCAGGGTGATCGAGGTCGCGGCGTTTACAGTACCGGAGGTCACGGCGAAGGTTACTGAGGTCGCGCCTTGCTGTACGGTTACGGTCGCCGGAACGCTGGCGGCCGAGATATTCGAACTTGCAACCGATACAACTGCGCCGCCCGACGGGGCTACCGCAGTGAGAGTGACTGTTCCGGTGCCCGATTGTCCACTGACGATGGTAGTCGGGAAGACTGAAACCGCGCTCAGGGCCGCAGCGATCGGATCCACGGTCAGTCTGAACGTAGCCGTCCCGCCGGAATACGAAGCGGTTAGCGTTAGGGACGTCACCGTGTTCACGCTAGCCGTGGTCACCGCGAATGTTGCCGAAGTCGCGCCTTGCGGTACGGTTACGGTCGACGGCACACTGGCGGCAGTACTCGGGCTGGAGAGCGATACAACCGCGCCGCCCGACGGGGCTGCGGCAGTGAGCGTGACTGTTCCGGTGCCTGATTCTCCGCTGACGATGGTACTCGGGGACACTGAAACCGCGCTCAGGGCCGCAGCGACCGGATTCACGGTGAGACTGAAGGTCGCCGTTCCGCCGGAATACTTCGCGGTTAGCGTTACGGACGTCACGGCGTTCACGCTAG
>Ga0116135_1000735_pt1 | contig 17750 bp, 17 predicted proteins | sample June2015DPH_20_1_FD_89738 | JGI IMG/M metagenome (GOLD analysis project Ga0116135, IMG submission 89738) | Peatland microbial communities from SPRUCE experiment site at the Marcell Experimental Forest, Minnesota, USA - June2015DPH_20_10 | ecosystem: Environmental > Terrestrial > Soil > Wetlands... | reverse complement strand
CTCTTGCATGCGTTCATGGTTTAAGCTGGCTGCTCGCTTGCCGAGACGGTCCTGCGAGACTGTCACGACATTGTGAAGGTTTACCGAACGCCGGTGCTTCATTCCGGCATCCGGATCCAATATCGGCTCTGAGGGGGGCGCTGCGGACGATGGGTGTAATTGGCGCCACCGTTACGGTTAGTATGAGAGCCGGCCGCTGCTTGTCGGTCGACGCAAATCGGCAGAGGTGAACGTCACCGCGGGTGAATCTTCCGTCCGAGAGGCGGCATCCCGGGCGCGACACTCCTCAGAGCGTTGCGGCTTGGCTTGATAACCGCGGCGGCGTTTTTCTTCGAGGTCCAGCACACGCAGGCGTCTCAAGTGTTCCTGCTTTCCGTTAGCGGCGTTTCACGAGAGTAATCTCCCACAATGGGACCTCTGGGCCGCGTGAGCGGCGCGCCAACGAAGCTAACATGACGTTCAGCCACGCCACATGATCGCTCGGGGCGAGCCTAAGGAAGTTCCCCCAAATACGGGAAGGCGAACGTCGACGCCCACGCAAACAGAAGGAAGTTCGCCGCCACATTCAGGAGAAGTGAACCAGTCCGCCGCGATGCAAGGAACGTTCCTGCCGTGGCCGCCGCGAGAAGAAAGCTCAGAATCGCCGTGTAGAGAGTGTATTGGTAGCTTTGATATTCGATTCCGAGGTCCCAGCCTCGACGGAACCACACCACGGATCCTACTCCGACAAGCACCATTGCAATTAGCGTTCGGGTCGACGAAATCAGAGACCCACGTAAACACGGACGCGACCAAAAGTAAAATATGATGCTCGGGATCGCGATAACCATCCATGATAAGGGCACGCCTAGAAAAGCCAACCAGATCAAAGGGAACGGTAATGGGCAGGAGACCGATGGAATTGGATCACTCAGCAGAACCTGATAATTTATTGGCAGCAGAAGAATCGTCGCTCCGACAGTTAGGGCAATTCCAAGGCTTGATCCGATCTCTGGCATCGGTATGGATGTACGCCCAAGGAGCGCCCTAAAGTGGGCCGTCATTGTAGCTTCAAAAATAGCATCAATCGCTGGGCTGCGGCGTCGCCGTACATTGCACTGGCAGACGTGAAGCCGCCTATCGCGACATGTGCCACTGACGGTCCGGAAACGGTGGATTTTTCTCCGGCTCCTACCGCTGGCTTCGCGCTCAAGCCAGGCCCACTGGCCAGTGATTCTGCTCCGCGTGAAATCGCGCGATGGGTTGTGAACGCATTGGCTAATGAGTCAAATACAGGCTGCGGGCGCGTGAGGCCACGCTGACGTAACCGAGGGCTTGAGCTTCCGACTCGAGTTGACGGAGAGGTTGAGCCGTAGGATTTGACCTAGCGGCTGCCAGCCGGATCTCGAACGCCATCTCAACATAGCCGGCCTGGCGCGCTTTCGCTGCGAGGTCCTCGAAGCCGGCGATGGAATGAGTGGCCGGGTTGAGGCGCCCTTCGGTGGCTAAAGTGGCGAGACGAGCTTCGAGGCTGGACAAGGATCGATCGGACCCTTGGGGTGGAGAAGCCAGCCGAGAGGCGATGGCATGCGCATCGCTCACGCGGTCTTGCGCCAGGAGCGCGAGGGCTAGTAGGCTTTCGGTGCGCGCCTCGAATTCCGGGACCCGGAAGGCACGCGCTTGTTCGGCGGCCTGGCGGGCTAACCGTTCGGCATCTGAATAGTCGGTGGCGTAGAAGGCGGCCTGCGCGCGATAGAAATCGATTTCAAAGTCCTGGAACGTGGTTGTCCCGCGGATTGCCGCAGCGTCGCGCATGGCGTGGCGAGCTCCAGGGGAATCGCCGGTGGCGGCCAGGGCTCGCGCCAGCTCAAGATCGGCATCCGCCCCTATGCCCCACGACGCCGATTTCTTTGCAACGGCCAACGCATTCCGGGCGGAGGCGACGGCGGCGCGCGGATCACCGGCTAGGACATCCAGTTGCGCCCGCAGGAGGAGCGAATTTGCTTCGGAATCGATCTCGTGAAAGGCCCGCGCCTGAGCCAGCGCGCTATCGATGGAGCGGCGTGCTTCGTCCAGGCGGCCGGTGGCCATCAGGAGACCGCAGTAGTTGATCAGAGTCTCGGTGGAGGATTCACGCGCTTCTTCACTCATGCGCAAAGCTTCGCGAAAATCCGCGTCGGAGCGTTTAAAATCCTGCATCCAGTAATGGATGAGGCCCAGGCCATTCAACTCATTGATGGGCTCGTCGTGGTTCCCTATCTGGCGCGCGAACGCGAGGGCTTGGCCGTAGCTCACCTCGGCCAGGCGCAGCTTCCCGGATTGCAGGAGGGTGTTTCCTTCGGAGCGAAATACCCAAGCCAAGCATTTGAAATCGTGCAGATCCTGGCAGACTCGCTTGCCTTCGTTTCGGGCGGCTTCGGCGGCAGCGTGGGCGCCCTGGTGCTTCAAGGCATTGGCTTCGATCATGCGAGCGTTGGCGTACAGATCGAGCATCTGACGCTCGCGAGCTTTGCGGGCGGCGATGGCGGCTAGCTGGGCGATGCGCTGATAGTCCGACCAAGTGGATCGCACGACATTGGTTTCCAAAAGATCGATGCGAGGGTCGTCGCGGAGCGGGGCAGGCAAATTTCGAAGGGCGGTGATGACACGGCGGGCTTCGTCTTGTTTTCCGGAAGAGCGGTAGGCCTCCGACAGGGCGGATGCGTCCTCAATGCTATCGGGGACCAATTTCCAGATGGCGGCATAGATCTCGGCGGCTCGTGGCCAATCGTGAATCGAGAAGCGGTAGCGGCCTTCGATGGAGAACCGGTCCAGTTGACCTAGCGAGGAGGAGAGATCGAAGGCGCGGCGTGCGGCATCGGCGGCATTGGACTCGTAACCGAGCTCGTGCCATGCGGAGGAAAGCGCCGAATAGCAGAGAGCATTGGAAGGATCGGCTTCGACGGCTTGCAGTAAGCGGTCTTTGGCAGTGAGGAAATCGGAGGATCGAAACGCTCGGATTCCGGCCGCGTAAAGCTGCATGGCCGGCTGGCGGGAGGGAATTGGTGACGAAGATGCGGTGGCAGTGGCGTTGGGGATGCCGAGCGATTGGCGTACACGTTCACCCAAAGGCCGGATCATGGCGAATAGCTGCTGCTCAGAGCCATCCCAAGAGGCGGCAGCCGTGATGTCGCCGGTGCGAAGATCCTGAACGTGCAGATCGATTCGCAGCGGTTGGTTGGCCTGAGCGGAAAGCACTGTGATGGTGCCGCCCAAGGCGAAATCCGCCTGGGTGTAGGCGCGGATGTCGCGTAGAGACTGGGAGGCGGAACTCGGATGCGGCAGATCGCGCTCCATGCGTGCTGTCTCGTCGGGAGAGATTATCCGCAAGCGCTCACGGCCTGCCAGCTCGTGATAGAGCATGTCGCCGACGGCCGTTGAGAGCCACGCGTTTCCAGATGTTTCGGGCAGCACTTTGAGCGGCAGAATCACGGTGGTGCGGCGGCGCGCGGCTTGGGCGGAGTTGCTGCGCCACAAGTAGATGGCAGAAACTGCGAGGCACAGCACGGCGGCAGACACCAATCCGGCACGTGCGTAGGAGCGCCAGCGGGGCACAACCGCCGGCGCGGGCGCTTCGAGTGTGGTGGCCGAGGCATCAGTCTGGCGGACTGGAGCGACAAAACGATAGCCGACGCCCGTTACAGTAAGGATGTACTTGTGCTTTCCGCGCTGTTCGCCCAGGGCTTTACGAACTGCGGAAATACATTGGTTTAGATTATTCTCTTCGATGGCCGCGTGGCCCCACACGGCGTCGATGAGCTCGCGTTTGGTAACGGTAGCACCGGCCCGCTCGATTAATACGAGCAGCGTGTCAACGGATTTGCCAGTGAGCGCAAGTGGGTTCCCGTTGCGCAGCAACACTCGCCGCGTGACGTCCAGACAGAAGGAGTCGAACTGGTACCGCGTTTGCGCGGGCGCAAAGTCCGCCATTTCCGAAAGCCTTTGTCTCGCCGGAGAGACTTGTCTCGAAAGTCATCCAATTATAATCGATGATCCGAGAGTGGCGGACTGGGGCTTTCGGTTGAGGTACTGGTACTCGATCGGCTGGAGTGCGCGCGCTACGCTTTCGCCGATGCCAAGACGTTCCGCCGCCGTGACAAGATAAGCAAGATCAGTATTGCGCCGCCGAAGAGCGGGGCGTTGCGTGGTTCTGGTGTAGTGACCGCATTTCCGCTCACGCTGTAAGAGGGAGTGCCGGAGGCGTTGGGATCAGTGATGGCGGTGCATGTGGCGGGGTCAGCGCAAGGGTTGTCCGCAAAAGAGAAGCTCCCTGGCGTGCCGAAGGTCCCGAAGTACAGGCCGATCTGGAACGGCGTTAGGTTGTTCTCCTGCCATCCCCACTCGGAGGTGTTCGCTCCATCCGGCGTAACGTTTTCGGTAATGAAATAGAAATCACCCGGTTTGATGGTGGTCGGCGAAGCCGAGGGGAGAGTGTACAACTGTCCCGGATTGCCGGTGGCTCCGGGTGCGGTGATGTTCCAGGACTGGAGCTCGGTGGCGGTGTTCGGGTCGTTGGTAGTACCCTGCCAAAGTCCTACGATCAGGTTGTTGAGGGCCGGATTGGTGCCTGAATTCGGATCAGAGACCGAGAAATTGTCGGCCACCTGAATTTGGCTTAACAGGTATGACAAGGATGCCGAAGGGTCCTGGAAACCGACGGCAAGTTCGGTATTTGAGCTCAGTCCTACCTGCCAAGAGTCGCCGGTGGCGGGATCGAATGGGGGCACTGACGTGCTTAGAGTACTGGCCAGTACGGTGTCGGCTCTGACAGGCAGGGCGGCGATGGCGAGAATAGCGATCAGGCCTCCAAGAATGGCGCCTTTTCGGCGAGAGAAAAATCGTTGATAACAAACAGACATGAAACACTCGTCCTTTGGACGAGCCGGTTGCGGACCGGCCGTAGCATTCTTTTTATCCGGGAAAGTATGAAAAGTCCTTTGGTGGGGTCTGAAATGTTATGAAATGGGGCGGTGCGGGGGGTGAGGTGGAGTTTCAAATCTGTTACGAAGACTGACGCCGGGTGCCAGAAGTATCCCGGGGACTGAGTTCGGCGTGACCGCTAATTGACCGGAGGCCAAGACGCGGCTTGCTCCCAGGGAAGATGTTCTTCTGGACGCTGGGGCTTCGCTTGATAGCCACGCCGGTCTTGTTCCTCGAGGTCTGCTATGCGGAGATGCTTCAGGTGTTCGCGGAGAGCGTGGCGGATTAGGGAGGATCGGCTTACTTTTTGGCGCCTGGCGGCGAGAGTGGTGGCTTTTAGGAGTTTTGGGTCGAGGGCAATTTGAATGGTTTTCACGGTTGGGTCGTGTTCTCAGTTTATGGGATTGCCGCGCGGGTGAGACAATCAACAGTGGAACGCATGCAAAAACGAAGCGTCTTCATTTCGCACTCTGCACGTGATGCGGACTGGGTGCGTTCTTTTGCTGAGGCTCTCGGGCAGAGAGGCGTTACCGTTTGGCTGGACGGACTTGACGATCGAACCAGTGAGCCAGCGGTGGACGAACTTGAGGCCGGGTTTCGCAGTAGCGATTTACTGGTGGCGCTGCTCGACGCAGATTCTTCGTTGAGTCCCAATCTGTTTTTCGAACTTGGGGCGGCGATTGGGATGGGGAAGAGAGTTTTAGCTATCGTGCCTCGGGCCGTTGATCCAAGTGATCTTCCGTTGAAGATGCGGCTGTGGCGATATTTGGTTCGCGATACGCCGGAACTGACGGCCGAGGAGTTGTCGAGTGGTTTGCAGGGGCTTGGGGCGGAGGGGTGTTTTCTCCCGTCTGATTAGTCGGCTGAATGTTTCTCGATTTCATGCGCTTCCGTGTTCGTGAGTATTCGATTGCAAGCAGCGCGGTGACACCGCAGGCCTATGTCGTCAGAAAACCCTCGGGAAGGATTGGAATTTTCCTTAGCTGCTTCGCTTTGAACTGCTTTCCATCCTCCGGCAACATTTCTTCGATATTGCGCCTTTGTCGGAACCCTGTAAATAGCGAATAGTCGAGCATGTAAGCCTCGTATCGTTCGCCCGCTTTGTGCGGAGTTATAGTTTGGTGCAATAGGTGCAACAACCGCAGGTCGCTTAAGGTCTGTACCGCCTTATATTCCTCACTCGACTCACTTCTAATCAAGAACGCATTGACCTTTTTCTGCTTTGGTTCGAGGCACTGGGCCTCGATCGCATCGAGCGCCCTCTTTAGTAGATTCTGCTCGTTCCGTGCGTCTTCCTCTAGTTCTGCCATTTTCTGTCGTCCAAACTCGCCGATCGCAAGATTTGCGTCGCTCAACTCTACTCTCTGACGGCCCGCTCTCCTCGCGTGCTCAATGGATTTGGAGAACATCTGGAGGAAGTCTCGTGGGACCCCCGCATTGGCCCACACGAGCCGATGAAATGCTCTTTCTGCTACGGCAACACGCAACCTGTCGACACCAACGAGTCTGAGGAAATTGAGGAGAATGCGTCGCAGATGTGCCTCTGCAGCTTCGGGGTCAACCAGCGTCAGATCCAGCGAGATTACTTGTGCATCTCCCGGAGTCTGGAGGCCCTTCTTGGCTTTAGGATCATACACCCTCAGCAGTGACCGTAGTCCTGCCACTTTCAGCCAACCTCTTGCACCCTTCAACCCACCGTGAATCGCCTCCACTACTTTTGCCTGCTGGTCGGTGTGCACCAGATGGTAGTCATCCAGGAACAGGATGAGGTCGGCGTCGACCGCCGTTGTCAGGTCTGAAACTACTCTTCGAAGTGCGGCGCTCGCCCGGTCGGGTTTAATTGTACCTTTGAATAAATCGTCGGCAAACTGGCCCAGCTTTTTGATCGCGCTCGATGCTTTCGGATACTTCCTGCTAGCGACTCTCGATATTTCTTTGGCGAGGTCCGACAAGACGTCGATCAATACCGAGTCGTCGGGACTGCTGTACGGCTGCATATCTAACACGACTGCCAAATTCCGAGATCTCTCGATAAGCTCCTTTGCTTTAAGGATCAGTGTCGTCTTGCCGACGCCACGCCGGCCCACGATGAGGTGTGTGGCGGGCTGAATTGCCTGAGTTTCTTCGTTGTTTTGAAATGGAACATACTGACCGGGAAATGCGTGAGGGGTCGGCTGGCCGGCTATCGGTCGGGTTGACCTGACAAGTAGACCGCGAAGGACGTTGGCCTCGATTGAGTCAGGAAACCGCCCAGGTGGGTCGATTTGCAGCCCGAGCAAGCCGCGATACGGATTTTCGTCTGGCAGCCCCTCAAGGGTTTCGCGGAGAGCATGGTCGTAGACTGGCGCACGGCGCCCCACGCGGAACTTTAGGAACTCCTCAGTTCCTGCGAGTTCGACGACAGCACTCACTTCCGGCAGGCCCAAAGACTGGGCAAAAAGTCCCAACGCTTCCTCCTGTGCCTGTTCTAAATCTATCGCGTCCCGAGTGTGCATCATATCTTTAGTCCATAATCGACCAGCAGGAATTGTTCCGCAGTCTTGAGAAAGTCTGCTGCGATAGCCAAACAATCCGCGGGCGCAAGCACACTTTCGGCGGCGGTGTCTGACCAGTTGTCATAATCTGCTCTGAGTCTGTGCTCATAGAGGAGGGGCAACTTCGCAACCCAGGAGTCGACATCTGGGAAGCTGTTTGGAAGATCTGCGACCTTCTTGTGATCGTCTCCCCGCAGGCTGACGAACCCCCGAACCACATACCGGACTGCTTTTGACGCACTGTAGGCCGCATAATACGTACGGGAGTATACCGAGCGTGGATTTTTCCTGACATCCAAAGCGCACGCATCAATATAGTGCGTTCTCGCGAGTTCGAACCACTTCCGGGCAACAGCGTGCACATGGGAGTCCAAAATCGGCAGATCGCCATTCATAGTCAGAGAAACCAGTGTCGCCTTGAATTCGGCATGGTTCCTGACCAGTTCAAGCGCCTTTCGCTCGTCAGTTGATCCAGGCATGGTTGCTACGACAATAGTTTAGCAGTGGGGGATTCTTGGCAGGAATTCGCGTCACATCATGGCGGATGTGGTTGAGCATCCGCCCCTAGATCTCAGTAGTAAAGAACGAGAACGAACTCAATCCGATCACGTTTCCGGTCAATTTCATCTCCCGTTTAAAGGCATGGTGAGGTTTTTACGTCTCAGGTCCCAAAAATACAGCTCCGGCGGGTCACTTGCGCAGGTCGGTGTTACGGCAGCTTTACGGATAATGCGCTGACTGTGAGGTGCGGAGTGTTTGCTGGTGATCCTGCCGGGCCTGGGAAATAGTTCCACAGATTGGTTTGAGATGACCGGGCGGGGAACACCGGGGACACCATTGGAGTATTTATTGACCGGCGGCGTATCGGACGCTTGCCCATGATGTCCCAGTTTTTTTAAGTTCCGCGGTTGTTGCCCCACAAATCTATGTGGAGGCGGGGGCTTAGGCGGTAGCCTTCGCGCTTGCAGATTTCAGCTAGCCAGCGTGAGCGGTGCGTTAGGGTTGCCGCATCAATGCCTTCCGGCATCAAGAGGACGCGGCTTTTGGATGTTCCCGTTGCTTCTACTATGGCGTTGACTTCGGTTATGTCCGCGGGGTCCGCGATTACGAATTTTAGTTGGTGGGGGTAGAGCTGGGTCAGGCGCTTTAGGATTTCCGGTTGATAGCGCAGGCGGTCGTGCTGGGCGGCCCAGCGGCCGTCTTCGCGGGTGTGCGGCGTGGAGTTCGCTAGTTTGGGGCTGATGCTCATTAAATCGCAACGCACATGTGCGTCTACTGTGCCGGCTGTTTCGATGGTTATGTGTTGCTTGAGGCGGTGGGTTAATTCGTCGATTTGTGGGGCGATCATGGGCTCACCGCCGGTTACTACTACGTGCGTCGCGCCGTAGCTTTCTACTTGTTGGGCGATGGATTCGATGTCGCGTTCTTCGCCTTCGGGTTGCCATGAGGTGTAGGGAGTGTCGCACCAGGTACAGCGTAAATTGCAGCCGCTGGTGCGCACGAATACGGACGGAACTCCCGCCAGCATTCCTTCGCCTTGAATGGAATAAAATATTTCAGCGATTTTCATGAATATAATCGAGGGGATCTGGGAGGGCCGCTTCGCGGAATCCTTTCAAGCGGAGGCGGCAGGAGTCGCATAGGCCGCAGGGGCGGCCGTTTTCGTCCGGGTCATAACAACTGTGCGTTAGACGGAAATCCACACTGAGCGTTTCGCCTAGGCGGATGATTTCGGATTTGGAGAGCTGCGAGAGAGGCGCGTGAATCGTGAGGTGGGCCCGGCCTTCCACGCCGGCTTTGGTGGCGAGCTGGGCCATATTTTCGAAGGCTCGAATGAATTCGGGACGGCAGTCGGGGTAGCCCGAGTAATCCACGGCATTCACGCCGATGAATATGTCGGAACTGGATAGCACTTCGGCCCAGGCTAGCGCTAACGATAGGAACACGGTATTGCGCGCGGGGACGTAGGTGATGGGGATGCCTGGGGTGACGCCGGTTTTGGGGACGTCGAGATTGCCGGTGAGCGCGGAACCGCCGAATAATCGCAGGTTGATGGGGACTACCAGATGTTGCTCCACGCGCTGGCTGGCGGCTACTTTGGCGGCGGCTGCGAGCTCGGCGCGATGGCGCTGGCCGTAATCGAAGGTTAGGGCGTAGCAGGCGAATCCGTCGCGGCGGGCTAGCGCGAGGCAGGTTGCTGAGTCGAGGCCGCCGCTGAGTAAACAAACGGCCGGTTTCATTTGGGTAATTTCAGGGCGAGGAAGAATCCAATTACTGGAAATAGGCTGAGGGCGGCGAGTGAGTGATGCAAGGTGAAGTGATCGCCCGCCCAGCCGGTGAGTGGAATGAAGATGAGGCCGGCCATGCCCCAGGCGAATCCCATCATTAAAGCCGATACGGTTCCGGCTTGCGTGGGCACCAGTTCCTGGGCCATCACTACGTTGACGGGGATGGTGAACAACAGGATGAGGCCGGTGAGTGCGAGGCCGATCATGGAGGCTGGGCCGGTGGTCAGGAAAAACAGGGCGGAGAAGGGAAGGCAGCCGACCATGGATATAAGGATGATGCGGCGGCCACCGAAGCGATCGGCCATGCGGCCTCCCAGGAATCCGCCAATGGCGCCGGCAGCCAAGTAGAGAGTGAGGGAGTACGCGGCGTTGGTGAATGCGAATCCACGCTCGCGATTCAAGTAGAGCGGGAGAAATTGACCGAATACAACTTGGATGGTGGATCGTATGAAGACCAGGAAATAAAGGACGGTGAGTGGTTTCCAAACTGCGCGCAGCGGCTGCCAGTCAAAGTGCTTGCGCAGGTGCGGGGCTGGGCGCGGGTGTTCCGGGAGAAGAGCCAGCAGCAGGATGGTGATTACGATGCCGGGGAGCGCGGCCCAATAGGTGCGCGGCAATCCTAGCCAGGTTACGAGGGCTGAGAAGTAAAGAGGACCCGCGGCTAGGCCGAGCGTTCCGGCGCTGATGAAGATGGCCATCCAATGGCCGCGATTTCCCGTTAGTCGGTGAGTGGCGCGGGCGGAGGCTTGGGGATGGAAGGAGGCGACACCGCAGCCGCCGAGGAGGACCAGCGCGACTAGCCAGCCGAAAGTGGGCGCGAGTCCGAGCGCGGAGATGAAAATGCCGGCTACGGCGGGGGCTAGCGCGGAGAATAGGCGGGTGTGGAAGCGATCCGAGAGGTAGCCGTAGACGGGCTGCATGACGGACGCTGAGAAGACGAGCAGGCCTCCGAGGATTCCGGCGCGCGTGAGATTTAGGCCGAGCTTGGGGCCGAGCAAGGGCTGGAAGGTGCCGAGCGCGGCGGAGTAGAGATCGATGAAAAAATGGCCGAGGGAAAAGAGAATGAGGCCTAGGAAGCTGGCCCGCACTACGCGGTCGCGTTCGATGAGCGGGATTGCGGAGGCTTGGGACGCCATGAGCGGGAACTTTTATTATAGATGGGCGGGTGGCGAGGCTAATCGGGCAAAGCACCGACTTCCTTACGGTCGCGGTTCGGTTTGGCTTGGCCACTTGTTTGGAATGACGCGATAGCGCGCGGTGCGATGCGGCCGAATGACCTTCCCGCCGGCAGCTTCGGTCGGCAGGATACCTCCGTAGGAATAAAGTTGGCAGGCGGAAGCGCCTGCCCCACTTCTCACGGTTTCTTTCGATATGGGTGAGGTCAACGCATCGTCTTTATGAATGGGACTGCGTGTCCAACATTTCAAAATCAAAGGAAGGTCATCATGAAAATTGAAAGTATGGAAGATTTGTTTCTGGAACAGATTGAAGATCTGTACGATGCCGAGCAACGGCTGGTGAAGGCGTTGCCGAAAATGGCGGAAGCGACCACGTCTCCCGCACTGCGGCAGGCGTTCGAATCCCACTTAGGCGAGACAAAGGGACACGTGACGCGGTTGGAGCAGGTGTTCCAAGCGCTCCAGAAGAATCCGAAGGGACAAACTTGCGATGCGATGAAGGGGCTGATCGAAGAAGGGGAGGACATGGTTAGCAACACGGACCAATCCCCGTTGCGCGATGCGGGTCTGATCGCCGCTGCGAATCGGGTGGAGCATTACGAGATCGCGGCTTACGGTTCGGTGCAGGCGTTCGCCAAAACGCTGGGCATTCACGAGGCGGTAGCGTTGCTGGATGCGACGCTGACCGAGGAGAAGAAAGCCGACGAAAAACTTACCAAGCTGGCTGAGAGCCTGGTGAATCAAGAAGCGTTCCGCAGCGCTCCGGTTTCGCGGTGACATCGGTAGAGTTTTCCTGAGCTCTCCCTACAATACTCGTTAGCGCGGCGCGTTAAATGGCGCATCTAACTGATTGCAATCGACTCGTAGGATGGCAATCTATATGCATATCGTGCGGAAGGAAGGAGAATACGCAAATGCTTTATTATGCGCTGGTGTTCTTTTTGATCGCTCTGGTAGCGGCCATCATGGGGTTCGGTGGCGTGGCTATCGCATTCGCGGGAATCGCCAAGATTCTGTTCTTTTTGTTTCTGGTGCTGTTTCTCGTGAGCTTGGTGATGCATGTCGGAAGACGAGTTTAGCTAAGTTTTGATGGCTACAAGGCGGGGCCGAACATCGCGCCATTGGCTCCGCCGTTTCTTTTCGATTTTAGGACCGGGTCTTACCAGCGGCGCGGCCGATGACGATCCCTCCGGAATTTCCACCTATTCCATCGCCGGTGCGCAGTTCGGATTGGCGACTCTTTGGACCGCGCTGCTGACGATTCCTCTGATGATCTCGGTGCAGTTGATGTGTGCCCGGGTTGGCATGGTGACCGGGCGCGGACTGGCCGGCGTCATTCGCACACAGCATCCGAAATGGGTGCTGTGGATGGCTTGCTTGCTGCTGATTGTCGCGAATGTGGTGAACATCGCGGCCGATCTGGCCGGAATGGCGGAGACCACGGGAATGATCACGGGCGTGAATGCCTACTTTTTCACGCCGTTGTATACGGCATTGATGGTGGGCCTGCTGTTCTGGTCTTCCTACCGCCGGATCGCGAACATACTCAAGTGGCTGGCGCTGGTGCTGTTTGCTTATGTAGTGGCTGCGTTTCTCTCGCACCCAAATTGGGCGGCGGTGCTGCGATTCACGGTTGTTCCGCATATTGTACTGTCGAGTGGGTATTTGGCTACGCTGGTGGCGATTTTCGGCACCACCATCTCTCCCTATCTATTTTTCTGGCAAGCGGCGCAGGAAGTGGAAGAGGACAAAGGCAAGGGGCGGACCACGCTGAAGCAGAGGCGCGGGGCAACGGACAAGGAACTGAGCAACTCGGAAATCGACGTGGTGACGGGCATGTTGTTTTCGAACCTGATCATGTTCTTCATTATTCTTACGACGGCGACAACGTTGAACACGCACGGAAAGACGGCCATTGTGAGTGCGCGGCAAGCAGCGGAGGCTTTGCGGCCGTTGGCGGGAGACGGCGCGTATTGGCTGTTCGCGCTGGGGATCATTGGAACTGGATTACTAAGCGTGCCGGTGCTGGCGGGGTCGACTGCGTATGCGATCGCGGAGGGAGCGGGCTGGCGGCACTCGCTGGAAAGCAAGCCCCGCTCCGCGCCGCGGTTTTACGGCGTCTTGGGTTTCGCGATGCTATTGGGTCTGGTATTGAACTACCTGCATTTTGATGCGATGGCGATGTTGTTCTGGTCGGCAGTGGTGAACGGCGTGCTGGCGCCTCCGCTGATTGTCCTGGTGGTGGTGTTGACTTCGGACCGGAAGGTGATGGGTGACAGGGTGAGTTCGCCGCTGCTGCATGGGCTGGGATGGGCGACGGCGGTGGTTATGACGTTGGCGGCGGGGGCGATGTTAGTGGCGCTGTTGTAACGACGGGCGGTTAGTTATAAAAAGTGCTCGCGTGCGGTTGCCACGCATGCCGTTTTTACAAACATAGAGGATGGTTATGTTTGTAACTTGAACTGCTGCTAGTGGAACCAAAAATGCGTTTGAAAGCCAGTGGAAAGGAGCGAGCGATGTTATTTCTGATTTTGTTGATCATTCTGTTGTTGGCGGCTGTCCCAGCGTGGCCCTACAGCAGAGGATGGGGATATTATCCGAGCGGCGCGTTGGGCACGATTTTGCTGATCCTGATTGCGCTGATGCTGATCGGATATTTGCCGTTTTAGCGATGAGCGAGTTGGATCGGGTAGGAGGGGCCTCGCAGCCCCGTCCTCCCACACCACCGTACGTACTTGCCGTATACGGCGGTTTCATTAATGTCGTAACAGGTCATATTTGGCAACAAGGAAAACGAGCCCCTGGGAGTGGAATCGCCGGATCGGCATAGCTTTGTGGACAGCAGGGCAATCAGCCAAACGCCAAGGCCCTTTGCCGGAACTGCCCACTTTGCGAGCCGACACCGCCGAGACACCCATCGAGCGGAGGAACCCGGCGATGGACTTGCCTCGTTTGCGCTGCTTGAGGCGGTAGGAGCGCAGCCTGCGCCGAATCCACTCGTCCAGGCATTGGAGTTCAAACCGACAAGCCGCATAGCGGTAGTAGGTGATCCATCCAACCAGAAACAAGTTGAGGTCGACGATGACTTGCGCGAGGCTCACGCCCCGGCTGCGACGGGTAATCTGCCGAATCTTCTCCTTGGCGCGCTGAACGCTTTTGGGAGAGATTCCGAGTTTGCCGTTCAAGAGCAAGCGATGGCCGAGGAACTTGCGTTCGCCGACCGGCGCCACAGCGCTCTTTTCACGGTTCACTCGGAGCTTGAGTTTTCCTTCCAGAAACCGTGTGACCGAATCCATCACTCGCTGACCGGCGGCCAATGACCGCACATAGATGTTGCAATCGTCGGCGTAGCGGCAGAAGCGATGTCCGCGGCTGTCCAGTAACTGGTCCAGATCGTCAAGCAGGAGATTAGCCAATACAGGGGAGAGCGGACCACCTTGTGGAGTTCCCTCATCGCGGGTAACGCACGTCCTGCATCAGACCGGCCTGAAGAAAGCGCCGGATGATGAGGAGCAGGCGTTTGTCGCCGATCCTGCGCGCGATGCGAGACATAAGGATATCGTGGTTGACCCGGTCGAAGAACTTCTCCAGATCGAGGTCCACAACAAACTCACGGCCTTCCCGATTCACGTATTGCCGGGCCTGTTCGAGCGCCATATGTGGGCTGCGTCCAGGCCGGAAGCCGTAACTCGAGTCGGAAAAGGTGGGATCCAAAATGGGGTCCAGCACTTGGAGGATCATCTGTTGAACCAGACGATCCACAACCGCGGGAATACCCAGTTGGCGTTGTCCTCCACCCGGCTTCGGGATCTGCACTCTGCGAACGGGTTGGGGCCGGTAGGTCCCTTCCAGCAGCGAAGCCGTCAACGCCGCACTATGGGCCCGAAGCCAGTCGGCCAGTTGGTGAACGGTCATCCCATCCACGCCCGGCTTACCCTTATTGGAGCGTACCCGCCGGTAGGCGCGAAGAAGGTTCTTGGGGTCGCGTACCTGCTCCATCAAATGAACTGTCAAGGCTCGTTGTGAGTCGAATGCCGTGAACGATTGCCGCGAACCGGGCGAGGGCTGGCCGGTTCTGCCGGCCGCGTGCTCGCCGTGGTGCTGTTTGCTGTTCGGCTGCTCCACGTTCATCGAAATCTTCCCTCTGCTCCTTGCATTAAAGATTCGGCCCTTCACCCGGTTGGGCTACTACGGCCTCTGCTGACTGCTCGGTCTGTGTCCCGCCGGATTGCTCCGGCGGTAGTCCGCGCTGCACGGACCAAGATCGAGCTCTCCTCAGGTAAGACTTGCCTTCTTCTCGCAGATCCGTCGGATCTACCCTCACAGCGTTCCGAATGACGATTGGGCTTCCCCGTCCCTGGCCGGGTGACCCACGCTGGGCTGGCCTCATATCCGCTTCCTGTACGTCGAATCCACGATTTCGTCATCAGCTTTCTTCAGATTCCGCCTCGCGACGGACACCCTTGCCTAGACGGATGGTTCCGGTCATTATGGTCCATGGGGGACTTTCACCCCTTGATTGCAAATCATACTGAGCACACCAGGCGAAAGCGCCTGCCCCACGGCTTGGCAGCGCATGGCGCTGCCCCACCCGGGAATGCTCAGGACGCTAGCCATAACAGAGGGCCTAGACCCAAGGCGGCTAGCGTTACGAGAAGAGCCAAGCTCTGAACGCCGGTTTTGCGATCGGCGATGGTGTAGGCATAGATACCTTTGACCAGATTGTTACTGGCTGCGGCGATCAAGATAGCCGCGGCCGCTACTGTTGTTGGAGTGGTGGGGCCGGTGGATTGGGTCATTCCAAGAATGAATGGATCCACGTCGACAACGCCCATCACGCCGGCGAGACCATAGAGTCCAGCCTTCCCGAGATAGACAAGCGCGTAGTGCGTGATGATTACCATGGCGAGGAACAGGATCCCGAAGAGGAATGCCGCGCGGAACTCGAGCGGGTTCTTGGCCTGGTATTCGGGATGAATGGGGCCGATCCGGGAATCCGGCAAACGCGACCACAGCCAACCTACAGCTAACGCGAGGGCGGCCAGTGCGGCAAATGATGGCCACAACAGCATGAGCAAGTTGCGATTGAAGATTGCGAGCAGCACGGTCAGGCGAAGATACATCATGCCGGAGGCGATCAGTGTTCCACCGGCAAAGAGATGGGGACGATTTTCGCGTGCTGCTCTTCTTGCCAATACGATAGTTGTGACGGTGGATGAGTAAGCGCCACCGAGAATCGCCGCGACAATAATGCCGCCTTGTCCCTTAGTCAGCAGACCGATGACATAGCTTCCATATGAGATGGCGCTGACTGCGACGACTACCAGCCAGGTCTTGAAGGGGTTGATTTGGAATGGTCCGAGATCGCGGTTGGGGAGAACCGGCAGGATGACAGCTGTGAGGAGCAAAAATTTTGCAAAGGTGAGGATCTCATCCGGAGCAATGCGCTTGGTGAGGCTTTCGAGGCCAGCTTTGAGCTCGAGCAACAGGATATCGGCGACGCTGAGCGTGGTGGCGATCCAATATTGTTCTTTATAGACCAGGGCGCCGATTATGTAGGTTGCCAATCCGGACATTTCAGAAGTAACGCCGGCGCGCGTTGCGGTGGAAAGCTTGTAGCGGTAAGAGACGACCAGGAACGCGGCCACCACGGCGAATCCCAACGTTATCGGGAGCAGTTGTCCGTCAGCGAGCAGAGCTAAGGAATAGCCGATCAGGCCGATCAAGGGGAACGTACGCACTCCGCCGAATGCGTATTGCTCGCCAGTGGCTTTGTGCTCCTCGCGCTCGAGCCCAATCAGGAACGACAGCGAGAGAACGAGCAGGATTTTTGCGGCCTCCGGCGGCAACCACTGAGTGGGATCCATGTGTACTTATCTTACAGAGATGTTACTTTTCGGGAGGGAGTTGGTAGTGGGCTACTTTGAATTTCTATATCAATCGCGCGGGCGAGGGGCTGCCGAAGAAGCAGGAGCGCGTTTTGGAACGGGCGAAGGTTGAGCTGCGGGCGTTGTTTGAGAGGTAGCGGCCATTGGCAGGCGAAAAGCGCCTGCCCCGCGGCGCTGGGGTAGCATGGGTTCTTATGAGTATTTCGTACGACGCAATTGTCATTGGGACTGGGCAGGCGGGACCGGGGTTGGCGCGCAGGCTGGCTGGGGCGGGGATGAAAGTGGCGATCGTCGAGCGCAAGTTGTTTGGCGGCACTTGCGTCAACACCGGCTGCATTCCGACGAAAACCATGATCGCTAGCGCTTACGCGGCGCATATGGCAACCCGTGGTGCTGAATTTGGAGTGCAGGTGGCTGGTGTCAGCGTGGATATGAAACGCGTGAAGGCTAGGAAGGACGAAATATCCGGGCAATCCAGAGTTGGAGTGGAGACATCACTGCGGAAGCTCGAGAATTGCACGGTGTATCAGGGGCACGCGCGGTTTGAGTCGCCGCGAGAGGTGAGCGTAGGCGGGGAGCGGCTCACTGCGGAAAAGATATTCATCAATGTTGGCGCCCGCGCGGTTGTGCCCGAGATGCCGGGGCTGGACAAGGTCCCCTATCTGACCAATAGCTCGATGATGGACGTTGATTTTCTTCCCAAGCATCTGATTATCGTGGGTGGAAGTTATGTTGGGCTGGAGTTCGGACAGATGTTCCGGCGCTTCGGGAGCGAGGTCACCATTATTGAGATGGGATCGCGGCTGGTGCATCGGGAAGATGAAGATGTATCGGCGGCCATTCGAGAGATTCTGGAACGGGAGGGCATTCACATTCGATTGAATGCGAAATGCATCGGATTTTCAGGGAGCGGCGAGGAGATTG
>Ga0116135_1000734_pt1 | contig 17761 bp, 19 predicted proteins | sample June2015DPH_20_1_FD_89738 | JGI IMG/M metagenome (GOLD analysis project Ga0116135, IMG submission 89738) | Peatland microbial communities from SPRUCE experiment site at the Marcell Experimental Forest, Minnesota, USA - June2015DPH_20_10 | ecosystem: Environmental > Terrestrial > Soil > Wetlands... | reverse complement strand
TTCCCGATCATGGATTTCATCCGCTATAACAGGCACGCGGCCGCCAACGCCCTCCTCAACGGATATCTGAAGACGACATCGAGCGAAAATCTCGATGGGCTCGCCGCGCTTCCGCTGTTCATGTCGCTGCGCGCCGCGATCCGTGCCAACGTGCTGCTGGCCCGTCCCGGCCAGACCTCCCGCGACCAGGCCGTTGTCATACAGTCGGCGCAGGCCTATTTCAGACTGGCGCAGCAGTTGATTGATCCGGCGCCGCCAACGCTGGTCGCTGTCGGCGGGCTGTCCGGAACCGGAAAATCGGTTCTGGCGCGCGCCCTCGCGCCTGGCGTGATGCCACAGCCGGGAGCCATCGTCTTGCGCACCGACGTGATGCGAAAGCAACAATTCGGGGTCCTTGAAACCGATCGGCTGCCCGAGAGTGCCTACCAGCCGCGGATGACCGAGAAAATCTATGACCTGCTCTTGCAACACGTCCGGCGGATTCTGCTCCAGGGTCATTCCGTCGTCGTCGACGCGGTGTTCGCGCGAGAATCGGAGCGTGACGCGATCCGCGATGCCGCGCGCCGGCTGAATACAGGATTTGTCGGCCTCTTCCTTCAGGCAGATCTGGCGACCCGGCAGAACCGCGTCGGCCGCCGCGAGGGCGACGCCTCCGACGCGACGCCCGAGATCGCCGGACTGCAGGAGACATATGATATCGGTCAGCTCGACTGGGCCATTATCGATGCTTCCGGCACGCCCGAGCTAACCCTGAGACGAAGCCAAATCCAGATCGCCCGCGATGAAGCGGCCACCTGATAGCTGCACGCTCGACCATCGTCATCATTGACGGACGTAGTCGCCGGGCGCATCGGGTAGGCTCTGGCCGTCCGCGTGGCCAACGCCCATCCGTGGCGGCTCGCACAGCTCGCCCGATTGCGCGGTCAGCCACTTCGTCCATTCGGACCACCAGGAGCCCTCGACCTTTCCGACCTCCTTCAACCACTGGTCCGGACCGACATAGGGCGAATTCACCGGCTTGGTCTTGACCTGATAGAAATGACCAGGCTGGCTCGGCGGCGCCACGATGCCCGCATTGTGACCGCCGCTGGTCAAGAGATAGGTCACGTCGGCTTCCACCTGATAATTTATCTTGTAAGTCGATTTCCAGGGCGCCACGTGATCGCGGACGGTCCCGACCACAAACATCGGGGCATGAATATCCGACAGCGAAATCGGCCTTCCTTCCACGAAGTAGCGGCCCTCGGCCAAATCATTATTGAGGAACAGCTTGCGCAGATACTCCGAATGCATCCGATATGGCAGGCGCGTGGCGTCGGCGTTCCAGGCCATCAGGTCGCTCGGCGGCGCCCGTTCTCCCAGCAGATAATCGCGGGTTACCTGCGACCAGATCAGGTCGTTGGAACGCAGCAACTGGAATGCCCCCGCCATTTGCGTGGTTTCGAGAACGCCATGTTCCCACATCATGTCCTCGAGAAAGGCGACCTGGCTCTCGTTGATGAACAAGGTCAGTTCACCCGCTTCGGTGAAATCCGTCTGCGCCGCGAGCAAGGTGATCGATTTCAACCTGTCATCGCCGTCCCGTGCCATTGTAGCCGCCGCAATCGACAGCAATGTCCCGCCCAGGCAATAGCCCAGCGCATGAATTTTACGATCCAGCACGATGTCACCGATCGTCGCGACCGCGGCTTCGACGCCAAGCCGGCGATAATCATCAAAGGCGATATCGCGATCGCCTGCCCCCGGATTGCGCCATGAGATCATGAAGACGGTAAAGCCCTCTCCGGTCAGGAATTTCACCAGCGAATTTTCCGGCGACAAATCGAGGATGTAGTATTTCATGATCCAGGCCGGCACGATCAGGATCGGTTCCGGATGCACCTTGCCGGTGGACGGGTAGTACTGGATCAGTTCGATCAGTTCGTTGCGGAACACGACCTTGCCGGGCGAGGTGGCGACTGTTTCGCCGACGACGAATTGGTGATCGACCGGCTTGCGGGCGGCCAGCGAACGCATCCAGTCGCTGCACCAGTTCTGCCAGCCGAAGACGAAGTTCTCGCCGCCACTTCGCAACGTCTTCTGCAAGACCTCCGGATTAGTCGCCGCGAAGTTGGACGGCGACAGCATATCCAGCACTTGCCGCACCGAGAACTCGACGATCGCCTCGTTGCGCGATGCAACGCCGCGCACACCCGTCGTGGCATTGTGCCACCATCGCTCATTCAGCAGAAACGCCTGCGCCACCAAATTGAACGGGGTCCGTTCCCACTCCGGTTCTGAAAAACGCCGATCCTGCGGCTGCGGCTTGATCAAGGACCAGGGTTGCTGGCCGGTCGAGAAGTAGTGCAGGGCCGTTCCCAGAAACTTGTTCGTATTCTGCAATGCGTCCTGGGCAATTGCCATTTGCCGCTGCGGCGCCGCCGCCAGATGCGAGGCCCAGTCGATATAGGCAAGCGACAGCGCAACCGGCGATATCCCGCCGGTCAGCGGGGCCAGCGTTGCATGGAACGCGCGATCGAACCGGTAGGCCTCCGGTTCCTTGCCGCTGCCCGCTTCGGGCGCGGGCGCGGCTCGATCGCCAACCGGAACGATGTTGCGGCGGTCCTGGCCATAACCCGGGGCATGCGCCCGACATGGCAACCTCGGCACGTCAGCCCCCGGTAGGATCGATATTGGCTGTGCGGAATTCATCGCCTTCCCTTCCGGCCGGGTGATCGGCCTTGAAATGCAGGACTCCTGAAATGCAGGACTGTCGGAATGCGGATTAGTTCGGCAGCGGGTTGGCCAACAGCTTCGACGTGGCTTCGATCATTCGCTCGCCATGCTTGAACAACCGCTCGCTGTCGCGGCGGATAAAATCGATCTGATGCTGGCCGCATTCCTCGCACATCGCCTTCATGTCCTTCACCGAATGCGCGCCGGCTACCTTTGAGGCGATCTCGCTGAACAGGTGCATCTCGGTTCGCGTTCGATCGAACATCTCGGTACTGACAAATGCGATTTCCTCAAGCATCACTTTTTGCGCGCTGAACATGAAATCCAGGGCGCTCCTGTTCGCCTTGGTCACTCGCGCCACGGCGTGAGCTACGGAATCTTCGATGATCGCGGCACCAGGTTCGTAGAATTCCAGCATGGTAACCTCCGGTTTTGCGCCATTTTTAAAAGGATACGATCTCGGGTCGTCTCCCACATTGAGCTGCATCAAGCTGAACGGCTTCGGTTGTTAACGCCTCGATGGTTGACTTTTCGCCGTTGACGTTTCGACAGTTGACGTTTCGAGAGTTGACTTGGGTCAAATCGAGACGCGCCGGGTCGGATAACCTGCCCAACGTTGTTATTAATTCCAGCCCGTGGAGGCCGCCATGCGCGCCCATCAGATCATGACCCGCCCCGTTATCACCGTCACCCCGGAGACGCCGATCGTTGAAGCCGCCAATACCATGCTGCAGCGGCATATCAGCGGGCTTCCCGTCGTCGACAAGGCCGGCAAACTCGTCGGCATCATCTCGGAAGGCGACTTCATTCGCCGCAGCGAGATCGGTACGCAGCGCAAGCGCGGCCGGTTTCTGAAATTCATTCTCGGCTCCGGCAAGGAGGCAACCGATTTCGTGCACGAGCATGGCCGCAAGATCGCCGAGATCATGACACCGGATCCGCTCACCATCGACGAAGAGACCGATCTTGAGAAGATCGTGGAATTGATGGAAAAAAACGACATCAAGCGACTGCCGGTGATGCGGGACGACAAGCTGGTCGGCATCGTGTCGCGCTCCAACCTGCTGCAGGCGGTCGCCAGCCTGGCGCGCGAGATTCCCGACCCGACGGCCGACGATGACCATATTCGCAACCGCGTCATCGATAGCCTGGAGAAGAACACCTGGTGCCCCTTCGGCCTCAGCGTCACGGTGCGCGACGGTATCGTCCACCTCAGCGGCGTCATCACCGAGGAGCGTTCGCGGCAGGCGGCTGTCGTTGGCGCCGAGAATGTAGCCGGCGTCAAGAAAGTTCACGACCATCTGTGCTGGGTCGACACGATGTCGGGAATGTATCTGAACTCTCCGGAAGACGAGAATCTGGCAAAGGCGAGCTAGACCGACGCCCGCGGCGCGGCGCAATGGAGATCATCCGGCAGCGTTGTTTTCCGGGCCCAAATCTGTCTCTCGGAGATTTTGAGCCCCATGAGAAACCACGCTCGTCGGCTGGTTTGCTCGTTCGGCGGATAGTCGTTGAGGCCGGAATTCAGGTGCGACACCCCCTGCGCGAGGCGCAGGGCCTGCTCCGCCGCATAGCTCTCCCGATGAGCTGCCGACGCCGCGGTGCTGCGGTGAGGCCCATGCCGGACCCGGCGTCCTTTTATATCAGCAGAATATTAGTCTTTCCCGACGGTGCAACGCTGCAGCGTGCGCATGACGTCCTCGCGCGAGATCATGCCCACCAGCTGTTGATCGCCCTCGATCACCGGCATGCTTCTGATTCGATGATCGACCATCAGTTGAAGAACCCGCGTCAACCTGGTCTCGCCCCGGACATAGATGAAATCCGGCGTCATGATATCCGCAACGGTTCGCTTCATTAGGTCATCATAACGCGGTGTCATGCGAGCCGTCGTGAATACGAAGCTGGCCAGAAAATCGAACTTCGACACCAGACCGACGATCTGGGAGGCTTCCTCGACCGGGTAGGCGTTGAAGTCGTCCTGTTCAAACAGATCCTCGAGTTCCCGCAGCGTCAGGCTGCGCGACACCGTCTTGACGTTCGGCGTCATGGAGTCGGAAGTCATCTGTTCAAGAAACCTGTACAATGCTCGATCCGCTCGATTTGACTGGGTTGGGAACCAAAGATCACTACATCACGTTTCTGCGATCCCAATTTGATCGAGGTCAAATCCGCCGACCTCAGCGCGACAGCAGCGAACACCGCTTTGAAGGATTGACGAGGCGTTTGGTCACACCGCCGAAAACCCATTCGCGAAACCGGGAATGACCGTAGGCGCCCGCAACAATGATGCCGGCGCCGACCTCCGACGCGGTCCTGTCGAGTTGCGCGGCAACGTTACCGGGCTCGCTGGGCACTCGTCCGCTGGCCAGCACGCCGTGACGCAACAGCCAGGCCACAACGTCTTCAACTCCGGATACCGCCGCCGATCTGTCGGCCTCGTCCTCAACGATTTCGGCGACGATCACATTCTTGGCCTCGCCCAGGATCGGCAGGGCATCCACGATGGCGCGCCGGCACTCGGGCGTGTCTTTCCAGCCGACCAGAACACTTCGTAAATCGAGCCACTCGCTGCCATCGGGAACAACGAGAAGGGGTCGGCCTGTCTGCATCAGAAGGTCGTTTGGGTTGGCCTGGGTGAATGGGTCCGCAAGTGCCTCTTTAGCGTTCTCTCCGACGACAATGATGTCGGCCGCCCGTGCCTGCTGGATGACAAATCTGGTCGGAAAGTCCTCGGCGCAGCGCCATTCCACGACCGCGGCACGGTTCTGCATCGCCGCGCGAAACTGCGCTTCAACCTCGGCGATGCGATTTCTGACCGCTGCCTGACCCTGGTCAATCACCCGCTGGGCCTGCTCGCCGGTCGTGAAATAAAGCGGCGGGCTGAATTCACCCGCGGTAATGCCGACCGCATTGGCGTTGAACCGCTTCGCCAATTGCCCGGCGATCTCCAGGCGGGCATCGTTCGATCGATCAAGCGCCAGGCTGACCATAACCGTCGCATACGTCATTGTTCTCTCCGGAATCGATGGCTGCGGTCGGATCCGTAGGCCGATTCCTGAGATCGAGAATGAGGCAGATCAAGGAATCGATGATTCACGGGCCGAGGGGGGCAGCCTTCCGCCGGGTTGATCTAGATCAGAATCCTCAACCCTGAGATGAATTAGCATTCAACTTGGATCAGGAGGGCGTGATGCATATTTCAGATGTAGTGTTGCAGTGTTCGCGGCGATCTCTGCGGCTCGCTGCGGAATGCAGGGATGAGCGGGTGGCCGTAGAACTCAAGCTGCTTGCTATCAGGCTCTTGCTGGCTGCCGTAGAGGACGCCGAGTTGGTCGTCGAGGAATGACCCACTTTTTTCGTGACACTGCGTGGCCCGGAGCAAAGCTGGCGCGGCGCGAAATTCCCTCCCCTGGCAGCCACACGGCAGCGCCGTTGAAACCATCCCGGCCCGGCGTGCGCCGAAGCAATAGACTGCCATTCCGGCGCGATCCCACAGCATTAACCGCAAAAGGGGTGGCTTGGTATTGGGCATGCTGGTATCTTCGCGATGCTGCCACAGGCTACGCTGCCCCGCAGGAGAAACGTGACTACCACCCCACATTCAGCGTCCGACGATCCGGTTCGAGACGAGCGTTTCCGGTTGGGCATCGAGGGGGCCGGCATCGGGATCTGGGATCTTGATCTTTCGACGCATCAATTGCTTTGGTCGAAGACGACCAGAACACTTTTTGGCGTTCGTCACGAGTTACCCCTCACCTACGAACTATTCCTTTCACTGCTTGAACCACAAGACCGCGAACCAACCGATCAGGCCGTGAAGCGCTCGGTCGAGACCGGCTGCAGTTTCGACATGCAGTACCGTGTCGATGGCCGGTCACAAGTGCACAAATGGGTTCGCGCACGCGGCAGCGTGGTGCGGGACCAGCAAGGGGTGGCCCGTCACCTCAGCGGGCTCATGATCGATATCGACGATCAGAAGCAGCTCGAAGGAGCGCTCCGAACAAGGGAAAGTCACCTTCGCTCGATCCTTGAGACTGTCCCCGATGCCATGATTGTTATCGACGGCAACGGCATCATTCAGTTCTTCAGCAGCGCCGCGGAGCGGCAATTCGGTTATCACGAACAGGAGGCCATTGGCAAAAATGTCAGCGTCCTGATGCCAAATCCGGATCGTTCACGCCACGACGGGTATCTGGCCCGTTATCTGTCCACGGGTGAACGGCATATTATCGGCGTTGGACGCATCGTGACCGGTCAACGCAAGGATGGAAGCACTTTCCCGATGCATCTTTCGATCGGTGAAATGCAATCCGGCGGGGTGCCCTATTTCACCGGATTTGTCCACGATCTGACCGAACATCAGCAGACTCAGGCGCGGGTTCAGGAACTGCAGTCGGAGCTCGTGCATGTTTCACGCTTGAGCGCGATGGGAGAAATGGCATCCGCGCTGGCGCACGAACTCAATCAGCCGCTCGCGGCCATCAGCAACTACATGAAGGGGTCGCGCCGCCTGCTGACGGCGAGCTCCGATCCCAACCGGTCCAAGATCGAGAACGCGCTGGATCGCGCCGCCGAACAGGCACTTCGCGCCGGCCAGATCATCCGTCGCCTGCGCGACTTCGTCTCGCGCGGGGAATCGGAAAAGCGTGTTGAAAGCCTGTCGAAGTTGATTGAGGAGGCCGGCGCGCTCGGACTGGCCGGCGCCCGCGAGCAAGGCGTCAAGCTTCTTTTCAGTCTGGACCCCATGCACGATCTGGTGCTGGTGGATCGCGTCCAGATTCAGCAGGTACTGGTGAACCTGTTTCGCAATGCCCTGGAGGCGATGGCGCAGACGCCGCAGCGGGAGCTTTCCGCCTCGAACACCAAGGTAGCGGACGACATGATCGAAGTTGAGGTTTCCGACACCGGCACCGGATTCCACGAGGACGTCAAGCCGAACCTATTCCAGACCTTTTTCACGACCAAGGAAACGGGTATGGGGGTGGGGCTGTCGATCAGCCGCTCCATAGTCGAGGCGCATGGCGGACGAATGTGGGCCGAAGGCAATGCTTCGGGCGGCGCGACCTTTCGCTTCACGTTGCCTGCCGCATCAAGTGAGAGTGTGACCGATGGTACATAAGGGAAAGGTCTACGTCATCGATGACGATGAGGCGATGCGCGAATCGCTCGACTTTCTGCTCGGGGCTGCCGACTTCCAGGTCACGCTGTTCGAATCCGCGCAACATTTTCTCGACGCCTTCCCGACCATCGATTTTGGATGTGTGGTGTCCGATGTGCGCATGCCCGGCATTGACGGCATTGAACTTCTGAAACGCCTCAAGGCGGGCGGCAGCCTGTTTCCCGTCGTGATCATGACCGGTCACGGCGATGTTCCGCTCGCTGTCGAGGCGATGAAGCTGGGAGCCATGGAATTTCTCGAAAAGCCGTTCGAGGATGACCGGTTGATCGGAATGATCGAGACCGCCCTCAGGATGGCAGAACCAGGCGTCAAGAGCGAAGCGGCCACGCTCGAGATTCAGTCACGGATAGCGAGCCTCAGTCCCCGCGAGCGCCAGGTCATGGATGGCCTCATCGCCGGACTCTCGAACAAGCTGATTGCCAGAGAGTACGATATCAGCCCGCGCACGATCGAGGTGTACCGGGCCAACGTGATGACCAAGATGCAGGCGGCCAGCCTCTCGGAACTGGTGCGGTTGGCGATGCGCGGCGGCGTGTTCAAAGATTGAGCCAAGTCAAGACGCCCCTGCCCGAAATGCGGTTCATACGCTGCATGAACCAGCCAAACCTCCCCATCGAGCGCAGGGTTTCGTGATGTCACCGTCACCCGCCAAAGCCGTGGTATATGTTGTCGATGACGACCCGGGCGTCCTCGGCTCGCTGCGATTTTTGCTCGAAACCGACGGATTCGACGTCGAGACGTTCAGGAACGGGCGGGCGCTGCTGAATGCGGTGGCTGCAAAAGCGGCCGACTGTTTTGTGATCGATTATAAAATGCCCAATATTGACGGTATCGACCTCGCGAGCCAATTACGCAGCCGCGACATCGCCACGCCGATTATCCTGATTACAGGCTATCCCGATGACAGCATACCGACCCGAGCCGCTGTCGCCGGAGTGCACCACGTCCTGTTGAAGCCCCATCTCGAGGAGAGCCTCGTCGCGCGCATCCGGGGCGCCATCCAGGAAGCCGGCCCTGTCGCCATCCCTTGAGTGCCGGCAGCTTAGGTGCCGGCAGCGACCTCCGGTAAACTACTTAGGTACATCCCCTTAAGATATCGAGCGAAATATCCAGGTTTGACCGTCTCGCGTATGCATTGGCCATCCGCTGCACAGGAGACGGCAAATGCATACCCAACCACTCACCCCCTCGGTTATTGGCGCCAAGATCAGCCCGGTTACCTGCCCCACAGCCGATCAGTTCGGCCTGCTGGCGGGTCATGCCGGCCTCGTTGCCACCGAATTTTCCTACGGGAAAGATGAAGAGATCTACGGCGAAGACGAGCCCGCGGAATATGTCTATCAGGTCATTCAGGGTGCGGTTCGGACCTACAAGCTGCTGTCAGACGGACGGCGTCAGATCGGCGCGTTTCATCTGCCGGGCGACGTTTTCGGACTGGAATCCGGAACCAGCCACCGGCTGGCGGCCGAAGCCATTGTCGATACCACCGTGCGCCTGGTGAAGCGCCGCAGTCTCGAGCAGGCGGCGGGAACCGACGTCAACGTCGCGCGAAAGCTCTGGACGATGACTGCCGGCGACCTGCGCCATGCGGAAGACCACATGCTGCTGCTCGGGCGCAAGAGCGCGATGGAGCGCGTCGCCAATTTCCTGCTTGAGATGGATCGTCGCCTCGCCATTGCCGGCATGATGGCGCTCCCGATGTGCCGTCGCGATATCGGTGATTATCTGGGGCTGACGCTGGAAACGGTTTCAAGGGCGCTTTCGCAGCTGCATAGCGAGGGTGTGCTCGGCTTCTCCGGCGCGCGCCAGATCGTACTGCGCAATCGTCAACGCCTGCGCAGCATGGACGCCTGAGGGCGGCGTCCAAGCGTCGTCTCGGCGGCGTATCTTCGCCCTGTTTGATCCATCGCAATGACGGGCCGGTGCCAGGCAATCAGGTTTGACCAATTGCACCGACAACGGAGCGGACAATGAGCAAGCAACATCATCGCGTGGTTGACAGGGTCGTTGATGCGTTTGGCAATTGGCTCAAACGCAGGAGAGACATCCGCGAGATGCGCGAGCTCGACAGCGGCGAGTTTGCGAAGGTCGCGCATGAACTGAACGTTGCGACCACGGATCTCGATAAGTTTGTCCATCAGGGACCGCACGCGGCCGATGAACTGTCAACTTTACTGACGCTTCTTGGTATCGATAGGGACGCGCTCTCACGGACCGAGCCGCTTGCGTTGCGCGATATGACGCGCGTATGTGCTTCATGCCAGCAAAAGCGCAGGTGTGACCGGGACCTCGGTACGGGCGCTTCCGCGCAACACTACGAGGAATATTGTCTCAATGCCCCAACGATCGACGAGCTGAAGACCAAAGCGGGTTAGCCGGAAGATGATCATGGCCTGTCGATCGATGGTTTCCCACTCGCGACGCTTGTAACCCCAATAGGAAGGCAATCAGGAGACGGCCATGGCGCGGTACATTGCTCGATTTATGAAGAATGTCCTTGGAGAGAATGGACATGAGGCCGAAATCTGCCAACGCACCATCGAGATCGAGGCTGAAAATCGGATTGGCGCGACCGACGCGGCAAAGGTCAAGTTCTGCGAGACTGAAAACGTAAAGGACTGGTTCCTTCGCGCAGACCGCGTTCACGTTGCCGAATCGGAATTCCTGTCCTGAACAGGCGCAACGCGGCCAGGGATCCAGCCGCAGTCTGAACGCGCGACGAGTTAAACGCGGAAGATCCGGGTTGAGGTGAATCAAATCGCGCCTGCGCTTTTATTCTTCAATGCCGGCACGGACCGCAGCGGCGGACGTGCTCTCGGAATACGCGGAGAATTATCATGCTGAAAAATCTTCTCGTCCACATCCCCTCCGAACGACCGATACGTCCGGTCGTCGATAGCGCAATCTCGCTCGCGGTGTCGCGCGCCGCGCATCTCGACGCGGTTTCGATCGGTTATGAATCCACGAGTGTGGGGTTAGCCACCGACGGTGCCGCAGCGGTCGCCGCCGTGTTCGAAGTCGACCGCGAGCGTGCGTTGGCGCGGGCGAATGCCGCGCTCGCGGTGTTTGAAACCGAAGCCCGGAATGCCGGCATCGGCCACGGCCTGCGACAGCTTACCGGCATCCCGGCCGAAACGGCAGCAGCCGTGAGCGCCCTGGCACGACTCTACGATTTGACGATCGTGCTGCAACCCGAGCCCGGCCACGAGACATTCGACAACGTCATTCCGCAGGAAATACTCTTCCAATCCGGCGGCCCGGTTCTTTTTATTCCCTATATCCATAAAGGCGATTTTGCGCCGAAGCATGTCGGCATTGCCTGGGATGGAAGTCGCCTGGCGGCGCGTGCCCTTCGTGATGCCGCGACGTTTCTGGCTCGCGCGCAAACCATCACCATCGTCAGCATCAACGATGCGGAGATACCCGAGGACGTATCCGTGGCCGCCCTGGAGGCGCATCTGGCGAGGCGCGGCCTGAGTGTGCGAGTCGAGCGCATGAAGGCTGACCGCGCGGATATCCAGCCGACGATCTTGTCCGTTGCGGCCGATGCCGGTCTCGACCTGATCGTGATGGGCGGCTACGGCCATTCGCGCCTGAGCGAGCGTATCCTGGGAGGTGTCACGCGCGGCATGCTGCAATCCATGACCGTGCCGACGCTGATGTCGCATTGACGCCCGTGCTGGACACCGCGCCGCATTCGAACAAGCGCGTCGAAGGACTACGCCGCCGCGTCTACGTTGTTCTCGAGCAAGGTGCCGGCGGCGCGAGCCTGGCTCTCAATCGATTCCTGATCGTGCTGATCGGTATTACGCTCACCGCAACCGTGATCGAATCCGTGCCGGACATGGCAAGAACTTATGCCCTGCCGCTCAGCGCGATCGAATGGGCCGCGACCCTTATCTTCTCGCTCGAATATGCGGCCCGTATCTGGAGCGCGGCTGAACATCCGCTGTTGAAGCGCGGGGTGTTTTTCGGACGGCTCCGTTTCGTGCTGAGTTTCTCCGGGCTCGTCGATCTCGTCGCTATCCTGCCGTTTTGGCTGAGCATTTTCATTGCTTCCGATTTCAGGGTACTGCTGGTTCTGCGCCTCGTGCGCTTCTTCAAGCTGACGCGCTATTCGCCGGCGATGCGCTCGCTGCTGGACGCCTTGTATTCCGAACGCCGCGCGCTGGCTGGATGCTTTGTCATTTTGCTCGGCACCGCGCTGATCGCGGCTGCCCTGATGCACCTGGCCGAGCGTGCGGCGCAACCCGAACGATTCGGAACGATCCCGGACGCCCTGTGGTGGGCGATCGTGACGCTGGGGACCATCGGCTATGGCGACGTCGTTCCGGTGACCGTGCTGGGACGCATTCTGGCAAGCTTTACGATATTCGCCGGACTGCTGATGATGGCGCTGCCGGTGGGCATTTTCGCGACCGCTTTCGCCAATGAAGTGCATCGCAGGGATTTCATCATCACCTGGGGCCTTGTCGCGCGTATTCCGCTGTTCCGCAGCCTGACCGCGAGCGAGATCGCGGATGTGATGACGATGTTACGCGCGCAGAAGGCGGACAGCGGCACGGTCATCGCCCGCCGCGGCGAGCCCGCCCACGCGATGTACCTCATCGCGGACGGCGAAGTGGAAGTGAAGCTGCGGCACAAGCACCTGCGGCTTGGCACCGGCCAGTTCTTCGGCGAGATCGCGGCGCTGCGCCGCACCCGCCGCTCGGCAACGGTGACGGCCGTGACGCCGACACGGCTGCTGGTACTCGATGCCCTGGATCTGCACGGACTGATGGACCGCCAGCCCGCGCTGGCGGCCCGGATCGAGGAAGCGGCGCGCGAAAAGCTTGGCCACGCGCTCAACGAACAAGGCGGCGATCTCGTGACCGAAGAGCTGTACGAGGTTCCCTCCGACTAGGCCGTGAACCCATCATAAATTGCCGGGCGGACGGCCTGCCAGGTCCGCAATGTACCGCCGGCTCAACCGGCCGGCGCAACACTTTATCTTGGAGGGAAAGATGGAGTGTGGCGATGGATCAGGGGTTTCGCCAAGGATTTACGACGGCCGAGAAGACGGCGTTATGGGATCGCTGCGATATTGGCCGCGCCGGAAAAACCTCGTTCATATCCAGCACATCACATTGAGCAGCCTCGCGCACCTCTACACCCTGTCACTGCCCGCAAGCAGGACCTCGACTGGCACGAAGCGCGACTCGTGGCCGATGGCTTCGATCAGGATGCCTTCCTTTGGCGGCAGCGAGGATTGAACGGACCGAAACAATCCAGCGCCCCGGATTGACAAGAGACGGAGACCTGGAGTCGGTGCTGGGTCATTCGCTACATGCGCGGCCCAGCGGCAAGTCTGGTCATGCACGCAACGGCGCTGAAAGCGGAAGTCAATTCAGAACATTAGCGGCTTTGCGGCCAGCTATTGCGGCTTGATGGTATCGCGGTGGACGTGATTTAAGCTCCGAAACTGGAGCGTCGAATCACGCACTACGAACTCTCACAGCTCGAAGCTCTGGTTCTGCATCGGCATTTCGACATGGGTGTCGCCAAGATGCGCCGCGAACTTCGTCATGCTGTCCTGTTCGCCGTGGACCAGGAACGTGCGTTTCGCGCCGGTCTGGCTTTGCCAGGCCAGCAGCTCCGCCTGGTCGGCATGGGCGGAGAATCCATTGATGGTGTAGATGCGTGCCCTGACCGCGATCTCTTCGCCGAAAATTCTCACCTGCTTGGCGCCGTCGATGATCCGGCGCGCGAGGGTGCCGGCGGCGGCGTAGCCGACAAACACGATAGCGGAATTGTCGCGGTCCAGATTGTGCTGGAGGTGGTGGCGCACACGGCCGCCGGTACACATCCCGGAGCCGGCCATGATGATAGCGCCGCCGCGAATGCTGTTCAGCGCCACGGATTCAGCGGATTCCCGCGTGAAATGCAACCCCGGCAAATCAAACGGATCGTGCGAGCCTTGAAACAGCTTCGCGGTCGCGGGCTCGAAACACTCGGGATGACGCCGGAATATTTCGGTGGCCGAAATCGCCATCGGCGAATCGAGAAACACCTGCGTCGATTCCGCCAGACGTCCCGTGCTGATACCTTGCTTCAGGAAATAGAGCAGTTCCTGTGCCCGCTCCAGGGCAAAGGTGGGAATGATGACATTTCCGCCGCGCTTGAAAGTCTCGGTGATGGCTTCAAACAGCTCGTCGATGGAAGGGCCCAATGATTTGTGCAGCCGGTCTCCGTAGGTGGTTTCCATCACCACATTGTCGGCACGGGGCGGCGTGGCGGGGCTGCGCAGCAGCACGCGGCCGGTATTTCCCAGATCGCCGGAAAACAGCACGCTGGTCGAATGGCTCTCCTCCGCAAGCTGCAGAAAGATGCTGGCCGAACCCAGGATATGCCCGGCGTCGATGAAGGTCGCTTTCACACCCGCCGTCACATCAAGCGCCTGCGCGTAGGTCGCGGTCCGCCCGAAATTGTCGAGACAATTCAGTGCGTCGAGGGTGGAATAGAACGAAGCTGTCGTGTCCCCGTTGGCGCCCCCATGACCGCCCCGGCGCGCACGGTGGCGCGCGTCTTCCTCCAGCAAATGGGCCGCATCCAGCATCACCAATCGCGCCAATTCGCGCGAGGCAGAGGTGGTAATAATCTCCCCCCGAAACCCTCTTTTGGCCAGCAGGGGCAAGCGCCCGCAATGATCCAGATGCGCATGGGTCAGTAATACGTAATCGATGCTGGCGGCATCAAAGCCGAAAGGCCCGGCGTTTTCCTGGTCCAGCTCGCGGCTACCCTGATAGAGCCCGCAATCGATCAGGATTCGCTTGCCGGCACATTCAACCAGGTGACAGGAGCCGGTGACGTCGCGATCCGCTCCGTGGAATGATATTTTCAGCTCACTCTCCTCTGTATTCTCTGATCTCGGGTAAATGGCGCTCGCAGCAGCAGCATATTGCCGGCGGCTGTCACGGCGCCCGTTGCAGGGGCTCCCCGCTCGCTTCGTACCAGCGCAAGATGTCGCTCCAGATTTCCTCGGCGGTCTCGGCAAACCAGAACAATTCCCGATCCTCCGCATCGATGACGCCTTCATCGACCAGAAAATCGATGTCGACGGCGCGGCGCCAATAGGCTTCGCCCACCAGCACGACCGGAATCGGCTTGATCTTGCGGGTCTGTATCAGCGTCAGCACCTCGAACAATTCGTCCAGCGTGCCGTAACCGCCCGGGAATGCGACCAGCGCCTTGGCCCGCATCAGGAAATGGAGCTTGCGCAGGGCGAAATAATGAAAGCTGAAGCAGAGTTCGGGGGTGACGTAGGGATTCGGATATTGCTCATGCGGCAGGCTGATGTTCAGTCCGACGGATTTGGCTCCGACGTCGAATGTTCCGCGGTTGGCCGCCTCCATCATTCCGGGCCCACCGCCGGTGACGATGGAAGTGCGATGCTCATGGGCCCTGGGATTTGCTCCAACCAGACGCCCGAACTCGCGGGCAACCTCATAATAATGGCTCTTGGCGAGAATTCGCTCGGCAACGCCGAGCTTCCGTTTGAGGTCGTTATTATCCGCATCTGCGGATAATAACTTTCGCAGCGCCTGTACCTTGCGAAGCGCAGCCGCGGGCTCACAGATCCGCGTGCTGCCGAAAACCACGATCGTTTGCTTGATGTCATGCTCGCGCAGCAGCAATTCCGGCTTGAGGTAATCGATCTGCAGGCGTACGCCGCGCAGGTCATCCTCGGCGAGAAAATCAATGTCGGCGTCGGCGCGGCGGTAGCTGGGACTGTCCAGTATCGCCTGCACGCGCTGGAACGCCTGAGCGTCTTCCTCGTTTGCCTTTGGGCACTGCCAGGGCAACGCTTCGCGGCGCTTGTCGGGATGGGCGGGTGCAGGGATTTCCCGATTTTCCTTCATTGGTCTTCAGACTTGTCCCGATTTACCGACGACGTTTCATGATCGTTTGGAGCAAGGCCCGGATCGAAGTGTTGAGGCAGATCAAACCTGAAGCGACGCTTCGCTCCCCTTTCCGGATTTGACCTGTATCAAGCGCGGAATATCGCGGCGGGGTAGCCTACAAGAACTGTTTGCTCGCCAATGAACGGAACAACATGATGCAACACCACTTCCATGCGATCGTCTGGCTCGACCATCTGCAGGCCCGGATATTCCACCTCGGTCTCTCCGGCACGGACGAGATCACCCTGCACCCCCAGATGCCGACCCGCCACATTCATCACAAGGCCAATTCGATCGCGAGCGGTCATGTTCACGAGAGCGCGGAGTATCTGCGCCAGATTCTGGATGCCGTCAGCGACGCCGGCGAAATCCTGATCCTTGGACCGTCCGGCGCGAAAACCGAGCTCGCCAAATATATTCGCGAGCAGAACCCGACGGTCGGCGGTCGAATTGTTGCGGTTGAACCTGCTGATCATCCCACCGATGGCGAGATCGTTGCTTATGCGAAGCGGCATTTCAAGATTGGCGTCGTCCGCTCCGCGGCCGGGCATCGATAGGCGCAATGCCTTGACGGGGATATTGAAATGATCATGCGTACCGACCCTTGGAACACCCGCTCCACCGTCAGCAGGTGGGCGCACGTCTTTGAACGGAGCGGGCTCGCTCTGGCTGGCGGGTCGTGCGGGTTGTTCGTCGCAGCCCAGGTGGCAAGGACCAATATCGACCTGCTCGGTTCGGGGGGCGCGATCCTGGCCATGATGGTCTACGGGGCGGCGGGCTTCTATCTCGGAATCGATCTGCCTCCGCCACCCCCTCACCCGGTTGAGCTGCCGCTACGGCGCATGCTGGCCTCCAGAGCGGATGCGGTGGAGTTGCTCAGCGCGGCCGGCACTTTCCTGGCCGCCACGGCGGCGGTGGTATCCGTCTCCGCCATCATTCTGGACGAGGCGGGCAGCGCGACCGGTACGTTCCTGATCGGCTGCAGCTGGGCGATCGGCGCAACCATGCAGATTGGCGCCGGCATCATCGCACGACTACGGGCAGACACTTCCACCACATCCTAGCAACGGGGACCGGCCCTCGATCGCGGGCCGGCCTCGCCCGGTTCGCCTAAACCGCCCGGCTATGGAGCTGCTTCGATCCGTCCAGGTGAGCGTCGAAGGCGGCAGCCAGGCTGCGAACCAGAAACCGCGAGTCTTTTGCCAGATTGATCGAGCTGCCGTCGAGCTGGACCACGCCATCGGAAATCAGTTTTTTCAGGCGGGGCGACGATTTCAGCATCGTTTCCGGCGCCGATCCGTGTCGCGTACAGATTTGGTCGAGGTCGACGCCGAAGTCGCACATCACGCGTTCGATGATGTCGGCGCGCAGCCGGTCATCGTCGGTCAATGCGTAGCCTTTGATGGTCGCCAGTTTGCCGCCGGCAACCGCTTCCAGGTAAGCGCGCATACCGACTTCGTTCTGCACGTAGCCGTGCGGCAGGCGTCCGATGGCGCTGGCGCCGAAGCCCAGCAGGATATTGCTGGCATCGGTGGTATAGCCCTGGAAGTTCCGGTGCAGCGTCCCGCTGCGCAGCGCCGCGGCCATGTCATCGTCGGGAAGTGCGAAGTGGTCCAGTCCGATCTGCAGATATCCGGCTTGCTTCAGCGCATTCGTCATCGCATAGGATTGTTGATGGCGTTCGAGGCTGTCGGGTAGCCATGCCTCGTTTATCCTGCGCTGATGCTTCTTGAAGGTCGGGACATGCGCGTAGCCGAACACCGAGAAGCGATCGGGGCGAAGCCCGGTGCAGCGGCGAACCGTATCGAGGCATGAGTCGACCGTCTGATGCGGCAGCCCGTAGATCAGATCGAAATTGACGCCGCGGATGCCGGCTCGCCGGAGATTTTCGGTCGCGGCGGCGGTTTCCTCGAAACTTTGTACC
>Ga0116135_1000732_pt1 | contig 17797 bp, 9 predicted proteins | sample June2015DPH_20_1_FD_89738 | JGI IMG/M metagenome (GOLD analysis project Ga0116135, IMG submission 89738) | Peatland microbial communities from SPRUCE experiment site at the Marcell Experimental Forest, Minnesota, USA - June2015DPH_20_10 | ecosystem: Environmental > Terrestrial > Soil > Wetlands >... | reverse complement strand
GCGAGATCGGCCTTTGAGACCTGAGTCACGGTGACCGGCTGCGCCTCAATTTTCTGTAAGGTTGCAATCCGATCCGCCGACTTCTCACTCCATTTGGTTGAACAGCCCATGGCGCCGGTGTGCGTAACGCGAACTTCGCGATGCGCAAGCAGATCGTCAAGGGCATTGCGCGCATCTTTCGTCTTGACCAGTTCGACTCGATAGTTGTCGTCAATGCGGCCTTCGTAACGCAACCGCCGCGACTGATCGAAGATGAAGACGTGAGGGGTTGCCTGCGGCCCGTAAGCGCGCGCTACTTTCTGCGTATCTCCATCGTAGAGGTACGTGTAGGTCAGGTGCTTGTAGCGCACGCGAATCTTCATTTCATCCAGGCTGTCACTCACGTCGGAAGAGTCCAGCTCGTCAATGCGCAGAGCTTTCGGATCGTTGGGCTGAATGGCCACCAGCGCGACTCCGCGGCTCTTGTAGTCCGCGGCCAGGCGTTCGATGCGCTTCTCATACATCTGCGCGATTGGGCAATGGTTGCAGGTAAACACGACCACGAGAATCGGGCTGGCTGCGTAGTCGCTCAGACGATGGATCTTGCCGTCGGTTCCAGGCAATGCAAAGTCCGGAGCCGGGGAGCCGATGGGCAAAATCGGATGCGTCTCGGCCGAGATGGCCGCCACAGAAACCAGAAACAGAATGAAGACCTTCAGCATATCTCTCAACTCCTCAAATCCCCCGCTACTGCCAACCGACTGACTTTCCGTCATTTCGCCCGCTCGAAGCAAAACGTGATATCGTTCCTAATTAATCATTAGTATGTACCCTTGCGGGAGTAAATGGGCAAGAATATTCGCTCCATCCTCAAATTTGGGTAAAGCGAACGAAAAACCGTTGATTGCATTTTGTGTCGGGCAGCAAATCGATTCTTTGCCGGCTGCATCGGGAAACTCTCGAGAAATTCAGACTTTGAGCCTGAGGAAATGTGGGGGCACCTTGAACCAATTGCTTACTGTCGTCATCTTGTTTGCGCTTTGCAATGCAGTTGCTCCAAACGCATTTGGCGGCGAAGGCATTCCGAAGGCCGCCTGGAAGCGTCCTCTTGGCCTGCCCCTTGAGAACTCCGGCAAGACGCGCAGTCCAGGCGATATCGATGACGGCTACTGGCAGGGAGTTCCCGTTGGCGGTTTTGGAGCAGGAACGTTCTCCCGCAGCTATCGCGGCGATTTTGCACGGTGGCATATCAAAGCCGGCGTCCATAAATATGAGCCGGTATACGCCAATCAATTCGCCATGTTTCAGCAGTCCGAGGGCGACGCGCAGGGTATGGCGCAAGTATTGATGAATGGCCATCCGGGTGGGAGCGAGCTATCGAGCTGGAAATGGGATTATCCGGTCGGCGCCGGCGAATACAACGCTCTCTTTCCCAAGGCGTGGTTCGACTACCGTTGGGACAAGTTTCCCGCGCACGTGGTTGTGGAGCAGCTTTCGCCGGTGATTCCCGGCAACTATCGCGAATCGAGTTACCCTGTGGCCGTGTACCGGGTGCACGCCGAAAATCCAACCGACAGAACGGTTACCGTCTCTGTACTTCTCTCCTGGACCAACATGTCAGGATGGTTTCGCACCTTTACGCGCGACTTTGCGGGGTCGCCGAACCAGGGCAATCACAATGATTACGTGAGCGAGAAGCTCGACGGCGACACAACCATGAAAGGGATCGTCTTTGACCGCAACCGGGCCGGGGATGCGCCCAATGAATGGGATGGACAGTTCGCGATTGCCGCGCTCGATTCTGCTGGGGTGGAAGTCAGCTATCAAACTACATTTATGGCGAGTGGGGACGGCAAAGCTGTTTGGGCTCCCTTTTCGAGAGACGGCAGGCTCGCCAACGACGGCAAATCCTGGGTGAGCGACAAGGAAAAACTAGCCGGTGCCATTGCCGTGCGATTCACACTGCGGCCTGGAGAGAAGAGAGTTGTTCCCATTGCCCTCTCGTGGGATTTCCCAGTTGTCCAGTTTGGAGAAGGGAGAAAATGGAATCGGCGCTATACGGATTTTTACGGAGCCTCAGGACGCACCGCGTGGAAGATTGCCCGCGATGGGCTGCTGCACTGCGCCGAATGGAGCGATGCGATCGACAAATGGCAGGCGCCGTTTGTCAATGATGAGAGCAAGCCGCTTTGGTATCGCGGCATGCTTTTCAATGAGCTCTACGCGCTGACCGACGGAGGAACGTTCTGGGGGCGCCAGGTTGGCTCCGACGCAAAGTCGACCCCGTCATTCGCCCTGCTTGAATGCTTTGATTACGCCTATTACGGAACGCTCGATGTGCGTTTTTATGCGTCGCTTCCGCTGTTGAAGTTCTGGCCGAACATCGACAAACAGGTGCTGCTGGAATTTGCGGATACTGTCACGAAGGAATGGCCCGAGCAAGGGCTCTGGGTCTGGAAATCGGAGCAGATCGGCAAGCCTGTTACGCATAAGCGGAAGAAGACTGGCGCAGTGCCGCACGACCTCGGAGTTCCGGAAGGGGATCCCTTTATTGCCGTGAATGAACCTGGCTGGCAGGATACGAATGATTGGAAGGACCTCAACTCCAAGTTCGTTCTGATGGTCTATCGCGACTATGTGCTGACCGGACGAACCGATACGGCCTTTCTCCGCCGCACGTGGCCCGCGACGCAAGCTGCCATCGAGTATCTACGGCAGTTCGATCGCGGCGGTGGAGTACCCGAGAACGGAGGCTATCCCGACCAGACTTACGATGACTGGGTGACGAGCGGCGTCAGCGCGTACTCGGGCGGCTTGTGGCTGGCCGCGTTGAGGGCCGCGGAGGAAACGGCTCGGGCGCTTGGGGATGCGAATAAAGCCACGGAATACCATGCGCTGTTTTTACAAGGGCAGAAGACTTACATTGCGCAGCTTTGGAATGGCGAATATTTTCGCTACGACACGGGGAGCGAGTCCAAAGATGACATTCAGACCGACCAACTGGCCGGACAGTGGTATGCGAACCTTACTGGCCTCGGCGATATTGTTCCGCACGCGATGCAGGTCTCAGTGATGAAGAAGATTTTCGACTTCAACGTCATGAAATTTGGCGGCGGCGAGATGGGCGCGGCCAATGGCATGGCGGCGGACGGCACAATCCTTACGAACGCCGAGGCAAAGGAAGTATGGGTGGGCACCACTGAGGGCTATGCCGGGCTTCTGATGAGCGAAGGCCTGAAAGAGGAAGCGTGGAAGACCACCTGGGGGCTCTATCACGTGATCTACGAGAGCAAGGGCTACTGGTTCCGGACGCCGGAAGCCTGGGATATTACGGGCAATTTCCGGGCAGGCATGTATATGCGGCCAACCGCTATGTGGGCTCTGGAGATGACGCCACCCAGAACAGAGCCAGCCCCGTGAATTCTGCGGTGCAAGGGCAGTAAGGGTCTATCTCTTAGATTCCTGTGAGCGGAATTACCCACGATTTCGTCTAACATGCGTCCAAAGAAAGAGTAATCCTCATCTCATTCGTTCCCTGCGGTGGCACCACCTTCCACTATTCTTGATACCTGGGGAACGGCAAGAGTGTTTGCGGGATAATGAATGTGCTGGAGCGCCTTGCATGAAATCGTCTTCTGCTGAAGCGGGGCCCAGGTGAGCAGCCCTGGCAGTTTGCCCGAGGGTCAAGAGAAAGCAGTGTCCGCGGACCCGGCGTCCGGTACGGGGCCACGCCGCTGGCCGTGGGCGCTGGTTGTTGCAGTGTCGACCGCGCTGGTGGCTGTGGGGGTGCTTTCGGTCGTTTTTCTTCGTGTCAAAAGAGTCGATCATATGGGGGCTGGCTCACAGGCGACCCAGGGACCGGCCGCGCCTCAAACCCTGCGTCTCAACGGCATGACTGCCGCAGTGGTTGCCCGATCAATTCAGGCTCCGTTGATCGCCGGCCAAACGGTGGGCACGCTTACGATTACCAGGCTTGTTCCGAGCGGGACCCGCGTGAAGCAGGGGGATTTGCTGGTTGAGTTTGACCGCCAGGCGCAGCTCCGCGACTTCATCGATAAGCAGGCACAGAGCGACGATGAAAATGAGAAGGTGGTCGAAGAGCAGGCGAAAGAGGCCGCTGAGCGCGCCAAGGACGAGACCGAGATCAAACAGGCGGAGGATAGTCTCGCCAAAGCCAAGCTGGAAATGGAGAAGGTTGAGCTGCTCTCCCGCATCGACGCGGAGAAGGCGCAGGAGGATTTGGACGAGGCCGAAGCCACGCTGAAGCAATTGAAGGAGACCTTCGATCTGAAGCGCAAGGCGGCGCAAGCCTCCATTCGCATTCTCGAAATCCAGCGTGACCGCACCCGCGAGACCATGGTTCATGCCCAGGCCAACTCTGCCCTGATGGAGATTCATTCCCCGATTGCCGGCATCGTTGTTTTGAACACCATCTGGAAAGAAGGGAACATGGGTGAGGTGCAGGAGGGCGACCAGGTGCGCCCTGGCGTGCCGTTTATGCAAGTGGTCGATCCGGCTGTTATGGAGGTGCGCGTTCCCGTCAACCAGGAGGATCTGCTTGATCTGAAGATTGGTGAGAGGGCGCTGGTTCATCTCGACGCGTATACCGACTTTGCGCTTCCCGGACAGCTGGAATCCATTGATCCGATGGGAACGCCGGGCGATTTCTCTCCCAAGCTTCGCAAATTCTCCGCCACATTTTCGATTGAAGGCCACGACTCCCGCCTAATGCCCGATCTTTCGGCTGCGGTGGATGTGGATCCGCAGAGCGCCGCTAGCGCAGAAAGCGGAGTGAAGTGATGCAAGGGCTCAGGGACCTGTGGGGTGGAAAAAAGGCGTGGACTGTGGCCGCGGTCCTTGCTTTTGCCAGTGCGGCTGTCTTTGCATTCGTTCACTACTCCCGAAAGGCTCCAACGGTCCCAACCTTCCAAGTCAAGCGTGGCGAGTTTCTTGACGCTCTCCAGTTTCGCGGGCAACTGAAAGCGATGAAATCGGTCACCATTACCGCGCCTTCGAATGCGGGCGACCTGCAAATTCTCAAAATCGTAACCGACGGAACCCAGGTGAAGAAGGGCGACGTTGTGGTCGAGTTCGATCCGTCAAAGACCAAGCAGGATCTGGCGCAGGACCAATCGACGCTGAAGTCTTCGCAGGCTGAGATTGACCAGGTTCGCGCGGAGGGCCGGCTCACGGAAGAAGTGGATACCACCGCGGCGATGAAAGCAAAATATGACGTCGATTTGGCCAAGCTCGATGCCAGCAAGAGTGAGGTTGTTTCCAGGATTGAAGGAGCCGAAGCCAATTTGAAAGTTGCCGACGCGCAACAGGGTTTGCACGAGGCAGAGGAAAAACTGAAGTCCGACACGTCTATCGATGAGGCGACGATTGAAGGTAAAAAACACGCAAGCCGAAAGGCGGATTTTGACGCGCAACGCGCAGAGACCGCGTTGGCGGCGATGACTTTGCGGGCGCCGTCCGACGGAACCATCAGTCTTCTTTCCATTTGGCATAACGGCGGGGAAGGCCCTTTCAAAGCCGGTGAACGGGCGTGGCCCGGCACGCCGATTGCGGAACTGCCTGACGCCGCTTCGATGCGTGTTGCAGCGCGTGTCGACGAGACAGAGCGCGGGCGATTGGCAGTGTCGCAGCCGGTGACGCTGCAACTGGATGCGATTGCCGACCGCCAGTTCACAGGCAAAGTGGAACGCATCGGCACCATTGCTACCTCCGACTTTTCCGCGGGCTGGCCGATCCCGCGCAACTTCGATCTGGAGATAGGCATCGACCAGGCAGATCCTCGTCTCAAACCTGGAATGACCGTGCAGATCAATATCATGGTTGGACGAGTTGAGGATGCAATCACGATCCCCGCACAGGCCTCCTTTCTGAAATCCGGCCGCACTGTGGCCTACGTTTGGAACGGTTCTGCATTTGAGGAGCGCGTGATTCAAATTGAACGAAGGAGCCGCGACCGCATCCTGGTCTCCTCAGGCTTGAAGCAGGATGACCTGGTGGCGCTCCAGGATCCGACGGGGAAGGAGTGAGATGGCGCGCGTAAAGAAGCATCGCATCCTGATCTGGACAATCGCAGTCATTGTGCTGGTTGGCGGCATCGGCGCGGTTGTGGCATCCAGCCGCGTAAAGCTCTCTACCCACGGCGATGAGATTCCGCTGGCGGAGGTCAAGCGTGGAGAGATCGACCTGAAGGCCCACGCCACTGGAGAACTGCGCGCGAGCCATTCGATCATGCTCGCTGCACCCGCCGTCGGTGGAGACTCGCTGCAGATCACTCGTCTGCTGCGCACCGGCGAGTCCGTGAAAAAGGGCGACATCGTTTTCGAGTTCGATCCAAGCGAACAGCTTTACAAGCTGGAGCAGAATCGCTCAGAGCTGCTCCAGGCCGAACAGGAGATCACCAAGGCGCAGGCGGATGCGGCGGTGCTTGCCGCAAAAGACAACGTTGAGTTGTTGAAGGATCGCTATGGTGTGCGCAGGGCCGAGCTTGACGTTCAGAAGAACGAACTGGTCAGCAAAATCGACGCCGATAAAAACGACCTTGCGCTTCAACAGGCAAAGCGAGTGCTGGCCGAGCAAGAGAAAGACATCGAGTCGCACAAGGCTTCCGGCCAGGCCGCTACTTATCTGGCGAAGGAAAAATACAACAAGGCCAAGCTGGGCATGGACCAGGCGCAGCAAAACCTGGATAAAATGCACGTCACGGCGCCCATGGATGGATTGGTCTCGATCCAGAAAAACATGAATGCATCCGGCGGTTTCTTTTTCACGGGAATGTCTTTGCCCGACTACCACGAGGGTGACCAGGTGCAGCCGGGCAGTTCGATCGCGCAGATTGTCGATCCCCAGGGGTTGGACCTCACTGCGAAGATTGCGGAGCAGGATCGTGCGAATGTCCAGGTGGGCCAGCAGGTTGAGGTGGTCTTCGACGCTTTGCCCGGTCGCGCGTTTCACGGAACCGTGAAGAGCGTAGGCGGAATGTCGGTGCGGCAATTCTTCTCGAGTAATACGAACGGCAACTTTGAAGTGTCGATTCAGCTCGCGGATGCTGATCCGCTCTTGCGCTCCGGATTCACGGCGAACATTGTCTTTCTCGGCGGCACCAAAAAGAATGTGCTCTATCTGCCGCGGCAGGCGCTCTTTCTCAAAGACGGCAAGCGGATTGTCTATGTCAAGAAAGACAACGGCTACGACCAGCGGGAGGTAAAGATCGAAACCGAGAATGAAAGCCGAGCGGCAATTGATGGATTGGAAGAAGGAAGCAAGGTTGCGTTGATCGACCCGACCGCGCCCCGCAAAACAAACGGCTCCGGTTCAGCGCCCAGCGCAGGAGGGACGCCTTGATGAGTTCGAATCGACAGGTGGTGCCGGAACGTTTTTTGCTCGTCTACCAGCAATGGGCAAGAGATGCGCAATTGGGCATGCAGAACCTGTTGGTGCATGGAATGCGCTCGCTGCTCACCATGCTGGGCATGATCTTCGGCGTGGCCGCGGTGGTTGCCATGCTGTCCATCGGCGCTGGCGCACGTCAGAAAGTGATGGCTCTCATTGAGCAGATGGGCGTTCACAACCTCATCGTCGAAGCGAAGGAAACCGTGGAATGGCAGGCGCATCAGAAGGTTCGCAAGCTTTCCCCGGGCCTGACGCTGCAGGACTATCGCGTAATCCGCGATGATCTCGAAGGCGTTGTCGCTTCCACTCCGCGCAAACAGCTCACCCCGTCAAAGATGATTCCCAAGGCTCAGCAGGATATGCCGAATGTGATGGGAGTCAACTCCACATACCGGCAAATCGCCGGGCTGCACCTGTTGAGTGGTAGGTTTTTCGATCAGGGCGATGCTGATCGCGGCGCGCCCGTCTGTGTACTGGGTGCGGCGGCCAAGTGGAGTTTATTTGGCTCCTCCGACCCGCTCGGCCAGTACATCAAAGTGAACGAGCAATGGTTTCGCGTGATCGGGGTGGTCAGCCCGCAACTCAGCGCCCAGGGCGACAGCGCGGGGACATCTTCCGCGGATGTGAACAACAACGTCTATATTCCTTTGCAGTCGGCATTTCTGCGGCTTGAGGACAGCTACAGCGACGTCCGGGATGAGATTGACGGGATCTATCTCACCTTTGCGGACGGGGCCAATGTTTCCGAGTCAGCGCAGGTGGTGCGCGCCATCCTGGATTCTTCGCATCACGGCGCTGATGATTTCAGTATTGTGGTGCCTGCCGAATTACTCGCAGAACAGAGGCGCACGGAGCACCTCTTCAATACCGTCATGGTTGCCATCGCATCAATATCGCTGCTTGTGGGCGGCATCGGCATCATGAACATCATGCTTGCCAGCATTCTGGAGCGCACACGGGAGATAGGCCTGCGCCGCGCCATCGGAGCGAGGCAATCGGACATCGTGCGCCAATTTGTCGTCGAGGCCACCATGATTTCGTTCGCCGGTGGCACTATAGGCGTGGTTTTCGGCTTCTTCATATCGAGGCTCATTGCGTGGCTGGCCGGCTGGTCTACGATCGTCACGTTCAGTTCGATTGCGCTGGCGTTTCTTGTATCCATCTCTGTCGGGCTCGTATTTGGAATCTATCCGGCCACCAAGGCTGCGCGGCTCGATCCGGTGGAGGCAATCCGATATGAATAGCTCACACCTGGCCGCAATGAATCGGCACGCAAGGCCCAATTTGTATCGCCCAAAATTTCCGCACTTAGATGGAGTCCTGGGATGAGGTCCATTCGCTTTACATTCGTTTTGCTCGTTGCCCTGGTTGCCGCGCTGCCGGCGCTCCCGCAGTCGCCTGAGAGTTATCGCGGCATGCTTACCGCGCGCGTCCGCGCCGACAAGCTTCCTCCTCCGCAGCATCTGCAGGACTACGTCCAGAACGGAAAGCTCAGTTTGAGCTTGAGGGACGCGATCCTGCTGACGCTTGAAAACAACAGCAACGTGCAGATTGAAGAAACGCAGATCGAAACGCAGAAGTTCGCGTTGCTGGGCCAATTTCAACCATTCGATCCTAGCCTGCAGAGCACTCTCAACATCAGTCGATTCTCCTCTCCCACTTACAGCCAGTTACAAGGTGTTGGAGTCAGCGGCAATGCGACCCTCAACTCGCTGAGTCAGGCAGGACTCGTGAGCTATACGCAGACATTCACACCTGGAACGAATATTCTTGCAAGCATCGGCAGCAACAAGTTCTCCACCAATAGCTCGTATAACTACTTCAATCCCTATTACGCGTCAACACTGAGTTTCACCATCACGCAGCCTCTGCTGCGCGGTGCTGGCCGCTTTGCCAACACGGCTCTGATCAAGATCGCGCGCCGTTCGCTCGCCCAGTCCCAATCCACTTTTGAAGCCGAGGTCAACGATGCGATTCTCCAGGTGGTCGGTCAATATTGGTCTGCGGTTCAGGCCCGCGGCGCACTCGATGTGGGAGAAAAGTCTCTCAAGCTGGCAGAGGCGAGTTACGACCGCGACAAGCGATCCCTTGAGTTAGGCGCATTGCCGCCACTGGATATCTATCGGTCTCAATCGGAGGTTGCCGCGCGCAAGGTCGGAGTGATCCAGGCTGGCTATGCCCTCACCCAGGCAGAGGAAGCGTTGCGCTTTACCATTGGCGCCGATCGCGATCCGCAGACGCACAATATGGAATTGGAGCTGACTGAAAAGCCGCAACCCGACGGAGAGCTCAAAGACGTTGATGCAGAATCGGCGCTCGCGCAGGCGCTCAGCCAGCGTCCGGAACTCGATGCCGTCAAGGATTCCCTTGACAATGATGAAACCGGCATTCGCCTTGCGCGCAATCAGCTTGAACCTAATCTCTCCGTGCAGGCCTTCTATCAAAGCAACGGACTGGGAGGCAATCAATACAACCTGGTGACAGGCCAGTTTGTTGCGCCCGGCGGATTTGGTTCTTCGATGAGCCAACTGTTCGGATTTGGCTATCCGGGTTATGGTGGGACGCTCTCGCTCACGCTGCCTGTGCGGAATCGCGGCGGCCAGGCAAACCTGGGAACTGCCCTGGTGTCGCGGACGCACGATCTCTATGCGGGAGTCCAAATTCGCGAGCAGATCACGCGTGAGGTTCGCGACGCTGTCCATCAGCTCGACGAAGCCAGGCAGGCACTGGCAGCAGGAACAACGTCGTTTGAGCTGGCGCAGAAGTCCCTGGCCTCAGAGCAGCGCAAGTTCGAACTCGGCGCGGAAACAAACTTTTTTGTGCTCGATGCTCAGACCAGGCTCGCGCAGGCCGAACTTACCCTGTTGCAGACCCAGGTAAATTACCGCCTCGCACTTGCGGCTGTCGGTCACTCCACAGGCGACCTTTTAGGTCCTTATCATGTGCAGATCGCAGAACTCACCCGGTAAGTATCACAGTGCTTGGCCCGGAGAGTGCTCATTGCCCTCACTGCAAGAGCCTGTTCGGAGTTGGACTCAAGTGGTGATTTCAGGTCGTCAAGACGATGCTTCCATGACCCTTTTCTCTTTTGAAGCGATCTAGGCAACGTCCTCGGACGGTTGGCAGCAGGGGTATACTGGCTCGCAGCCGGAGTGAGCTGTGAGAGTTGCGGCTGGAAACCTGGAGGATTTGCAATGGCCATCGATGAGAATTCGCAGCAGATTATGAGCAGCGGGCTGACGGGGAAAATAGGACGGCGTGCATTGCTGCTTGGGGCGGCGAGTGCGCTGGGTGGTGCAGCAACGGCCGCGGCGTTCCCGACACTGGGTAGCGGAGCAGAAGCCCAGAGCGGCAGCACGAATGCTCCGGTCGGCGGGTCATCCGTGGTGGCATCAGCAGAGACGGCAATCGTGGAAACCAGCGCGGGCAAGGTTGCGGGGTACATTCACAATCGCATTTTTAGCTTCAAGGGAATTCCGTATGCCGCCAGCACCGATGGTGCAGGCCGCTTTCTTCCTCCCGAAAAACCCAAGCCATGGACCGGCGTTCGCAGCTCACGGCATTTTGGCTATGTTGCGCCACAGGCGGCAAGGGCGGGTTGGGCCAATGACGAAGAGTCTTTTCTTTTTACGTGGGACGACGGAATTCAGGGAGAAGACTGCCTGCGGGTCAACATCTGGACGCCCAAGATCAACGATGGCGGAAAGCGCCCGGTCATGGTGTGGCTTCACGGCGGCGGTTATGCCGCCGGGTCGGGGCAGGAGCTACTCTCCTATGATGGTGAAAGCCTGGCCCGGCGCGGCGACGTGGTGGTGGTTTCGCTCAATCATCGGCTTAATGTGTTCGGCTATCTCGACCTCTCAAAATATGGCGATAAGTACGCCGGCTCGGCGAACGTGGGCATGCTGGATATTGTGGCTGCTCTCGAATGGGTGCGCGACAACATCTCCGCTTTTGGCGGTGACCCAGGCAGCGTGACCATCTTCGGGCAATCGGGCGGGGGTGGGAAAGTGAGCGTCCTGATGGCCATGCCCGCGGCCAAGGGGCTGTTTCATCGGGCGATTGTGGAAAGCGGATCGACGCTGCGGGTGCGCACGCAAGAGTCGTCGCAGAAGCTGGCCGACCTGGTTGTCGCGGATTTGGGACTAACGGCCGCTACCATCGACCAGATTCAAACCTTGCCATATGTGCAGCTGCTCAAATCCAGTACCGATGTGATGCGAAAGAACAATCCAGCGCCAACTGGCGGTGTCCCCAACTTCCGCAGGATGGAGGCAATGCTGGGGCTGTCTCCAACGCTGGATGAGAAGCTGCTGCCGGCGCATCCTTTCGACCCGAAGGCTTCTGCGCTCTCTGAAGACGTGCCGATGATCATCGGCACCACGCTGAACGAATTCGTCACGGGCATCAATCATCCTGAATACGAGCAAATGACCGATGCCGAGGTGGAGACGCGCGTGCGTGGAATCTATGGCGACAAAGCGCCGCAGATCCTGGCCGCATTCCGCGAGCGGACGCCGCACGTCAAGCCATTCGACATCTGGTCCCACATTGCTGCTTCGACCGTGCGGGAAAATGCGATCAAGCAGTGCAAAGCGAAAGCCGCGCTGGGAAAGGCACCTGCCTATCTCTACTGGTTCACATGGCAGACGCCAGTGCTCGACGGCAGACCGCGCGCATTCCATTGCTCCGAGATCGCGTTTGTCTTCAACAACACCGACCGCTGCGAGAACATGACCGGTGGCGGGCCCGAAGCACGTGCGTTGGGCGCGAAGATGAGCGACGCATGGATTCAATTTGCCCGCACCGGCAATCCCAGCCGTCCCGGAATCCCGCAGTGGACGAAGTTCTCCGCAGACAATGTGCCGACCATGGTCTTCGATAACAAAACTGAGTTGGTACTGAACCCGGACGGCAGCGAACAGGCGAGCATTGCCGAAGCGTGAGGATTGCATGCGGCAATGAGCTATAGCGAAACCAGAGTAGCTGTCCCCAGGAAGCACGATGCCAAGTGGCTTTTTCCTCAAGAAAAAGCCGCCCCGCGCACTCTCGGCAAGGGCACGTTTACTCTGGTTTGCTCTAGAAGTTGATACGTCCGGTTAGCTCCAGGCTTCTTGGGCCCGCGCCTTCGGCGGTTTGCAACGCGGTGATGGTGCCGAAGCTCGAAGGTGCGTCGACCTGCATGTTGGGCGGCTCGTAGTTGCGATGATTGAAAACGTTGGCCGCTTCAAGGCCAAATTGAAACTTGCTCTTTTCCGAGAGTGAGAGGTTCTTCAATAGCGAGAGTGAGAAGTTGTCGGTGCCAGGACCGACAACCCCGCCGACGGGCGCGTTGCCAAAGCGTCCGATACCGTTGCCGGCCGAGTTTTGCAGGTTCATATAGGGGAACGCGTTGGGGTTGAGCCACTGAGAAGTGGTGCGCCGCGATGCGTACAGCGAGACGCCGCTTAGCTGATCAGGGCGCGCCTCGCCAACGGTGGTGAGGATGTTGGTGTTGGCCGGGTCGACAGACTCTTCATAGGGTGTGAGGAACGGGCCGCTCTGCAGGATGGCGACACCGGCAAGTTGCCAATCGCCGATGAAGCGGTTGAGAGCGGAGCCGTCATTGAGCAAGGGCTGCCCGTGGCCGAAGGGAAGGTTGTAGAGATAGGTGACCAGGAAGCGGTGACGGCGGTCGTAGATGACGTTGCCGTAGTCAAGGCCGGGGTGAAAGCGATTGGTGAGGAAGCTGCCACCGGCTACGGCGAATGCGTTGGGCGTGGCCCCGCCGGCATTGGAGAGATCGTGCGTGTAAGTGTAGCTGGCGTCGAAGGTGATTGATTTGCCGCTGTGGCGCGAGACTTCAACGGTTCCGCTGTCGTAGTTGCTTTCAGCCAGGTTGGTGACGCTCTGAATGACGCTCCAGCAGGGATAGGGGCGATGGTCGGAAACAAGGTTCCCACCATCTGTGATGCAGGCGCCCGTGGCGGCAGGCGCTGGATCGATGTTGGAATAGCCGTAGGGATTGGGCCGCACCTGGTTGAGATCGACCATCGCTTCAAGGTTCTGGCCGTGACTGGCTGTGTAGGAAAAGCGCGCGCCGAGGGAGTGGCCGAGGTCCTGCTCGAGAGTCAGGTTCCACTGCTGGACGCTCGGGTCGTGGTAGTGGATGGGAAAAGCGTAGTAGAAGCCGGCAGTTCCGGTGGTGCTACCGGCGGCGCTGTTGAAAGGCGTGGCGAAGGAGATGAGCGGCGTGACGCCATCGGAGGCATAGCCCTGGTTGTAGGTGCCTACGTAGCTGGAATGGACGGCCCATCCTGAGACCAGCGCAAAGCCAAGCGGAGATTCAATGAAGCGCCCCCAGCCGCCGCGCAGAACGGTTTTTCCGCTGTGATAGGGTTGCCAGGCAAAACCCAGGCGCGGTCCCCAGTCGGTCTTGTCGGTGTAGCGCAGTCCGCTCGGGATTTCAGCCTGGGCGGCCGTGAGCAGGGGCGTTGGCGCAATCGCGCCGAGGAACGCGGAAGAGGCGTCGGCTTCCGCCTGAGCATTGGAGACAACGACCGCTCCGCTGACGGCCTGGCCACCAATCGACGCGGAATAATTCGGCATGAAGGTAGCTGTGTTGTAGTGCGTCTCCTTGAGCGGGGGATGCAACTCGTAGCGCAAGCCGAGATTGAGGGTGAGGCTGGGCGTGATCTTCCAGTCATCCTGCGCAAAAGTGGCGTAAGCGTAGCCGAGGCCATTCATGGTGGGGTTGTTGGTTGAGCTGACTTCGGTGTAGTCGGGATCCCCGAGCAGAAAGCCTGAATATGGTTCGCCGGCGAAATTAACCTGGTCCGCGGTTCCCTGCACAATCGACGACGACCCATCGAAGACATACCAGCCGGAGCGGTAGTTGCCGAAGACATTGTCATCATGGTCGGTGATGCGTTTGAAATCCGCGCCGAACTTGAAGGAGTGTTTGGCAGGCGACCAACTCACGTTGTCGAGTGCCTGGATGATCTGGCCGCGCTGCACGCCGGGGTTGCCCGCACCTGTGGACATGAAGCCGTTGATGAGCACCTGGGGCGCTTCAGACCAGTCGAGATCGGGCTGCGGGACGGTGAGGCCCGTTTGACTGAGGATGTTGGCGGTGGAGTAGCTCTGCGTCTCCGAAGTATGCTGCGCGTTGTATCCGCCGCGAAACTCGTTCAGCAGGCGCGGCGTGAAGACGTAGTTGTGCGCGAAGGTCATGCCCTCGTCGATCTCGGGCGTGTTGTATGCACCCTGCAAGGGACTGCCGGCCTCAGCGCAGTAGGTGAAAGTGCACGCGGCGGAGGGTGCAGTGGTGACCTGGCGGTTCTTATAAGAGAAGCGGGCAAAGACCGTTTGCCGCGATGATAGCGCGTGATCGAGGCGCACATCGCCCTGGTTCGACGAGATGGGCGAGGGAAAGTTGACCTGGTAGTTGTTGGCAAAGGAGTCTGCCGGGCCGAGGTTGGGCGCGGGCATCAACACGTTGAGCAACTTGGTGGTGATGGCGCTTGGCGCGACCGCCGGTCCAGTGTTTGAGTTGGTGAGCACAGAGCCATCGGGATTGTAGACTGTGTACCCGTTTGGACACTGCGTGGAGGGGTCGGGCTCGCAGTAAGTCTGGTTGAGGTAGTAGCCAATATTGCCGTTGCGCATATCCACTGAGGGCACGCTCAGCACAATAGGCGTTTCACGCGGCAAGCGCAGGCCTTCAAAGCTGATGAAGAAGAAAGTGCTGTCGTGGCCGTTGAACAGATGCGGAATCTGGACCGGGCCGCCGAGCGTTCCGCCAAAGTCGTTCATGATGATCTTGGGCTTCGACAGCGCAAAGATGTTGTTGGAGTTGAGAATGGTGTTCTCGTGGTTCTCAAAAACGCCCCCGTGGTACTGGTTGGTTCCAGCCTTGGAGACGGTGGTGATGTCGGCCACTCCGCCGAACTCAGCGCTGTTGTTTGACTCCGAGACCCGAATCTCTTCGATGGAGTTGAACGAGGGGAACATTTCGTTGACAGGGCCGGAGTACTCCACTCCCACCGACGAGATTCCGTCGACTGTAACCGAGAGCAAAGCCGCAGTCGTGCCGTCCACGGCGAGCTCGCCGCTATCGTCCGTCTGTACGCCCGCCTCGGTGGTGAGCGTGGAGATCGGGCTTGTTGAACCTGTGGAGCGCGAATAGATGGCCACAGGCAGGTCGACCAACTCGGCGCCGGTCTTGGTCTCGGCGAGGTTGGAGACATCTGTAGTGATCACCGGAAGCGGGTTGTCGACGACCATCACGGTCTGATTTTCCGAGCCAGGTTTGAGCACCACGTCCATGCGGCGGGTTTCGCGCGCGGTGAGGTCGATCTCAGGCAGAGACTCCTTTTCAAACCCCGGAGCCGTGATGGTGAGCGTGTAGGTGCCCACGTCGATGTTCTTGAAGCCGAAGCTGCCGGTGGAGTCGGAGATGAGCACGCGCGAGCCGGAGGTGCCAGTGTTGATGAGCGCAACCTGCGCGCCTTCGACAACTGCGCCGCTGCCATCGCGAACCGTGCCCAGAATGGAACCGAATGTGGATTGTGCCGCAAGCGGACCGGCCGTGAGAAGAAGGAGACAACAACCAAGGATCAATTGCGTTGCGACAAGCCGGCGGAAGCAGGCAGGGGAAAAGAAAGGACGCATGCGGTTCCCTTTCACAGAAGATTGATGACGGTGACGATTTTTCTTCGCCTATAAATTGTTTTCTTTACAAATGTAAGGCTTGCTGGGAGGCGCGAGGGCCTTTTTTTGAGGTTTTTTTGAGGGAGCTGAAAGCGGGGCACCTGAAGCGGGTTTTGACTGCTGCCTCCGCAGCGAAAACAGGCTCACACAAAGCTCATGTGGCTGGCTTGAGAACCTGTTTTTTCCTGGAGTTCAAACGGCCTTTATCTCGCATCTCCGAAAGGTGCTGCGCATTCGGAATTCAAGTTGCTGGCGTGTCCGCCGATAGGACAGGCGAGGGCACGCACCGGGGAAACACCCGCGGAGGATTGTGACGACCTCCGAGACGGCCAGCGCATTTGCGCGGCTTGTTGAGGCGGGGTCGATGCAAGCAAGTGCGCGGGAGTCTCCCTCGGCGATCCAGCAAGGAGATGCACGATGAATCGAATTTTGGTAGGCGCAATGGCGCTAGCTTTGGGGGTTGTCCCGATAGCCGCGCAGAGCCTGGACGATCTGAATATTCAGATCCATGGTTTTGCAACACAAGGGTTTCTCTACTCCACCAACAACGACGTTATGACTGCAAATTCGTCCAGCGGCAGCGCGGCATGGACCGAAGCGGTGATAAATTTGAACGCCCAACCCACGCCGAAGCTCCGCGTTGGGGTGCAGGCGCACTACTTATTTCTGGGTACCTTCAGCAACGCGATCACAATAGACTGGGCGCAAGCCGACTATAAGTTCGACGACCGCTTCGGAGTACGCGTGGGCAAGACAAAAACGCCGTGGGGGCTCTTCAATGAAATCGTGGATCTTGATCCAGTCTATCAGTGGGTGTTGCTGCCGCAGTCTGTCTACAACATCACCGATCGAGATGCCTTCCTTTCCCATTACGGTGGAGTTGTGTATGGCAAGCTCAACGTTGGTCCGAGGCTAGGGAAGATCGAATACTACGGCTGGGGTGGGGAGAACGTGTACACGGCGGATTCGGGGTTGTTCCTGGCTCAATCGGAGGCCGGCTATACCTTGCCCTACGGACTCCAGGGCTCGATGTACGGCGGGGCTCTCCACTGGAGAACGCCACTGTCGGGCCTGATGGTGGGGGCTTCCGACGTCACAACAAACAAGTTGAGCGGCTCGTTGAACGACAACAACGACAGTGTTCTCGGAACCGAGGCCCTCGCAAAAAACAGCACACCCAACTATTTTGCCCATTATGAGAAAGACAAGGTGATGGTGGCGTACGAGTACAACAGAAACTGGTCGAATACTACGGTCCAGATTCCAGGCGAGCCGGCCGCCTCACAATCTCTTTCGGGCCGCACGAATCCTAAACAGTGGTATGCAATGGCCACCTACAAGTTCACGCCCAAGTTGACTGCCGGGGCTTACTTCAGCTCCGACATCGAGCACGAGGCGCCGCTCGGGCCGCACAGAGACTCGCTGGATTGGACTGTGAGCGGACGCTACGACGTTAACCAGTTCATCTATTTGAAGGCAGAGCAGCATTTCGTCGCGGGGACTCAGAACTACTTCGAAAGCGTCCTTGACCCGAGCACCTTGAAACCCCACACCCAAATCACCGCACTGAAAATCGGCGTCAGTTTCTAAGCAGCGACGAAAGGAGAGATCATCGTGAAGAAATTATTGTACGTTTTCCTGTTTTTAGCTGCCGCTCAACTGTTCTCCGGTTTCGCTGGCGCGCAGGTGGTAGTGATTGCAAATCCGAGCGTAAAAGCGG
>Ga0116135_1000731_pt1 | contig 17804 bp, 14 predicted proteins | sample June2015DPH_20_1_FD_89738 | JGI IMG/M metagenome (GOLD analysis project Ga0116135, IMG submission 89738) | Peatland microbial communities from SPRUCE experiment site at the Marcell Experimental Forest, Minnesota, USA - June2015DPH_20_10 | ecosystem: Environmental > Terrestrial > Soil > Wetlands... | reverse complement strand
CCGCGTCCGCCGTTGCGGGCGGGCTGGGCGGATTGCTCTGTACCGTTGGGATGGCGAATCTCGCGGGGAGGCTGAGCGCCGCCGCTGACCGCGGCTTTTTCCACCTCGTCGGATTCTTCGGGGTCTTCGAGTTCGAGGAAGTCGGTTACGTACAGGAACGCATCGCGCTCCAGGCCCACATCGACAAATGCGGACTGCATGCCGGGCAGGACGCGGGTGACGCGACCGTTGTAAATGGACCCCGCCAGGGTGTACTCGTTTTCGCGTTCGTAGTAGATTTCCGCGAGTTGATCGTCTTCAAGAATTGCGAGCCGCGTTTCGTGCGGCGTGCTGGAGATGCAAATCTCTTTTGCCATCGTACCTTTCCGTCCAGGAGCATTGGCTCTCTGGGATTACGGCAAGGCCGGAGAAAGACGCGCGAACTCGGAAGGGAAGGGGAAGTGCGAGAGGGATGACCATGGAGTCGCCGGCTTGCCGAAGGTTACGCGGCGTCCAGCCCCTGGGGGCTGCGCACTGCGCAGGCTGTGCCGGATGCCTGTGGGGGCAAGCCGGGCACAATGAACAAGCCGAACGAATTGGGTAGTGCGGTAATCCGATGGCAGAGAGTTTGTGGCCAACCATGCCATCAATGATGGCGGGGCCGTTCCAACCGCGGCGTGTGCACAGGCGTACTGCGCTGTTGGAGCGTGGCCCAAAAGGCTCAAAACCCCAATGCGTTCCGTGCAACTACTGTGCTGACCGCGGTTTTCCCGTCTCTGCGTACTCATGAACCCTTGTCCTGCCGGGCTCGAGATCCATCCGGACCTGGCCGGCTAACTACCTGAAACTTAATCTCTTGCGAGCCGAATTCTTAGCGGCGGAAGCAAGAGGGCAAACTTGTGAAACCCGGACGAGGCCTAAAGTGGCCTGCGGCCGTCAGTTCACGAACCGGCGCATGCGGACATTCATCGCCACGCCCAGCGCAAGGAACGTAAACAACACCGAAGAACCGCCGTAACTCATTAACGGTAAAGGAATTCCGGTGACCGGCATAAAGCCTATGACCATGCCCACGTTGACCGCAATCTGAAAGGTCAACACAGCCACTAACCCCATAATAATCAGGGAGCCGGACAGGTCCGCGGCTGTTTGAGCGTTTTGAATCAAACGCATCAATATGAGGAAGTATAGCAGGAGCACCAAAAGCGCGCCGATAAAGCCGTGCTCCTCACTGAATGCGGCGAAGATGAAGTCGGCGTGGGGGATAGGCAGAAAGTCACCCTGGGTCTGGGTGCCCTTTTCCGCGCCTTTGCCCCAGATGCCGCCGGAACCGACCGCGATTTTGGATTGAAGAAGCTGGTAGCCGGTGCCGCGGGGGTCGTTGTCGGGGTTGATAAAGCTGGTGAGGCGGGCCTTCTGGTAGGGCTTGAGCAGCTTACCGCTGGACCAGACTCCAGCCACAAGAGCCAGGCCGCAGGTGGAGAGAATCAGCGCCTGGCGAATGTTAATTCCACCCAGAAACAGGCCGGCAATCAGAATGGGCGTGTAGGTGAGGGAAGTTCCGAGATCGGGCTGCTTGAGGACCAGGAGCAAGGGGATTCCGACCAGGGCGAAGGCCTTGAAGATGTCTTTCCAGGTGAGCGAGCGGCCGCCGAGGTTGGCGAAGTAGCGGGCTACGGCGATGATCAGGATCAGCTTGACCCACTCCGAGGGCTGGAAGTGCATGGGGCCAACCTTGATCCAGCGGCGGGCGCCGAGGACCTTCTGGCCGACGGCGAGCACGGCCAGGAGCGCGACGACGCAGACTCCGTAGGCCCATGGAACGAAGTCGATCAGCTTGTGGTAATCGATTTTGGCGAAGAGAAACATGGCCACCAGGCCGCCCGAGATCCAGAAGATCTGCTTGGTGTGGAAGCCGGTGTACTTGGTGTGGAGGGTGGCCGAGTAGATTTCAAGAACCGAGATGGTGCAGAGCAGCAGCACCATGCCGAGCAAAGTCCAATCGAAGTCGCGAAAGCTGAGGATCCGCCTCATCAGGGCTGCTCTTCCTTAAATCGGAGCGGTGAGGAAAAGAGCCAGGAAGTCCACGGCAGGCGTCCGCTGGCCAGGGCTTTGGTTGGGGCTGCGGGTTCGGTAATGGGCAGGATGTCGAAGTGGCCAGTGTGGAGTTCAAAATTCGATCCCGCGAGGCTTGCGGATTGGTTTTGGTTCGCGCCTGGACGGGGTACGGACCAGACTGCGCCCATTTCGACTGGCTTGGGCGTACCGGCCTGGTTGAGGATGTTGTGGTCCTGGGTGCGCTTCTTGTTGACGTAGGCGATGGCGATCTTCTGGGCGATCATGGCCGAGCCGGAACCCCAGTCGCCGTGCTCCTGCAGAACGACGATGGCGATCTCCGGATTGCGGCGGGGGATCATGCCGAAGAACCAGGCGTTGGGGGTCTTGGCGCCGCCCTTGGTGTGGGTGTCGCCGCCTCCGACGACCTGGGCAGTGCCGGTTTTGCCGGCGAAGTCGACGCCCTCAAGATGCGCGGCTTCCGCGGTGTGATAGAGGCCGGGCGTTGTGGCGGCGGCCATGCCGTCGGTGATGGTTGTCCAGGTGTCCGGGTTGAGCGGAACGGTCTTGTCGCCGGAACCGGGGAAGCCGTCAAGGATGGACTGGCGCATGTTCGCGGGAACCTGGTCGGCGTCGACGACGTGGGGGCGCACGAAGTGTCCATCTGAGGCGATGCCGGCGAGGGCGCGCAGGAGTTGGATCGGCGTGACCTGGGTTTCGCCCTGACCGATGCCGACGGAGATGGTGTTGCCGGGGTAGTAGCGCTGGTGGTAGTTCTTCATCTCCCACTGTGTGGAGGGCATGATGCCGGCCATCTCGTTGGGCAGGTCGATGCCGGTCTTCTGCGACAAGCCGAAGGCGATTGCATATTTGGCGATGGTATCGATGCCCAGCTTCTGCGCGAGGGTGTAAAAGAAGGTGTCGCAGGACATGGGAATGGCCTCGTGAATATCGAGCAGGCCATGGTGGTGATCGCATTTGAAGAAGCGCCCGTAGAAGTCCGCGCCGCCGGAGCACATCACGTGCATGTTCTGGGCCACACCTTCTTCCAGCCCGGCCGCGGACATGATGATCTTGAAGGTCGATCCGGGAGCGAGCTGATCCTGAATGGCCTTATTCATCAGCGGATGATTGGGGTTGGTGATGAGATCGTTCCAGTCCTTGCGGTTGATGCGGACGGCGAAGGCGTTGGGATCGTAGCTGGGGTGCGAAACCAGGGCGAGAATCTCGCCGGTGCGGGGATCCATGGCCACCACGGCGCCGTTGGCGTCCCCCAGGGCCAGCTCGGCGGCGCGCTGTATGTCGAGATCGATGGTGAGCTTGATGTCCTGTCCGGGAACGGCGTGCTGGGTGCGCAGGTAGCTGATCTCGCGTCCGTGGCTGTCCACAATTACATCTCGTGATCCGTCCTGGCCGCGCAGCAAGGCGTCGTACGTCTCCTCAACGCCGGCCTTGCCGACCACGTCACCGGGCTCGTAGTAGGCGAAGCGCGGGTTGTTCAGGTCTTCTTCGCTGACTTCGCCGACGTAGCCAATGAGGTGCGCGGCGAAGCCGTCGCGAGGATAAAGCCGGCGCTCTTCATCAATGGTTTCAAGCTCCGGCAGCTCGTTGAGGTGGGCTTCAACGAAAGCCTGCTCGTCTGCCGTGATGTCCTGCTTGATAGGAATGGGCTGATAGCCGGGCGAGAGGCGATAGTGGCGAAGCGTGGCGCGTAGCTGATCGAGATCGAGATCGAGTCCTTTGGCGATGAGCGGCAGGTCGGCGTCAACGTTGCGGCCCATCTCGCGGACGAGAAAGCAGGAGACCGAGGGGTAGTTATCGACGATGAGGCGGTTATCGCGGTCGAAGATCTTGCCGCGGGGAGCCATCACGGGGACTTTGCGAACGCGATTCTGCTCGGCGAGGACACGGAAGTTGTCTGCACCGAGCACCTGCAGACGCCACAGGCCGCCGATCAGGGCCAGCATCATGAGCAGGATGCCGTACTGCACCACCGTCAGCTTGAGGGTGGAGAGCTTTTCGTCGCGACTGGAGCGGGTAATTTGCATTTCTACAGATCTTTAGAATACAGCTATTTTCTTGCGCGAATGAATCCGGGATGAATCAATCGGGGCGGAATCCGCGAGGATAACAAGGATGAATGTGTGCGGACTCAGCAGAACGGCCAATCCTTATTCGCGAATTTGTAGACGATCCAAGAGTGGAAAGAGCACCATGGCGATGAGTGAATTGTCGATGGCCTTGATCAGCTCGATGATCCAGCTCCATTCCAGGCTGAGGCCCAGCAAGATGCGGTAGATGAAGACGTAAATCGCGCTGGAGAGCAGGGAGAGAAGAAAGTTGAGAACGAGGCGGATGGTGTGGTTTTCCACGTCAATGCGAACGCCAACCGACGCAGCAAGGAAGCCGACGATGGTTTTAGCTACGCCGTTGATGCCGATGGCGTGCTGGGTGAGCGCGTCCTCAAAAAGTCCCATGACTGCGCCCGTCAGGGTGCCCTGGATGGGACTTCTGCGGCCGAGCGCGAAGTAGACAGTGATCACCAGGGGCAGGTCAAACCAGGCGTAGCCGTTGAGTGCGCGCGGCAGCCACGCCTGCAAGACGAGCGACCCCAGCGGCACCAGCGCATAGACCAGCACTGGGTAGCGGCGAATCTCCATGTCGCGGCGGGAGTTGGCGCCCATCATCGGCATGTCTACTGGTTCCTCAGCGGCGGGGTTTTCGGTGTGGTCTTCGGGGCCGGGTGTTTTGTGGATTCGGATGTTGGTTTTTCAGGCCCGGCTTTTTCGGGTTCGGCCTGGTCGGACCCGGATTTGTCGCCGGCGTCCTGCGGCGCTGCGCCCGGCGAGAAGCGGTCGGGATGAAGTGCGGGTAACAGCTTGGGCGCGGGCGGTGCTGTCGGGGTGGTCTGCGGCTGACCCGGCTGGGCAGGCGCGGGCGTGGGGGCGTTGGGATCGGTGAGTCCGGGCAGGCGTTCGGCCAGGATCGCCGCGGCCTTTTTCTTTTCCAGGATGGCGGCGGCTTCGGGGCCTTTGAGAGCCTCGCTGGTGGCCATGTCCTGCTGTTCCTGGGTGGAGAAGTGGGCGTCGGTTGAGGTGATCACGAGGACCTCGTCGAGGCGGTCGAGGTGGGCGGCGGGTTTGACGATGACGTCAATGAAGGCGTCGCGGTCGGGATCGCGGATCACTTTTTCGACTACGCCGACGGGAAGGCCGCGCGGGAAGATCATGTCACCGCCGGCGGTGAGCACCTGCTCGCCGGGCTGAATGCGCTGGTCGGCAAGGATACCGATGATCTGTGGCTGGCCGATGGCGTTGCCGCGGAGGGTGCCGCGAATCCGCGTGGTGGCCAGGATGACGCCTGCTCCGCTGGTCTGGTCGTTGATCTCAAGCACTTGCGCGGAATGGGGAAAGACATCGCGGACCTTGCCGACGATGCCGTCGGGAGTGATGACGGCCATATCGCGTTCAAGGTGGTAGTCGGCCCCTTTGTCGATGTAAAAGAGGCGGGCCTGATCGCTGCCGCTGGAGCCGATAGCCTGGGCGGCAACGGTCTTGTAAATGTATTTCTGCTGGAAGTCGACGAGGGCCTGTAAGCGCTCGCCCTGCTTGGCGTCTTCAAGCAGAGATGCCTGTTCAAGGCGAAGACGGTCAATGGTCTTTTGCAGTTCCTCATTCTGCTGCTGGGTGTGTCGGAGGTCGATGTAGTTCTGCCAAAGCCACGCGGCGCCCATTTTGCTGGAATGGATGATCCGCTCGGGCGGCGAGACCGCTTCATTGGCCCAGAGTCGAATGAGGCGCACGCCAGGGCCGTCCTTCGGATCGAGGGTGTTGCGGCCGGAGTCAGTGTGTCTTACCTGCACGGCCAGACCCACGATCTGCGCGACCAGAATGGCCAGCAGGACCAGAGGATTCCGATAGCGGAAGAAGAAGGATTCCATAGAAGCGAGTGAAACAGTGAAGAAGTGAAACGGTGAAAAAGTGAATGAGTGAAGAGTTGAACCAGTGAAGAAAGGAAATCGATTCGAGACTCACCCGCTTACTTTTTCACTCATTCACTTTTTCACTCTTTCACTGTCTCAATCGATTTTGATTTTGCGCAGCAGGCGGAAGTCGGAGAGCATTTTGCCAGTGCCGAGGACGACGGAAGCGAGTGGATCGTCGGCCACCGAGACGGGCAGTCCGGTCTCCTCGCGGATGCGTTTGTCGAGGTTCTTGATGAGTGCGCCTCCGCCAGTGAGTACGATGCCGCGATCGCTGATGTCGGCCGAGAGCTCCGGCGGGGTGCGTTCAAGGGCAACGCGGATGGCGTTCATGATGACCGCAATGCACTCGCCGAGGGCCTCGCGAACTTCGCTGTCGTCGATGGTGATGGTTTTGGGCACGCCCTCGATCAGGTTGCGTCCCTTGATCTCCATGGTCAGCGGCTTGTCCAGCGGGTAGGCCGAGCCGATCTCGATCTTGATGGCCTCGGCGGTGCGTTCGCCAATGAGCAGGTTGTATTTGCGCTTCAGGTAGTTGGTAATGGCCTCGTCCATCTGGTTGCCGGCCATGCGGACGGAGCGCGAATAGACGATGCCGGAGAGCGAGATGACGGCGATGTCTGTGGTGCCGCCGCCGATGTCGACCACCATGTTGCCGCAGGGGTCGGTGATGGGCAAGCCGGCGCCGATGGCGGCCACCATGGCCTGTTCAACGAGGTAAACCTCGCTGGCCTTGGCGCGATAAGCGGAGTCTTCGACCGCGCGCTTTTCAACCTGGGTGATTTCAGAGGGCACGCCGATGACGATGCGGGGATGGACGAGCATCTTGCGGTTGTGGGCCTTCTGGATGAAGTAATTCAGCATTTTTTCAGTGACTTTGAAGTCGGCGATGACGCCGTCCTTCATGGGCTTGATGGCCACGATGTTGCCGGGGGTGCGGCCAAGCATCTCCTTGGCCTCCTTACCCACGGCTTCCACTTCACCGGTATTCTTGTTGATCGCCACAATGGAGGGCTCATTGACAACGATGCCCTTGCCGGCCGCGAAGACCAGGGTATTGGCGGTGCCGAGATCGATTGCCAGGTCGCTTGAAAACATGCTGAAGAGCGAGCGCAGGCCGTGCGAGCGCGATGAGCGCGATGGATAGCCGTTCAATGACATTGGGAAACTGATTTTACCTCAAGGCTTATTGTACGGCCAGCGGGCGACAGTCGTAGTGCAAGCACGCAATCGGCAGGAGAAGCTGCGCCGATGCGATAAACTCAAGTGTCCACCGGGTCAAGGCATTTGCCAACAACCGATCCCGGCCCCAGTCCTTCGAGGTTCCCGATGAGTTATCCCATCTATCAGAATTTAATTGGCGGCGAGTGGGTTGCGTCCAAGAGCGGCAAGACGTTTCTCAACCTGAATCCGGCCGACAACGCCGATGTGCTCGGCTCCTTCCCGGCGTCAGACGCGGAAGATGTGGCTCTGGCAGTTGCAGCCGCGAAAAGAGCATTTGAGACGTGGCGGCTGGTTCCCGCGCCCAAACGGGCCGAGATACTGGTTCGCGCAGGTATTCTGCTGAAGGAACGCAAGGAACAGTACGCCCGCGACATGACCCGCGAGATGGGCAAAGTGCTGGCCGAGACCCGGGGCGACGTGCAGGAAGCGATTGACGAGGCGTTTTACGTGGCGGGCGAGGGGCGGCGACTGTTTGGCCAGACCACGCCGAGCGAACTCCAAAACAAGTTTGCCATGAGTGTGCGCATGCCATTGGGAGTGGTGGGGATGATTGCGCCATGGAACTTTCCCATGGCGATTCCGTCGTGGAAGTTGTTTCCGGCCCTGGTTTCTGGTAATACCTGCGTGATCAAACCGGCGGAAGATACGCCGATTTCAACCTATAACCTGGTGCAGACCCTGATGGACGCCGGGCTGCCGGCGGGCGTGGTGAACATCGTCAATGGGTTTGGCCCGGAGGCGGGCGCACCGCTGGTGGAGCATCCCGATGTGAGGGCGATCAGCTTTACCGGGTCCAGCGAAGTGGGGTCGCTTGTGGCACAGCGGGCCGCAGCCACATTCAAGCCGGTAAGCCTGGAGATGGGCGGGAAGAACGCACAAATTGTAATGGACGACGCCAACCTGGAGTTGGCGCTCGAAGGCGCTCTTTGGGGAGGATTCGGCACGACCGGTCAGCGCTGTACGGCGACCAGCCGGATTCTGCTGCAAAAGGGAATTGCGGCGAAGTTCACCGCCGAATTTGTGGCACGCACCGAGAAGCTGGTGGTGGGCAAAGGGTTGGACGAGAAGGTCGAGGTTGGCCCGCAGGTGAACGCGAGCCAGATTGAGACTTCAACAAAGTACTGCGAAATTGCTGTGTCCGAGGGCGCCAAGCTGCTGACGGGCGGTCGCGCGCTGACTGAGGGCGATCATGCCAAGGGCAACTTCTTTGCGCCGACCGTCTTTGGCGGAGTAAAGCCGACCATGCGGATTGCGCGTGAAGAGGTGTTTGGGCCGGTGGTGAGCCTGATCGAGTTTGACACGTTTGAAGATGCGATCCGGATTGCCAACTCGATCGACTACGGGCTTTCGACCTCGATTTACACCAAGGATGTGAACCGTGCGTTTACGGCGATTCGCGACCTGGAGGCGGGAATCACGTACATCAATGCGCCCACCATCGGCGCAGAGGTGCATCTGCCCTTCGGCGGGGTGAAGCAGACCGGCAACGGGCACCGCGAGGGCAACGGGGCGATCGACTTCTACACCACATGGAAGTCGGTGTACATCGACTATTCCGACAAGTTGCAACGGGCGCAGATTGATAACGCAGAGTAGGCACCTGCGCTGCGGCAGACGCTCGGGATTTGCAGTGCAGCAGACGCTCGCGGGAGGCTCGCAGGGGCGGAGTGCGGATCGATAGAGCGGGGTAATTGATCTTGATTGAATCGGACCGGAGGACGGAATGAAATCTCTGATGAGCCGGTTGGTTCTGGCGGCTGTTGCGAGTCTCGTCATCTTCGCGTGGTTTGCGCATCGCGGCGAAAGTATCGTGATGGCCGAGGACCATGCACCGGTGATGGCGACGCGGATTTATTCCGGCGCGGACGGTTTCACGCACGTCGAACAGGTCGAAGTAAGATTCCCGGCTGTGCCTGGAGGGTCGCCAGCCGCTGCCCAGTCAGAGAACCTGAGGGTCAGCAACTCATACGTGGCAAGGCTGGCGCCGGGCTTCTTTGAGGATTGGCACAATGCGGACGCGCGGCGCTATGTAGTTCCGATCAGTGGGCGCGCCGAAATCGAAGTGGGCGGTGGACAGAAGGTAATGGTGGAACCGGGGCATATTTATATCGCCGAGGATCTGACCGGCAAAGGCCATACGTTCCGCGTGGTGGGTAAGGAAGACTGGGTCGCGCTCTTTGTCAATTTTGCGAAGTAACGATCTGAGTGAGCGACAGGCAACGCTCTCGTTGCATCTGCCATCGAACGAGCTCCGGGTTACTTTCTCAGGTGCGTGTGCTGTGTGCCGGCACCGGCGCTGTACAGCGTGCAGTTGCCGAACTGGTCGCAGCGGTAGTGGACATGAAGCGGAAAGTCGCGGCCTCTGAGCGAAGCAGCTTCCGCGCCAGCCCTGTCAATCGTAAAGCTCTTTCCTCCGCGTGTAGTGATGATGCCGGAAGCGGCGTCATAGTCGACGATCGCGTCTTCCCCTTCAATGTAGAACTTGGGGGGTGGGTTGGCGGCAGCTCGAGCTGCAGCTCGCCTGCGCGCCGCAAGAGCTGCAAGAGCTGCGGGAGAGTTGGCTGCGGCGCGTGCTGATCCTTCTTCAAGGTGACGAATCAGGGCATCCTGATCGGCGACGGTGGGGAATTCGGCGGGGGAAATGCTCCACGCAACCGCGTTTTCATAGGCGCTGGCGGTGCAGGGAAGTGTGCCTTGTGCGGTGATGGAGGTGACCCGGCCGTCCGAACCGAACTGATTCTGAAAGACGTCGTTGCCCTGTTCACGAACAGTCTCCTGGGCGTCTGCAAGTTCTGCCCTGCTGGCGCGCACCTGGGGATCGGCGGAGACTTCGTCAGTTCCCGGTTGGCTCTCTCCCGGTTCGGCATTTCGGGAATCGTACTTGATGAGGATTTTTTTTGAGCAGAGCGCAAACCCCTGGGGATCGGTGAGCTGGATGCCGATAGAAAGTGGCTGCGGCGATTTCTGGATCGCCGTGGAGAAGCCCGCAACCCGCTCGGGAGCGGTTGGTTCCAGAGTGAGACGATACTGCAGATTCTTGTCCCACTTGGTAAAGAGCCGGCCCTTCAGACCAACCGCGGTGGAAGTGGCCGAACCCATATCATACGGGCCAGAGGGGTTGTTCCCGTGCCAGAAAATGGCAGCGAAAATGAGCCCGCAGAGGATCGCGAATCCCACGCCCAAAATGGCGTAGAAGTTTGTCGGGACTAACAGGAAGCTGCGAATGCGGGTCATCCACTCTTCCGCGAACGGAGGCGGAGGGGAACTGGGTTGCTGCTGGCCGTCATCGATATCCGCACTGTCAGTGGATTGGTCGCTGACGGCGGGCGAATCGGGGGCTTTCAGTTCTTCCTTTTCGGGCACCGGTTCCGGCGCCGGCTCAGGGAAGGCAAATTCATTCTGATCTTCGTGTGAGATCTTACTGTGCCATTCTCTTTCTTCTTGTGGCTCTTTTATTTCCCAGTCCCACATTTCAACGCGTCCTGTTCCGGATTCAAGTTTTTCAATCCCGGGGGTCAAACCTCATTAGAGCACCCACACCTCAGCCACACAAAAGGCTCCCGTTGCGCCGAGTGTGGAATTCGATTTGGCTGTAAGGTCGTGCTATTCGCCGCTAAGAGAGCTCCCCAGCACAATGAACAGCTCAGCCTGGCAGCGCTAGTGTTTTCTACCGCTTCAACTTACCGTGCATCACCCCCGCACCAGCGCGCGCCAGAGTGCATGCAGAAGTTGTCTGCTCACACCGGTAATGGAAGTAAGCTGGATATTCCTGCCACACTGCTGTGTTTCCTACTCCAGGGGACTTGTCGATCAAGAATGTCTTGCCCGCCCGTGTTTCAAGAACCCCACCGGGCACATCGAAATCAACGACTGCATCGTCTCCTTCAAAGGAGAAAGAGAGTGTTTTGTCCGGCGATTTATAGACTATTCTGCGGCGAGCAGCTCGGGCGGCGTGGAGTGCAGCTTCCTTTGCCTCCGGCTGGTTACCGAGTAGATCGGCCTGTTCGTCCAGTGTGGGAAAGTCAGGGACAAAGCCCCATGTCTCTACTCGCTGATAGGTTTCCAAGGGGCAGGGAATGGTTCCCTGCGCACTGATGGAGATAACTTGCCCATCGGGACCGGTTTGATTCTGAAACACGTCCTTGCCCTGCTCGCGCTGCTGCTCCTGCGCTAACGCGTGATCGAAATCGGTCTGTTCGGCGTCTCGGCGCTCCTGCTCTTTGGCGCTTATCTTCCTGATCGGAGTTTTCTTGCCTGAACTGAGTTTGGGATCGGGTGGTTCAAGATCTGCCGGCTTCCTGGGCAGGAACCTCAACAGGACATCGTGGCTGCACATCACGTATCCCAAGCGATCCTTGAGCTGGACCTGAATGGAGAGAGGATGCGGCGGTTCGCTGAGGGCGAGGGCGAATCCCGCGGCCATGGTTGCATCGCCCGGTTCGATCGTCACATGGTAGGTGGGCTGGTCAGACCATTGGGTGGTGAGGTGCCCCTTCAAGCCGGTGGTGCTTTCTTCGGCTGCACCTAGATCTCTGACCTCGCGGGAAACAGTGGGTTGCTGCACCACGGGCTGGGAAATCGCTGTCTTTGACTGGTGGAGAGAGATGGCTGCAATCGCAATTCCCGCCAGGATCCCGAATGCGGTGACGACAAGGGCATAGAAGACGATGCGGTTGACGGGTTGTGAGGGTCCAGGAGCCGGTGAGTTCTGAGGGGTGTCTCGAGTCTCACCTTCGGATTTGTTCTGGTCCGCATCCGTCATCGGGAGGCGTCCTTTCCCGGCTATTCCGGTTCTGCAATGGTTGTATTGATTGCAATTCGACCACACCGGGCGGGGTGGGTGCACATGAAATTTTTCCAGGAGAACTTCATCCGTAACTGCCTGCACGGAGGGCGGTTGCCTCCGGGCGCTGTGAATTGCGGCTCATTTGCCATCGAGCACATCGCGCAGAGCAAAGCTGGTTTCAAGGCGGGTGACGCCGGGCAGGCGGGAGAGCTCATTCTGGTGCAGACGCCCATAGTCGTCCACGTCCGATACGCGAGCGACCAGCATGTAGTCGTACTGACCGGCCATCAGGTGACAGCTCACGATGGCCTTGGAGCGGCGAATGGAGGCTTCGAAGGCCGCCAGAACGGGAGCCGACTGGCGCTCCAGGGTGACGCGAATGAAGACGGTCATGCGCTTGCCGAGGAGGCGGTCGTCGATCTGGGCGCGATAGCCGCGGATGGCACCGGCCTTTTCGAGAGCAAGGATGCGGCGCGAGGCAGCCGAGGCCGACAAACCCACCGCCTCGCCCACTTCGTAGTTGGTGGCGCGGCCATGGCGTTCAAGGTGGCGCAGGATTGCCCCATCCAGGTCGTCGAGCACGTCTATCGGGGATTCTGCCCGGCTTTCGAGGGGAGATGCGCTCGTTTCTTGCGCAAGAATGCTATTTCGATCACGTTTCGTTCCCATGGGGTGCTTTTATCACGAACTTTGCACACATTGGAAGCGGTTTGCGCCGTAGGATGAGCTTTGTGCGAAACGCACGGAGCCGGAACGGCAATTCATTGACCGAGCCCGCGCAGCGGCTTACGCTGGTTTAGCCCTCCCCCGGCACGCATCCAACCGAAGCAGGAGAAATAGCCATGATCATCGGCGTTCCCAGAGAAATCAAGGACCAGGAAGCTCGCGTGGGCGTGACCCCGGCGGGCGTAAAGGCACTCACCGAGGCCGGTCACACCGTGCTGGTTGAGACCAACGCCGGTGCGGAGTCGGGCTTTCCCGATGCCGAATATCAAAATGCGGGCGGGGAGATTGTGGGCGAGGCCGGCTACGTCTGGGGTAAGTCCGAGATGGTAGTCAAGGTCAAGGAGCCGGTTGAGAAGGAGTATGTGTTCTTCCGCGAGGGGCTGGTGTTGTTCACCTATCTGCATTTGGCTCCGATTCGCGACCTGACCGACAAGCTACTCGAGTCAAAGGTAATTGGCATTGCCTATGAGACCGTGCGAGACCGCCAGGGGACGCTGCCGCTGCTGACGCCAATGAGCGAAGTGGCGGGCAGGATGAGTGTGCAGGTGGGCGCGAGCTACCTCGAAAAGGAACGTGGCGGGCGCGGAATCCTGCTGGGCGGCGTGCCGGGCGTGCCGCCGGCGCATGTGGCCATTCTCGGTGGCGGGATTGTGGGCACCAATGCTGCGCGCATCGCGCTGGGCTTTGGCGCAAAAACAACCCTGATTGATCTGAACCTGAACCGGCTGAGGGAGCTCGAAGATATTTTCGGAGGGCGGCTCTACACGCTGGCCTCGAACAGCTACAACGTCGCAAACGCAACGCGCGAAGCGGACCTGGTGATTGGCGGGGTGCTGATTCCGGGAACTACCGCTCCCAAGATTGTGACACGCGCCATGGTTTCGCAGATGAAGAAGGGCGCGGTGATTGTGGATGTGGCCATCGACCAGGGAGGATGCGTGGAGACTGCGCGGCCGACCTCGCACTCGAATCCCAGCTATACGGTGGACGGCGTAGTGCACTACTGCGTGACCAATATGCCGGGCGCGGTGCCGCACACTTCGACGCTGGCGCTGACCAACGCGACCTTCCCCTACCTGATGCGGCTGGCCAACCTGGGTGCGCGCGAGGCGCTCAAGCAGGACGCCGGACTAGCGGACGGGCTGAATACCTGGCTGGGAACACTGACCCATCGCGGCGTGGCAGAAAGTCAACACAGGCCCTGGACGGCTGCGGCCAGCGTGATTGCGTAAGAGCGGTGAAGAAGTGAATGAGTGAAGAAGTGAATGAGTGAAGTAGCTGCTGGTCACCAATCCGATTCGCCTGCAACGTAGTGCACGCGGTTTTTTGCTTTCGCAAACGGGAATTCATTTTCCTGCTGGCTTTCGTCCATGTCCAACGGTGCGGAGCAGTAGAAGTCAATTCCCGCCCATCACCAGGTTGCCGCCGCCCTGTTTCACTGCGTAGAGTGCCCGATCGCAGCTCAGCAGCAGGTCCTTCCAGTCTCCACCGGGATCCCCAAGCTCTGCGACGCCAAAGCTGGCTGTCGCGGATACCTCGCGCTCTTCATAATCGATGCGGAGTTCTTCGATTGCCGTTCGCATGCGCTGCGCGATTGCGTTGGCGGCGTCAATGCCTGTGCTACCGAGCAGTACAACGAACTCGTCACCCCCCAGTCGAGCGAGGAGTTCGCCTTCGCGCAACTTCTGCCCGATGCAACGTGAGATCGCGATCAGCAGCGTGTCGCCACAAAGATGGCCGAAGGAGTCGTTGACTCGCTTGAATTCGTCCAGATCGAAAAGAATTGCCGAGATCGGCAGGCAATTTCTCTGGCTGGTGGCGATGGCGCGCTTTGCAAACATTTCGATCCCACGGCGATTGAGCAATCCGGTGAGCGGGTCGGTCAGAGCCTGCACTTCAAGGTCGTGATGCAGCCTTGCCGCGGTCATCCAAACAAAAGCCACAAGCACGCCGCACTGAAGGACGGTGGTGTTGAGCACCGTCCAGGCAAGCATCGATCCTCCACGCAGGTAATTCTGCGGAGCGGCATAAAGCAGCAGGCCGACGAGGCGGACCAGGTTGCCAAGGCATAGCAGCGAAAGCAGGAGGCCCATCAACCAACCGGATGCCCGCATGAATTCAGGCGTATGCCTGAAGACGAAGAACGCAATGATCGCAAGCTGCGCAGCGAGGATGATGCTGAGGGCGATCAGACGATAGGTAGTATTCGGCTGCTGCAACCCAAACTCGAATTGCGAAGCAACTTGCAAAGCCAAAAGGCAGGCCTGAATTCGGAATAAGCGGAATCCGCGCGCGAAAAATCGGGTCATGGAGCAATGCAGAAACAGATATCCCGCGGAAAACATCACGTTGCCGAGAAAGATGGAAACTGCGTCGGGAATGCGAGTGCGCAGTGCGATTAGAACGGCGCCGGCCCAGATGCAGGAACCGAAGGCAGCGAACCAGTCGAGGCCCGCGGCGTTGCGGTGGATGCGGCGGTTGATGAACGTGAGGAGCATGAAGAGGCTGAGCAATGCCGCATGCTCGATATGGAGAGTTTGAATATCCAATCCCGGCTCCGCGCGTCAATCGTTTCGATTAGTTTAGTGCCTAGAGCCTGTTATTAGCTTTCCCACGAACGGCGCTGAGAGCCGATTTTTTCGAGTTCGAGTAGCGAGGAGCGACGAATATCGATCATCTTCGAGCGACGATTGACGAAGAAATCGGGAAAATCGGCCCCGGCCCTCCGGGTTGCGGCGCAAATCGGGCCATACTTCGTTGTCATCCTCGACTGTGGATCCGCCACCTCCTTCGGATTCCGCCTCGTCTTGCCCAATTTTCGTTTGCAACGCCGCCCGCGCGAAAGTTAATAACAGGCTCGAGTGCCGGGCAGAGTCTCCGATCTGCAAAATTGTGGGGAATGCGGTAGATTCGGACTCATGAATTTGCGCAGCAATTGCCGCCTGAGAAACACGACTTTTCCGTATCTTTCGCTCGCAGCTGTTCTCTGGGTGCCGGCGTTTGCGCCCGCGGTGGCACAGCAGGCGGAAGCGAGCCAGGCGCTGGCCGGAGCGCGACAGGTCTTTGATGGAACCATGCTGCCAAGCGTGGAGGTGAACACGTTTTCGCACAGCGACACGCTGTTTCCGGTGAACATTGTGAAACGCGGCGGCGCGGTACGGCCTTTTGCATACGCGAGCGAGGCGGAGCAGGCCAAGGTGAAGAAGATTCACTTTCAGTCGCAAGGGCAGAAGTTCGACCTATACGACTATCTGGCATTCGACCGTGTGGCAGGGCTCCTGATTTTGAAGGACGGCAAAGTGGCATTCGAGGACTACGAACTTGGGACAAGTCCGGAGACGCACTGGATTTCGTTTTCGATGGCCAAGTCGATCTCGTCGACGCTGGTGGGAGCGGCGATCCAGCAGGGGCTGATCGCGAGCATCGACGATCCGGTGACGAAATATGTTGCTGGGCTGAAGGGTGGCGTGTACGACGATGTGAGCGTGCGCAACCTCTTGCAGATGGCATCGGGCGTTCAGTGGGACGAGACTTACACCGATCCGCGCTCGGATCGAAGAAAGCTGCTTGATTTGCAACTGGCGGGGAAGCCTGGATCGATTGTTGCGTATATGAAGAAGCTGCCAAGGGCAGGCGCGCCGGGAACGATTTGGAACTACAGCACCGGCGAATCGTTTCTGGTGGGTGCGCTGATTGAGGGCGCAACGCATAAGCCGCTGGCGACGTACCTGTCCGAGACGCTGTGGTCGCGGCTAGGAATGGAGCGGGATGCGACGTGGTGGCTTGAGTCGACGGGTGGCATGGGGCTGGCCGGCAGCGGACTGGGAGCAACGCTCAGGGACTACGCCCGCTTCGGCGAATTTGTACTGCACGATGGCGTGATTGAGCATGAAGGCAGGCAGGAGCGCGTGGTGCCGGAAGGCTGGTTTGCGGAGGCAGGCAAGGCGCAGATGATCGGTGGAAAGAAGGTGGACTATGGCTATCTTTGGTGGCCGATGGAGGCGGGAGATCCGATCCACGAGGGCGCGTTTGAGGCGGTGGGAATTTTCGGGCAACACATGTACATCAATCCCAGGGAGAAGCTGGTGATTGTGGTGCTGAGCGCGCGGCCCAAGCCGGATGCCGACCACAGCCCGGTGGATGACGGGGATTTCTTTGCGGCAGTGGCGCGGGCGCTTCAATAGCCAACCTGAGTTTTGAAAGCTGCCCGAATGTGCGTGAGCGGGCGGAAAGAATTCTGTTGACATGAATTTCTAATAGTCATATATCTATTAGTAATATGGCGAAGCGTTCAAGTTCAAGCATGGAAGTGCTTCTGGGTTTGCTGACCATCGCGCCCATGTCGGGCTATGACCTGGGGCAAACTATTCGCGCCTCTGTCGGCCACATGTGGAATGAGAGCTACGGGCAGATTTATCCCAACCTGAAGAAGCTGGCTCAAGACGGGTGTGTGGTTTCAAAGACGGAGCGGCAAAAGGGCAAGCCGGACAGGCGAATCTACTCGATCACAAAGAAGGGCCGCGAGCGGCTCGCCAAATGGCTGACGGTGCCCCCGCAGCCGGAAGTTCCGCGCAACGAACTGTTGCTCAAGCTGTTTTTTGGCGCGCAGACCTCCGCCGGCACACTGATCGGATACCTGGAACGCATGGTGAAGAGTGAAAGCGCGATCCTCGAGGAATTCAAACGGACGGAGCAGGAAATCATTGCTCAGCAGCAGCATTACCCCGATGTTCCCTACTGGAAGATGGCCGCGCGCTTCGGCCAGCTTGAGCTTGAGGCACATCTGCGGTTGGCGGCAGAGACATTAAGTGAATTGAACAAGATTGCGCGCAAACAGCGGAGGGATTGGGAATCGCTCCAGGAGAAAAAACATGCAGACGAATGACGCACTCGCGCAAGCCAATTCACAAGCCCGACCCAAACTGGAGAGAGTTGCTTCATGGAGTCACCTGGCGGGGTTTCTGGCGATTATGGCCGGGATGGTGGTGATGGGCTTTCTTGCTCAGCGCGCTGCGGGCGGGAGCGGCGCGGCAACTGCCGGCGGGCAACTGG
>Ga0116135_1000730_pt1 | contig 17838 bp, 15 predicted proteins | sample June2015DPH_20_1_FD_89738 | JGI IMG/M metagenome (GOLD analysis project Ga0116135, IMG submission 89738) | Peatland microbial communities from SPRUCE experiment site at the Marcell Experimental Forest, Minnesota, USA - June2015DPH_20_10 | ecosystem: Environmental > Terrestrial > Soil > Wetlands... | reverse complement strand
TACAAGGGGTGGGGCGGACGATAAGGATTACCCCAGCCGTTCCAATATCCGTGGTTGTAGTAAGCGCGTCTGGCTCCCCAATTCCATCCCCAGCCGCCCCATCCCCAGGGCCGGTTGTCTACAATCAGCGCACCGATTCCGATTCCAACGCCGAACATGATTAATGGAGCGGTGACGACCGAGCCGGGAGCAGGCCGCACGTAGACGACTGCAGGATCATATTGCGGCACATAGACTACGGTCGGGCTTGCCGGCTGGACGACATAGATCGTCTGACCCGCCGACTGTTGCACTTGGACCTGTTGCTGCTCGTTGCTGCGCAAGGCGCCCGCGCCGTACGCTTGAGCACGCAGCCGTTGAATCGATGCAGTGACGGCGTCCTGATCAGCCGAGAACGCTTGCCCGATCGCGGCGTAATCATCGATGTGATCTGCCATCATAGAAATGACCGAAGGAAAATTCACCAATGCAATGAAAGCGGGATCGAATCCCTGTGCCTCTGCCGCATCAGTAAGTGCGGTCCCCGTCAGATTGGGATTAGCCGCCAACCAGGCATCGACATCCAGAATTTCCTGCGGATTCGTCGAAGCTGTGGTGATCTGTGACAGCAGAGCATCCGGGTAAAGCGCAACCGGTGCCAGCAGCTGATCGAGTTCCTCCGGCGTTGGCGGCGCTGCCGCCTGCGCCCAGAGCAACGGACTGGGCGCCTGAAGCGCCATGAGCCCAATCAACACGATAGTTATTATCGAACGTACTTTGCTCAGCATAAGTCCCTCCTTGCCCTAGCTATTTCGACTTATTCGTCGGAGATTTCTTGTTTAGTTCAGAGAGCAACAACTTCGCGGACTTCGGCGCAGGAACCTCGTTGTTGAACACGATGTCATGTGCGCTGATGCTTTTTCCGTACAGCTTCTTGTTGGCTGCATTATCCGCCCGCAAAGTCGAACCGGAAAGAGAGATGCCGGCAAAAAGTCCGCGCGACCGGGAGTACGAGAGAATCTCGGCTCGCAGCGTCACGTCGGTCTCAGCCGACAGATTGCGCCCAAGGGGACCGGCAGCGACGGAAATATCTCCACCGAGTTTCACCTTACTCGAAAGAATGCTGCGGGCTGATCGGGGAGTCATCAGCAACAATACAAAGTCGGTGGATTGTCCGCCCATCTGGAGCCCGAAGCTTCCACCTTCGAGCGCCATCATGGTCGGAGCTCCCCAAGGACCTTTGAAGTCTTCGCCACTGCGGCAGGTCATTACACCGCGTCCATAGCTTCCGCCGAATCCGAAAGCAAGCTTGAGGACAGATGGCAGAACAACCACACAATCGGCCTTGTCGATGACACTCTGTGGAATGTCATCGGGAATGTTTAGAATTTCCTGCATCACCTGTCCCGCGTTAGCGACACGATCCTGTTCCTTGGTCTGCGCGAAGATGGGCGAAGCAATGGTAATCAGAAGCACAAATACAACACAAAGTTTTTTCATAAGATTTATCCTCTCCAAAAATTGGTTTTTGTTTTCAGCGAAATTCGCGGATGCGATCCTTCGCATTACCCGCCTATGTTCTCTTTCTCAACTGCACGTGTACGGTTAACGTTCAGTAGCTCCTCGATCTGATTTAGCTGTCGCTCGATGCGTTCTTCCGATGCTGCGTTCTTTCCGGCCATCAAAATCAGTTTCACCGACACGAGAAAGACACCTGCTTCAAGAAAGAGTTCATGCGTAAAACCCTTGACTGCTAATGACAGAATGAACAATCCAACGGTCAGCAGAATCACGACGCTGGTCCATGGGTCGCTAGACTTGAACAGCTTCATGGCAATCGCTCCTTCTGATCAAACAACTCTCTGCTCAAACAGGGCCCTCCTAAAAATTGAGGGCCCTCTACCTGACAGTCACCTCTCAGTTGCCACCCGGTACCAACACCGCATCAGCAGAAGACAGATCGAATCCTGCAACTTCGGTATTGATAGACACATTCTGAAGTTGCGCCTTCTTCCCAGGCTGCGCGTCGAAGCTCAACAGATACTGGTTGTCGAGGATGTTCTGCAGTTGGTCGAGATAGGGCACGAAACTCACCGGCTGCTGCAGTCCCAGAAAGAAAGATTTGCCACCGGTAGCATCCGACAGCTGCGCAATGCCCATCTGTCCGTTGGTGGCTACCCAGTAGTTCCGTCCCAAGCGGCCCACACCCGGCGCATAGATCGTATGAATCATCGTGCCGGTGCGCAGTGCGACCTGGTTGGCCGAATCGACATCGGGGTTGGTGTACAGCCCGCGCCGGCCCGTGCTGCGCCGGGCACGGTCGATTCCGTCAGTCACCATCAAAATCTCGCGACGGTTCTGACCGGCGGGCCAGCGCTTCATCAGATCGATCACCGAGAGGTAAGGACTTCCGTAGGCTCCGGTTGACCCAAGGGGCAACCTCAGGGAGTTGGCAGCCACTGCGTGGTCGGTCGTAAGGTTTTGGGCAACCTGAACCGTGGCGTTCCGTATATATCCGACGCCGATTAAGGTCGTCGACGGCTGCGCGTTGATGAACGTCTTCAGGTCATCGAGGTGCATTCCGAGGGCCGGGTTCGAGGAGTCGTCGATCAAGATGAACAACTCGAGGCCGGCACGATCGCCCTGAGCCGGAACCCACTCCGTCACGTTCAGGCGCTGTTTACCCTGGGTAACGGCAATGTCTTGTTGACTGAGGTCAGGCATGCGTTTATCGCTTGGCACGCTCGCCGTGACGGTCATGGTTACGGGCACCATAGCGGCCGCTTCTTGTGCGTTCGATGGAGCGACGGTCATAATCGCGGCTGCCATCGTTACTGCTGCGCAAAACATAGTTTTGATTCTTGATTTCATATCGCATTTCTCCTTTTAGTTTGTTGTCGAGCATTGCTCGAATCTCACTGTTGCTAATGCAACCCCCGTTCCAAATGACGAGCGATTGAAAACATGGGTGATCCTTTAAGTTCAAGGTTTCGAACTTCTCGGAAATTTCCGAGAGTTCGGAAACCTATAGACCGGAGGGAAAAGAAAATCAGGTTTGTTACAGGATGAGGAAAAATTTGGCACGTCCACGAGAGGCGCAAAGCAAGGAGCGCCGCCTTTCTTGTTCTGTCGGTCGGCAACGCTTCCGCGTTTCAGCTAGGTTATGAAGAGAAGTAGCGAGTTATGTCCGTTCGCAGGCGCATTCAGGCGAACAACCGAGCGCTAGCGATGCATCTTTCACAGGAACGGCGGAAGGGGTTTGCCATCCCGCGAAACCCGCGAGCGCGAAGCTACGACACCTTGTGGAGGTCATCAATGTCGCTGCAGAATGAATCTGCGTCTTCGATCGGCTTCGGGATGGTCAGCATCACCGTATCTGTCTCTGGGAGAATTTGATACTCAACCAAGGACGGAATCTCGAACCACTTGCTGTCGTATTCCATCAGACTGCCATTGATCGCGATCTTGCCGGTCCCACGAATGAAGTACAGCATGGCAGCGGAAGGTTCGTAGCGATGCTCGACGTTCCCGTCATTGGCGTTCATGAAGGTGAAATTGCCAAACGACATTTCATCCCGGTAAACATGAAGATTCTGCCGTCCGGGCAGCCTCTCAACTGTGATCTTGTTGGCCGCTTCTCGCATGGTGGGCCTCCTTACTCAGTGCCTTTGCAAGCTCCGTGCCAGATGGCCAAGCGTTGAATACGCTAGGTTTAAGGTTCCTTGATGATCACGGTTCGATTGGAAATTTTCGAGACTTCGGGAGGCGTCGAACGGTCAGAGATAGGAGGCGGCCACAACCACTGGCATGAAACTCTGCCGGCGATGGTCTTCAGTGCAGTGACATAACTCCAAACTAAAAACGTAGTGGGCTGCCGAAGCAGCCCACTCCGTAGAACAATCGAATTGCACTAAGTTGTGTTATCTCAGTTTGCTGGCTCACCTCCTTGCGCTGCGATTGCGGGCTGGGCCCGAATCACGTTGACATCCAGCTCTCCAGCCGGGGCCTGGCTCGAACTTTCGATCAAGGCCGCATACAGGTGGTGTTGTCCGGTTGTCGTCGGCGTCCACGTCATCCAGATGCTCGTGCCCTCGGGTCCGTTAGCTCCGGGATGGATGATCTGATCCCCGATGGCCGGATTTCCTTCCGCGGGATCGCCATCGAACAACAGTACCTGCGCAGAATCGGCGTGCACCATCGAGCTATACGCGGTGAAACGCAGGTCCACAGGAACACCCTGCACTGCCGTGGTCCCTGATTCCTGTCCCTGGGTTGAACCCTCTCCGGTGGGAGCTTGCAACGACTGGGCATTCAGATAGTCATGGGGGACTGGATCATCCGTTGCCGTCAGTGCGGAAACGCGGGTGACGTCAATCTCTCCATATCCTTCATCGTTCTGGCCAGGATCGAGTTTAGCAACCGAGCCCCCGCCCGTGTAGCTACCTCCGGTCTGGACGGTGCCGTTGAGCGCGAATTGGTTGTTCGAAATCCGCGTGATGATGTAAGTCCCGTTGGCTCTGTCGAGTCCCTGAACGCCTCCGATGATGGCATAGTCTCCGGTCTCTAGATTACTGTTCGGGGCCGTTACCACCATCGGCGTGCTGTTTTCAACAGATTCGATCCGAATCGGATTCGGCTCCAGACCATACTTCTCGCTACCCGACGCCACAAGCACGACGTATACGCGATATTGATAGGTGCCGAGGTCGGGCGCGAGATTCGCGGGGACAGTCCAGTCGACGTACGCCGAAGGAGCACAACCTGTAGTCGCGGGATCATCGTAACCGGAAACGCAGGTGAACTGGAGCGGATTGAGGAGCCGGACGGTCGCCATTCCGATCGTGGTTCGTGCGGAGCGTGGACAGACAAGTCCTCCCGTCTTCCACACAGCCGCATTGATCGGCGCATCACAGATCTCGTTGTTGCCGAGGCTGTCGTACCGAATCACCTGAAATTCGATGCCGATATTGGTGGCCGCCGTTCCCGTGCTGTAGTTATAGATACGGGGCTCGATGCGAACGGTGTCACCGGGTTTCGGGTTGCCAGCCCATAGCAAATAGGTGTTGGCGACGGGATCCACCGTGGAGTGACGGAAGAACAAGCCGCGCATCTGCTTGCGCTTGGGTTGCAGTTGCGGCTCCCATTTTTCCAGTTCGCCCGATCCCGCAGATAGGGGCTCGAAGCGGCCAGGCAGGTTTAACGCCGGATCCTGCACCGTTCCGTAAAGTCCTGCGTAGAATTCATAGCCACCACTATTGGTGCTCCTCAATGCCGGATTCGGGAGAGCGAACGCCACCTTTAACGCACCCTCCTTGGAGTTGTAGACCACCGTGTCAAAGGGATACGCGGTACTGAGCGAACCCCTTGTGCGATTCAGTTGAACCGAGGTTTGGTCTGTCGTGGTCGAGGTAGCGCTTTTATTTCCTCCCCAACTGTTGGAGTTGTGGAACTCGAATGACCCGCAAGCTCGAAGCTGTGCGCCTCCTAGCGGAGATTTCCCCTCGCCCGTTATCGATGTCCGTACTTCGAGACTCTCGCCAATCGAGTGCGAGAAGCTGAAAGAGCTACCTTGAATGATTTGGTTGTTAAAACTCAGGGCAGTACTCCCTGAGGTCCCATCGAATTTTTTTTCAACTGGCGGAACCAGAGGTTCGGAATATTTCCTGTCATTCCCCGGCAAGGTGAATGTGCCCATGTCCTCCGGTATATAGGGTGTGGCTCGGCTGGGCCCGAGCTGTTGAGGATAAGAGAGTATGTTGCCGTTCTCCTGAATCGGCTGATACCAGTCGAAACCCATTCCGCCGCCGTCATAACCTACGACCGGGCCGGGAAGAACGATTTCGTAGAACCCGTTCGAGTTCTGCGACGTCGGCGTGCCATACACTCGATAACGCCAGATGTCGAACCGCTGCAACTGCCCCTTCAGGTAATCATCACGGTCGGTCTGGCCACTGCTCTCCAGCTTCCGCTCCTCGTACTGAGAGTCATACGACTCCTTGTGTTCTTTGTAATCGTAGCTGCTTTTCACGGTCACGTCAGTGTTAACCTCGGACTGGGCTTTCAAAATCCCGAAATCAGATCCGGTCCTGACTGTAGCGCCGGCGCTGACCGCGGCCGAGCCGCCTGTGTCGCGAGAAGTCTCGCTCGTTGTGTCTGTTTTGAAGGTCGCCGTCTGTCCATTGGAAAGGTGAACATTGTTTCCGTCGAAGCGAGTCAGATTGACGATCTGGTGTTGTTGTTCATCCCAATATGCGTGTTTGGGAGGCTCCTGCATGACGTAGTCGAGCGTCGGATAGTAGTTAGCACTCAGGTAGACGGGAGTACCGAGATAGCGGGAGTTGCCGTGACCGTCGTAAGCGATCACGGGGACGCGCATTTTACCATGCGCGCTCACCCCGGTCACACTCCCGTTCGCCTTACTTTGCTGCCATAGGGATATACCGTTCTCGGTCACGCGGTACGTGTTCAGGACGCTAACAGTAGCGCCTGTGTTACCGCCGTACCAGTAACTTAATGCCAGTTGATCGATGGGAAGGTTGCCCGGAGCCGAAGCGCCTTCAAATCCCCCTGCAGCGATGGAGAACTTGACAAAAGCTGCTTTTCCCGGGTAATCGTATGTGTTACCTATTCGTGTGATCGTGTTTGTTTCCTTCGATGTCGAATACGCTTGAAAATGAACATTGGCACTACTTTCGACCAAGCCCCTCCAGCCGACGACGATCTGCTTTCTGCCATAAGGTATGTTGGCATTGAGAAGAAATTGTCCTGAAACGATGTCCACAGCGGGTCGGTTTTCGAACGTTCCCGTGCCGAACCTGTCCGAGGCGGCGACTGTAGTGTCATCTTTCACGGTGGCTTTGAACGATGCATCGAATTTGAGGATCAACATGCCGATTTCGTATGGGGTTGAGGCGTCGTAGTTCCATTTCGCGTATGCAACGGCAATTTCGTCTTTGCCGTCGCCATCGAAATCACCCGCTGTGGCCGATAATGTGCCCGCAATCGGCTGTCTCCGCCAAAAACTATCTCTAGAGGGGTAGGAATTAAGGAGGTCAAAAGAGGCCGTCCCTATTTGCGTAAGCTGATGAGTGCTGCCGGTTGTTTGATAGCGGAAGGCACGAAGCTCCAATGTACCGTTCGCCAGGGCCAGCACTCCGATTTCTTTCTCGCCGGTGCCCTGGAAATCGCCGGTAACGACGGAAACGATGTTGTCGTTAAGCGCCAAGAGACCGGTCTTATTTTTGTTCGGATCTGTCTGGAGTTTTGGTCTGCTGGTGGAAAATGAAGCGCTCGTAATGTCGGGGTCGGGAATCTGCCCCGAGCTATAATTTATAACCTCGACGTCGTAGTTATAGTCATTAGAGTTCTGCGAGAAAACCTTCGCCACTACAGCTTCGTCGTGATAATTCCCGTCCGTTCCCACGACCCCGTCTAGGTCGCCAGCCGCGATCGCGATAAAGTCGTTGAACTCATATTGCCGCGGCAGGAGGTAGTTAGGCAGAATTGCGGAGAACGTCCTATAAAAATAATGATCAGTGCCGCCGAAGAAGGTAATATCGGCCCGACCGTCAACTGCGTTGGGGTCCCCGCGGCGGGCAGCCCAGAGCGCATCGTCGCTCGCTGGTTTGAGAAACCGGGCCGCTGCGGGGTAGATTTCTCCCGGACCCCAGCCGTCGGGATTCCAAGGACTGATGGAATACGGCACGGGGTCCAGGCTCGTGCCACCCCTGTCCGTGGTCATCTCCAGTGCCCTTACCAGGGAGGACTGTGGTTGGAAGGCCAGGACTTCATCATCGGGGAACAGCGAGTAGCGGCCGGCGGGAACGGCCATGGGATCGGTTGCGCCGGGTTCAGCGCCGCTTGCAAGATTCACACTTAGGGCACCCGATGCGGAGAGCTGAGTTAGATCTTCGCCACACATGGTTGTCGTACTCGCTGGCGAGAAGGCGGACGACTCCTCGGCCTGCTGTGCAAAGGCGGGCGTGCTGGTGATCGAAAAGGTTAAACAGAGAGTGGCCATCGCCACGTATATAGCTCGTCCGAGCCTCGCTTTCATACCAGCCACAAGGTTGACTGCCGTTACTTCCAGGTTCGCGCTTTTCATGACATCCTCCAAATTTGATTGCGTGGCGTAACGGACGCCCGTTTTGTCGTTCGCAAGTGAATAAGGCAAGAGCTGTGCCAAACGTAAGTTACTGATTTAGCGGGGCTTCGTTGCGGATTGCTCTTCGGGGAGATCGGGAATTCACGAAACATCGAGAGCGACAATCAGGAAACCGTAGAGAGACAATGAGAAGAATCGGATTGGAAAGCGAATTTCGTGGCGCTTTCGGGGGCACGGTTCACGAGCCACGATTCCGAACGCTCATGGGGCACGCCGGTCGTATCAGGTTGTTTGATGCGGAACTGGATTTCAGGAAAGAAGGGGGCATTTCCGGATTCACTACGTCGAGCGTGTAGATCAGATCAGTACAGGAAGCGTCGAAGCGCCAAACAATCCGCAAGGATGCCGGCGCTTCGATACTATCCGTGATTAGGCAGCGTCACCGGTCGGGATGTAGCGAAGCCCGAGCCCTGCGGCCAGAGCGAGCAGACCGACCAGACCCAGCAAGGTCAGGGAGCTTCCCGTGGTCGGTAGTTCGGCGACCGTGTCGACAACCTCGGTGACCTCAACTTCATCGCCACTCGGCTGAACTGCCTTCACCGGCGTCTGTTCCACGGCGGCAGCTGGAGCCGCCGCCTCTTCGTCACGCACAGCGAGAACGGGTTCGCTCACGTTCTGCGCGAGTTGCGTCGTCCGGGCTTTGGGAACGATGAACTCTTGTCCAAAGTTATCGCCAGGATAGAACCATGCCTTGACGGCTTCCGGAGTTCCGGAGGGTCTTTCCGCAAACTTGATTGCCGTATCGCCCGTCGGCTGCAGACGGTAGTTCGGAAGAGCGAGAAAGGTGGTAATCAAGTGCATCCGATCCGCACTCCAGATCTGGACGATGTTTCGGTTCGCAGGGCTGTCCATCAGCTGGAACCAATACGTACCGGCCGGCAGAACTCGGCCCGAGACTTCCACAGGCTCAGGGAAAGTGATTTTGGTTGCTTTGTTCCATGTGTCGGCTTTGGCGTTGATCGAGACGAACAGCGCAACCAGCGCGACCATGCAGAACATGAAGATTTGCGATTTGAGCGATTTCATTTTTTCTTCTCCATTCAATGTGAAATTAGGTTGTGGACTCAGCGTTTTTGAACTGGCGTCCGCCGTTTGCAATGCAATGGGTTCGCCAAACGGAACCTGCTTGGAAACAGAACCACTTAGGGCGCGCCGCGGTTCACGAAGCCATCGCGAGCTCACGAAATTTCGAGACAATCGGGCCAATCGAAGCAGCGAATTGTCGAGCGCGATCATGTGATGGCCACTGAATACCTCACTTCGCCATTTGGAATATTTTGGTTGCCGGCGTGCATTGGAAACACCGGGAGTGTTTCTGAGGGAGGAAGGGAAAATCATGAACAAGGCGATGAAATATCTTCAGCGGTTGTTGCTGATGACTGGCTTCGGTCTCGTCGCATTCTTTGCCGCGGCCAAATTCCATGGGTTCATTTTGTCCCGGGCGGCAATCCATCAGTTTGAGGATCTTCGACAGACAACTCAAAAAACGGGCGATAAACAAGATCACGCTACGCCGCTTGTGGCCCCAACACCCAACTTTCTCTCATGGTCGGAAAGACGGATCAAAGATTATGAGGGAAGTTTGAAGGAACACCTCGCGCCTCCGCTGGCTATAATCCGCATCTCTAGGCTGCATGTGGAGGCTCCAGTGCTGGAGGGCACCGACGATATAACCCTAAACCGTGGAGTTGGTCATATCGCAGGCACGGCTTACTTCGGTCATGATGGGAATATTGGACTTGCGGGTCATCGGGATGGCTTTTTTAGGGGCTTGAAGGACATACAGGTCGGCGATCAAATTGAAGTCGAAGAAACAGACCGCAGGGAGATCTACGTTGTCGATCACTTGCAGATTGTAAGTCCGCAGAACGTTAGCGTTCTGGCAGCCAGCGCCAAGCCAACTCTGACACTTGTAACTTGCTATCCGTTCTACTACATCGGCAGCGCGCCGCAACGATTTATTGTGCACGCAGGACTTGCCCATTCAGAGCCAAACGCCGGTTCTGGCGAGATTGTCAATCAAAGCGATCAAGAGGAGATCACCCGGCTCGCCCATCAGTGATCGCCAGCGAGGTCTAGTGGCAGAAGTGATTTCAAATGTTGTGCTCTGACTAGGATCAACGATGTATAGAGGCCCAGCAGAACGAACAATACGAATGTGCCGGCTTCGAGGATTTTCATCGACCGCCCACGGCGCGTGGGGCATCCCAACCGTCCGCTCCGTCGTTGACGGAGGCCTGCTCTTTATGCCGGGGGGAACCTGTTCTCGGGGCGGTCTGACCGACGCGAAAACTGATAACATCCTCTCCAGCAAACCCGGTAGCGCGTTCTACATGGATGTCGGCGTGCGTTGGAGGCCACGCGAGGAACTCATGAGTCCAGCAACTGCAGCGCTTGAGTGGTCAATCGGTCTGTTTATCGGAATGGTGGCCTGTTTCGAGGTTGGATACAGCTTCGGCGTTCGCTCATCCGAGAGGCACCCCGACTTAACCCATATAGGACTTGGTCCGATCGAAGCTGCAGTGTTTGCGCTGCTCGGATTACTTCTCGGGTTCAGTTTTGCCGGCGGAACGACCCGTCTTGATGCGCGTCGTCAACAGATCGCGCAGGAGGCCAATGCAATTGGCGCAGCCTATCTCCGTATGGACTTGCTTCCCGCGGCCGATCAGCCCGCAATGCGACAGTTATTTCGGAAATACCTGGATGCGCGGCTTCTTGTGTATGACAGGCTGCCCGATCTTAAGGCCGTAGAGAGCGAGTTGCCGGTCACTCGACAACTGCAACAGGAAATTTGGTCTAATGCCGTTGCTGCAAGCCGCGGCGACGGCGCGCAAGACACTGCCCGGCTCTTGCTTCCCGCGCTAAATGAGATGTTCGAAGTCAGCACGGTACGAACCGTCACGATGTACGCTCGCCTGCCGAACTTGATCTTTGCTCTCCTGGTGCTGGTCGCTCTTCTTAGCAGTTCGCTGGCTGGCTACGGCATGGCAGAGCGAAAGAAGCGAAGCTGGTTCCATGTGCTTCTGTTTGCCGGGGCCGTCGCCGTTACTGTCTACGCGGTACTGGACTTAGATGACAGCCGTGTTGGCTTAATCCGGTTAGATTCGGCTGAAAACGTTCTCGTTCAGTTACGAGATTCAATCCGGTAAAGCTGGCAAATCAGCAGGGACTAGTTGCGGTTTGGGGTTGCCATTTTTGATTTTCTTATTGTGGAAACGACCAGCACATTTCGCGTACCCATCTCCGCTCCTTGCCGCTGGGAGAGCACACCGATAACCGTCACGCGCTGGTTCTCCAGCTTTTCAAGCATCCTGGTTTTGCGATACTCAATTTCGATTGCAGCGGCTAGCGTATCGGCGATGTGAGTTTCAGAGTCGAATTGAACAACCCAGCCCGTTGATTCTCCTCCTATAGCCATTGCACGGGTGAGCTCACCGGTCACGGTTATTTTTTCTTCGTGCGGCGGTTCCTGCGGCTGCGCTTCTACACAGATGGCAAGAAAGGCTAAAATCAGTCTGGTGCTTAATCGGGCGCTCAGTCGTACGATCCGCATTTCACGACGCCTTCTATAACAGGGTTGTGAGATCCCACTCGGAACCAGATTGACCCCAACTAGTTTCGCCCGCGCGCGGATGAGTTCAGAAGAACTACCTCACCCGTATCGAGCTGATATTCCGCTTCAATCACTTTGAGCTTGCCGGATTTCACGGCCTCGCTGAGAATCGCGCTGTTTGCGAGAACATCTTTTGCGCTCTCCTGTATGTTTTCCTTGATCGCCGACTCGACCAGGTCGTCACCATGAGCGTAGGTCTTGGCCTGGGTCACAGCCGGATTGATCTTTTCCACGATCGCATCGAGGTTAGTACTCGGCATCTTATCGCCAGAACACGCAGCAATCACGGCGCCGCACTTTTGGTGACCTAACACCAAAAGCACGGGGCTATGAAAATGCGCCACGGCATATTCCATGCTGCCCAGCGCCACGGGGTCGGCGATGTTTCCAGCCGTGCGTACGACGAAGAGGTCGCCGAGGCTCTGGTCGAAGATCAGTTCAGGAGAGACACGGCTGTCTGAACAGGAAAGAACGATCACATTAGGCGACTGGCCGGAGGCGAGTTTGCGGCGAAGGGAAACCAGCGGATGAGTTTGTGGCTTGCCGGCCACGAACCGTTTGTTGCCGGCTAAAAGGCCGTCCCATAGAGCATCCGGGGAGGGTTTTGATTGGCTCGCGTCGGACCCATGGGCTGAATGTTGAGCAGGATCAGTGGTTGAATGCTGGGAGAACCCAGAACCAGCGAACGAGAGTAAAACAACAAGACTCAGCAGAGGGCGATTCATGGATGCGGTCCTCCGGATTGCGGAAGCGTAACATTCAAAGTAAGTGCGGTCAAACGCGGGCTAAAAGTTTCGATGAGTCTCTCGCACGGATGGTTCCTTCCCCTTTGTCCTCTGGCTTTCTTCTAATTGGAGGAAACTCTAGCTCTCATTTTCGCGAGGATCCCGGAAAGTTCCGATAGAGAAGTGCCTTCGCGGATTCAGTAAATCATGTCGTTTCGATGAAATGGAATAGGACCTCGCAATGCATTGACTCGCACAGGAGGTTGGGTGAGACACAGAAAGTCAGATTACGTATCTCACAAAGCCTTTCTGAAGTCAGTATGGTGTCCAATGGAGTACAACAGAATTGTGCAGACAGTTGTCGAAACGCCGACTTACCTCGCGATTGCCAACAAGCTCTTTAGCGAGGAGGAGCGGGCGGACATCGTGGCACTCGTTGCAGCTGACCCGGAATGTGGAGACCTGATCCGTGGAACGGGCGGATTTCGAAAGGTCCGGGTCGCACGCAAAGGAATGGGGAAAAGCGGTGGAGCACGCGTTGTGTATATTTGGCGCAACGAGAGATTTCCAGTTTTTCGTATCACCGTTTTTCCGAAGAATGACAAAGAAAATCTGTCGATGGCAGAGCGCAACACCCTGAGGAAACGTGCCGATGGCATTTTCGAGACTTACGGGAGATAGCATAAAAACGCAATTCGAGCAGATGATGGATGGCCTGAACGACGTTGAGGCTTTTCTTGCTGGGGAGCAAGAAGGATTCAAGGCGCACGTGCCCCAAGACGTTGATGTGAAAGCGATCCGCAATCGACTGGGCATGACGCAGGCCAAATTCTCGGACACGTTTGGGTTCAGCCTTGATGCTATCAAGCACTGGGAGGGAGGGCGGAGGACCCCAGAAGCGCCGGCTCGCACTTTGCTGACTGTGATCGATAAAAACCCCGCTGCCGTGCTTGCCGCTGTCGGCTCTTCTATACGCACCACTGTCCACGTCAGGGGTGATAGAAAACGTCCTACGTCGAGTGCTGTTAAGAAGCCTTATTCTGCTCGTGTTAAGAGAATCACAAAGTGAAAAAGAACAGATTTCTGTTCGCTCCGACTTGCAAGCGAGAGTCATTATCGAGCACAGGTGCGGCGAGTTCTTGAACCCGTGATTTCAACCCGCGATTGCGATGTCTCTAACGACTTATCAAGAACTTAGGTGGCCACCCAGAGTCACGTAAGTCATTCAAACCACAACATAAACAAGCCCTGAAAAAGCTACGTCAGAGCTTCCATGCGCTCCGGTTCTGTGTGGCCTTAGTCTTTCAACGTAATCGACGCAGAGCGCCTCTTCTAGTACCGCAAGGAACTGCACCGGATTTTGCACCGACTGCCTGCATCCGGGGCTTACTGGCGGCTACTGGCCATTCCGAGGGACGTTATCGGAAGTCATTGAGGCGAAAGGTAGAAGACTTATTATCAGAAGCTTGTAGAGAATTGCTAGAGCGATGCAGGTAGATGGTGTGTCTGCCAGTTCCACCACTTCCGCACTTTGTAAGTAGACCGGCCTCAATGTTATCGCGTCCCGCCACATACTGCAACGTAACCAATTACCGGACCAGCCACTCCGTCACTTCACGCGTAAGCCCTAGCACCGGGCTATAAGCGATGGTCACTAGCAACGAAACGGCAACTGCAAATGGAAGAACGAACCAAGTCCGAATTCGTACGCGCCGTGATTTGCTTGATTCATCCCAGGCGAGAAGACGTGCGACGCGCAGGCTGAGAGAGCCAGCCACAAGGTTCATAACATGGAATGGAGCAGCCTCAACCCGAACCAACCGGGAAAGCTTGATCAATGCCGCCGCCAGGTCAATGGCCTCGGACTGATCCGAAACCGCGGCGTCGTCGGCGGCGAGTTCCGCCGATTGTGCCCAGGCACCCTCCAGTTTTGCCATGCCAGGGAAGGGACAACAACGGAAGATGAGCTTCTTCAGGTTGTCGCAGGATTTCATATGCTCTAGTTCATGCTTGAGGGCGATGCGGAGTTCCTTTGCACTTAATAATGCAATCGTAGATTCCGAAACCAATACTCTTGGATGGTAGACGCCCACTAAAGTGAGAGGGGGAATCTCTCCGTGCGCCTGAAAAGCAGTGGCCGAATCGGCTTTGAAAGGGCGCGCGCCGTCCAGCCAGCGAGTCGCTACTCGCATGGTTCGGGCTTGGGAAACGATTACGCGCAAGCAACTAAAGACAATCAATATGAGAGCGGAAATACCCAGAGCGAGCGGTGTGGCCTGCAAGCCGTCCTTGATCGATCGCGGTTCCAACAACTGAAATGACGGTACAACCAAAGCGAATGTGATGACCACTGAAATCACCAAGGGAAAGACCCGCAAAGCGAAGAGTATGGCGGCTACGCTTTGTTGCGCTACACGGAGAGATTTTACGGGGCGCCAGGCGGTTAGAACCCACGCCGACAACAAACAATAAAGCAGCACGAAGCAGCTGAGCGAAAGCGCAATTTCGCGCAAAGTAAACATTTAACGTTCTTCCCGCAATTTTTCCTGGTCCTTCAGTTGGCGGCGCTTGCGTTCAACCATGAGTTGCAGGTCATCCAGCAATTCGGCGTCGTGGTTGCTCACTGCCTCAACCAAATACGAAAGCGCCAGCGAGGAACGGCCGGCCGAGCCAAGCAACTGCCGGATGCTGCCCAGGGCCGTGAGCCGCTGCAGTTCTTCAAAACTATGGCGCGGACTGAAGCGGAATGCTCTGCCTTCGGGAACTCGATCAACCAGACCCTTCTTGTACAGCCGATCCGCCGCCGTCATCACGGTAGTATAGGCTTGGTGGAACTCGCCATCTGCAAGTAGTTCCCGGACAGTACCACTTCCGTGCTTCCAAAGCTTTCGTAATACCTGCTGCTCGAGCGGGCCCAGCTTTGGCTTTAACTCAAGAAGTGAAAAAGGTCTCATCATTGCAAGTACGCGATGTCCATTCCCCAATAAAAGCCCCAATCTGCGAGCTTCATAATACACCTACCGTTCGCTTGGAGCGCAAACAATTTATTGTCTCGCCCCGCCGGGATCAGTCGAAAATTAGAGCTTCACACCACTTGCCTGGCCTTGCGCAGTTCGCTGGAGGAACGCCCGCTAGAACGAAGGCTAGTCTCCAGATGGTTGAAGCATTTCCTCCTGCGGCATCTCCGGAAACCGTTCCGGGGGTGGGCCCATCCGCGATATGGTTTTGGCCAAACCATCTGGAGCCTTGTGTAGCTTCGCCCCTGGCGAGAACTGTTCCGCTTCGGTGGAACCTTCTAGCGCCGTGGTCGATGCCAGCCCGGAACTAATCACCTGCTGCACTTGATCAAAATATCCAGTACCCACAAAACGCTGATGCTTCACCGCCTGATAGCCATAGTCTCGTTCGCTGGCAAATTCTTTTTCTTGCAGGGCGGAATAAGCGGCCATTCCTTTGTCCCGGTATTGCCGTGCCAGTTCGAACATGCTGAGGTTCAAGGCATGAAAGCCGGCCAGGGTGACGAACTGGAATTTATATCCCATGCCGGCCAACTCTGCCTGAAAGCGCGCAATGGTTTCCTCATCCAATTTCTTCCTCCAGTTAAAGCTGGGCGAGCAGTTGTAGGCCAGCATTTTGTCTGGATATTGCCCATGGATCGCATCCGCGAACTTTTGGGCTTCTTCTAAATTGGGTTCAGATGTTTCGCACCACAGCAGGTCTGCGTAGGGAGCATATGCCAGCCCGCGGGCGATTGCAGAATCAATGCCGCCGCGAATGCGGAAGAAGCCTTCTGGCGCACGCTCACCGGTGCAAAACTCCTGATCGCGGGGATCGATGTCACTGGTTAAAAGATGTGCGCTGTTCGCATCGGTCCGCGCCATCACTAAGGTAGGTACGCCCATCACGTCGGCGGCCAGCCGAGCTGCCACTAACTTCTGCACCGCCTCGGTGGTCGAAACCAACACTTTGCCGCCGAGATGCCCACACTTCTTCGCCGAAGAAAGTTGATCCTCGAAATGCACGCAAGCCGCGCCCGCTTCAATCATCCCCTTCATCAGTTCGAAGGCGTTCAAGGTTCCTCCAAAGCCAGCTTCGGCATCGGCGATCAGCGGGGCAAACCAAGTTTGGCTGGGAGCGACCTTGCCTTCGGAATGATGTACCTGATCGGCTCGTTGCAACGCGCTATTGATGCGCCGGCAAAGATTCGGAACGCTATCCGCCGGATAAAGGCTCTGGTCGGGATACATTTGGCCAGCGTTATTCGCATCCGCCGCAACCTGCCAACCGCTTACATAGATCGCCTTTAATCCAGCCTGCACCTGCTGCACCGCCTGATTGCCAGTCATCGCGCCCAGGGCGTGAACGTAGGAGTCCGACTGCAGCAATTCCCAGAACCGCTCCGCCCCCAAACGAGCTAACGTGTGCTCGATGTGAACCGATCCCCGCAGCCGCAGCACGTCTTCAGCCGTGTAAGGACGCGTGACGCCATTCCAGCGCGCGTTATGCGTCCACTCGTATTCCATGCATTCCTGAGCCAGTGCCTGTTGTGTGGTTCGCTCCTGCTCGTTCAAAAGAGCCTCCTGCGTCCGCCGCTGCGTCATGTTCATTTCATTCTTGTCGGTCATCACAAATTCTCCTCGGTTGAAATTAGCTCGGGGGCGCACAACGATTTATCGACTTAAATTGGATCAAATTCTGTATAGACGATCATGGCTTCGCTAAGCTTGCGGGCTTGGCGGAGTCGAGCTTTATCGTCTCCGCTCGTTGTCTCTGGGAGCTCTTGCAGCAAGCGATCGACTTCTTCATCAAAAAGCTGGGTTATCAATTCCGGCGTGTGTTTTACATCCATGCCCTGTTCGTCTGCAATGGTGGCGAAATCCCGGTGACGAATTCGCTGGGCGATCATCAACCGGTAAATCCGGTCGGTTGCCAGATCCTCCATATAGCCGTCGAGCAGACTGGCGCCATTCCCGCGCAGCACTCCATCGCGATAACGAATGACAGTGCGGACCGCGGCGCGCGTACCTTTCGCGGTGCGTTCGCCCACGCCCAACGGCGCCGGCCGCAAGTCCGGATATCGGCTCGCGCTCTTGGGCCGAGACCGAAGCTGGTTGGGGTAAGGAAACTGCGCGACGGCAACCGCATTTTGATCGGGATGTCCCGTCCACGCCCCATCCATCAGGCAATCGGCTTCGTTTTTCTTGTCCTTTTCAAGCGCCGCCAGGGCGCGCGCATTCAACTCGGCGTCTTCCCGGCTGGGGTAGAGCGCGGTCATTCCGCCTATGGCAAGCATGCCGCGGTGATGACAGATTTCCGGTATAAGTTCGCGCAGGTTCTGGAAAAATGTCACGTTATGC
>Ga0116135_1000719_pt1 | contig 17987 bp, 12 predicted proteins | sample June2015DPH_20_1_FD_89738 | JGI IMG/M metagenome (GOLD analysis project Ga0116135, IMG submission 89738) | Peatland microbial communities from SPRUCE experiment site at the Marcell Experimental Forest, Minnesota, USA - June2015DPH_20_10 | ecosystem: Environmental > Terrestrial > Soil > Wetlands... | reverse complement strand
TTTTGGCGTAAAATACCGTCCAGGCGCCCGTAGCTCAATCGGATAGAGCATCTGCCTTCGGAGCAGAGGGTTGGGAGTTCGAGTCTCTCCGGGCGCACCAGTCATTCGCCCTTTTGCGATCGAAAACCAGCAAGGCGGTGATGAAACTTGAATATCGCCAAAGTGGCCTGCACCGCTCAGATCGATACATGGATGATCGCCTGAGAGAGGCCGGGGCGTGTGCAGCCTGTGCCAGCGACCTTAGGGTTCATTGCTTAAGCCATTGGAAGTAAGCCAACAAACACAATTGATAGAGCCCAACAGAAGCACTTTTCTGTGCTAGAGTGTTGGCAAAATTTTCCATCCCAAGGGATCCTATCCATCCCAGAGAAGGACAACTCCTATGTCTTATGAGAAGCAGCACGCCCAGCATAAAACTTGCCTCCAGGTTTTTACCTCTTCAATTGCGCTTTGCCTAATGGCGGTCCTGGGAATGTTAGCGTCCGCACGAGCGGCCACTGAGTGCGTTAACCCGGCGGGAAGCTCAGGATGTTTCAGCACCATCTCCGCGGCCGTTTCGGCGGCATCGCCCCATGACACGATTAAGGTTGAACCGGGGACTTACAAAGAGTTCGTGACCATTAATAAGGGTCTGTCGCTGGTGGGCTCCGGCGCGGACAAAACTATCATCGACGCCACCGGGCAATCCAACGCCATTTACATCAACAATGGAAGCAAGTTGATCACGGGGATAGTGATTAGCGGACTCACTCTGGAGAATGCCAACTATGAAGGCATTCTGGTTAACGGGGTTTCCTCAGCGACAATCTGGGCGAATCACGTCATGAACAATGACAAGCTGCTCGAACCCTCGCCGACGAATCCGGTGTGTCCGGACTTGACGACGGTTTATCCCTTTGAAATGAACGAGCAGGATGATTGTGGCGAAGGCATCCACCTAACGAACGTGGACAACTCGGTGGTAGCTTATAACACGGTTGAGAATAATTCTGGCGGAATCCTGGTGAGCGACGACACTGGTCCGGCCCATGACAACTCGATCCGGAACAATATTGTGATTAATAATGTGCTGGACTGCGGCATCACGCTGCCGTCGCACACTCCGGCCGGGGTCTATCACAACACGGTAAGCGCGAATGAGGTTTCTGGAAACGGAACTTCCCCCACTAATGGAGGAGGCGCTGGGGTTGGCTTGTTCTCTCCGGGAGGACCGACGAAGAATTTCGGCAATTCTATCGTCGGTAATATTCTGGTTGACAACGGCATAGGGGGAGTGGCGATGCACACTCACGCGCCGGGCACGGAAACACTGCGGGACGAAGTGATCACTGGAAACTATATCGCCCGCAACGGACCGGACTCAGACCTGGGCCTTAGCGGAAATCAAGGGGACGGCATCAGCCTGCTGGTGGTGGGTGGGAACGTGAACGGCTTTGTCATCTCGGATAATACGTTTGAAGATGAAGCCGAAGATATTGCCATCAGCACCAACCAATCGTTGCTGGTGACCGCAACGCTGAACAACTTCAGTCGAGGCAGCATGGCCATCGACAACCTTGGTCCCGCTCCTGGCGATTCGGGCACTCCGCTGGTTACCGGGAACGCCACGGTGAACGCGACCGAGGATTGGTGGGGTTGTCCCGCGGGTCCAAACACAAAAGGATGCGCAACCTTTGTGAATGTAGTGAATAGCGGCCAGTTTGCCTCGGTGGTATTTGCCACACCGTGGCTGGCCAATCCAATCTTCGAGCCTTCGCTTGCGCGCCCCTCGGCGCCGTAGGCAGGCTCGACCGGGGCCTTCCGTGGCCCGGAGCAATTCTCCTTCTGATTTTCGGAGCAACGGCAGCGAGGATAAAGATTTCGCGGTTGCTCCGAAACACTTCAGGAGGGCTATTTATTCTCTAGAACGCGCTGCCGCCACCACCGCCGAAGCCTCCGCCGGAAAACCCTCCTCCACCGCCGAAGCTCCCGCCGCCACCAAAGCCTGATCCGGTAGAACTTGCTCTGGGAGCGGAGACGAAGACCTGATGCATATCGGTCGCCATGCCGTGCATGGAGGAGGAAAAGAGGATGGGATTGAACATCATGCCGTAGCCGTAACCGGGGCCTACGTACCAACTGGGAGGATCGTGCACGATGCCGGCGAAGGCTTGCGCCCAGTGGTGTTCCACGCCTAGGGCCATGGCGTAGGGCAGGAATTTTTCGAAGGTGTCGGGCGGCATTACCTTCAGGCGATCGGCGTCGACGCGGTTCATGAACTCCTGAAAACCGAGGACAGCAATGTGAGTACGGGCGCCTTTGAGCGTCTTCGCGGTCATCTGGCGGGCGAAGAGGAACCAGATGATGGCGCCGATGAGCAGGGAGACCACGGCGATGGGAACCGAACTGAAGAAATCCACCCAGCCCAAGATCTGTAAGGCGGCGAAGGGGATCAGGATGCCGAAGCCGGCAGCGATGCTGTAGCCGTTTGCGGATTCGGGATCGAGAGTGTAGATGCCCTTTTGCTTGAGCGCCGACATAATGTCGGTGCGAACAACGGGAATGGCGGTGTAGAAGCGATTCTTCAGGCTGGAGAGACGCGTGTCGGGAACGTCGCCGACGAAGATATTTTCCAACATGACGCGCTCATGAGGCGCGAGGCCGCGCCAATCCTCCCGCTTTTGCAGAAGATGAAAGATGTAGTCCTTATTGTGGAACAAGAGGCCTTTTTCATCTGTCTCTTCAATTTTGATGAATCCGCGGACTGCTAGATCGACAATGGTCGATGTAATGTCTCGGGGATGGATGCGATCGTCGAGCAGGGTTCCGGCTTCGGCGGGAGAAATATCCGCCGGTGGATCGTACATGGGCGCGACCGACATGCCGGGATCCGGATCGCGTCCGGCAAACCACCAGAGGCTCAACATTGCAACGAATGTGACCAGCGGGAGGAAGACGGCGGGGTTGCTGCCGATGAACCAGAAGAATTTTATAAGCGAGGTAGGGGCTTTAAGGATGTCTTTTGGAATGTAGACATCGATAGTCATTCCTCCGCGCATGGGCAAAGGATTCTTGGTTTCAAAATTGACGGTCGAGCCGTCAACCGTGGCGGTTGCGTCACGTTCGGTTGAGCCATAGACGCCGGTGAAGGCCTGGGCGCGCAGGGATCCGCCGGCGGACTCGGGGAAATGAACCGTGGCCGCGGCATGGTCGATGGGCACGGGCCAGTCGTTGCCGGTGACGTTCCAGTAGAACTCATCATATTGATCGAAGAAGCGGGTGGCATTGCGCACGCGGTAGGCGATGTTGACGGTGCGGGTGGAATTGTAGGCGTCGGGAATATAAATCTTGAGGTCGCGATAGGCGCCGGAAGTGGAAGAATCGTATTTAAGCTTGGCGCCGTTTTCGTCGGTGACGCTGGTGACCTTGAGGAAGAGCTGATAGTTGGTGCCGTTGGGGCCGGGATATTCGATGGGGATGGTGCGGTGAATGCCGTGCCACTCGCCGACAAAAACCAGCGTGATAGTTTCGTTCACTTCCGCGGTGCCGTCGGTGTGGACGGTGATGTTGTCTTGAAAGTTGGAGATGCGCCAGGATTTTGCGGCCGCGGGAGATGCCAATACGGCGACAACCAACAACAGAGACAGCGATGTGGCAAGGCGCAGCGCCGTCCGGCAAGTGCGACCACGGGGGCCGAAGCCCCGATCTTTTGTGGATTCTTTACGCGGCGCTGAAGCGCCGCTCTTCCACGCTGCTATGCGGTCGCCAATTGGGGCGATGGATCGATGGGATGACCGATGGGAACCGCCATGCATTTCCGGGTTGGACAATATCGATCCTCTGGTGGCCGGCTCTCGATCGAATCAAAGCCCAGCCATGAATCAGAACTTCACGGCAACGGGCTCGCGGTCGGTTTCGGCCGTTTCGAAGAACTGGCGACCGGTGAACCCGAACATTCCGGCAATAATGTTAGTGGGGAAGGACTGGAGCTTCGTGTTGAAATCGCGCACCACGGCGTTGTAGTAGCGGCGGGCATTCTGGATGGAATCCTCCGTCTGGCTCAGCGAGGATTGCAGTTGGGTGAACTCTTCGGAAGCTTTTAGTTCGGGATAATTCTCGGCGACGGCGAACAGACTTTTGAGTGCGCCGGTGAGCTGGTTCTCGGCGGCGGCTACGCCCTCGGGGGTGGTGGCCTGCATCGCCTGGGAGCGGAACTTGGCGATGTTTTCAAAGGTTCCCTTCTCGTGCGTGGCGTAGCCTTTTACGGTTTCGACCAGGTTGGGGATGAGGTCGTGGCGGCGCTTGAGCTGGACGTCGATATCAGACCAGGCGGAGTCGGCGCGGACGCGGAGCTGCACCAGGCCGTTGTACATGCCGATGAGAACGACGGCGATGATGACCAGGACAACGAGAATGATGATGCCGACCATGAGCGTCTCCTTGAAAGCCTCAGGTTGATATATCCATGCTAACCGGAAATTAGAGGGGACGGTAGCACAGTAGAAGCGCAGGAGCAAACCGGGTCGAGCGACTGCCTTCAGCCTGGCGCTATGGTCGAAAAGCATTGCCTCGGGAAACCGCGCCCAACAGGGATTTTCAGCGGGGAGGGTAATTAGCCTGAAGTGATTAGGCGCGATAGTTAGTTCGTATTGCTAGTTCTCAGCCTAGACGTTTCCCTGTAGAGTCATGGGCGCTGAGGTGACCGGTGAAATTCAGCCGGAACCAAATGCATTCGCTCTGGGCTCTCCCCCGCTTCGGCGCGAAAACCTTAAGGAGAAAAACAATGAAACCATTTCGCTCTGTCGTTGCGCTAGCCATTCTGGCCGCAGCGGTATTTTCGGTGGGTTTGGGGAGAGCTGAGGCTCAGAGAAAGTACACAGTTCATGGCGCTTCCGGCAGCGCCGCGGAAGTCCTTCCTCCCGACCTCTACAAAGTAAATTACTTTTCGAACGCGAATACCTCCGGAGCACCGGACGGAACGGTTCGAATCACCAATGACGGTACGAGCGGCGGGAATCTGTGCGCACAGATTTACGTTATCGACCCGTATCAGGAAATGTCAGAGTGCTGCGCTTGCCTGGTTACCCCGAACGGCCTGCGTACGCTCTCAGTGGACACCGATCTGACTTCCAATCCGCTGACCGGCGTCAAGTTGACGACGGGCACCGTGGAAATCATCTCGGGCTACACCCCTGGCAGGACCTGCAGCCCCTTGAACGGCATTGTCACCCCTGGCATTCGCGCGTGGGGCACCCACATTCAAACTGCCGGCTTTGCAATTACTGAGACTGAGTCTCAGGACGTGCAACTGAGCGAGAATAATGCCAACCTGTTGAACGAATGCGCCGCCATTGCGCTCGATGGCAGCGGCGCTGGTGTTTGCTCCTGCGGTACCGGAGACTAATCACACTTAGCAAGTAATGAACCGAAAAAGGCCCAAGCGAAATTCGCTTGGGCCTTTTTTCGAGCAATTCGGGGCAACTGCTGGTGATACCGCGTTGCGGAGATGAGTTTTGGGTCGTACCGCGCCGCTACGGCGAAAGAGCTGAATTGAACCAAAAGAATTTAACTTGGTGCCGGGAGGGGGAGTCGAACCCCCAAGACCCGAAGGTCGGCGGATTTTGAGTCCGCTGCGTCTGCCAGTTCCGCCATCCCGGCAACGGGCATTCTCGGAAGAGAAGATTAGCTTAATTGAGGGTCTGGGCCTTTGCAAATGGCTCCGCCCGGTCGAGTCTTCGAGCCTGCCGCTACCAGCGAGATGAATCAAATAGAGCAGTCGAGGATCAGGACGGGTTCGAGGGCGACTTCGAATTCAACAGGGAGACAAGCTGCTTGGCGCAGGCCGGAATTTCGACTTCGCGGTCGAGAATGATTTCTTTGGCCGTTAGCTTCTTCTTTCCGTAAAGCTTCTGGTCGGCGTTGGCGTCGGAGCGCAAAGTTGAACCGGCTAGCGATATTCCGGTGAACATTCCCCGGTTCCGCGAATAGGAGAGGATTTCGGCATCGGTTACAGGCGAGGCTTTCTCCGGTGTTCCCGCTGCTGGACCAGGTGCGATTGAGACTTGCGGGCCGAGCTTCACTCTACCCGAGAGCAAGGAGCGCGCAGCTTCGAAGTTCATGACCAGCAAAATGACAGCGGTATTGCGTCCGGCGGGAAATTTGACGCCGTGGCCTTCGAAGGCGTAAAGCGCGGGAGGTCCCCAGGAACCCGCATAACGCGATCCGCTGCGGCAAGCCAGTACGCCGCGCCCGTAGCTGCCTCTTACTCCGAAGGCCCCCTTCTGTACAGAGGGAAAGACCAGAATGCAGGCCGCTCGATTCAGCAGGTTTTGAGGGATGCCGTTGGGGGTGCTGAGGATTTCGCTCATGGCTTGACCGGCTTGCCGGACGCGTTGATCTTCTTGAGCCGCGAAGGCTGCGAGGACGCACAGGAGCAGGAGAGCCAGAGTTGCGATGATCTTCATGACGGTGGCGTTCACGGTGATAAGTGTTGATTTCAGGCAATTCAGTTGCTTTGGGGGTAATGATTTGAAGCAGTTTTCCGATTATTCCTGCTTGCCGCGAAATTCCTGGTCTATTTAGTCCTGGGTCTATTTAGTCTGGTCTATTTGGTCTATGAGACGGAATTAACGAGCCCTTGCGGCACCTTGACCGTATGACCTATCGAGTGCTCCTTTTGTAACTTGGCATTCACGCGTCCGGCCTTCTAGAGTCAGTCCGTAGCCTCAGCGGCGAACACCGCCGTCGTTCGGCAACCGGCGTGCATCCAATAAATAGGAAGTACAATACGTACTCCCATTTTTGTTCGGATTGGAGTGAAAAAATTGGACTTTTCTGGCACGAAGTACACGCCGTTTGGCGCAGTTCTGGCGCTGGCGGCGGGGCTGTTGTTCGTGCCAATCGCCTTGGGGCAGGCGCCGCAGGCTGATGCCTATGCCAATAATGTCGCGGCTCACGCCGGGTATTCCGACAATCTAGAGGCCGAGCCCGCCAGCATTGCAGGCTCTTCCGGCGAGCAGCCGGTTCTTACCATCCATAAGCGAGTTGACGAAGTAAATGTTCTATTCATCGCCACCGACAAGCATGGCAAGTTCGTTCGCGATTTGAACCAAGCCGACTTCGCGATTCTGGACGATCACAAACCTCCGCAATCCATTTTGAATTTCCGGCGCGAGACCGATCTGCCACTACATCTGGGGCTGTTAATCGATGTGAGCGGATCGGTCCACAGCCGTTTCGATTTTGAACAGGACGCCGCTACGAACTTCCTGCAGCATACGGTTCGGCCGGGGTTCGATAAGGCTTTCATCGTTGGATTCAATCAGAAGAGCCAACTGGCGCAGGACTTTACCGATAACGTGCAGCTTCTCGCCAACGGAATCCACCGGCTACAGGATGGCGGAGGCACGGCGCTTTACGATGCCATTTACCGCGCCTGCAAAGAAAAGTTTTTAAACGATCGCCCGGATCACCCCACGCGCAAGGCGATTGTGGTGGTAAGCGACGGCGAAGATAACCAGAGTGAATTCTCGCGGGCTCAGGCCATTGAAATGGCGCAGCGCGCCGAGGTAATCATTTACGCCATCTCAACCGACGACAGTGGCTTGATTTTGCGCGGGGATAAAGTGCTGGTGCAACTGGCCGAGGCCACCGGTGGGCGCGCATTCTTCCCTTTCAAGATGAAAGACATGACGCGCTCCTTCGCGGCTATAGAAGATGAGTTGCGCAGCCAATATGTCGTCTCCTATAAGCCCGCGGATTTCGACGCTGACGGGCGCTACCGCTCGATTGAGATTTCTGCGCTGAAAAAAGATCTGCAAGTGCGCGCCCGCAAGGGCTACTTCGCGCCCCAGCAGTAATTCGGACCCCAATCCCGCTTGCCCCTCAATACTGGTAGGCGTGTCCTCTGCGAACCTATCTCCCATTCCCTGAATCAAGAAGAACAGTAGTCATCAAACGGGTTCGCGCCACACGGTACTCGGTCGCGGAGGGACTTGGTTCGCGTAAGATTAATTTTCAATCTAGGACGCAAGATGAGACAAGATTTTCGATTTCTTATTATTCCGCTAGTCGCTCTCGGGACGGCATGCTTGCTCTTCGCCGCGGAGCAGAGACCGGGTTACTTTGCCAGCTCAACCTATATGGGAGCAATTCTTGTCGCTGAGGTTGTGCTGGCTTGTCTGTGGCGATTTGAGACCGTCTTTTTTCCGGTAACGCTGGGATGTTTCTTTGTCGCGGGTACGGGGCTGCCACTTTCGGGACAGAGCGTCACGTTGCGCTGGGTGTTTTTGTTTGTGGGTGCAGCGGCAGGGTTCAGCGTCTGGATGAGGGACTCCCGCGAGCGGCATTTTGGAGCGTTCCATTTGATTGCTCTATTCGCCGTGCTCGCCGCAGCGGCCTCGGCGACAGGGTCGAGCACGCCGGAAACCGCTGTTCTTAAGGCAGGGAGCATTTTCTTGCTTTTTTTATATGCTTCAACCGGAGTGCGGGCTGCTGTGGCGGGCCGGGAGAAATCTTTTGTTAGCGGTTTGGTTCTCGGTTGCGAGGCCTTAGTCTTCTTTATTTCGGCTTCGTATCTCGCCGGGTTCAATATGTTCGGAAACCCAAACAATCTGGGATCATTCGTAGGTGTAATCGCGACACCCATTGTCCTTTGGGGAGCATTGACGGCAGAAAGCCGGGTGCAACGGCAACACCGCTATCTTGCGCTGGGGCTTTGTGGTGTGTTGCTCTATGTGAGCGTCTGCCGTGCCGCGATCATTGCCGATTTGATTCTGATTTTCGCGGTGACGATTGCCATGCGCCGCCCGCGAATGCTGGTGCGGGCGATTTTCGCGGGAGCTTTGCTGTTCGAAGTTATGGCAATGGCCAGCCCTTCTCACCTGCATCAGGTGGCGGATACTTTAAGCGGGAAATTCATCTACAAGGTTGAAAGAAATCCGGCGCATCCCGGGATTCTCGGATCGCGCCTCAGCCCATGGGATGACACGGTTTCCGCCGTCAAACGTCACCCCTGGTTTGGCACGGGATTCGGAACCAGCGATCTGGGCGAAGTTTCGTTCGGCGTACAGCAATCCTCTACTTCCACATTGGATGGTTCGAATCGCGAACACGGCAGCAGCTACCTGGCGCTGGCCGAATATATGGGAATTCTGGGCATCCTGCCGTTCCTGGTACTCCTGTTCCTATTGGTTCGAGCGTCGCTTCGGTCGCTGAGTTGGATGCGGAAGACGCGCAGCCCACTGCATTACGCTGTGCCGTTTGCACTGGTCACCATAGCGGGATTGATTCATGCCGGCTTCGAAGACTGGCTGGTCGCGCCGGGTTCGTACGTTTGCGTTTTCTTCTGGGCGTGCGCATTTCTGCTGATCGATCTGGCTCCGCGGAAGAGCAGGGAAGTTCGTGGCGCCGCAAGACCGCCGGCGCTGGCATTCGTTTCCGGTGCAACGGCTACAGCGGCCGATTAGCGGCAAGCGCGGCACCCCGCGGATTCGCCGGCGAGCTCGAAGATCAAACTCCGGCCCGAAGATGCATTTCCTGCCCTGTTTCCGATAAAGTAAGTGTTCCCATGCTCGATCTAAATTTTGTCCGTGACAATTTGCCCAAAGTAGAAGAGATGCTGCGCCAGCGCGGAGCCGACCCGGCTGTGGTATTGAAAGACTTCCGCGAGGTGGACACGCAGCGGCGTAAGGCCATTACTGAAGCGGAGACCATGAAGGCGCGCCGCAATCAGGCCTCCGAAGACATTTCTAAATTGAAAAAGGCCGGGCAGGACGCATCTGCGGCTATCGCCGAGACCAAGCACTTGCGGGAGCAGATTCAGGAGCGCGAAAAGATTGCCGCAGACCTCGATACGCGCCTGCAGGATATCCTCTCCGGCATTCCTAATATGCCGCACGAAAGCGTTCCGGTTGGTCACAGCGCGGAAGAAAATGTTGAAGTGCGCCGCTGGGGAACGCCTCCGCAATTCGACTTCACTCCCAAGCCCCACTGGGATATTGGAGCCGAGCTTGGCGTGCTGGATCTGGAGCGCGCGGTCAAACTCACCGGAGCGCGGTTCGCAGTTTATTGGGACTTAGGCGCGAAGCTGGAGCGGGCGCTGGCCAACTTCATGCTCGATCTGCACACGCGCGAGCATGGATATACGGAAGTGCTACCGCCTTATTTGGTGAATTCCGAATCGATGTATGGGACGGGGCAACTGCCGAAATTTGCCGACGATCTTTTTCGTGTGCCGCACGGAGAAAAAGATCTCTGGCTGATTTCGACGGCAGAAGTACCGGTCACGAATTTATACCGCGATGAAGTGCTGGATGCGGCGCGCTTGCCGATTTCGCTCACGGCGTACACGCCTTGCTTCCGCAGCGAGGCGGGATCGTATGGAAAAGATGTTCGTGGGATTATCCGGCAGCATCAGTTTCAAAAAGTTGAGCTGGTGAAATTTTCCAGGCCGGAAAATTCCTATGCAGAGCATGAAAAGCTGACGCGTAACGCCGAGACGGTTCTGCAAAAACTCGGCCTGCACTATCGGACAATGGCGTTGTGCACTGGAGATATGAGTGCATCGTCGTCGAAGACCTATGACATTGAAGTGTGGTTGCCGGGGCAGCAACTTTTTCGCGAAATCTCGTCGTGCTCGAATTTCGAGTCCTACCAGGCGCGGCGGGCGAATATCCGCTACCGTCCTGAGGGTAAGAGTAAGACTGAGTTTGTGCACACGCTGAACGGAAGCGGCTTAGCCGTGGGCCGAACTTGGGTGGCAATTGTCGAGAATTATCAGCAGGCCGATGGCAGCGTGGTGATTCCTGAGATCCTGCGGCCCTACATGGGAGCCGACAAAATCACGCCGAAGAACTTCTAGCGGGTGCCGGCAGGCTTCCCACAAGCATCCAACCGCATAAGAAGCAGTGGGTTCGCTTGCGCGCTTTCCCATTGCCATTAGAAGGAGCGAACACTAGACTTGCAGATTGTGGATATCAGCACGACCACCTCGACCGCCACGGCCGCACCATCCCTTCCTATGAAGGGCGTCTGGCCCACTCTCCGCAGCTATGTTTTCTGGCAGCATGAGCGGGGAACCCTTCATTACGACATCATGGTCACGCTGATCCTGCTGTTCCTGTTTACCTCGCCGTATTGGATTAACTTCAACGACAAACCTGTCCCTCGGCCGCTGCATCAGACCGACGTGCTGGTTACGGTGGATGGACAAGGCGGACTGCTGTATGAAATCTCTGGAAGCGCGGTCGCGAGTGGAGATAATGGTTCGGTGCGCGACCAATTGCTACACATTATCGAGCCGATTTCGGGCGCGGTGTCGATCGTGAAATTCGAAGCTGTGCCCAGCCGCGATGGCAAGGTGCAAAACTACCGGGTTTGGGTGAAGAGAGAATAGTGCGACGAGATCCTTCACGAAGCAAAGGCTTGCTGACGATTGGCGTCCTCTGGCTTATCCTGCTGTCCCCGTTTGCTGCCGCCCAGGCTCCCTCTCTGGATAGTGTCTTGAAAAAAATGGATGTTACGGCCGCGGACTTCAAGACGGCAGAGGCTGATTTTGTTTTTGACGTGTATCACAGGGTGGTGGACGAAACCGATACCGAAAAAGGTACGGTTTACTACCGGCGATCCGGATCGCAGATCGAGATGATGGCGGAGTTTCGCGATCCTGACCGGCAATTCGTACTTTATAAAGACGGCAAACTTCAGATCTACCAGCCGAAAATCGAGCGCGTCCAGGAGTACACGACGGGTGCGAACCATCAGGAGTTCGAAAGCTTTCTGGTTCTTGGTTTCGGAGGCAGCGGGGAGGATTTGAAAAAATCCTTCGACGTCACTTATCAGGGCCAGGAAATGATCGGCAATATTTCCGCGGCAAAGCTCCAGTTGATTCCGAAGAGTGAAAAAGTACGCAGCAATTTCCCGCAGATTATGTTATGGATCGACCTGGATCGCGGAATTTCGGTGCAACAGAAGCTGATGCAGACTCAAGGCGACTACCGTCTGGCCAAGTATTCTGCGATCAAAGTAAATACTAAGATCAACAATGACATCTTCCGCTTAAAGACGACGGGGAGAACCAAGATCGTATCGCCGCAAGGCTAAGTAATTGCATCTAAAAGAGAAGAATGTTGTTCTGAAAAATGCACTCAGGACGCTATACTGCCTACAGATCCCTCGTCGAGTTGAAGCATGGCTAAAGTGTTCACCATTCCAGTCCCGCCGAAGTTAGGCCGCGCCACGAAAAGAGAAGGCAGTTCCGATCCTCGTTACGTGGATGGACAGAAGCTGCTGGTAGAAGCCATGAAGTATCTGGCTCAAAGCGATCCGATCACCAACCGCTCCGCAATCGAATTGATCTCCGAACACGTGCGCACGCGCTTCCGCATGAGCGACTCGCCGTTGTCGTAGGGCGCGGCCCTCGTCAGATAATTCTTCTTAGGCCGCGCCGTCTCGGCGCTTCCCCATCAAAACGAAATCCGTCCAGCAAGTTGAATAATGCGCGGATCGTAGGTTGAAGTAATTTGTCCGAAGAGCGAACTATTCGGATTTGCCCCTCCGGCTCCGCCGGCATAGGTTCCGTTGCCGTTGTTGATGATCCCAGGATTGGTGAAATTCGCGTGATTGAAGAGGTTGAAAAATTCCGCGCGGAACTCAAATTTCACCTGCTCGGTAATCGATGTGGTTTTCGAAAAAGCCAAATCAAAATTGACATATCCCGGTCCACGCAAGAAGTTGCGAGAGAGGGTTCCGTAAGTTGCGAGCGCGGGATCAGCCACCACTTGCGAATCCGCAGGCAGAATTCCCGGTCCTGGCACGCAGCCGGGCATAGGATCGTTTCCATCGCCGCATTGTGCATTGCTCAGGCTATTCGGGTTGAAATAGTATTTGCCGGTATTGCCGTTGAACGTCTGGGTGGTGTGCGGATTGAGTTTGTTCAGCGGCCCAACGATATTGGCGTGAGCGTTGAACGGATCGCCTGCGCCGGATGGACCTTCGGCATTGTAGGCATATTGCTCGCCCAGATTGGCGAAGACGTCAAAAGGCAGGCCGGTTCGCCAAGTGACGATGGGAAACAGGCTCCAACCCTGAGTCAGGCGCTTTGGCGCGGAGCTGATCAGACGGTCAAACGGTAGGTCCCATCCTCCGCTGAACGTAATGCGATCCCGTATATCCTGATCGCTGGAGGCTCGGAATAAATTCGGGGCGTACGAGGGAACCGTACTATTTCTCTGCCGGAAGCCGGAGGCGTTGTCGATGCTGTGGCCGTAGGTATAGGCCAACGTGAAGTAAGTCCGGCCCAGGTAATGAGAATCGACGAGTTGCCGGTTCAGGCTGGCCTGGAGGCTGTTGTAGAAGGCATTGCTGACGTTCTTGAACTCGGGGGCGGAGCCAAAACTGCAAGTTCCGTAATTATTTGAACTGCTGTATCCCGAATAGTCAGCACATGAGCTGTCGCCTGCGCCAAGATTGTCAACTCGATCGGTGGTGCCAAGCACAAACGGATTGACATCGATCAGCGAAGTCAATCCGTGGGAAAGGTTGCCGACATAACTCACTTCAACTGCGGTGCTCCGCGCCAGTTCATGCTGCACGCTGAGGTTGTATTGATAGGTGATCGGCGTCTTCAAATGGGGATCGACAAAGTAGACGCTTCCGCCGCTGTTGATGGGCAGGAAACCGGCCGTACCGAAATTAAGATTTGACGGTGGCGGGTGCGAGGGGAAGGGATCGGGAACGCCCGCAGCGCCAAACGGGTCTGAAAAATAATTCGAGGCTCCCGTCCCGGCAAAGGTAGGGAAGGTCAATCCCACACTGGAGAAGAACGGCGGCTGGCCGTTGAACTGAAGATTGTCCTCACCCTTCAAAATATCGTAAAACATTCCAAACCCGCCGCGGATGCTGGTCTTGGCATTTCCTGAAGGATCGAAAGCAAAACCGAGGCGCGGCGCCCAGTTGTTGTAATCAGGGAAATTCGAACCTCGGGGCGCGCCTCGATCTCCGGGAAAAACCATTCCTCGAGGAGCGCCAGAAAACACCGTGGATTGCAGCCCAGGAATCAGCGAGAAAGAGCGGCCCTCGGTATCTTCTTTCGGCGAGTTGTATTCATAGCGAACTCCCAAATCAAGCGTCAAACGCTTGCTCACGCGCCATTCATCCTGAGCAAAACCATAGTAGGACTTGCTTCGGATATTGGAGGGGGCATGGGGGTACTGAAAGTACTGCGATGGGATGCCGAGGATGAAATCCGCTAGCGAGTTATCGTCAGTTGCCGCGCCCCCGGCATAGAAATCGAACTCTCCGTTGACGTAATAATCGTAGACGGTATTGTTTCGGAATGCAGAGACTCCGCTGCCAAACTTCCAATTGTGCCGCCCATGGATACAACTGAGCGTGTCGGTGTATCCGAACGTGGTATTCACCAGCGTGGTCGGACCTTGTTCGCTGAATCCGACATAAAGATTATTGTCGAACCACAGGTTCGGTGGACCCTGCGGATCGTCCTGGTGGATTCCGATGCCGAGTTGGGAAGCATCGGGCAGCTTTTTGCCTGGCTCGTCCTGCAAGACGTTATTTCGTTGCACGAACAACCGGAATTCATTCAAAAGGTTTGAAGAAAAGGTGTGAGTGTAAGCCGCATTGGTATAGTAATTGTTGATCTTGGTAAGGTTCGGCGTGCCTGGTTCGCTGGCAAATACAAAGGGGTTCAATTGCGGATTGCGGAATCCTCCAACCGTGGCGCTTAGTTTGTCTTTCTCGCTGAATATGAAATCGAATTTCGTCGTCAGCTCGTTGTTGTTGTCGCTGTGCGCACCCTGAAAATCCGCGACTCCGGTGGGATTAGATGGAATGAGGCCCAAAGCAATGTATTCGGATGCGAACGGACTGATTTTTGTGGGGTCGATAATGGCTTGCTGCGCGAGCGCTGGATTCGATTGGAAATAAGGGTGAGCGGGGCCCTGAATCGGATTGCCATTGGCGTCAGTGGCGCACCCCATTCCATCGGGCTCGCTCGGACTGTTGTAGAAATTACCCGTGAGGAAGCACGCCACCCCCGGATCGGGCCCGTTCGGATCGACCCCATTTTCTCCGGCAGCATGCGAGAAATCCCCGGTCAACTCGGCTGGAGTGAACACCGTGTTCGATCCTGTAGTTTCTTGCTGCGAGAGTCTTTGCCCTTGATATCCCACGAAAAAGAAGAAGCGATCCTTGCCGTTCAGGAGATGTGGAATGGTGATTGGGCCACCGAAAGTTGCGCCATATTGGTTGCGCTTTAGAACGTTGCGGGGCAGGCCATCATTGATGTTGAAATAGTCGTTGGCGTTGAAGTCGTCATTGCGCAGAAATTCGAATGCGCTTCCGTGCCATTGATTGGTTCCAGACTTGGTAACGACGCTGATGACGCCTCCGCCATTGCGGCCGTATTCAGCCGAATAGTTGCTTTCGAGAATGTGAAATTCGGCGATGGTGTCTGGATTAGGATTGAAAACTACGCTGTTATCGAGCAGATTGTTGTTCAATCCGCCGTCAAGAAGGAATGTGACCGAATCAGTTCGTCCGCCGGCGATGCTGTAGTTGCCCGCAGCAGTGGAATCGCCGTTGGTCTCGGTAACTCCGGGTTGCAGCAGGGCGAGATCCAGTACGTTCCTTCCATTCAACGGCGCGCGCTGAATGGTTTCCCCGACCACGCTATTTCCGATGGTATCGCTGACGGTATCCACCTGCGTGACATCGGCGGTGACCTCAATTACCTGCGACTCCGTGCCCACCTCGAGTTGCACGTCGAGTCGGGCATTCTGATTGATCTCCAGCGTGATTCCCTTACGTATTAATTTGTTAAAGCCCTTGCGCTCGACCTCGATCTCATAGCCGCCGATCGGAATCGAAGTAAATACGTAATCCCCGGCTTTGCTTGAGTTTGTGACTCGGGCAACGTTGGTGGCGGAGTTCCTCAGCGTGACCTTGGCATCGGCGATCACCGCGCCGCTTGCGTCCTTAATCGTTCCGCTAAGCAACGCCGTCGCTTGCTGGGCTGTAACCTGATGGGCAGAACACAGTACGATGATGAGCGCGGACAACAGAACCGCGAGGACTCGGTAAACGCTGGCCGCAGCGTTGCGGGTCGGCATTAGGATTCTCCTTTTTAAGCGGACCCGGCTGAGCCAAGCAGAAGACGGACGAGACCCTGGGGACCTGGTGGGCCGCTATTGTGCAACTTTCAGAGGGTGTTGTTCAAGAACATTTTTTCGAGGTTATCGAAGATAAAACGTTTGAATGCCGGATTTCAAGCCCATTCGCGGCAAGGTGCGCACGCAAACCGTTCAGAAATAGATCTTCAGCGCAAATTGAATAATGCGCGGCCCTCGGTAATAAGGAGAAGTAGAAGGCGAAGTATCGGTTGAGACCTGACCGAACTGGCCACTGCCGCCCACCGAGCCTGCGGTGGAAGTTGGTCCGAAGAACTGGACGTGGTTGAAGGCGTTGAAGAAGTTGGACTGAAATTGCAGGGACTTGCTCTCGCTGATCTTGAAGTTCTTCATGATCGAAATATCCCAGTCGTTGATTCCGGGGCCGCGCAGGACGTTTCTTCCCATATTTCCGTAGCTAAACAGCGGCACTCCTCCCTGAGTTAGGCCGATACCCGCGACGTACGGTTGTCCGGCGGGCGGACCGACGGAGCAGACCAGGTTTGTGGGATCGAACACGAAATACCCCGTAGTCGTGCCGGACAGGCAACTGCCGTGGAGTCCGTCCGGACTGGGGCTGAAGGTACGCATTTGCCTGGGATTCTTGAAGACCTTAACGGGACCAACCACGTCAGGACGATCAAGTCCTTCTTCGGATTCGCTGGCTCCGTTGCTGGAAAACAGCGTGAATGGATTCCCTGACTGGAAAGACGTGATCGAGGAAAGCACCCACCCGCCCAGGATATTTTTGCGCAGTGCGCTGCCGCGGTCGCCGCCGGGGATTTGCCATACTGGACTTAACACCAGGCGCTGTGGCGCATCAAAATCCGCCAAGCCGCGGTCGAAGGCCGGATCGGTTGGATTGGTATAGGTGGACGAGCGGGCGCGGAAGCCCGAAGTGACATCAATTGTCTTGGCCAAGGTATAAGCGACTCGAAAGCCAAGACCATGATTCATTCTGCGGTCGACGGTGACTTGCATCTCGTTGCTGGACGAACTGCCGTTGCTCAGGTTCGTAATAATCTGAGTGGCCCCCGAGGGCAGACTACCTCCATTACAGGCCGCGAGCGGACGAGCGCAGTCGGGGGTGATGTAAGTGAGAGGATCGGAACCGGATGCTACGGCCGCCTGGTATTGCGCCAGCAAATTCTGCGGATTGCTACCAGTAATTTCAGGATAATTCAGATTAATGCTGCCGATGGCCCTGCGGCTGAGGCTACCGACATAGACCGCCTCGACCACCGTATCTTTCGAGAGCTGGTACTGGAAGCCGTAATTGAAGTTCTCCGCGTAAGGAGTGCGGAAGTGAGGGGTGACTACATACGCATAAGGGATGGCCGGAGTGAAAAATTGCCCGAGATGACCGCCTGCGATGAAAGGATACGGATCGGAAAACCCAGCGGTAGCTGTCTGGAATGGATCGGCCGTATAAGAGCCGTTGATGGGCAGGAGATAACCCGGGGTGGGCGCCGCGCCGGCGGGGAGGAAGCCGGGATAGTTGTTTGCCACGTATCCGAAGGGAGCCTGGCCGCCGAACTGCTCGTTCAAAGCTCCATCCTCGATGTCGTAGAAAATCCCAAAGCCGCCGCGCATTACCAGCTTGGCGTTGCCCAACATATCCCAGGAGAAACCAAAGCGTGGCGCGAAGTTGGTCTTATCGGGATAAACCAGGCCGCGGTTGGGTGTTCCGGGATCACCCGCATATAGAAAATCTGGCGGGGAGGCGGGATAGAGGGTCGACTGTTGTCCGGGAAACCAGCCCTGAATCTGGTTGTGCGGATCGACTTGCGGCGAGTTGTATTCGTAGCGCAGACCGTAATCCAG